>SAMEA3663036__coassemble_62_pt1 | contig 48459 bp, 33 predicted proteins | sample SAMEA3663036__metabat2_high_PE_022 | metagenome-assembled genome bin SAMEA3663036 (sample SAMEA3663036) | pig gut metagenome | biome: pig gut; feature: pig-associated habitat; material: faeces | place: France | collected 2012
CAACTGACTTTACAAATAAGACTCAAAGTAGTCAACCTTTTCCGTTAAACTACAGCATGAAATGATGGTATCATGCCATGAAATGATGGTATTATGGCATGAAATGATGATATCATGCCATGAAATGACCATTCACATGGATGGTGGTCCGCTAACTATGTAGTTCTATTGGTGTGTCCGCTAAAAGTAGAGGGGAGAGTATCCTCTGTCCCTGAAACACTCACAGAAACAAGTTCAGAGGGTTACATTCTCCTTGGATGCCTTCGATTCGTTGTGCAGGCGGTCAAGGGCCGTCACCACGTAGGTATATTCTGTTCTGCCTCCTTCATAGCTCAAGGGTAGGAATGTCTGGCTGGTGATAGCCAGGATATGTGAAGCGTCTTCCAAATCAATCTTCTCGCCTCGAACAAATCGGTAGACCACATATTGGCGAGCCTTGTTCATCTCCTTACGTCCGCGGGGAGCACGCCAGAAGAGCACAGGACCATCCTCTGTCCATATCACCGATGTACGACGAGGCTTGCGAGGAGCCTTGGAATCTATCCAAGGCATGATGGGCTGGAGAGCTGGTGTGCTGTGATAAACTTGGCGGAGCATATCCTGATATCCCTGCGGATTCTGACATACCGCAGCAGCATACCACTGGCAACTGCCATAGATGCCAGGAAGGGAGCGCTGCAGATGGTACTTGAGAGCCATCTGATGCTGGCTGGGATTGCTGGGGTCGGGATGCTTCACGGTACGCTCCACTGACTGCCCCACGAAGAGAGGACGATTGCCGGCATGATTGCTCCACCAGCGGATGAGTGTTTCATAGTCAGCAGCACGGTTGCCCACTTCCCAATAAAGCTGTGGAAGGTTATAGTCCACCCAACCCTGGTTTACCCATTCCAGCACATCGGCATAGAGGTCGTCATAATTCTGCAGGCCTGTGGTTGCACTTCCATCGGGATCGGTACGCTGGTTGCGATATATACCGAAGGGAGAAACACCAAACTTCACCCAAGGCTTCACCCTACGTATCTCCTTACACATCTGCTTCACAAATGTATTCACATTCTGTCTGCGCCAATCACCACGGTCCATACCATTGCCATACTGAGCATAAGAGGCATCGTCGGGAATGGGAACACCGGCAACGGGATAAGGATAGAAATAGTCGTCCATATGGATTCCATCCACATCATATCGTCTGACAATATCACACGCTACTTGACAGATATAATCACGATTCTCGGGACAGCCGGGATCAAACAGCAACAGACCATCATAGTCAAAGAAACGGTCGGGGTGACTGAAATACTCATGTGTATTGGCCATGGACGTGGTACCCTTGGTCTTTGCACGATAAGGATTGATCCAGGCATGAAGTTCCATCTGACGGGCATGACATTGTTCTATCATCCATTGCAGCGGATCCCAATAGGGATTGGGGGCCAAGCCCTGCTGACCTGTAAGATAACGGCTCCAGGGCTCCAGATCACTGGGATAAAGAGCATCACCTTCACAACGAACCTGAAAGAATATGGCATTGATACCATCACGCTGCAAATCATCAAGCTGACTGGTCAGCACCTGCTGCATCCGATCACGACCCATACCCTGAAACTGCCCATTCACACTCTGAATCCAGGCACCACGGAATTCCCTCTTAGGGTTTCCCGCATAAGCAACCACCGTCAACAGCAGAAGCCACACAAAGACAAATTTTCTCATAACGGCTACAAATATACAAACATTCTGCGAGAATGACACGTATGGAGGACAACTACTTTTCCGCAAGGTCCGCAAACTGTTCTTGAAGTAAAATGTAAAGCCAAATTCTTGGTCAAAACTTAGAAAATGAGTACTTTTGCAAATCAAAAATATGTCTGCGCATAAGGCCTTTATCCCTTAAGCGAAGAGCGAAAGATAACATACATACAGCAGAAGACCAAATAAGCATCAGGATATGAAACACACGCTCAGAAGTGCAGTCTGCACTCAAGGAAGACGCATGGCAGGTGCACGTGCCCTATGGGTTGCCAACGGAATGAAACGCGAACAGTTTGGCAAACCTATCATAGCCATCGTCAACTCGTTCACGCAATTCGTTCCAGGACATACCCATCTGCATGAAGCAGGACAGATTGTCAAGCAAGAAATAGAAAAACTGGGGTGCTATGCCGCAGAGTTCAACACAATAGCCATCGACGATGGCATTGCCATGGGACATGACGGTATGCTCTACAGCCTGCCCAGCCGTGACATCATTGCCGACAGCGTGGAATACATGGTCAACGCCCACAAGGCAGACGCCATGATATGTATCTCCAATTGCGACAAGATTACTCCAGGCATGATGATGGCAGCCATGAGGCTGAACATTCCTGCTGTATTTGTAAGTGGAGGACCCATGGAAGCAGGACAGCACAAGGGCGAAAACCTGGACCTGATAACTGCCATGATCAAAGGTGCAGACCCCACGGTAAGTGACGAAGAACTGGCCGATGTGGAAGACCGAGCATGCCCTGGATGTGGATGTTGTAGCGGAATGTTTACAGCCAACTCCATGAACAACCTTACTGAGGCCATCGGTCTCTCGCTGCCTGGCAACGGTTCCATTCTGGCCACTCATACAAACCGTGTAAGACTCATGCAAGACGCAGCAAGACAGATTGTCAAGAATGCCTTTGCATATTACGAAGACGGAGACGAGAGTGTACTGCCCCGTTCCATTGCCACCCGACAGGCTTTCCTCAATGCCATGACACTTGACATAGCCATGGGAGCAAGCACCAATACCGTACTGCACCTGCTGGCTGTAGCTCAAGAGGCTGGCGTGGACTTCAGCATGAAGGACATTGATGCACTGAGCAGACGTACACCTTTCCTGTGCAAACTGTCTCCCAACTCCCAGAAATATTCCATCCAGGAGTATAACCGAGCAGGAGGCACACTCAACCTACTTGGAGAACTGGCCAAAGGCGGTTTGCTGGATACCTCTGTCAAGCGCGTAGACGGAGCCACACTGGCCGAAGACATAGAGAAATACAGCATCACCAGAGAGAATGTGGATGCCGAAGCAAAGCGTATCTACACAAGTGCTCCCGGAGGAAAGTTCTGCAACCAACTGGGTGCCCAGAGCAACACATACGCAGCACTCGACACCGACCGCCAGCAGGGATGCATCAGAGACATCGAACATGCCTACACCAAGGACGGAGGCATGGCCATCCTCTTCGGAAACATAGCCCAGGATGGATGTGTGGTGAAGACCGCGGGTGTGGATGAGAGCATCTGGCATTTCGAAGGACCTGCTGTGGTATTTGACTCACAGGAAGATGCTTGCGAAGGTATCCTGGGAGGAAAAGTGAAGAAGGGAGATGTGGTGGTCATCACACACGAAGGTCCCAAGGGAGGTCCTGGAATGCAGGAAATGCTCTACCCCACCAGTTACATCAAGAGCATGCACATGGGCAAGGAATGCGCACTCATCACTGATGGACGCTTCAGCGGAGGCACAAGCGGACTAAGCATAGGACACATATCACCCGAAGCGGCCAGCGGCGGCAATATCGGAAAGATTGTGGATGGGGACATCATCGAGATAGACATTCCCTCAAGGAGCATCAATGTACATCTGAGCGATGAAGAACTGGCTTCACGTCCACAACGCCCCATGACACGCAAGCGTGAAGTAAGCCGCGCACTCAGAGCATACGCGCAAAGTGTATCAAGTGCCGACAAAGGCGGAGTGAGAATCATAGAATAATCGGAATTCGAAAAAATGTAAGGTCATACACGTATACATTATATTATATAATAACACGTATACCTTACATAATATATAAAGGTAATCAGATAACTATGGCAGAAAGAATAACAGGAGCCGAAGCGATGATGCGCTCCCTGGAGCATGAGGGAGTAAACGTCCTGTTCGGCTATCCAGGAGGAGCAATCATGCCAACCTATGATGCACTCTATGACCACCAGGAGACTCTGCATCATATATTAGTGCGCCACGAACAGGGTGCAGTACATGCAGCACAAGGTTACGCACGAGTATCCGGTAAGGTGGGATGCGCCATCGTCACCAGTGGGCCAGGTGCCATGAACACCATCACTGGCGTGGCAGATGCCATGATAGACTCCACCCCTATGGTAGTCATCTGCGGACAGGTAGGTGCAGCCATGCTGGGAACAGATGCTTTTCAGGAAGTGGATGTCATCGGTGTCACTCAGCCCATCACCAAATGGGCCTTCCAGATAAGAAAGGCTGAAGATATAGCATGGGCCGTGAGCCGTGCCTTCTATATTGCAAGAAGTGGCAGACCAGGACCCGTGGTGCTGGATTTCACCAAGAACGCACAGACAGGCATGGTGGACTATGAGCCGGCACACGTGGATTTCATCCGCTCCTACAAGCCCATACACATCCCCTCGGAGGATACCATCCATGAGGCAGTCCAACTGATCAACAACAGTGTGAAGCCTTTTGCCCTGGTGGGTCAGGGTGTAGAACTTGGAGAGGCCAGAGAGGAACTGAAAGCCTTCCTCGAGAAAGCACAGATTCCCGCAGGATGCACCATGCTGGGATTAAGCGCACTTCCCACCAACCATCCTCTGAACATGGGTATGCTGGGTATGCATGGCAACCTGGGACCTAACGTGATGACCAATCAATGTGACTTGCTGATAGCCATCGGCATGCGCTTTGATGACCGCGTCACTGGCAAACTGGATACATATGCCAAGCAGGCACGCATCATACACTTCGACATCGACCCAAGCGAAATCAACAAGAACGTGAAGGTGGATGTGGCCGTAGTGGGCAACTGCAAACAGACACTGCAAAGGGTGACCGAACTGATGGAGCCTGCTCGCCATCAGGCATGGGTGGATGGTTTCAAACCTTACGAGGACAAAGAGAACTATAAGGTGATAGAACCTGCCACGCATCCCACCGAAGGCCCACTGCTGATGGGCGAAGTGGTAAGAGCTGTGAGCGAAGCCACTGGCCATAAGGCCGTACTGGTGACCGACGTGGGACAAAACCAGATGTTCGCATGCCGATACTTCCAGTTTACAGAAGGACGAAGTGTGGTGACCAGTGGTGGCTGCGGTACCATGGGATTCGGATTACCCGCAGCCATAGGTGCCACGTTCGGTGCTCCTGAACGTACCGTATGCATGTTCTGTGGCGATGGAGGACTCCAGATGACCATTCAGGAACTGGGAACCATCATGGAACAGAAGTCACCCGTGAAGATTATCCTGCTCAACAATAATTATCTGGGCAACGTACGTCAGTGGCAATACATGTTCTTCGACAAGCGTTATTCGTTCACCCCCATGATGAATCCCGACTATGAGCAGATAGCCTCTGCATATGGCATACCATCACGAACGGTCATAGAGCGTACAGACCTCGAAGAGGCCGTCAGAGAGATGCTGGAGACAGACGGACCCTTCCTGCTGCAATGTGCCGTCAAGGAAGAGGACAACGTCCTGCCCATGACTCCTCCTGGAGCCAATGTGGACGAGATGATGCTGGACATCAAATAAATGCTGTACAAAGAACTGCAAGAGAACGAAATGGAGACAAACAAGAATATCAGAGCAGTCGAATGCGGAGACTGCAACACCTGCGGCAAATGTGGAAGTGCAGAATGTCCTGAAGGGCTCACCTTCTACACCATGATCATCTACAGCGAGAACTTCGCTGGTATACTCAACCAGATAACCGCTGTATTTACCCGCCGACAAGTAAACATAGAAAGTCTCAACGTGTGTGCAAGCAGCACGCCTGGCGTGCATAAGTACACCATCACCTGCTACTGCACCGAGGAAATGGCCATCATGCTCACCAAGCAGATAGAGAAGAAGATAGACGTTCTGCAGGCCAATTACTTCACAGACAGCGAAGTGTTTATCCTGGAAGCATGTCTGCTGAAACTCAGTACGCCTAAGGTGCTGGAGGATGCCACTGTGGGACAGATAATCCGACAGCATGGCGCACGCATCGTGGAAGTAAACCCCACCTACACCATAGTGGAGAAGAAGGGAGCCACCGAGGATATCCTCCGACTCTATGGCCGACTCAACCAGCTGGATGTAGTGCTGCAGTTTGTTCGTTCGGGACGTATTGCCGTCACCAAGAGCTTAGTGGAGACACTCGACCGATATCTGGAAGAAAGGAAGAAGGAGCAATGAGCCGAATACAACTCCCTAAAGTGGAAACCAGCGAAGTGCTTGTGGAACCCTTTCATGTGGATTTCACTGGCCATCTCTTCCTGTCTGTATTGGGCAATCATCTGCTCAATGCCGCAGGTAAGCATTCACAGAGAAGAGGCTGGGGCATAGGAGCACTCAACGAGACACAACACACATGGGTACTCTCTCGATTGTGCATAGAGATGTACGAGATGCCTCTCCAATATGAGACCATCAGCATCAAGACATGGGTGGAAGGCGTCATGAAGCTGTTCACAAGCCGAAACTTTGCCATCCTGCGTCCCGACGGGACACCTTATGGATACGCACGCAGCATATGGGCCATGATAGACCTGAGCGACCGCAAGCCCTGCGATCTGCTGCAACTGTATGATGGAGACATTCTCAACTATGTGGTGTCTGAGGAGGAAAACGTTTGTCCCATCGAAGGACACGGACGGTTCCGTTTCAAGAACCCTACCCTGGTACGTTCCATCGACACTTATTACAGTGACGTGGACATCAACGGACACATCAACAGCATCAAGTACATAGAACATATCCTAAACCTATTGCCCAAGGAGCGCTTTGCAAACCAACAGATACGCCGAATAGAGATTGCTTACAAGAACGAAGCATATCTGGGCGACAAGCTCTGTTTCTATGTGCAAGATGGGCAAAATGATAAGGAAATAGAGATAGAAGTGCGCAAAAATGAAAGTGAAGTGGCCTGTCAGGCAAAAATTTATTTTCATTAGGGCCCATATCGATTATAATTTGTAACTTTGCAGCCAATAAGAGAAAGGTACATCTGTGAGATGTATCCTAAGGGCGAAAGTTTGAATGACAGAATATAAACATTAAGCTTTTAATATATATATAGAAAATGGCAAAGATGAATTTTGGTGGCGTTATCGAAGAGGTAATGACACGTGAGGAATTTCCCTTGGAAAAAGCACGCGAAGTGCTCAAGAACGAGACTATTGCAGTACTCGGCTATGGTATACAAGGTCCTGGTCAGGCATGCAACCTGCGCGACAATGGCTTCAACGTAATCGTTGGTCAGCGTCAGGGCAAGACCTATGAGAAGGCTGTAGCAGACGGATGGGTACCTGGCGAGACCTTGTTCTCTCTGGAAGAGGCTGCCCAAAAGGGAACCATCATCTGCATGTTGCTCTCCGACGCAGCCCAGATTCAGGTATGGCCCACCATCAAGCCTTACCTCACTGCAGGCAAAACACTTTATTATTCTCATGGTTTCGCTATCAACTGGAATGACCGCACAGGTGTGGTTCCTCCCACAGATATTGATGTTATCATGGTGGCTCCTAAGGGTTCGGGTACATCACTGCGTACCATGTTCATGGAGGGACGTGGACTCAACTGCTCTTACGCAGTATATCAGGATGCATCAGGTCATGCTGAAGAAAAGACATTGGCCTTCGGTATCGGCATAGGTGCAGGATACATGTTCAAGACCACCTTCCAGCGTGAGGCTACCAGCGATTTGACTGGCGAGCGTGGTTCACTGATGGGAGCCATACAGGGATTGTTGCTCGCTCAATACGAGGTATTGCGTGAGAATGGTCATACTCCCTCTGAAGCTTTCAACGAGACTGTTGAAGAGCTCACTCAGAGCCTTGGCCCCCTCTTCGGAGAGAAAGGTATGGACTGGATGTATGCCAACTGCTCTACCACAGCTCAGCGTGGTGCATTGGATTGGGCTCCCCGTTTCCATGACGCCATCAAGCCCGTTATGCAGTGGCTCTATTACTCTGTGAAGACAGGCAACGAGGCACAGATCTCTATCGACAGCAACTCTAAGCCCGACTATCGCGAGAAGTTGGAAGAGGAACTGAAGGCCATGCGCGAGAGCGAAATGTGGCAGGCAGGTGTAACTGTGCGTAAACTTCGCCCTGAGAACGACTAATTTGCCCTGAGCATATAACCACATTCAAGAGGGGAAGGAACGCATATGATAGGTTCCCTCCCCTCTTTACGCATTTATATCACTCATCTGGATATTACCCATGAATACGATATCATCACACCACCATTGGCTGCTGACGCTACTCATACTCATCATGACAGGTCAGGATCTGTGGGCACAAGGGGATGAGGACACATATGGCATCGTAACCGTTTCTGTGTGCAACACCCGCTCTGATGCAGAATATAGCGCAGGGCAGGAGTCGCAAGCCATCATGGGCATGCCGGTGGAGATTCTGGGCCGAGACCATGAGTGGACCAAGATAAGAACTCCCGAGGGATATGAGCATTGGACACTCTCTGCTGCCATCAAAAGGGTAAATCGTGAGCAGCTCGCTCAGTGGAACCATTCCGAGCAGGTTGTTGTCACAGACCTTACCACATGGGTCTACCAACGTCCCTCCCGCCAGGCACAGGTGGTAAGCGACGTCGTGGCTGGATGCAGGTTGAAATATCTGGGCAGGAAGAGGGGATTTTATCGGGTGGAATATCCCGACGGTCGACAAGGATTCATATCCCAAGATGAAGCCCAGAAGCTGAGCAAATGGAGAGAAAAGGTAGGCCACGATGCAGCATCCATATTACGTACGGCCCACAGCATGATGGGTATCCCATACATGTGGGGAGGCACATCTCCCAAGGGAGTGGATTGCAGCGGATTTGTGCGCACGGTTCTTTACCTGCATGATATCATCATCCCACGCAACGCATCCCAGCAGGCCAAGGTGGGAAAGCGCATACAGCCACAGGATGATTATGCCGACCTGCAGCCAGGAGACCTTCTCTTCTTTGGGTCAAAGAACCAGGATGGCAGCCCCAAACGCGTAGTGCATGTGGGCATAAGTCTGGGGGGATGCAGATTCATCCATTCACTGGGTTACGTACATACAGGAAGCTTCAATCCCCTGGATGCAGATTATGATGAATACGAACGTAACAGATTCCTGTTTGCTGCCCGCATCTTGCCTTATGTCAATCAGGATACTCAGATACGCTCCACCGGCAATATCTCCTTGTATCAATAACCCTTGGGCTCACTATTCACCTCTAAAACTGACTGAACAAGACCTTCACACCCCATTCCATTCCGAACGAACAAACTTATCCTTACCCATGACCACACGAAGGACATTTCTATACCAAACAGCAATAGCCACCACAGCCTTGGCTACCAATCCCCTACCCTTGTTTTCCGTAAACAGGAAAGTCAGGGCTCGCCGCAGACTGGAGCTCACGTTTGAACCATACGAGTTGCAGTTGCGCCACGTCTTTACGGTTGCTTCTTATTCGCGGAGCAGCACTCCCGACATACAGGTACGCATTGCCTATGATGGTTTCACAGGTTATGGTGAAGCCAGCATGCCACCCTATCTGTCTGCTGAACTGGGCACCACAGAGAGCGTGATGGACTTCCTGGGAAGAGCTGCCACACTGCTGAGAGAGTTTGACGACCCCTTCCGGATGGACGAGATTCTGACTGCCATAGACCGCATGGACCATGGGAATGCAGCGGGTAAGGCTGCTATAGACATAGCCCTGCATGACCTTGTAGGACGTATCATGGAACAACCCTGGTATCGTATATGGGGTCTCTCGCCCGAGGATGCGCCTTCCACCACCTTTACTATTGGGATAGACACCCCCGACGTGGTACGCCAGAAGACCAGGGAGTGTGCCGACAAGTTCAACATTCTCAAAGTGAAACTGGGCAGAGACAACGACCGTGAGATGATAGAGACCATACGCTCTGTCACCCAGTTGCCCATCGCCGTGGATGCCAATCAGGGATGGAAGGATAAGCAGAAGGCCTTGGATATGATTCTTTGGCTAAACGAACAGGGAGTGGTGATGGTGGAACAACCCATGCCCAAGACCCAGCTGGACGACATCGCATGGGTGAGTGAGCATTCGCCCCTGCCGATATTTGCCGACGAGAGTATCCAGAGACTGGCCGACGTACGTCATGTCATGGGAGCCTTCACAGGAATCAACATTAAACTGATGAAATGCACTGGTATGCGAGAGGCATGGAAGATGGTCAACACGGCACGTGCTCTGGGCATGAAGGTCATGGTAGGATGTATGACCGAAACCTCCTGCGGCATCTCGGCAGCAGCTCAGTTCTCTCCTGCTGTTGACTTCGCCGATCTGGATGGCAACCTTCTCATATCCAACGACCGATTCAAGGGTGTGCAGGTGAAGAAGGGAAAGCTGGTGCTGCCCACCACCCCAGGCATAGGTATCGAAAAGATATAAAGACGTCATTTATACATAACACTCCAGAACACACACACATGATGACACACAAACACATCCATCTGAGAAATGTACTTGCCCTGATCTGCCTGCTGGCTACGGCATCTGTTTCTGCACAAAAATACAACTGGGAGGATGACCTTCATCACAGACTCCTGTGTGACTTCACCCAGGACAAGCAGGAGGTGGTGGACTACATCAGCAGATTCATCCCCGACGTCACAGAACAGAAACTGCAGAAATGGGAAGCCTCGGGAGCACTGGAATATATGGAGCTGGATGGACAGAAGAGATATTTCCATGCTGCAGCCCGAAACCTTTTCCGTATAGATGCACAATGCCAGAAGATATGGCGTAAGGCACATCCCGGAGAAGGGTATTCCGAGACAGAACTGGCTGACATGAAGAATCTGCCCCAGATAATCCGCGATGCTCCTCACAGCAAGGACCGTACGGCTCAAGCCCGACGTATGAGGGTTACTTACACCATAAGCATTCCCGCCGACGTGGTACCCGAAGGAGAAAAGGTGAGATGCTGGATGCCCTTCCCTCATAGGGAGGTTACCAGACAGTCCGATATCGAACTGATATCCACATCGCCCGAGAAGTATAAGATATCAGACTCTAAGAGTACCCACAGCACCCTCTATATGGAGCAGAAGGCACAAGCCGGCCAGCCCACGGTGTTCCGCGAGGTATTTGAATACACCAGTCGTGGACAGTGGTTTGCTCTGGATTCCGTAAAGCCATATGACACCAAGTCTTCCCTCTACAGGAAATACACGGCCGAGAGGTTGCCGCACATTGCCTTCACACCGCAGCTAAGAGCCCTGGCCGACAGCCTCACTCGCGGCATTGAGTGTCCTGTGGAGCGTGCACGCAGTATCTTCACTTATATCAACAATCATTATCCATGGGCATCGGCACGCGAATACTCCACCATCCCCTGCATTCCCATGTATGTACTGCAGAACAGGCATGGCGATTGTGGACAGGTGTCCCTGCTCTTCATCACCCTGTGCCGCCTCTCAGGTATTCCCGCACATTTCCAGAGTGGATTCATGATGCATCCCCGCTCATCCAATCTGCACGACTGGGCCGAGATATATTTCGAAGGCATCGGATGGGTTCCCGTGGATCAGTCCTTCGGCATCCCCAGTTATGCGCACAACGATGCCGAGAAGTATTTCTTCCTGGGCGGTATCGACTCTTGGCGACTGGTGGTCAATACCGACTACGGGATGCCGCTCTCACCCAAGAAGAAATATCCCCGCAGCGAGACCGTTGACTTCCAGCGTGGAGAGGTAGAGTGGCGAGGAGGGAATCTCTATTTCGACCAATGGGAGTACAACTGGGAGATTGAGTATCTGGACTGAGAACATGCTCCCTGTGGTTTCCCTCATAAGGCATCTATGTGTATAGAAGGCATGATGGGCCGGACTACAATCCTTATCAAAAAAGAAAACATCAAACAGACAAAAACCTAAAGTTATGCACAGAACACCCCGACTATTTTGCGCCGAAGGTTTCATCCTGCGCACCATCTGCCTGATTTTCTTGGCAGTTACCTTTTTCTGCACTCCTGGTCATTCCAGGAACACCGCACCAACTGATGTGGTAAAATTCAGCATCCAGCCCTACGAGGACCAGCAGGAACCCTTCGAGGGATGGGGACTATCGCTCTGCTGGTGGGCCAACATGTGTGGTTCGTGGAGCGAGGAACGAGTGGACACGTTAGTGGATTGGCTGGTAAGTCCACAAGGACTCAACTTCCGCATATTCCGATATAATATAGGTGGTGGCGAGGATCCCATGAACCGCAACTGCACTCCCCACCATATGGGTAAAGGTAAAGGTCTGCGTGCCGAGATGGAAGGCTTCAAGGATTCCACCGAAGACCGCTGGCACTGGGATAGGGATGAGGCCCAGCGCAAGATTATGCTCAAGATAAAGGAGCGCCGACCCGATGCCATCTTTGAGGCATTCAGTAACTCCGCTCCTTATTACATGACCTTCAGCGGATGTTGTGGCGGACATAAAGATGCCTGGAAGGACAATCTGCGTCCCGAGTGCTATGAGGAGTTTGCACATTATCTGGTGGACGTATGCAAGCATTACAAAGAGAAGTATGGGATAGAGTTCAAGACCCTCGACCCCTTCAACGAGCCCAACACCAACTACTGGTATGCCGGAGGCAGTCAGGAGGGATGCCACTTCGACTTCTCCTCTCAGATAGCCTTCCTCAAGGTTCTCCATCCCATCCTCCAGGCATCGGGACTGCGGACGGTCATCTCAGCATCCGATGAGACCAGCGTAATGACCTCGGTAAAGGGATTCCAGGCCTACCAGCAAGCTGGCGTACTGCCCCTGGTGGGACAATGGAACACACACACCTATGAGGCCAACGATGAGGCTCGCATACAGCTCTCCCAGCTCTGTCGCGAACAGAAGAAACACCTGTGGATGAGTGAGGTGGGTGCAGGCGGTAAAGGGCTGGATGGCAACCTCAAGCTGGCCGAGAAGCTCATCCATGATATCCGACTGCTCCGCCCTGCTGCTTGGCTCGACTGGCAGTACATAGAGGACAACAACGACCAATGGTGTCTGGTAAAAGGCGATTTCTACGGAGGTACACAGGAGTTTCACAAGGTGAAGAACTATTATGTGCGACAGCAATTCAGCCGTTTCATTCCTGAGGGATATCAGTTTATCCACTCCAGCGAGGAGAGCACTCTGGCAGCACTCAGTTCACAAGCAGACACGTTGGTGATAGTATCCATCAACAGAACAGAGCAAGCCAAGAACATGCAGGTGGATATCAGTGGAGTTACCCGTAAGGGAATACGTGCCAGAAAAGCTGTTGCCTATCGCACATCCGAAACCTCTAATCTGGACCAAATACGCAAAGGCATCATCATGGCGAACAAGGACAAGAGTCTCTCCTACTGCATACCTGCACGCAGCATTATCACACTGGTAATGCCATTGCGCAAATAAGGCTGCATGACCGTCTTCACCCTGAACTGACAACAGGTGCCCACCCAACAGATTCGTGGAATGTGATGCTATGATGGAGGGGCCACAGAAGTCAAGTTCACAAATACCCCTCCAGCAGGATTTTTCCCGCAAGTACGTGCAAGGAAGGTTGCAAGTACGTGCAGGGAAGGTTGCAAGTACGTGCAGGGAAGGTTGCAAGTACGTGCAGGGAAGGTTTCAAGTACTCTCTTATCCAGAATAGGACTGGCGATTTCGGTGCCAGTTTTGCCCTTCTCAGACGCAAAGCATTGCAACCGTTCCCGCAAACGTTTGCAACCGCCCCTGCAAACGTTTGCGTCCGTCATCGTAAACGTTTGCGGTGAAAAGACGCCTTTTGTGGAATCCCTTCCCCCATGTGTTTCTACAGAGCCATAGATCTTCCATTTTTAGTGGACAGAAATAAGAAAAGCGACATCCACGCTGTGCTCATTTGGCCTGTGTGTGGATGTCGCTAGAATCTGTGACTAAGAGAAGAGTCAACTTATGTTGGTTCGGATACGTGTGAGGTAATCATTCAGTCCGGCCTCATCGCGGTTGTCAATGATGTTGATGAGTTCCTTCAGTTCGGCACGTATCTGCTCCACATGACTTTTAGTACGCGGATTGAATAGTATTTCTCTCAGCAGGGTATTATCTTCGGAGAGGACTCCCCGTGCTATCTTCAGATGCCTTTTGAAGGTCGTACCAGGTGCATCCTGATGCTTCATGACTGCACTGAAGACAAAGGTACTCACGAAGGGAACCGAGAGACTGTAGGCCATGGCCTCGTCATGCTCCTCGAAGGTATACTCATGCACATGCAGTCCCAGGCGCCTATAGAGGTCGAGGAAGAAGATGCGCCCCATATAGTCGCCCTCTTTGATGACGATGGCGTTTTCGCTTGAGAGAGCTCCCAGATTGGCAAAGGTGGGTCCGAACATGGGATGTGTACTCACATAGCGCATGCCTGTAGATTCGTAGAACTTCAGGAAATCCGTCTTCACACTGCTTATATCGCTGATGATGCAATCCTTGGGCAGATGTGGAATCACCTGATTGAAGACCTGTAGCGTATACTTGAGTGTCACGGCATTGATGACCAGTTCGGGCTTGAACTCTTCTATTTCCTCCATACTGGTAAATCGCTGCGTGTGATACAGGAAACGCATTCTGTGGGGATCCACTTCATATACGGCACAATCATGGTCGAAGGAGAGCACATCCGTAAAGAATGAGCCCATCTTGCCTGCACCCAGAATCAGTATTCTCATCTTGGTATCACTTGTTGATGATTTCCATCTGCTGGCGCACGCTCTCCTCGTGAATGGCTTCGTACACCTTTCTCACGAAAGTAGGATCCATGCCGCAGAGGGATCCCTGCACCTCTCTCTTGTCCAGTATCTCAGCATAGCGGCCAGTCTGCACCACGGCCATGTCATGCTCTTTCTTGTATTGAGCTATCTCGCGGCTCACACGCATGCGCTTGGTAAGCAGGTCCATCAGCTGGTCATCCATAGAGTCAATCTGCTTGCGCAGACTGGTGAGTGACTCAGTAAGTTCCACATTGGTACGGATGACCAGACGGTCAAGGATGAAGTCGAGCACGTCAGGCGTTACCTGCTGCTTGGCATCACTCCATGCCTCATCGGGTGAGCAATGGCTTTCCACTATCAAGCCCTCGAATCCCATGTCCATAGCCTGCTGGCAGAGAGGAGCTATCAAGTCCCTTCTGCCTCCGATATGGCTGGGATCGCACAGGATAGGCAGATTGGGGAAACGACGGTGCAGTTCGATAGGAATATGCCAAAGGGGAGTATTGCGATAGAGCTTCTGGTCCGTGCTGCTGAATCCGCGATGGATGGCTCCCAGACGTTTGATGCCGGCTCCATTGATACGCAACAGGGCACCTACCCACAACTCCAGGTCAGGACTAACGGGATTCTTCACCAGTACGGGTACATCCACCCCTCGGAGGCTGTCGGCCAGTTCCTGCATGGCAAAGGGATTGGTGGTGGTACGGGCACCCACCCACAGGAGGTCAATACCTGCCTTGAGCGCAGCCTCCACATGCTTGGGTGTTGCCACTTCGGTGGCCGTGAGCATACCTGTCTCTGCCTTCACGCGTTGCATCCAGGGCAGGGCCTTCTCCCCGTTGCCCTCAAAGCCTCCTGGTTTGGTGCGTGGCTTCCATATTCCTGCGCGGAATATGGTCACACCTTTTTGGGACAAGTGTTTGGCTGTGGTGATTACCTGCTCCTCGGTCTCTGCGCTGCAGGGACCAGCTATCACCAGGGGACGCGTCTGGTCTATTCCTGGCAAGCCTAATGGCTGAATGTTCAGTTCCATAATGTATTTCTCTTGTTTGTGCGAACAGGGAAAGTCTGTCTTGTGTCAGTCTCTCCACTTCCTCCGCTGGGTTTATGAATTGATTTCTGTACTTATGTTTTTGTTGTTTCTCTGCTTAAAAGAATCATCTGTTGGCAAACACGGCCTTCACCCTTTCTACAGCCTCCTGGAACTTATCGTCCTTGGCACAGAGGCTGATGCGTATGTATCGTCGGCCGTTGGAGCCGAAGATGAATCCTGGGGTGATGAACACACGAGCCTCATGCAGGACACGCTCTGTGAGCTGTTCGGCATCGTCATATTCATCGGGGATTCTTCCCCAGAGGAACATACCCGTCTGATGGGCATCATACTGGCAGCCCAGCATGCGCATGATTTCCTCTGCCATCGCTCTGCGCTTGCTGTACGTACTGATGTTGGCCTGCATGTGCCACTCCTGAGTGTTGTCATAGGCTTGTGCGGCAGCCAGTTGCAGGGCACGGAAGGTGCCCGAATCTATATTGCTCTTCACCTTCAGTATCCACGACACGAATTGTGCGTTGGTGGCCAGCATGCCCACACGCCATCCTGGCATATTGTGGCTTTTGGACATGGAGTTGAACTCTATGCAGCATTCCTTGGCACCTGGTATCTGCAGGATGCTGAGTTTCTCTCCCTGGTTGAGGATGAAGCTATAGGGGTTGTCATTCACCACCACGATATTGTGGTTGCGTGCAAACTCCACCAGATGCTCATAGGTCTCCTTCTGTGCTGGAGCTCCTGTGGGCATATTAGGATAGTTGGTCCACATCAGCTTCACTCGGCTGAGGTCCATCTGTTCCAATGCTTCAAAGTCGGGCTGCCATCCGTTCTCTGGCAGCAAGTCATAGTTGACCACCTTGGCTCCCAGCAGATTGCTCAGACTTGTATAGGTGGGATATCCGGGATTGGGAACCAGAACCTCTTCGCCTGGGTTTACGAAGGCGAGTGTCACATGCAGGATGCCCTCCTTGCTGCCTATCAGAGGTTGTATCTCACTATTGGGATCCAGTGCCACGTCATACCATCGCTGATAGAATCTGGCCATAGCCTGACGCAGTTCGGGTGTGCCCACTGTGGGTTGATAGCCGTGCACATCTGGTCTGCGTGCTTGCTCACACAGCACCTCTATAGTCTCCTGGGAAGGAGGCATGTCGGGACTGCCTATGGCCAGCGAGATGATATTCTTTCCTTCGGCATTGAGTCTGGCCACTTCCTTGCCTTTGCGGCTGAAGTAATATTCGTTTACCGTGGCCAGGCGCTCTGCTGGCTTCACATCATATACTTTGTTTTCCATCTTTATATTCTCCCAATATTTTCAGTTCACTCACCAGCGGACTGATGGCATTGACAGCCTGATGGAACCGCCGGTCCTGGTCAAACGAAAGGTCTACGTAAAACATATATTGCCATTCCTTGCCTATGATGGGCAGGGACTGTATCTTGGTCAGATTGAGTTTGTAGAAGGAGAGTACGGACAGGATGGCACTGAGCGAACCTTCCTCATGCGGCAACGTGAAAGCCAGACTGGCCTTGTCGGCATCCTGTTGCTTGCGCATCTGACCGGCTTTCTCTGGACGTGAAAGCACCAGGAATCGGGTAAAGTTGTGCTTATTGGTCTCTATGCCTGTCTCCAGCACCTTCATTCCATATATCTCAGCAGCATCCTTATGACAGATGGCAGCATGTCCCCTCTGCCGGAGCATGCTTATCTGGGCTGCGGCTCCTGCTGTATCTGCCACCTCCACCACTTTCATGCTGGGGTGGCTTGCCAGGAAGTCCCTGCACTGCATCAGAGCCACGGGATGGGAATTCACTTCGGTGATGTCGGCCCAGTTGTCCTCGGGCAGGCACATGATGCTGTGACTGATGCGCAACTTATGTTCACCCACTATGGTGGCACCACTTTCTCTGAGCAGTTCGTAGTTGTGCAGCAGACTTCCTGCTATGGTATTCTCGATGGCCACCAAGGCTACGGCATCCTGGTCCTGATGGAGGCATTCAAACACCTCCTCGAAGGTATCAAAGCATAACAGCTGTATCTGCTCTCCCTCGAAGTAGCGATGGGCTGCTATGTCATGAAAACTGCCCTTGATGCCTTGTATGGCCACCTTCTTCGTTTCCTTCATTTTCTTCTCTTGGGTCTTATAAAAGAAATATCCCGCTTCATTGCTGAGCGGGATATCTGTTTATTTCCATTTCTGTTGCATTTACTCTCTGGCATATTCATACAGAGTCCCGTTCACTTCAGATTGCTAAAGTAAAAGAAGTAATAGAACCCGTAATAAAACTTACCTGTATGTGTCATATCTCCTTTGGTGCAGTTTCTTTCAAATGCATGGCAAAGTTACAATTTTCCTTTCAGAGTGCAAACTGAATTGCCTTTTTTATTTCCTTTCTGCATAAAATTGGCCATTCATATCATCCAGCAGATGTGGGTCGATGGCTGCTGCCTGTAACAAATCCGTCATAGCCAGGTCTTTCTCACCTGCCATCATATGCAGCCGTCCGCGCTCCTTCAGCAGGCGAGCGTCTCCCGGATTGCTTTCTATCTCGGCTGTAATGGCCTGTATGGCCACCCTTATCAGTTCCTTATCCATATATATACATATTATATAATACACGCGTGCGCGAGGAGCATCCCCTTACATCATATCTATGGTGTGCGTGTGACAGATATCCTCAGGGACACCTTCACGCCTGCTGTGCACAAAGGTACGGCAATTTTTCTTCCCCAAGAATCATCCTCAGATCTTCTTCTCATGCTTGAAATTCGGAAAAGAAAGCTGAAAGGAAACGCGCATTCCACATTTTCTATCTATCTTTGTAACTATACGCAACTGGATATGATAGGAACCATTGTCAACACCATTACCATCATTACGGGCAGCCTCATAGGAGCCTTGTGCAAGCGACATATACGTCCCCAGTGGCAGAAATTCATGTTCACAGCCATGGGGCTGGCCAGTCTCTCCCTGGGATTCAATGCTGTGTGCCGCAACATGCCCCACAGCCAGTACCCCGTACTCTTTATTCTGAGCCTGAGCATAGGCGGACTCATAGGCACGATGCTCAATCTGGAAGGACGGTTCAAGGGACTGGTGGACAGATTGCAGAAGCATGGCCGAAGCAATTCTGCCGACCGACAGTCACGTCTGGCACAGGGACTCTCCACCGGTCTGCTGCTTTACTGCATAGGCACGCTCAGCATCCTGGGACCTATCAATTCTGCCCTGCTGGGCGACAACACCTTCCTCTATACCAATGCCACCCTGGACCTGGTCACCTCTGCTGTGCTGGCCACCACCTATGGTGCAGGCATGGCCCTGGCTGCTCCTGTGCTGTTCTGCTGGCAGGGAAGCATTTGGCTTCTGGCACGTCTGTGCGGAAATATCATTCCACCTGAGTTACTCACTGAGATGAGCATTGTGGGAGGCACGCTCATAGCAGCATCGGGACTGAGTATCCTGGAGATAAAGGACTGCAAGACGCTCAACCTTCTGCCAAGCCTTTTCATCCCTGTGCTGTTTTTCTTGGGAAAGAGTTTGATATGAAGCGCTAAGCTTAGAACTCTCTTTCCCTCAAAGCCCTCCCCCCTCACAGACATCTCTTCCTGTCATATGTCTGTGCCTCAGAGCCTCTACACCCATGAGTGTGCACAGTGATGCTCATCATGTGTCCTGTCAAACACCACGGCACAGACAAGGCAGTGGGAAGAAGGAGGATGCTTACTGCACGTCTCCTATGGCCTTCTGGTATTCCTGCCAGAGGGCTTCCACTCCGTTCTCGGGCTTGTTACCCAACACATGCTTCATGGCAGCATCCCACGACCAGGTGTCCAACTCGGCTGCCGAACGATTGAACTTACGCAGGAAGTCCTTGTCCTTGGTCTGCTGAATCCACCACAGGAAATAGCCAGCCACACGATAACCCTTGCGCCAGGTATCTGCACGGGGACGGTCCTTGCTCTGGAAATCCTGTTCGAAGCATCCACAAGCCAAGCGTACGGCATCGGCCATACCCTCTATGAAGCACCAGAACTCTCCCCCATCACCATACGAACCACAGTTCTTAGGCTCGAGTTGATAGGCATGGGTAAGTTCGTGATAGAGCACGCCTCGTGTCTCGTAATCAAGGCGCATGGTATCCTGCCCCTCAAAACTCCGTTCTATCCACCGCGTACTGTAGCGTATACCCACATGGTCGCCCGATCCATACTTCTCACTCACTCCGTCATAATCCTTCAGGGTGTAGAAGATGGTGTTGAGCTTGGGCACATTGGGGTCTTTAGGGCCTCGATAGAGAGTCTGAAGCACACGTAGGGCATTTTCCTGGATATATGAGATGGGGTCAGGGATGATGCGGTGGTATATATCGGAACCTTCGCTCTGGGGGCTCTCATCGCGGAAGATGACCTCTCCGGGATTATACTTCTTCCATCGTTTCTCCACTCGGATGGGTTTGTGATACTTGTTGTCTGCCAGTTGTGCAAAGGCATTCAAGGAGATGGCCAGCAGCATTGTGCAGGCCATGATTGTTCTGTTCATCTTATTCATTATCATGTTAATTTGAATGTATTCTCCACAACAAAGTTACGCAGTAGTTGACCAACGGACAAACTTTTAACGAAAAAAAACGGATGGAAGAACATAGGTAAATGAGGCAATATGCCTACCTTTGCCATGAAATTGAATTTTCAAATCGTAATTTTTAAAAAGGAAAGGATTATTATGAAAAAGTACGTATGTGATTTGTGCGGATGGGAATATGACCCCGAAGTAGGAGTACCCGAGCAGGGAATAGAGCCTGGAACAGCTTTCGAGGACCTGCCTGAGGATTTTGAGTGCCCCCTGTGTGGAGTGGGCAAGGACCAGTTCTCACCCGAGGATTGATGACGTCAGGATAGCGAATCATCTATGATTCGTTTCCTCTGATAAACAAACAATCGAGACGCCTCTCGCCAAGTGCGAGGGGCGTCTCTCTCTGTAATGTATTCTGCGTATGCTACGGTCACTTGACCATAATCTTACGAGCCTTTCCGTCAACCACGATAATGTAGAGTCCGCTCTGGAGCGCACCTCCATTCACCTTCTGACCACTGATAGTATAGATACCGTCCACGGACAGAGTGCCATTGGCATCTGTGGTGGGAATCTGTATCACGCCATTGGGATCCTCATAGCTCACAGGAATCAAGTTCCAGTAGATATTATCCTTGAAACCATCTGCGCCCACCCACCATGCGGTATCTTCGTATCCGCTGTTGAGATATGCCGGCAGGTAGTTGTTCCTAAGCTGACTCTTGTCCTCTATTATATAGGTGTCGGTATCAGCGTTATGAATCAGAGTCATGCTGGCAGGACGGTCAGATATGCCCACAAGATGTCCATTGGAATTCATGGTACCAGCCAGATAACGTCCTGTTTCCATATTGCGGAAGGTGTATCCATCCTGCTGCTTCTGGATATAATAGAGGTACTTCAACTCATTTTCAGTAATCTCTGTGGTACTGAGAGCTTCTGTTCTGGGCTCTTGGAAGGTGTTGTAGAGATCAGTTGAAATATTGTTGAGATAGGCACCTGGTTTGCTGGGATTGGTCAAAGCGGAGCGCACATAATAGAATCCATCTGTAATATCATCGCCCTCGTATTCAGGAACGTATGCCTCCAGAGCGGCTGCCACATCGCTATCCACGGGTTCAAACTTCCATGCGGGAGCCTCGCCCTGCTGACTGTCACAATACCACAGGATCACAGCCTCACCGGCCGTACCAGGACGCATAGCAGTACCGTATCCGCTGGCATACTGGGTGTCAGCATTCAGCTTCCACACCTCAGTGGTAGAAACATTGCCGTTGGTATAAGTAGCATAGTAGGTGGGGGTGATGGTTATCGGTTCGCCTACGAGTGTACCATAATGATAGAATTTGCCCTCCTGTCCTCCCAGATAACGATGGTCTGTGATGCTCTGGATGCTGATTTTGCCATCCTCGAGCACACTTACGTGCCAGATGAATCCCTTTTCAATAGCCTGGGTATTATCGGAAGTGTGGGTGACCAGGTGAGGAAGATCGGAAGAGGAAGCATACAGGTAATAACCTGGAGCTGTGGACACTTCAGAACCTACCATATAATAGTATCCATCCGTCAGTGTCGGAGTCAGGGCCTCTGTTTGCTTTTTCAGACTGTCAGTCAATGCGAACACCTCCTCATCGGTAAACGTGCCGGCATAGATGCCCGCGAGTGTACTGGTGTAGAGTTCAAAATACTCATTGTACACTTGGTCGCTTATGCGGTTATGGTCATAAGCATTCTGCAAGGCTATGGAAAAGTCCTCACAGACATTCTCCAGTTCGGCGAACAAACAGGCACTCTGCATAAACTTATCACAGAGGCTGTCCAGCACGGTGGCCTTGGCCATACAATCCTCTACTGTGGCCGTTTCCATGGGGATGTTGTCATAAATGGCATTACGTATGACATTGGAGCAGCTGTAGATAGAAGCGGTGATGGTGGTAGCACGCTCGGTCTGAGCATCAGCCATAGACTGAGCCGCCTCGGCATTCTGACCCATGTAACGTACAGAAATATCGTCCACGATGAGCCAATCATAGCGGTAAGAGGGGAAACTGTCCTTTCTGATACCTATAGTCAACTGGCCATCCACAGCACATCCATAGACCGTCTGGGTGTACCTGCCTGCATTCAAGGCTATGGCAGCACCATAAGGCATGTTGGGAATACGTATGTCACCATTGCTGTAATCGTCATCCGAACAGTTGACACCCACCTCGGCATCAGCCACAGACAATGCATCGTCCCAGATATTGAGCAAGGGGGTTCGCTTGTCACCCACCTGGAAGAACCCACTTATCAGGTCATCGGACGAGGAAACAGATACAGCTCCCGTGCGATAAAAACCTCGGAAGGTGACAGCATAGATACCATCGGGCACTCCTGTTACTGTCTGGGTCATGCTCACATGATCCATATCATACCATCCTGCCACATTGTTCACTTCAGCTCCATGTGAGCCAGAGCAAGTGCCAGGTCCTGAATGTTCTTCGGTCCAACCAGCAAAGTTGGGTTCCTCAAACTTAAGATTCACGAAGAGATTATCCACCACGGTTCCCTCCACAGCTCCTCCACGAAGAGCATTTTCCAAGAGCATCTGCATATAAGCAATCTCTTCGGTCATATTCTCGTCCACGTTGCCGTTGGCTATGATATAGGGATAAGAGCCGTTGGGGAAATCTTCACCAGGAGCCACATACTCGTCCAGATACTCTGTAAGCTTCATGGCAGCAAGGCCTGTGAGATTGCCATTCTGCTCAATTGCTGCTCGAACATCATCAACTGCTTTCTGATAAGCGAGGTAATCCTGCAGACTGCTGAGGATTTCCTCTCGAGAAGCCACCAATTCGGAGAAGAGCTGAGGAGCAGTCTCCATATCCTGAATACCGTTGACAGCCTCGATGACATTTATGAAGTTCTCCTTGGCTGCAGCACTGCACATCAAGTCTTCCACGCCGTCATACAAATCATCGTAACTGGCAGAGATGAGCGCCATGGCATCGGGATCGTTGCCATAATAAGTGAGTTTCCAGTTGTCGGCCACAAAGGCATCACCAGCTCCGCCGTTGGCACAGCTGGCACCGATGATGAGTGTTCCGTCGCTCACATACGCCGTCACTGTGGTCACATCCATAGTCTCGACTGTACCTACCACACAGCGGGTCCAGTTTCTGACTTCGCTGTTGAGCGTATAAATTTGAGCATGACCTTTTGCAGAGGCATTGTAGACACTCACCATATACACACCATTGGGCAGTCCGGTAAGCTTCTGATAGACATCAAAGTCCCCGCTCTGGGCATTCATCATATGAGTTGAATAATCGAGAACGGTACCATTCCATCCTATTCTGTTATCGCAGGAGGGGTTGACAAGAAGCTGAGTCACATTGAAGGGATTCATGGCTGTGCCATCCAATACCATTCTCTCCAGGATGTGTGAACGTACGAGGCCAGGAATGCTGGCAGTGGCAGCCTCCATTTGCTCGTCGGTACTGTTCGCGTCGGCAAGTATGGCCTTAAGGGCAGACAGATCTATCAGGGGCCATTCTGCCTCAGTCTTCCTGATGGCTGCAGCAAGGGCGGCATAGGCACGTCCCTGAATAACATCAGGAGCAGAGGGATCATTGATGCGAATAGTCCTGTTCTTCAGGTCGAGAGTAACCAGATAGGTACCTGCCTCCACCTTCCAAGTGAAGCCCTCAGTATAGAGGCCGCACTTATCAGTCACACCCTCGTAGAGTTCGTAACCTGCCGAGGGACCGCTGTAGATGTTGGCTTCTTCGCCGTCAGCCTTGCGGGTGTATATGACGAAAGAGCCATATCCATTAGCCTCATCTGTCACGGTAATCTCTCCTGTATAGACACCACTACCCTGATGCTGGAGTCTATAATCATAGTTTTCGGCATCCCAGTTGGCGCCTTCCATACTGCCCACCACAGTCACCACTTTGGCCATTGCAGTCTCTACAGCCTCTGCGTCGAGCTTAATCAGATTCCAGTTGATACTGCTGGTAAGCCATGCAGCAGAGCCTGCCCACCAGGCAAAGGCTTCGCTACCACTATTCAGATAAGCGGGCAGGAATCCATTGGTGGGTTGATATTCATCCAGGATGGTATAGGAACCGTCTGCACTGCCGGCACCTATGGTGAGAGGAGCAGCCTGAAGCACAGAACCCGCATGATGTCCGTTGGTATTGGGCGAACCTCCCAGGTATCGCTCTGTACCGAGATTGCGGAAAGCATATCCGCCTTCAACGCGTGTCACATAGAAAACATACTTGGAGAGATCCGCGGTGAGCTCTGTGGTGCTCAGCTCGGCACGTTCCTCCTGATACATACGATAGCGGTCACCCTCATTTCCATAGAGATAGGCTCCTGGCTTGGAAGTATTTCCCAGGTCGGAGCGTACGTAGTAATAACCTTCCTCTACCTCTACGCCCGCATAGGGGAGTTGCATCTGAGCCACCTGCTCAACGATGGCTTCATCTACGGGTTCAAACACCCAGGCAGCAGCCTCACCCTGCTGACTGTCACAATACCACAGGTATATCGCTTCCCCACCCGCACCAGGACGCATAGCTGTACCATAACCAGACTCTACATCCAAATCGGCATCGAGCTTGAAGGTGCCATCACCACTTGCGGATGCCGTGAAGGTGATGGCATGAGGCATCTGTGACATGGTACCATGATGTCTGAAGGTACCTATCTGTCCGCCCAGATAACGCTTATCGGCCAGGTTCTGTATGCTATATGTACCATCTGATAAGCTCTCCACCTTCCAAATGAAGTATTTCTCTGTGGCTGTAAGTTGCTCGGGCATGGTGGCCTCCACCAGACGGGGAAGGTCGGATGAGGTGGTGCGCATATATGCATCAGGGTTGGTGCTTGCAGCAGAACCCTTCATCAGATAATAACCCGGAGTGATGTCATCGGCATGAATGCTTACGGAAGCAAGCACAGCCGTGACCAAGGTCATCAGTAATAAAGAAAACCGTTTCATAAAGATTTGTTTTTGTAAAAAGGTAATTTTTAGTTAATAATATTATTTAGTTTACATTCTTCAACTGTTGCATTTGGCTTAAACCGGCTTGTAGTTTGCCACAAAATGGCATCGCAAATTTATAACAAACTCCTAACCTACCCCACATGTTAAGCATTGTCATAACAGCGAAGGTGCCATTTGAGTCTTCACACGCATTGGGGGGAGACATTTCACCCACAATCTATACTCACAGACCACTATCCGTCTCAAAATTACACAATTTTGGCATATCCTGCAAATAATGATGGATTTCTATCGTGAAGTTAATATTTCCCAATTTTGGCACCTTACATTTCTGCCCAGATGATGTGTGCTGAGATTTCTGTCTGCCTTTGTTGTACATGTCGGGAAAAAGCAGTTACTTTACACTTCGCTTCGGGGCAAAGACCACAGTCATCAGACAGGAAGTCTGTGCCCAAAGCCACACGAAATATCTCTTTTCTCACTCATGAAACAAACCCATTCTCTCTTCAAGGTCAACGGAACAGACTACTCTGTCCCCTTCATGCTCATAGCCTCCTTGTTCTTTCTGTGGGGATTTGCCCATAGTATACTGGAAGTGCTGAATCCACATTTCCAGCAATCTCTGGCCATTTCCAAGACCAAGGCTTCACTGGTGCAAGTGGCCGTATATGGCGGTTACTTCCTGATGGCTATTCCTGCCGGCTATATCGTACGCCGATGGGGATATCGCAAGGGTGTGCTCACAGGTCTGCTGCTATATGGCTTGGGGGCACTACTCTTCATCCCGGGCTCAGCAATGGAATCATTTCCCTTCTACATCTTCTCGCTCTTTGTCATCGGATGCGGACTCACCTGCCTGGAGACAAGTGCCAATCCCTATACCACTGTACTGGGGCCTGCAGATTCTGCCGAAAGGCGTATCAACCTGGCTCAGTCGCTCAACGGAGTGGGATGGATAGTGGGGCCGCTGGTAGGAGGAGCTCTGCTCTTCTCGGGCGTGAACATAGCTGTCCCATACACCATAATAGGGGTGTTGGTACTGGCCACCATGATTACCTTCAGCCGTTGCCCACTACCGGAGATTCAGGATGCCGACAGCCAGGGAGAGAATTCGGAAGAGATCTCCCAGGGTTCGCTTTGGAACATGACCTTCGTGGCAGGCATGCTGGCCCTGTTTCTCTATGTGGCAGCTCAGACAGGTGTCAACAGTTTCTTCATCAATTACATGACGGAGAGTTCCTCCATCTCCCCTTCCGAGGCTTCATTGTGGTTGGGATTCGGTGGCATGGGGCTCTTTGTCCTGGGACGTGTCCTGGGCAGTTGGCTTATGGGATACATCCTGCCCCGATATATGCTGGCCATATGCGCAGCCATAGCCTCCACGGCCACCGTCCTGCTGGTTCAGGGAGGCGGAAGCATAGCTCTGGCAGCCTTCCTGGCAGTTTATCTGGCAGAGAGCATCATGTTTCCCACTATCTTCTCACTGGCATTGCGCTCCAGCAACGGACACACCAAGCGTGCCTCTTCATTGCTCATCATGACCATAGTGGGCGGAGCCATAGCCCCTCCCATCATGGGTACGATAGCAGACCACACACACAGCATGGCTCTGGCATTTACAGTGCCTCTGGTGTGCTATTTATATATTATGGTATATAGCATATGGAAACGATGAAGGAAGGATATCTGCAGAAACCACATACCGGTAGAGTGCGCAGGTGGGTACAGACCATGGACCTGAGAGATGACCCTGCCCTGATAGCCGAATACCGCAAGCGTCACAGCCAGGGAGAGATATGGCCTGAAATCCTGCAGGGGATACGCGACTGCGGACTCTATGAGATGGAGATATACATCCTGGGGACACGTCTGGTCATGATATGTGAAGGACCCGAGGACCTCAACTGGGACGAGGCCATGCAGAAGATGGCCAGCGGCCCCCGACAGGCTGAGTGGGAAGCCTTTATGAGTATCTTCCAGAAATGTGGCCAGAATGAGCGGAGCGACGAGAAATGGAAGATGATGGAGCGTATGTTCCATGTATATGAATAGAGGACGGAGAAAAGGGGAGAACGTGAGACAAGACACACGTACGATGATGAAGGACTGCATACAGATAAAAGGTGCCAGGGTAAACAACCTGAAAAATATCAGTCTGGAGATACCACGTCACAAACTGGTGGTGGTGACTGGACTGAGCGGAAGCGGAAAGAGTTCGCTGGCTTTTGACACACTATATGCCGAAGGGCAGAGACGCTATGTGGAGAGTCTGAGTGCCTACGCACGCCAGTTTCTGGGACGCATGCATAAGCCAGAGTGTGACTATATCAAGGGCATCCCACCTGCCATAGCCATCGAACAGAAGGTGACCACACGCAATCCCCGAAGTACGGTGGGCACCAGCACTGAAATATACGAATACCTGCGTCTGCTATATGCTCGTGTGGGCAAGACCTTCAGTCCCATCAGCGGACAGGAAGTGAAGAGGCACACCACCGAAGATGTGGTGAGATGTGTCAGTGCCCACAGCGAAGGCATCAGATTCCTGGTGCTGTGTCCCATCCTCATTCGTCAGGGACGTTCTCTGCAGCAGCAGCTGGACATCTATCGGCAGAGCGGTTTTGTCCGTCTGGAATATCAGGGAGAGGTGATGCGCATAGAGGACTTCCATCATGAGGAAGCGGTGCCCGGAGAACTCTTTCTGGTGGTGGACCGACTGAGTGTGGCCAGAGACAAAGATACCATCTCACGACTGACAGATTCGGTGGAGACAGCCTTCTACGAAGGAGGAGGAGAGATGATGCTGCGCTTTGTGCCAGAGAACGAGACACATACATTCAGCACCAGGTTTGAGGCCGACGGTATCTCCTTTGAGGAGCCCAGTGACAATATGTTCTCCTTCAACTCTCCCGCAGGTGCCTGCCCCGATTGCGAAGGATTTGGCAAAGTCATAGGCATAGACGAACATCTGGTCATACCCAACACCACCCTGAGTGTGTATGAGGGTGCCGTGGTGTGCTGGCGAGGAGAAAAGATGAGCGAATGGAAGGACTGGTTTATCCGATTCAATTCCGAAAGGGGATTCCCCATCTTCAAGCCTTATTACGAACTCACCCAAGAGGAGAAGGACTGGCTCTGGCATGGCACCTTCCCACACGATATCCCCGAAGAGAAAAAGAAACTATTCCCCGAGGAGAAGGAGTGGGGCCTGCTCAGCATAGACGCATTCTTCGAGATGCTGCGTCAGGGACAATACAAGATTCAGAATAGGGTCATGCTGGCCCGATACCGGGGAAAGACCATCTGCCCCAAATGTCATGGCACACGGCTGAAGGCTGAGGCCAACTATGTGAAGGTGGGCGGACGAAGCATCACGGAACTGGTGGAGATGCCCATAGGGACGCTGAAGCAATGGATGGAACAGCTGACACTCACACCCGAAGAGGAAGGGGTGGCACAGCGAATCATGACCGAGATAAGGCAAAGGCTACAGTTCCTGACCGACGTGGGACTGGAATACCTTACACTCAACCGTCCCTCGGCATCGCTGTCGGGCGGCGAGAGCCAGCGCATCAACCTGGCCACATCGCTGGGAAGCAGTCTGGTGGGAAGTCTGTACATCCTGGACGAACCCAGTATCGGACTGCACAGCAGAGATACAGATAAGCTCATCAAGGTGCTGCAGCAATTGCGCGACTTGGGCAATACCGTCATCGTGGTGGAACATGACGAGGAGATCATGCGGGCTGCCGACTGGATTATTGATATCGGCCCCGAAGCCGGCCGGCTGGGAGGACAGATCATGTATAATGGTCCTGCACAGCCGCTGCCACAAGAAGTGGAGGGAGCCTGCAGTCACACCCTGGACTATCTGACAGGACGTGAGCAGATAGCTCTTCCTGTAAGCCGACGCCCCTGGACCTCATCCCTCATCGTCAGGGGAGCCAGGGAAAACAATCTGCAAGGAATAGATGTGGAGTTCCCCCTGAATGTGATGACGTGTGTGACAGGAGTAAGCGGAAGCGGAAAGAGTACACTCGTGAGGGATATTCTCTATCGTGCCCTGAAGAGACATTTCGCTGAAGCAACTGACCGTCCGGGAGAGCATCTCTCCCTGGAGGGTGACCTGTGCCAGGTGAAAGCAGTGGAGTTTGTGGACCAGAATCCCATAGGCAAGAGTTCACGTTCCAATCCAGTCACCTATGTCAAGGCCTGGGACGAGATACGCAAGCTGTTTGCTGCCCAGCCACTGGCCAAGCAGATGGGATACACAGCCGCATACTTCAGTTTCAATACCGATGGCGGACGATGCGAGGAGTGCAAGGGAGAAGGCACGGTGACCGTGGAAATGCAGTTCATGGCAGACCTCACCCTGCCCTGTGAGAGTTGTCACGGCAAACGGTTCAAGCATGACATTCTGGAGGTGACCTTCGGGGGACGCAATGTGTATGAGGTGCTGGAGATGACCGTCAACCAGGCTATTGAGTTCTTTAGCGAACACAGGCAGAACCGAATAGTCAACCTTCTGCGCCCGCTTCAGGATGTGGGACTGGGATACATCAAACTGGGACAGTCGTCCTCTACCCTGTCGGGAGGAGAAAACCAGCGCGTGAAGTTGGCATATTATCTGGGGATAGAGAAGCACGAACCCACGGTGTTCATCTTCGATGAACCCACCACCGGCCTTCACTTCCACGACATACGCCGCCTGCTGGATGCCTTCAATGCGCTCATCATGCGCGGACATACCCTTATCATCATCGAGCACAACCTGGATGTCATCAAGTGTGCCGACCATGTCATTGACCTGGGACCCGAAGGCGGAGCACGAGGCGGACAACTCCTCTGCTGCGGTACGCCCGAAGTGGTGGCACAGTGTGGGGAGAGTTACACCGCACGCTTCCTGAAGGAGAAACTCGGCATGGTGCAGTGAGCAAGGCTCCGTCTCGGCTCAGTAGAAAAAACATGGGGGAGATTCCTAAATGAAGCCTATCTCAGACGCACGTACTTGCAAGGACGGTTGCACGTACTTGCAAGGACGGATGCACGTACTTGCAAGGACGGATGCACGTACTTGCGGGAAAGGTGGCTAGTACGAGCGTGGAGAATGCAGTACACTGCAAGGACGGATGCAGTGCACTGCAGAGGCGGTTGCAGTGCACTGCGGGAGCGGTTGCAGTGCACTGCGTCTGAGAAGGGCAAAACTGGCACCGAAATTGTCAGTCCTGTTCTGGACAAGAGAAAAGGGAGGAGAGACATGCCCCATATGGGTCACTGTAGCCACCCTGATTTATCTGGTGAACATAGAAAGGGCGTTGGTGGCTATAAGGAGATTTACTATTAGTAGTTTAGCGGTCAGTAAAATTCAGGAACTGCTGTTCTGCACATTTGCTCAGTCCTCAGGAAACATGTCGGCATAGAGTTGGGTGGATCTTGGCATGTCCCTCATCTGTCCCAGTTCGTCCAGCATCTGCACACGCTCCTTGTCGAGCTTGCCCTGAAGGATGAGTTTGCGATTATATTTCCACCAGTTCAGCAATCCTCGGTTTTCCACCCTTCGTTTTCCTGGCAGATGCTTGTTTTCTTTCACGTAGGCCTTGAGGAGCTCATAATTCCGAAACCAGTTTTGGCTTCTCTTTCCTGTAATCATATCTAAGGAGGGGAGATGTGACAAGCAGAGGCGTGTCTCAGACAAGGAAATCAAGTGAGAGACACGCCACTGCCGTACACCAAGTTTATGTTCAGTTCAGATATAACGAAATGAATATATCTGAGCTTTGCTTGAATCTCTAATGCCTGCCTAAGGGTTAGAAATAGAAACCCATACCGAGCTTCAAACCGATTTCAGTACCCTCGCTGAATCGGTTGAGGCAAAGGTTGCAATACACCGAAGGTTCTATGCTCAGGTAATTGTTCACATAGAAGCAATACCCCACCTCGGGTGTGAGATGCACGTAGTTGCGGTTACCATAGTAATTATATACGGTGCGTATCTCCACCGGACCATTCTCGGTGGTTTCGCCGATGATGCTTTCGTGCTGGCTGAAAGTCACATTGGTGGCATGCTGGTAGGCCAGTCCCACTCCCAGGAAGATGCCATTCTGTTCGATATAATATCTGCCGCCTACGCCTATCTGCAAATCGTTGCGGTTCTTCATCACACCACGAGCTCCCTGATGCTCAAAGCCAAACCGTCCATACACCATCCAGCAATCCTCCACGAAGTAGCCTCCTGTGGCCTGCACGCCCATCTTGAAACGTGAATCCTTGCTGTAGGAGAGGCCCAGCCCCGTAAGTGATGTATTGAGATATGAGGTATACTTCTCAAACTGGGCAGATGCCTGCATACTCGATACGGCTATGAGCAGCATCGTGAGGACTTTTCTCAACATAGATTTCTTCATTTTTCAGACTTTATTTGTTCTTTTGTAATTACTTTATCGGTACGAAGTTATTGTAATATTCCCATGACAGCAAACATCCACACCGATTTTTTTGATAATCTTCATGATTCCGCTTGCTTTCTGGCATATCGCACACGCCATACTGCAAAGAGAAGGGTAAGAACCGACATGAATGCCACACCTATACCCACACCCATGTTTACGGGCAACTGGAAGCCTTCGGGTGCCACCAGAATGTAACTGCTGCATACCACCGTCATGAACATGGCCGGCAAGAGGGCAATCCAGTAGAATTTCCCCTTACGTGCAAGCCACACACTCACAGCCCACAGAGTGATGAAGGCCAGAGTCTGATTGAACCAGGCAAAGTATCTCCACAATATATCGAAATTGACTATCATCAGGAAGGCACTCACCACGAAGATGGGCAAGCTCAGCAACATGCGCTTCCACAACTTATCCTGCTTGAAATGCAGAAAGTCAGCAGCTATAAGACGAGCGCTGCGCAGGGCTGTATCGCCACTGGTAATGGGAGCTGCCACCACACCCAGCACTGCCAGGACTGCACCTATGCGCCCCATCCAACTGCTGCAGATGGTACTTACCACCACGGCAGGGTTACCCATATCGGCCAACTGCTGATAACCTCCGGCATACTTGACCGATGCTGCTGCCCAGATAAGGGCCACCAGCCCCTCGGCAATCATAGCGCCATAGAACACCCTTCGTCCCATACGCTCACTCTTGATACAACGGGCCATCATGGGACTCTGAGTGGCATGGAAACCGCTGATGGCTCCACAGGCTATGGTAATGCAAAGCATGGGAAAGATGGGCAGAGACTTGGGATGATTACCTGAGAGAGAATCAGTGAGCTCAGGCATCCAGCCCTCATGAGTGAATACGCCCACTCCGATACCTACTGCCATGATGAGCATGGCCATGCCGAAGAGGGGATAGATGCGTCCTATGAGCGAACTGATGGGCAGCAATGTGGCCAGCACGTAATACAGGAAGATGACCACTGACCAGAACAGCACGGTGCCAAACGTACCCCAGTCCGTGGTCATACTGGAGAGCAGATTGGCAGGAGTGGCCACAAACACAGTACCCACCAGCAAGAGGAGAAGCATGGAAAAGATACGCACCAGCAGGCGCACTCCTGGGCCTAACTCGTCGCCCACCATCTCTGGCATGGAGATACCTCCCTTGCGCAGACTGATCATTCCACTCAAGTAATCATGTGTGGCACCAGCAAATATGCAGCCGAGCACTATCCAAAGATAAGCAGCCGGACCAAAGAGGATGCCCATGATGGCACCGAAGATGGGGCCTGTGCCCGCGATGTTGAGAAACTGTATGAGAAACACACGCCAGGTGGGCATGGGAATATAGTCCACCCCATCGGCCTTGGTAAAGCAGGGAGTGGTACGCTGCTCATCGACCCCAAAAACCTTCTCCACCACTGCCCCATATATCAGATAGCCCAGTACCAGGGCAAGCAGAGAAATACAAAATGTAACCATATATAATGCTTTTTCTATTAATCCGAATTGCAAAAGTACAAAAAAACGATAAATTGGACTATCTTTGCAGACATGAATACATTCATTAGGATTCTGTTTATGGCCTTTGCCATGGTGCTGTGCTCCTCATCCCCTGCACAAGAGATGTTTGTCCCTGCACATCCTGCACCCAAGAGAGAGGTACGAGGAGTGTGGATTACCACCCTGGGAGGACTGGACTGGCCCAAGACAAAAGCCTCATCGCCACAGGGGATGGAACAGCAGAAGCAGGAACTGACGGAGATGCTGGACCAGCTACAGGCGCTCCGCATAAATACCATATTTCTACAGACGCGCGTGCGAGGAAGTGTCATCTATCCCAGTCAGATAGAACCCTGGGATGTGGCACTCACAGGCCAGTACAACCGCAGTCCAGGATATGACCCACTGGCCTTTGCCATCACCGAAGCTCACCGGAGAGGCATGGAGCTGCATGCATGGGTGGTCACCATACCCTGCTTCAAAGTGGCACAGGCCAAGCGCATCGGTCGCAAGAGCCTGGCATACACCCATCCCTCGTGGCTCAAGAAGCATGCTGACACCTACTACCTCGATCCCGGACTGCCCGGAGTGGCCCATTACATTGCCGACATCTGTCAGGAGATAGCAGAAAACTATGACGTGGATGGCATCCATTTTGATTATATCCGTTATCCCGAGAACCCCGAGTCGTTCCCCGATGCTGCCACCTACAGGAAATACGGAAAGGGGATGACCAAGCGCGAATGGAGATGCCAAAACATTACCACCATAGCCCAGGAAGCCTATGAGCGAGTCAAGGCCATCAAGCCATGGATACGCATGAGCTGTTCGCCTGTGGGGAAATATCAGGATGTATCCCGATACTCTGCCAAGGGATGGGCTGCACTGACCACCGTATACCAGGATGCACAGGGATGGTTGCGCCAAGGCATCATGGACATGCTCTGTCCCATGATGTATTTCCAGGGCAATCACTTCTATCCCTTTGCCGCCGACTGGCAAGAACAGTCCTGCGGACGCATCATTGCCCCAGGACTGGGCATATATTTCATGAGTCCCAGGGAGAAAGACTGGGAGATGAGCATCATACAGCGAGAACTGTGCTACCTGCGTCAGCAACAGCTGGGCGGACAGGCGTACTTCCGATGCAAATTTCTCACTGAGAACACCAAGGGCATTTATGACTATCTCAAGGACAACTTCTACCCCTACCCTGCACTTACTCCTGCCATGACCTGGCTATGCAACACGCCACCACAGGCTCCGCAGATAAAGATGCCCAAGCGTGTCAACGGCACCAGAGAGCACATCACATGGGACCAGGTGAAAGGACAGCATGGTGAAGCCTGCCGATATGTAATCTATGCTGGCAACACACAGCCTGTGGACATAAGCAACCCTGCCAACATCGTCACAGTGACCGATGCACATGAATACAGCTATAATCTGCTCTCACGCAGACTCTATGGACTCCACATGGCCATCACTGCCATCGACAGATTTGGCAACGAGAGTGCCCCCACATCGTTCTGACCATTTTTTTAGAGAACCGACATTTTTTACCCAAAACACACATCCCCCAAGAAGATGACAAAGAAGAAAACCATTGTAGACGTATTTGAGCATAGCACAAGCGCCTATGCCAACAACACTTTCCTGATGGAAAAGGTGGGCCGGGAATGGACCCACACCACATACAAGCAAGTGCAGCAGATGGTGTACCAGCTGGGAGCCGGACTGCAGCAGATAGGAGTAAGCAAGGGAGACTGCATGGCACTCCTCTCCGAAGGAAGGAACCTATGGATCGTGAGCGAACTGGCCATGTTCTATGCCGGAGCCATCAACGTCCCCCTGAGCATCAAGCTGGAGGAGAGCAACGACCTGCTCTTCCGCATGAAGCATGGTGACGTGAAGTACATCATCGTGAGCGGAACCCAACTCAAGAAGGTGAGAGCCATTCGCCAGGAGCTGACCGCGGTGCAGCGCGTCATCGTGCTTGACAAGCAAACCACCTGGGAAGAAGGAGAGATAGGAGTGGACGAGGTCATGGAGATGGGACGCAAATATCTGCAGGAACACACACTGGAGGAATTCCGCAGCGTGGGACTCAGTCTGCAGAACGATGATATAGCCACCATCACCTACACCAGCGGCACCACTGCCGACCCCAAAGGCGTATGCCTGACACATCGCAACTATACCGCCAACGTGGAACAGTGTCTCACACGTGTACCCATCGACCACACCTGGCGCACACTCATCATCCTGCCCCTCGACCATTGCTTTGCGCATGTGGTGGGATTCTACGTGATGATGATGCAGGGAGCATCCGTGGCCACTGTGCAGAACGGACGTTCACCCATGGAGACCCTCAAGAACATACCCGTCAACATACGCGAGGTGAAGCCTCACTTCATCCTCTCGGTACCCGCTCTGGCAAAGAGTTTCAAGAAGAACATCGAACAGAGCATACGCAAGAAGGGAGCACTGGTGCAGCATCTCTTTGACATAGCCACCGAAGTGCGCCGGCGCTATTATGGCGAGAGCTGTCTAGACGGCAAGGGCATGCGCATGCTGCTCCGCCCCCTGGTAACCCTCTTCGATAAGATTCTGCTCAACAAGGTGAGAGAGAACTTCGGAGGTCAGCTGCGATTCTTCATAGGCGGAGGAGCATTGCTCGACAAGGATCTGCAGAAGTTCTATATAGGCATCGGACTGCCCATGTATCAAGGTTACGGACTCAGCGAGGCCACACCCGTCATCAGTACCAATACCCCCGAGTATTACCGACTGGGCAGCAGTGGCAAACTGGTGGAGCCCATCCTACTGCGCATCTGTGATGCTGACGGAAACGAGCTGCCCCAGGGACAGCAGGGAGAGATAGTGGTGAAAGGAGAGAATGTGATGGCTGGATACTGGAAGAACCCCGAAGCCACAGCCTCCACCGTGCGTGACGGATGGCTCTACACAGGCGACCTGGGATACATGAACCCCGAAGGCCTGCTCTATGTGATGGGACGCTTCAAGAGTCTGCTCATCGGTAGCGACGGAGAGAAATACAGCCCCGAAGGCATTGAAGAAGCACTGGTACAGACCTGCGACACCATCGACCAGGTGATGCTCTACAACAATCAGAGTGCCTACACCACAGCTCTCATAGTACCCAACCGCGACGTGCTGAAACGCAAAGGATGCAACTTGCATACCGAGGAGGGCTGCCGCACCGCCCTACAGGAGATCCAGAAGGACATCCAGCGCTTCCGCAAGGGAGGAGACCAACAGGGACTCTTCCCCGAGAGATGGTTGCCAGCCACCTTTGCCGTTCTGCGCGAACCCTTCTCAGAACAGAATCAGATGATCAACAGCACCATGAAGATGGTGAGAGGCAAGATAGAGAAAGCCTATGCCCAACGCATCGATTACATTTACACCAGCGAAGGCAAAGCCATCGAGAACCAGCAAAACATAGATGCCTTGAAGGACTGAAGCATTTGGGCTGAACGGACAAGCAAAGGGGCACTTCTACGTACAACGCGAAGAAGTGCCCCTAAAGATGGTATCTTATCATTTCGTGTTGCTCCGTTCATAATTGTGTCTTTGCTTTCTAAGAAAGCTGTGACTCTATTATGAACCAGATTAGTTATCTGATGGTGTGGGGCGTAGCATTAAAAATGAAAGAGAAATGACCAAAATGACGATTATCATCCTCAGATCTTTGTTAAATCATTCGTAAATCAGCTGATTTCCATATAACATTCATCTATTTATGGAATATTATTAGTAACTTTACAACTGATAATATTTTATCTTTATCTAAAGAATAAATATCGTTATGAGCAATATATTATCAGTTTTAGAAAACTTCTCGCTTGACAATGCCGATGACATCGCCATCAGCATGGCTCATGATTTCCGCAAACGCAGGCTTGAGAAGAATCTCACTCGTGAGCAGGTGGCCGAGCGTTCCAACGTCGCCCTAAGCAACATCGTCCGGTTCGAGCAAAAGGGACTCATCTCCCTGAAGAACCTGATAGCCCTGGCCATGGCGATGGATTACACCTCGGAGGTCAAGAACATCTTCAGCCAACCCAAATATTCCACCATGGAAGAGTTGACCCAGATTCGCAAGAACACGGGCAAAAGTCGGGCATATAAGAAGAAAATATGATAGACAGACTTACAGTGAAATATCACGAGGAGGTAGTGGGCATCTTGTCCCTCACTCCAGACAACAAGCTGTGCGCATTTGAGTATGACAAGGCATGGCTGGTGAATGGCTTCAGCATATCTCCGTTGGAATTACCCTTGAAGTCGGGTTTGTTCATTGCCAAACCTGCTCCATTCTACGGAAACTTCGGGATTTTCGAAGACAGTCTGCCCGATGGATATGGTCGTTACCTTCTCCACAGGGCATTGTTGCGTGAAGGAATAGATGACAGGAATCTTACATCCATCGACCGTTTGAGTATGGTGGGCCGTAGCGGTATGGGGGCACTTTGCTACGAACCTGAAACCGTTATTGGCAGAAGCCAAGAACTTACCGACTTTGATTTATTGCAGGAAAAGGCACTGGAGGTGCTTAAAGAACAGCAAGACACGGATGCCGGATTGCTGCTGTACAATAGTGGCAATAGCGGAGGATGCAGACCCAAGGCTATCTTTTCGGACAACGAAGGGCATTGGCTGGTAAAATTCCGTCATACATACGATCCCAAGGACATGGGAATACAAGAGTTCCACTACAATGAAGTGGCTAGACGATGTGGTATCTGTTTGCCAGACTTCAAGCTTGTAAAAGGGAAGTATTTTGCTACCAGACGTTTTGACCTGACCTCGGATGGCGAACGCATCCATACAGCTACGGCAGGTGGTCTGCTTTGCATATCCCTTTCCGAGCCTGTGCTGGACTATAGCAATCTGTTGGCATTGACAGGCTATCTCACACAAAATCCGAAAGATGTGGAAGAGATGTATCGTAGAATGGTATTCAATTATCTGACAGACAATAAGGACGACCATTGCAAAAACTTCAGTTTCTATGTAAGCAAAGACATTACGGACAAATGGCGTTGGCACCTCGCTCCTGCCTATGATCTGACACTCTGCACGGAAGGCTATAACGGACAGCATGCCACATCGGTCAACCAGACAGGCACTCCTATGCTGAAGGACTTCATTGCCGTAGGTACAAAAACAAAGATTAGCGAAAAGCGTTGTCTTGAAATCTACGAGGAAGTTTATCAGAATTGCGGAGACATACTTCGATACAAGGTTACCGATAAATAGCCTATTATCAGAATGTTTGTGCGCTCAAAGAATAGAATAGAATCGTCATTTCATGGCATGATATCATCATTTCATGCTGTGTTTAGTTTGAGGCAAAGGGATAAGTCGGCTAAGGTAATAGGCTATAACGACGAGGTTATAAGGCTAAGGGAATAGCTACTCTTTTTAGGAATCCCTTCCCTCATGGTTTTTCTACTGAACCGAAAGAGGCAGTGCACTGCAAGAACGGATGCAGTGCACTGCAAGGACGGATGCAGTGCACTGCGGGAGCGGTTGCAGTGCACTGCGTCTGAGATGGGCAAAACTGGCACAGAAATCGTCAGTCCTATTCTGGATCAGAGAAAAGGGATAGTGGCTGTACGAAAAGAAAATGACGTATCGGCCAGTGGTTACTTGGTGAGAACCTTCTTGCCCTTGATGACTGAGACTCCTCTGTGAGAGTCTGTCACGGGGATGCCGTTGAGGTCATACCTCTGACTGGACCATGGGGCTCTCCATTCGGTACCTGCAGGCGAGGATATAGCCGTGGGATCGATAGGAGCAAGCCATTCGGTGGCAAGGCCTTCCAGATAGAAGGCATTTATGCCGAAGCTCAACTTGCCCGACATGTTGACGATGATACCCAAAGAGACTTGCTGCTCTTCCTCGAGTTCAAACTCCACGGAACCGGTACCGAGGGGAACCCAGGCAATTGCCTCTTCGGCACAGGCAGCATCACTCACCATCGTACTGCCGGCACACACCACAAGACGACTGTCGGTGTAATCGGTGCCATCACCGAAGGTCACTCCAAAGGTATACTTGCCTGCGGGAAGGGTGACTGGCTGCCAGAGTCGGTAGTCCTTCAGCTCACTGGCAAAACCGCTCCAGGTGGTCTCGAACTGAATGTCGCCATGATGGTCCCTGTCGATATGTGCACCCGTGGTGATTCCACCAGATACCACAGCATTGGCATCCTTCCAGCGTGAACGGGTGGTGCCCATAGCCAGTTTGACAAAGCGGGTATTGTTGTTGGCATTGATGGTGCCCACGCTTGAGATGAAGGGATTCTTATAGTTGGTGAGATACTTGGCAGAGCAATCTCCCGAAGTGGGAGAATCAAGGTCGAGTGTAAATACACCTTCTGCAGAGCCCCAAGCATCACCGTCAGGGCCAAACCCTATTCTGCGGGCATCATGAGCTCCCGAACATCTGTCCTTGACATCTCCGCCACTCTGATTGAAATCATAATAGAGAAGCAGTTTCTCTTCGGCTTCTGTTGTGGGAACGTCATAGATGGGCAGATTGGCATACCGGGCTATGGTTGCCTCGCTGAGGGCTGCATTCCACAGGCGAACCTCATCCATCTGACCCTTGAAGCCTCCAGTCTCTGCCCCGACGACAATCTCTCCGAGGGCAGGCATACGGGTAGCCAACCTGGTGGCAGAGGTGTTGACAAGCAGAGCATCACGATAGAATTTCACCATTCCGTTGCTAAAGGTAATGGCATAATGATGCCACTCTCCGGGGATGATATACTCCTCCAGGGAGGTGGCTGTCTTCTCACCCAGAGTAATACTCAACGCACCACGTATGGAGACGGATGTGGAGAGCTGTGCAGAGGCCGACGAGAAGCACACACTGCCCTCACACGTCTGTGGACGCATCCACCAGTCCAGCGTGAGAGCCGACAGTTCGGTTTCAAACGGACAGGTGAGCGACAGGCGCTCCGTACCATTGAAGTTGAGCGACGATCCTGCATCGGCATTGCCCACTATGAGTATCTTCTTACGGGTGGAGGTATTGCTGCCCAGAGCATTGCCTACCGTCAGACTCACGTCATAGATGCCTGGAGCGGTGGGCACCACCATGGGAGAAGGTTGGTCAACGAGCAATGCCCGGTGTCCGTTGGAGAGTTGCCACTTCCATGAGGTGGGAGAATAGCGGCTATGGTCTCTCAGCTCGATGGTATCCCCCTTGATAATGGACAGGTGAGAGACATCGAATATGGGCATAGGAGCTGCCTCCTGGACCACTACCGTCCTGGTGGCTGTACTGGAGCCATATCGGTTGGTGGCAGTGAGTGTAATCTCAAAGGTACCCGTCTGCGGATAGAGTACGGTGGTATTGGTGGCCGTACTCTGTTCCACCTCGGCACCTGGCATGCTCCACAGATAAGAGCATCCCTCGCCCACCGTTCTGTTTACCAGGCAGAAGCGCTCTCCTGCAGGCAACTCTGCATCGGGAATCAGGATATCCGCCACAGGAGCCACACCCTCTTGGATATCAACAGTGGTCTCGGCTGTGAGCGTATCACCGCTGGAGAATATCACGGAGCAGGAGATGGGGAAGGAGCCTGCCTCTTCGTAGCACAACATGGGTGCCACGCCATGGCACTCCTTCTGAAGAGATCCGGGTGCGTTCCAGGTCCACTCCGTGGCACTCAGGCTGCAGTCGGCCTTTACCTGGAGAGGCATACCACACGTGTGAACACCTTCCTGCACCACGATGGAGAGTTTGGGTGAAGAAGAAGAGCTGGCGAACGGAGCCTCTGATGTCTCTACAGTGGATGTGCCGCACTTCTGAATGCTTGCGTGATGACCTCCTGCCCAGTCGCGCAGAAGAGTCTCTCCATTGACCTCTATCCTATCCATGGGCAGATAGGCAATAAGGTCGGGATAATCGGCAGGACGAGCTATGAGGGTACGCATATTGGCACGAATGTCGGCCTGAGAGCGAGCGGTCTTCCACACCCTTACATCATCCACGCAACCATTCCACCAGCTGTCGCTTCCTCCTCTGCCAAAAGGAAGATTGCCAAACGCTGTCAATCCCGAGTAGTTGTTGCTCGTAATCTTGCCTTTTTGCAGTCCGTTGACATAAGCTGTCATCTGATTGCCGTCTATCACTATGGCCACATGCGTCCATATATTTGTACGGAAGATGCTTGCCACCTGCATACGGTCGCCCGCGGAGGTATTCCATCCGGCATACAACTTGCCTGAGGCATCTGTATGGAAGAGGAACCGTCCCCATCCGGGTCCCACCTGCTGCAGATAATTGGTGTTGGTGGTACACTTCATCCAGAACTCTATGGTGGCCTGCGCAAGGTCCTCTGAGATAACGGAAGGAATGGTGAATCCCGACTGGCTCATATTCAGTATCTCATTGTCACCAAAAACAGGCACTTGGACAGAGACGCTGTTGGTGGGAGCAGATTCCAGTTTATACTCTCCCACCTGATAAACAGCCTTCACAAGGCAGGTGGACATGGACTGAGATGGTGTGTAGCATGTCTTGTCGACCGGAATTGTGGCCACACAGGTCTGCCCATCGTAAAGGTTGTAACCCAGCAACTTAAGCCCCGATGGAGAAGGTGATTCCCACCAGAGAACTCCATCGGCCATCTGAAGATTGGATGGGGGATAAATCTGCTCGCCTGGCACCACGCAGGAGATGATGGTGGTACTGCCTGCATTCTGTATCTCCACATTCTGCTGGTCGAAAGGAATCTCCACTCCGTGGATATCTGTTTCGTAATTCATGATGGATGCTGCCAGGATATGTCCTTGGCCCTGAGCTGTTTCCTTGGTCTTCACCATGAAGAAATACTTGAGAGGTCTGGTGCGGTCAAAGCCAGAGGTAAGATCGGTCAGGTCATATCCAAACTCCATAGGCTCGTAATGAATGCCATCGGCCCACCTGCCCAGCATGGGCATGGCCGGATCGGGACTGATCTGTGCACCATTGCCCGCATACTTGAAATGCTCAAAGTTGACCACCTTGTCAGGCTTGGTGGCATCCAGATTGGCAGAGACTCCGGCACAGAGCATCACCTCGCTGCGATGGCTATATTCCATGAGCAGCTTGATGGTTCTGAGGGGGCGGTAATCCCTACGTATATAATAACTGCCTGGAGTCCAGGGCATGGTGCTGGTACCCAATGAATAGCTGTACTTATAGGGGCAATAGATGAAGCCCTTGTTCTCCCATCCATCTCCCCACGAGTTGGCTATTATCCAGGCACCTACCTCGTCCTCATCGGCTTCTCCTATCACTCCGTCCTCGTCCAGGTCAAACTCTATGCGGTCATCGTATCCGCAGATAGTGACGGCATGATTGTACGTATCTCCCCAGGTCTTTACATATTTCATTCCGCTCACACCCGCTGCTTTGTTAGCCTCTGTGGTGGGAATAGCTGCCCAAGTGCCATAAGCAGCCAGACCTATGCCTACGATGCCACCCGAATGCATGGTCTCATCGCCGCTGTGATTATAGAGCCATTCCTTCAGTTCCCTTCTGCCCTCGGGCGTATTGGTGGCACTCAGACCGAAGGACCCCGCTGCTCTGTTCCACATGGCGCTGTACCACTTGTCATAACCCTGCATCCATCCGAAATCGGAATCGTCACAAGTCTGGGCACCAAAGAGCCTGCTATAGGTACGTCCGCCATAAGTGGCCACCGTGGGTATGCCATTCGCCATGGCCATCTCCTCCTTGCCACTATTGGAATAGGTCAGAAGCCAGGTGAAATGGGTGGGATACTGATTCTCGGGCAGAGATGCATCCAGGTCTCGCCAGGCATTTATCTCATGAGTGAACATATAACCGATGTTCTGGGCAGAGCCACACGAACCGCCATCCTGGTTGAAGATGGGTGGAAAATACTTGTCCTCACCATTATTGACCACTGGAGGCAGTTGTATCTGAGCCTCACGTCCCTCGGCACGCGCCTTTCGCCGGGCTATATATTCAGCGGGCGGTGTTTGAGGCAGTTGGTTGAGGTCGAGGTCGGGAAATATCTTCCTGTCCACCTTCACCTGAGTACCATCGTGCAAGGTGACCACCTCCACTTGTGCACATAGGCTGCCACACAACATGAGGGCTAATGTAAGAAAGTACGTCCTTTTCATGATGATTGTCTGTTGGTTATTTAAAGATTATAGTTTTTGTATCTAATCTTGCAAAGTTACACATTTATATATATTTACCAAGAATATTCCCCATATTTCTCTGTATGAGTGATTTTGCCTGTTCTGAGGATCAATCGCAGAATGGTTCTTCCAGCTTTTGACCATCATGCAGTGACTGCTCCCATAGAACATGGAAATATGAAAAATTGGACCCATACAACAAAATTGTGCCACAAAAGTTTGCTACTATGCCCATTTTGGCATAATATTGCGGCAAAAATAGTGTTATACTTCGCCTAAATAATGCAAAATTCATATAAACCCTAATGATAATGAAACCATTTTTGCACATGCGAACCATCTGGTTCCTATTGCTGGCCACTGTGATGGCAATGCCAGCAAATGCAGCAGACAGCCCGGAGTCGGCAGATGTGGATATCTGCGTATATGGAAGCACACCTGCCGGTATCATGGCAGCATATACCGCCCAACTTAAGGGCAAGAAGGTGTTGCTTATCTCGCCCACCAAACGTATTGGCGGAATGACCGCAGGCGGACTGGGCTGGACCGACATTGGCGACAGCACCTCGCATCAGCGCATCATTCGCGGTTATGCCCGCGAGTTCTATCGCCGCATCGGCTATCATTATGGTGTGGCCTCTCCACAGTTTTATTTCGAGCCTAAAGTGGCGCTGGCTACCTTCCAGGGATTCCTTGACGAGGCTGGACTGAAGGCTGACAAGGATATATGGTACCAGTGGCGTATTGTCAGTGCACAGAAAGAGGGTAACGACGTACAGTCTATCGTGGTGGAAGATGCCACCAATCCCAAAGTCACGCCTCAGCGCACCGTGCGTGCCCGTGTGTTTATCGACTGCAGTTATGAGGGTGACCTCATGGCACGCGCAGGTATCTCCTACACCGTGGGGCGTGAGGGAGCCGACAAGTATGGCGAGCCTGATAATGGCGCACAGTGCCTGACCAAGCATCAGTTCGTAGATGGAGTGGATCCCTATGTGGTGGAGGGCGACCCCTCCAGCGGTCTGCTCTGGGGCATCATGTCCGACCCCATGCCGGAGAAGGGACAGGGCGACAATCACATACAGGCTTACAACTACCGCATCACACTCTCCAAGGAGAACTTCCGTCCCATCAGCGCCAAAGTGCCTGACAATTATGACCCCAGCAAATACGAACTGCTGTTCCGCTGGATGAACAAGAAGGGATGGAGCAGCTATGGCGACTTTATCAAATGGACCTTTATGAAGGGCGGATCTGGTCCCAACACCTGGAATGCCCTGAAGACGGACAACAACAACAATGGAGCGTTCTCAACCGACATGATAGGTTACAGCTGGGATTATCCCGAGGCCACCTACGAGGAGCGCGACTCGATAGTGAAGTTGCACGAGGACTATACCAAGGGGCTGCTCTACATCCTCTGGACCGACAATCGCGTGCCCACGAGTATACACAATGAGCTTGTGAAATGGGGGTATCCCCTGGACGAATATGAGGACAATGACCATTTCACCCCACAGCTATACATCCGTGAGGCACGCCGCATGCTGGGCCGCCTGGTGATGACCGAGGACTACTGTCTGAAGACCAAGGTGGCCGACGACCCCATTGCCTGGGGAGCCTACACCATGGACTCCCACAACTGCGGCCGGTATGTGGTGAATGGTATGGTGAAGAATGAGGGTGATGTGCAGCGCCACCTGAAAGCCGGTCCTTACAATATTTCCTATCGCAGCGTCACTCCCGAAGAGAAAGAAGCCAAGAATGTCCTGGTGCCTGTCTGCCTCAGTGCCTCGCACATCGCCTATGGCAGCATCCGCATGGAGCCTGTGTATATGGTGATGGGGCAAACCACAGCTCTGGCTGCCATCCAAGCCATTGACGAACACAACTGTGTGGTGCAGGATGTGGATCCTGCCCGCTGCGTGGCAGAGGTGATGCCCGAACTGTCACAGAAACAGCAACCCGAGCGTAATCAGACTGCCAATGCTCTGCAGACGGTGGACATCACCTCGCGTGTCCTGCAGAATCCCTCCTTCGAGCTTCCCCTGACATCCACCACCCTGCCTCCCACCGGATGGAGCGAGAAGCCCTCAGGCATGACGCTACAGCGAAGTATCGACACCATTTCGGAAGGACGCGAGGGCAAGCAGGCTTACGTCTGCAAGCCCGCCACCAACAGTACCATCACCACTCCCCTCAAGCTCTACCAGCAGATTCCTGCCGAGAAGTTGGGCGCCGGTGTGTATCACATCACCTGCAAGATGTGGATTGAGAAGGATATGTATGGCACCTGCTGTCTGTTTGCCGACAATGGCGAGGGCACCAAGTGCAACACCCAATACTGGACTGAGCAGGCTTACTACCAGAACGACCGTACGGGCTATGATGGCCTCACCTACACCGACCAGCACATGTCGTTTGCCCGCTATGCCGGCGGACTGCGCAATGATGCCTCTCTGCGCCTGGAGCGTATGGAGGTCTATGTGAACCTGGAGGATGGCGAGGACCTCGTACTGGGTATCCGCACCAACAGCAGCAACCAGGGTACCGACAAGAACGGTGCAGGCTATTTCTATGTGGATGACTTCCGCGTGGAGCGTGTCTGCCAGCAGGGACTGAGTGCCGACCAACTGAGTGACTCTCTGCTCCTGAACTATGAATTTGAGAAAGACCCCAATGGCAAGACCCTCGACTGGAGCACCAAGGCTAACCTCAACGAAAGTGCTGCGGGTGGCATCCTGGGATGGAACAGCAATGCTTGGACTGATGCCTTTGGCGAGACCAGCAACGGTACCAACCTGCAGTGGAAATGGGCTGGATGGGTAGGGTCCGAGACAGCTGTCATCCCCAACGACTTCCGCCTCTATCAGACCATTCCCGCCGAGAAACTTCAGCCTGGAATCTATCAGGTGGATGCCCGCATGTGGCAGAGTGCCAGCAAACTGGGTGTGACACGCCTGTATGGACATTCGGGCAACAACTGCAGCGTGCAGTATTACGGCAAACAGAGCCAGTATCCTGCCAGTGTGCTCACCGAGGGCGAGGATGCCAGTTTTGCAGGCTTGTCGGTCAACACCACCAACGGACGTTTGAGCCAAATGTCGCTCACCGTACAGGTGGATCCTGGTCAGGACCTGGAGGTGGGTGTGAAGAGTGGCTATGGCGCAGAGGCCAACAACCAGACGGGTCAGAACTTCGGTAAGTTCTATGTGGACTGCGTGCGTGTGTCTCTACTCAGCGGTTTGCCCCTGACATTGAGTCAGCAGGCCAGCGACAACGCCATTCAGGCCTCCGAACAGGTGCCTTATCAGATCACACTGCTGCTCAGTCTGCCCAACAACGAATGGAGTCCTATCTGCCTGCCCTTCAGTCTGGCTGCCACAGACATTCGTGACATCTTCGGTGCAGGCACTAAGGTGATGCAGATGACAGGTGTGAACAGCGAGGATGGAGCCCCAGTATATGAGGAGGTGGAGGAGATGCAAGCTGGTTTGCCCTATCACATCTGTCCGGCCGACATCCTGCCCAGCCCTATCAAGCTGGATGGTGTTCGCCTCACGGCCTCCGAACCTAAGACAGTGAGCTTCGGCAAGTATCATCTGACAGGCACCTTCCAGGCCACCGACGAGGCTCCTGCCTTCAGCGCATTGCTCACCGAGGATGGCACTGGAGTACAGTCAGTGCCTACCGCCCTGCAAGCACACCATTTCTATGACCTGATGGGGCGTCCCGTGAGCCACAAACAGCAGGGGCATGTGTATGTGCAGCAAGGCAACAAGGTGATGATAAAATAATGTCCACATCCGAGAGGGTGTAGTGTACTGAATAAGTTGACACTTTTAACTTATCAGTATGAGACAAAACAAGAGGAGGGATGATTCGAAAAAACTATCTCTTTTGGAGGAGTATCTTTCATCCACATTATTAAAAACGACCTTTGAGAAAGAAAAAGGACTCGCCAAGGGCAGTATTTCAAGATGGCTTACTAGCTTTGCAATCGAAGACAAGCCTACAATTGTTAAAGTTGCATTGCCAATGAGTAAGGAAAACGACAAAACGGAGTTGCTTAATCCAGATGATGAGATTGTTCGTCTGAGACAAGAGCTAAAGGCCAAGGAGCTGGAACTGAAGCGCGCAACAATGGCCCGTGATGCCTACGAGCGCATGATAGTAATAGCCGAGGAGAAGTACGCCATACCTATCCGAAAAAACTCAGATGCCAAGTAGTTGCGTTCCTGGCACATGAGACACGCACCTACAAGGTGAGTCCTCTGTGTGAACTGCTTGGCATAACACGACAGGGATTCTACAAGCATGTGGACAAGGTATCAGAAGAGTGCATCCTCATAACGAGCATCGTGCTGTACTGTCAGCACATACGCGCTCCGGACAATCTTCCGAAGGCAGGCTGCCGTGAGCTGTTAGAGCTTAACCGTCAGTACTTTGGCGAAAAGTTCACCCTAGGGCGTGACCGTTTCTATGATGTACTGCGGGCCAACGGCTTCATGCTTAGGAACAAGCGCTATCGCCCACGTACAACGGACTCGAACCACAACAACCGTATCTATCCGGATCTGTTGAATACCACTCCGAAGCTGGTGGCGAAACAACCTGGAGAACTTGTGGTTGCCGACATCACGTACGTTTATTGCAGCGAGGGATTCGGCTATCTGTCATTGCTTACTGATGCCTATACCCGCTACATTGTAGGTTACTGCTTCTTTGAGTCGCTTGAGACGGAAGGACCACTTCAGGCTCTGTACATGGCTCACGAGTGCTTTGAGAGTTTCGGAGTCAGTATTGTGGACATGATTCACCACTCTGACCGAGGCGTGCAATACACCTCCGCGTCCTATGTTAAAGTATTGAAACTCTATAAGATGAGAATCAGCATGACACAGACGG
>SAMEA3663036__coassemble_66_pt1 | contig 47280 bp, 37 predicted proteins | sample SAMEA3663036__metabat2_high_PE_022 | metagenome-assembled genome bin SAMEA3663036 (sample SAMEA3663036) | pig gut metagenome | biome: pig gut; feature: pig-associated habitat; material: faeces | place: France | collected 2012
TAATCAGTCGAAATGTCGGATGACCCAATCTTAATTTGGGTGGCGCATTGACGAAATCAGGTGAATTATGGTCATTTCATGGCATGATACCATCATTTCATGCTGTGTTTAGTTTGAGGCAAAGGGATAAGTCGGCTAAGCTAATAGATTATAATGATCAGGACATAAGGCCATAGGAATGACTACTCTTATTCATCCCAAATCGGTCATTAGAGATTTTCGCTATCAAAATGTAAGCAAACTATACCGATAATGAGTAATATATGCGATTATACCTTTATGATTGCAAAAATATCTTCCCATTATAAAGCAAAAAGAAACTGAATTTTTCTAATGACCGATTTGGGTTCATTGTTATTGCTGGTTTGCATGCCGACACCAATATAACTGTATTGGGCCGACTCCTGCAAAAAGGAATCTGCCCAAAGTTTTTTCGTAAGCTCAAGAAAGTTTAGCGGACAGTAATCATCCAGGATAGGACTGATGATTTCGGTGCCAGCTTTGCCCTTCTCGGATGCAAACGTTTGCAACCGTCCTCGCAAACGTTTGCAACCGCTCCCTCAAACGTTTGCAACCGCTCCCTCAAACGTTTGCGGCACAGATGTATCCTCTCAGGGCTTTCCCTGACATGGCGGGCTGAAAACGGGCCTATGGTATCCTCTGCCCGATGGTTTTTGCCTGGATGGCGGGGGGTGTTACCTTACGATTATCTTTTGTGTCAGCAGATTCTTGTCAGCCTTGAGGGACAATATGTATGTTGCTGCGGGGAGCTGGGCCACGCTGAGGTCTATGATGCCGCCCAGGGTGCATTCTTCTGACAGCATTTCCTTGCCTGCCAGGCTGTAGATGCTCACAGTGGCTCTGCCGGTCATTCCTTGCGTGTTGACCGACACGTGGGTATCGCAGGGATTGGGATAGGCATTCAGCATGTTGGCCTGCATATCCTCCACGCCTGTGGGAAAGGTCAGGCTTATCCAGTTCATGTTGAACTCCTTCTTGCTGATAAATATGCGCATACGGTATGTGCCCTGAGGCAATGTGACCGTTTTCGTCTGTGTCTTCCAGGTTTGCCATCCTCCGGTGGCGTATACGTTGCATAGGGCCACCACAGTCGCTTTGTCGTTCTCATCGAAGAGTTGTATTTGGAACTGACCGCCACTGGCGATGGCTGCAACACGATATTGGAGGTTGTAGGTTCCTGCCTGTGTGATATTCACATTGAAGTCCAAATAGTCCCCAGGGTCAGTATATCCCATGTTCGTTTCTCCACCATCGGTGTCCTCACATTTCTCAAACGAGAGTCCGCTTTGTGAGATATAGTCCTCCATGTTTATCTTTCCCGGTATGGTCTTCCGCTCCTCTGCATAGTTGTTCACACTCAGATTGCTGAACGTGGTGAGGGCATTGTCCTTGTTGTCCTTCACCGAGGTTCCGTTGTAGGTAAGTTTTACCACGTTGTCCAGATACACTTTAGACTTCAGTCTCACATCCAGAATATAGTCCGACTGGGCATTCTTGCTCACGCTCTCCACGGCTACGGATTCAGAACTGCTTGTCACCTGGAAGTCTTCTGCATTGATGGCCGCATCACCCACTTGCTTGTTGACAGACAGATGGATAGTCTTTCCGTCCTCGGATGTCTTGGCAGAGATGGATTTGAAAGGCACCTTGTCTATCTCTTGAGAGTAAGAGAAGGTGAAGAAGTTCAGGTTGGCTCCGCCCTGTTTGGTGATGACCTTCAGCACATGAGTGCCTTTGGTGAGTATCACGTTGGTTGCCCTTCCCGACTTCCATGTGGTCCATCCTCCCGATGATGTCAGATTGACATCTGCGGTTACAGCAGCCCCATCAACTTCAAAGTTGAGTTTGGTCTGGGCGTTGGTGCTTGCGTAGCGTATCAGTATGCTATAGGCGCCGTCCTGCTCCACGTTGATGGTGTACTTTGTCCATTCTCCGGCTCTTGTATAACTGACACAATATCCGTTGGTACGAGTGTCACTACAGCTCTCTATATCCACTCCGTCGGCACGGTAAGACCATCCCTGGTTCCATGCTGTGAATTCTCCATTGATATGGTTGTCCTCCACGCCGTCCAGATCCCAGTATGCCACTCCGTTCTGTCCCATGTCATAGTCAGCAGCATAGACGGTGCCAGGAACATTGTTCTCAGCAAAGGGTTTCAGTTCAGCAGAATGGGGTTGGCGCAGCAGGGCATCGGCCACAGCCTTGTTGATGGTACAGTTCTGCAGCAGGTATGCATCGGCCAGCTCAAACATGGTGTTTGTGGCAAAATCCTGGGATGGCTTGGTGCCGCCGTCCTGCCAGTATTTCTTCAGGGTCTTGTATCCAGAGGGAGCCTTGACCATATTCATGCCGTTGGCGGATCCTATCTTCTTCCATGTCCACCATGACCATCCTATGTCATTCGTTTCCAGCAGACGTATGGCATCGGCATACCAATGGTTGGAGTTTTCACCCGACTCTCCGCACCATATAGGCACATTCTTGCTGTTGCGCAAATCCAGCATCCATTGTATGGCAGCCGTGGAGTTTATGCTCCAGTATTTATGAAACTGAAGGCAAAGGTTCTTGTCCCATTGGTTTATGTTGGGCAGTCCTGTGTAGTTATTGCAGAACCAGTTTCCTTCCAGAATAATCATGTGATTCTGGTCCACCGCCCTAATGGCGTTTATCAGGCGACGGTAATAGTTCCACAGTTGCGTATTCAAACTGCCCATTTCCCAGTTGGGCTCGTTGATAAGGTCGTATCCTGCCACTTGTGTTTCGTTGGCATACTTCTCTGCCAGTTTTACCCACAGTGCTTCCAGTTTGTCCTGATTCGCTGTGCTTTCCCATAGTGAAGGCTTCGATGAGTCATAGTCGGAGATGTTGGAATCCTTGCCCTGTCCGCCTGGTGCCCCATGCATATCCAGAATGAGGTAAAGCTGATACTCCTTGCACCATGCCAATACGCTGTCCACTATCTCAAATCCTGTATCTATCCAGGTATTCTCTCCGCTGACGGGCTCCTCCTCGATGGGGAGGGTGAACAGATTGTAGTGCATGGGCAGTCGGATGCTGTTGAATCCCATCTCCGCCATCAGTTTCACGTCTTCCCTCTGGAATCCGTTCTGGAGCCATCTCCTGTAAAACTCAGCAGTATTCTCTTCGCCCAGTACAGAGAGAATCTTTGCCTTGATCTCATGCTGTGATGTGGCAAAACCACTCATCTCCATCATGTAAGATTCTTGTATCATCCATCCTCCCGGGGCGTACCCACGCAGGAGGAGTGCCTCTCCGTTGGTGTCCACTATTTGCTTGCCTGATGCATGCACGAAACCTTCGGCCGATGCTGACAAGGTCATGAATAAGACGGCAAATAGAAAAATCCAAAATTTACGCATGTTTCTTCTCTTTAGCTTTAGTACTTTCTGCAAAGTTATGAAATTATTGTCGCTTAACAGGATGATTTCTCTGTTTCGTTTTCTGTTCTGCAGTGAGAATCTTTCCGAGGGCTTCCCGAGGTTTCTTCCTGCATACGTCCTGGGCAGACTATCAGTTTTCCTCTCCTCCCTGTGGGCTTATTCCCCAGCTGCGCCTGTGGTCAACTTTACCACCACAGGCTTGGGCATATCTATGTGTTTGCCTGTATCCTTCAGCATGCCCGTATCGGGATCCCTCTGGTACACCTCTATGCGATTGGCATCTCTGCAGCAGGCAAGCAGGAATTTCCCATTGGGTGTAATGGCGAAATTGCGCGGATGTGCACCTGTGTTCTGGTATCCGATGTGGGTCAAAAGTCCTGTGGCAGAATCCACTTGGAAGATAGCTATCCCGTCTGCTTTCAGGCGATTGGAGGCATACAGGTATCTGCCATCGGGAGAGAGATGGATGTCGGCACTTCCTCTGGCCCCCACACTGTCGGCTTGTATGCTCTGTATCTGTTTCAGCTCTCCTTCCTCATAGGTCCATACGACCACATCACCCTTCAGCTCGTTGAGCAGATAGAGATGTCTTCCTTCTTTGTCAAAGACCGCATGACGGGGACCTGACCCGGGAGCAACCATCACCTGGCGCTCTGCAGTGGTATCGATGCCTATGGGAGAGTCAGGAGCCAGGGGGTACATGTGGATGCAGTCGCTTCCCAAATCATTGGCCATCAGCCATTTCCTGTCGGGAGAGAAATAGATGCAATGCAGATGAGCAGCCTCCTGTCTGCTGCTGTCGGGGCCGTTACCTGTGAATGTCTCCACCTGTCCCTCTTCCAGTGTCCCATCTTCTCGCAGGGGAAAGATGGTTATGCTCCCACCAGAATAGTTGGCTGTGACCAGATGAGTGCTGTCGGGCGTGATAGAGAGGTGGCAGGGATCAGCTTCGTGTACATGCTTGGTATCGGCAAGGGATAAGGTCCCCTCGGCATTATTGAGCAGGAGCAGATGTACGGTAGCTTGCTCTTTGGCATTCTCTCCCACGGCATAGATGCGTGTGCCATCATCGGCAATGGTGAGAAACGAGGGGTTGTCTATCCCTCTTAGTCCGCTCCTCCACTGGCTCTCGCCTGTTTGCTGATTGAAGGAGTATACGCGTATTCCTTCCTCCGATGCGGGAGCATAACTGCCTATGAGCAGAGTTTGCCATGGGTTGCAGTCCGAGGACGTTGTCTGCCTGGAACTGCAGGAACACAATGATGGAGTCAGGAACACGGATGGCATAAGGATGCTGATAAGCCAGGAAGCAGAGTTTCTCATATCTATATATATAATAATGTATTTAATGCATTAATATTTGAATCCACCAGGAGCGTGGCAGGCATTATTGTCAACCAACAAAGATAATACAATTTTCGTAATAGGGGGGGGTAATTATATTTTTTATGCTAATTATATTTTTGAGATATTAATGAAACAGGAATTGAAGATTAAAAGCTTATCTTTGTAGTATGATTGATTACATCCTTTTATAAACTTAAAATAAAACTAAAATGAGGAAGTTATTACTATTGATGCTTTCGGTTATGGTGGTTGGCTCGGTATGGGCACAGTCTGCCAACACTTCTGTCTCTGGTACTGTACCTGTGCAAGGAGGACAGATGAAGGTAGATGAAGCAGCTGCCACGGATCTCCTTATCACCAGTGATGAGGATTGGCAGACGTTTACTGCCAATGCCAATCAGTATGCATCCAGCAACATCAAGTTGGATGCCGACATTCAGGTGAGCACGATGTTTGCTGCCACCTTTACCGGTACCTTTGATGGTCAGGGACACACCATTATGTATGCCGAAGGATTCAAGCCGACGGCTGATTTCGCTCTCTTCCAGGCTGCAGGAGAGGGAGCTTCCTTCCGTAATTTCGAGGTGAAGGGAACACTCAACATGCTGCACAAGTTTGCAGGTGTGGCTCTGGAGGTGAATGGCCCTACCACTATCGAGAATGTAAAGGTAGGCGCCAATGTGACGTCGAGCGGTTTCCCCCTAAGCGGATTTGTGGTGTCCAACACTTCCCAGCTTGATGTGACAGGCTGTGAGTTCAGCGGAAGTCTGAAGTGCACACAGGGCGCGAGTGCGGACATCGCAGGTTTCATCAGTGTCATGAATGGTGCGAGCGCTTTCAAGTTCAGAAACTGTGCCAGCACAGGTAAGATAGAACTGACCAATGGAAACAGTGTGGCAGGATGGCGTGCAGGAGGATTTGTGAGTACCAATACGTCAACCCTGGTGGCCGACTGCGAGTTTACCAACTGTCTGATGTCAGCAGAGATTATCCAAGCCAACGGCTCTGAGCGACTGGGCGGACTTGTGGGAAGTCCCAATGCCGTCGGGAGCTCCTATATCATGAAGGGCTGTTTGATAACAGGCACTGTCAAGCGCTGGAACAGCAACTCCGATCCCACCTTGATAGTCCAGCAGAACTGCCTCGTATTGGGATGCGGTACTTGGAAAAATATTGGTTCCAATACCAAGGTAGAAAACTGTTTCTATACGAGTTCCACAGAGATGAACGAAACCATTATGAATGAGTTCAGGATGGTGAATGACGAACAGGTATCTTCGGGTGCGCTCTGTTATAGTCTGAATGGCGACCAGAGCGATGTGGCCTGGTATCAGACTCTGAATGAAGATGCGACACCTCTGTTGGACAATACACACAAGCAGGTGTATGCCAGTGGACGTAAGCATTGTGACGGTTCCGACTATGACGAAGTAACCTACAACAATGAGAGTGGAGAGGTTACGCAGGATGAACACAACTACGTGGACGGCGTGTGTGACTACTGCGGAGAATTGCACACGGAAGACGGATACGTAATCATCTCTGGTCCTGCATCCTGGAATGCATGGGCGGAGAAGTTGCGTGCTGGTGCCATGAATACCAGCGCCAAGTTGGCCTGCGACCTTGCTGTTACCGAGAAACTTCCCGATGGATTCTGCGGCACCTTCGATGGTCAGGGACATACCATCAATATAAATATAGGTGCTGAGACAGGTAAGTATGCTTTGTTTGGCACTGTAGCATCCTGCACCATTCGCAACCTTGTGATTGAGGGAGTACTGACAGGAGAGAGCAATACCGCTCCTGTGGCATCCTATGTGAATGGTGAAACATTGCTGGAGAACATCATCACCAAGGTGAATGTCACACAGACCACCCTCAAAGATGGTAACTGCTCTGGTATGATTGGTATGGCTCAGAGCAAGGTGACCATGCGCAACTGTATCTCTGCCTCCATTGTCAAGGCTACCAAGGACGCTGGTGGCTTTGTGGGATGGGCAGGCGGACAGACCATCAACATGGAAAACTGTGCCATGATAGGTGATGTGACTGTCAACCAGGGAGCATCTTCCGTATTCCTGCGTATCAGACACTCAGACTGCAATGTGACGATGACAAACTGTTATTATACTCCCTGCACACCCACCATCCTCTCGGGTAATGGTACTGAGATGGCTGTTACTGCCACTCAGATTCAGAACAGTGATGTGAAGAGCGGTCTGCTCTGCTATGCACTCAATGGCGACCAGAGCGATATACACTTCTATCAGACTCTTCCCGATGATGAGATGCCAACGGTGAATGCCGAACACAAGCAGGTGTATGCCAATGGACGTAAGCACTGTGACGGAACAGACTATGATGACCTGTATTATTCCAATGAGGAGGGAAGCACCGAAGTGGATGCGCACGATTATGACAATGGTGTGTGCACCTATTGCAGTGCTTTGAAGTTGAATGAGAACGGACAGTTTGAAATCAATGACAATCGTACCTTTGCTGCTTTCTCCAAGGCAGTGAATGCTGGAGATTACTCCCTCAATGCCATCCTCATCGATGACGTTTATGACGTGGCTATGGGGGGCGCCGGTTCAGAGTGTGAGATGATAGGCATCAATCAGCCCTATTGTGGAACTTTCGATGGCCAGGGTCACACACTCAGTGTCAATGTGGATGGCAATAGCGGTGATGCAGGTGTGTTTGCCAAGGTGAGCGATGCTACCATTAAGAATCTGGTGGTAGAGGGAACCGTACGTAATGGCGGACAGACAGGCTTCATCGGTAACAACACTACCGGTTCTCCCGTTCTGCAGAATATCATCATCAACCTGGATATTGAAGGCAAGACCAATGTAGGTGGTGTGTGTGGCAACAGCAACAACGGCGCCAAGCCCCTCACTCTGGAGAACGTCATGTTTGCCGGTAAGGTGAAGTATGTGGGCAATGCCAACCAGAATGGTATCGGCGGTTTCGTAGGATGGGCTTACGACACCAAGTTCACCATGAACAACTGCATCATGATAGGTGACATAGACCTGGGTACAGGCACCACGCCAGCTCAGATGTTGCGTGTACGCAGCACCTGCACCATAGCAAGCAAGGACTGCGCATACATCCCCGTGGAAGGCATCAAGTATATCAATGGTAACAATGCAGAGATGGATGCCACACCTGTTGCTTGTGTGACGGCTGAGGATGGCTCTGTGGCCTATGTTGCCAATGGCAAGAGCTGGCAGAACGTGAAATGGTATCAGCAGATAGATACAGACCTGCAACCAGTGCTCGACCCCTCGCATGGTATCGTATATCGCTCTCAAGAGGGCTATTCGTCCAAGACTGCCGATCAGTATGCAGAGATGGCTTCCGACTTGATTTCAGAGGCTCAGTATTTCACAGATCCCGAGGAGCATCCTGCACAGAAGTCATTGGTGGCAGATTACCTGGCTGAGGTAGAGAAACTTTCTGAGGTAACTTCCTTTGAGGAACTCTTGGCTGCTTATTATCCTGCCATTGCAGATAAGAGACAGAAAGTGGATGCCAGCATGGCTGCTTATGAGGCTTACATAGATAAGGTGGAGGCTACACGCCAGTATCTGCTGGATAATGCGGACGATTTCAAGGGCGGTCCTGCTTACCAGAAGTTGGAGAGCTACTTGAGCGAGGATATTACCGATCCCGATGAGGAGGAGTTCCCCAATGGTTCGTATGCTTATATCATTGATGTGGAGAACCTCCTGCTCGACGTGGATGCTCTCAATGCCGAGATATCTTTCATCAATAAGATGCTTGAGGATGCTCTCAACGAGGGTCTCAACCCTGGTGCTGATGCCACATCCTTCTTGGTGAATGCCGACTTTAGCGATGGCCTGAACGGATGGGAAGGTGACAAGATAGGCAGTGTGTCAAAGGGTGAGACCATTGACCTGCATGTGGTGGAGCACTGGACCAATAAAGCCTTCGACCTCAACCAGACAGTTGTCCTGCCCGAGAATGGCCTCTATGAGGTGGTGATGAATGGCGCATACCGAGTGGGTGGTGAGGTTAACTCCGACATGCATGCCCCCATGCTCTATATGAATGAGAACCAGACCTTCCTGCAGTCCACCATCGAGGACGTTGTCTCTGCCGATGAGGCTGAGGATATGGTGAACTGCTGGATTACAGGTAGCATACCCGACTATCAGCTTAAGGATGCTGATGACAATGTGATAGCTTACGTTCCTCATGGTGCTCAGAGTGCTGCTTATGCATTCAATGCAGGACGTTATGAGAACCGCCTGGTGGTGAACGTGACCGATGGTACCCTCAAGGTGGGCGTAAGACATCCTCACAAGATTTATGCCGACTTGGATTGGACCGACTTTGCCAACTTCCGCCTGAGATATCTGGGTACTATGGAGGAAGTAGGCGATGCCATGGATGCCACTGTAAGCAGTATGTGCGCAAGAGCCAAGCATATCTTGTCCACAGAACCCAATGAGACAAACTATCGCTTCAATCCCAACTATTACAATGGTCTCAGAACAGAACTGGAGACAGCCGTACAGACTGCAGAGCAGGCATCTGCTGCCGAGCAGAAGTATGAGGCTATCTGCCAGATAGGTGAAATCTTCGGTAAGATATATGAGTGCCAGTATCATTATGCCGACCTGGTGGCTTATAGCGATGCCATGAGCAAAGCTATCGAACTGCTCCGTGCCAACAGCACTATTTCCGAGGAGGAAGATGTTATGGCATATAATATGATTACCAAGACCCAGAACGGATACAATGACGGCACGTATACCGCCGAAGAGGCCGCAGCAGGTGGAGACCTGAAGGACGTCTCATTCTATCCCAACATTGACGAGGATGGCTCTTTGAAGATATCAGATGCCAAGGGCTTGACTGTGTTTGCTGCCATGGTATCGGCAGGCATGACCAATCTGAATGTCCGCATGGAAGATGATATCGTTGCCGATGAAGGCTTCATAATGATAGGCGGAAACGTAACCGGTACCGATTATAAGTATAATGGTACGTTTGACGGTATGGGCCATACCCTCACTGTGAACTTCGACAATACCGGTGTCAATCAGACGGGTATCTTCGGCCATACAGGTGATGCCACCATCAAGAATGTGAAGTTTACCGGCAGCATCAAGGGTGCCAACAATACCGGTCTGGTGGGTCAGATCAATGGTAAGACTCGCTTTGAGAATGTGGAGAGCAATCTGAACATCTATGGTGGCAATAATGTAGGCGGATTTGCCGGTGCTGCCTACGATGGTCCTCATTACTTCAATAACTGCTTGTTCTCTGGTCGTGTGGAAGCCTATACCAATGGCGCAGGCGGATTCTACGGATGGTCATCCTCCAACGTGGTTTATGCAGACAACAGTCTCTCTATCGGTGAGGTAGTGGGAGACCAGAGTGCTTACTTCTTCCGCGTGAAGTGTGACGGTACTGTGGGCATAGCAGGTGCAGCCGGTTGTTATGTGTATGGTGGCAATATGTATTTCTTGCGCACCAGCGATCCCAGCGTCCTGGTATCTGGTACTCCTCTCTGGTGGGGTGAATTCCTTACCGATGTGATTCTGGAGGTGGATGCCAATGATTTGGCATCGGGTAAGGTATGTCATACACTGGATGCTGGCAACGAGGACAATCCCGCTTGGCGTCAGACTCTGACAGTGGACGATACTCCTTTGCTCAACAGCGATCACCTGCAGGTGTTCTTCAGCGAAGAGAAGGGTTATTACAACAATCTGCCCGATGCCATAGAGGCCGTTGAGGAAGGCAGTGCCACAGGTACCGATGCATGCTTTGACCTGACGGGCCGCAAGGTAGAGCGTCCTGCCAAGGGCATCTACATCATCGGTGGCAGAAAGGTGCTTGTCAAGTAATTACATCGTATCATCAGTATATCTGTGAGGTGGCCGATTCCCTGCTGACAGGGAGAGGCCTCCTCATAGATTTTTAGAAAAAGTGATAATCGTATCTAAAAAAAAGAATTAATACATGACATTTGTACATTCAAACAGGACACTTCTGCAAGTACTCTTTCTGCTGTCTGCCTCGTTAGGCATGCATGCACAAACATGGATGACGGCAGGTCCATATCTGCAGGAACTTACCAACGATGCTGTGACTGTGGTCTTCGAGCATGGCATTCCTACAGTTTCTTGGATAGAGGTCAGAGAGAAGGGCAGTACAGAGGCCCAGAGCTTTTATCAGGTCATTGATGGACAGATACAGATACAGCGTCAGATACTGGGCGACAACGCTGTGGCTCCCGTGCAGAACTTTGCCATCAGAGCCCAGGGACTGAAACCTAACACTCAGTATGAATATCGGGTGCGCGGACGCAAAATAACCGACATGAATGCCGAGGGCGTCAGCCTGAGCAAAACTTCTACTGATTCCTATTCATCCCGATGGATGGAATTCCATACTCAGGACCCTTACAAGGAAGATCATCACATCTTTATCACCAGTGACTTGCATAATCGCCCCGATACGCTGGCCGCATTCCTGCGTCAATTGGATTACTCCACCATAGACCATTTCCTGTATAATGGTGACATGACCGATTATGTGCAGACGGGTTCAAAAGCCCAGGATCCTTACACAGGATACATCAACACCAGTGTGAATCTGTTTGCCAAGAACAAAGCCTTCGAGATGGTCAGAGGTAATCATGATACGCGAGGCAATATGTCTCGTCACTTCAAGGATTATTTCCCTCGATCGAATGGCAAGATTTACAGCGCATCCCGATGGGGTGACCTCGAGGTTATCATGATAGACTGCGGTGAGGACAAGGTGGATACCCATCCAGAGTATTACGGAATGGCAGCTTTCTACAAGTACCGTGAGGATATGGCCGAGTGGCTGAAACAACTCGTTCAGTCGGAGGAGTTCCTCACTGCCAAGTACCGCATCGTCGTATGCCACTTCCCTGTGCTGAGAGATAATGCACGAAACAATGAGTTTGATGGGCAGCCCCATCTCTCTAGTCTCATCCTGCCTTTGCTGATGCAGTGTGACATAGATCTGTTTGTGGCCGGACATTATCATCACCCCTGTACCATAGATGGAGTCAACTATAAAGGTCAGGGCAACAAGTTTGAGGAATATATCATAGGAGCAAAGTCTGCCATGAGGATTGATATTGAGAATGGAGAAATCAAGATCAAGGTGGTGGACTGTCACGGCTATGTGTTCCACGATAGGGTTATCAAGAATGCCAAGGACGGACAGAAGACTGTATTCCTGACCATTGGCGAATAGATTATCCATACGGCATATCCAACAAAAGAATCCAAATAGAATGGTAAAAGGATGAAACATATAAGAAACTATTTATTCTCCATACCTCTCTTGTGCCTCCTTTCTCCCTGGGTAAAAGCCCAGCAGGCGGTACACATCAACGAGGGATTCTATACCATCTCACCCTTCCTGCTGCATGGCACAGGTTATGTGTATGGGTATGACACAGATGCATCTCGCGCACCTTATGGCAATGCTGCCGACTATGAGCGCCCATGTGGCAGGAATGGAGAGGCAGCCTATCTGTATGCTCAGCCATCCACAAGTGTCAGCTTGGTCAACAGTGCCTATTATTTCCGACCCTTGGAGGATGGAACTTATTCTCTGCAGAGTCTTTCTGGGCAGGCCTACTCCTATCTGAGCATGGCAACGTATGACCGTCATCTGCTCATCCACACGGCACTGCCTGCAAAGGGATTCTCCCTCAAGCAGAAGGACGTGACAGCAGAGTCGCAGTGGGAAGAAGGAGAGCGTGCAGTACAGCAGTTCAAGTATGCTGCCCTTGCCGACTCGCTTGTCAGCGAGGCACACGGAATGGCCTCTATGGTGGTACTCACTCCAGTGGATTCGAGCCGCATCACCCCAGCCATGAGCATCCGCCTGGCCTTGAGTGATGCTCTGGGAGCCTTGGCAGTATATCGGGCAGGGGATAATCCCGGCGAGGTGTCAGAGATGATGGCTTATGCCCTGACCACGCTGACCGAAGAGGCTCAGCAGCTGGTGGATGACAAGAATACCACCCAGGAGCAGGCTGCAGAGATGATAGCGGCACTGCGTGAGCAAACGGAACAGTACATGCAGACCGCTGCCACCGCCCTGAATCCTCTTGACGACGGATATTATTTCCTGGTCAATGCTTATAGGGCCTTCATGTTACGGCAGAAAAGAGAGAAGGGTCTGTCGGCCACGCCTGCAGAAGAGGGTAGGACACTCACCTGGCGCGATGTATCTGTCAATGATGGGGCCATGGCATTCCGCATCACTCCCACAGGAGAGGATTGCTATACCCTGAAGAGTTATGACCAAAGCCTCATCATGGATGATATGCTGGTCAGATACGATGCTGAGGGCACTTGGACCATAGCTCATGCTTCCGACCCTGAGGCACTGATGAATGCAGCCAACAATGCCACCAGCGTCACCTCCCTGTATGGTAACAATACGGCCGACACCATCGCCTTCGACCGCGAGGCTCATCTCTATGTGGGTCATACGGCATCGTGGTATCTGCGCAAGGCTTATCATCAGGTGACAGTCCCCTCTACAGGATGGGTGCCCCTCTCAGTAGCTTTCCCTGTGGAGATTCCCGAAGGCATGCAGGCTTATACGGTGGCAGAGAGAGACGGATCGCTGATTCTTGTTCCTTACAGTCAACCGGTCATCCCGGCATGCACGGCTGTTCTGCTCAAGGCAGCCAAGGGAACCTATACCCTATACAGTACCACTGCCGATGCTCCCTCTGTGCAGGACAATGTCCTGATACCCGTCAATGAGAACCTGAAGGGTATCACATCAGGCAGTGTGCGAACGTTCAAAGTGAAGAATGGAGTTCCTGGCTTTTCCAAGGTATCCAGCACGTCGCTCAATGCAGGTGTGACTTATATCCCGTATCATGAGGGCGAAGAGGATTTCTTGCCTCTGAAGGAGGATGAGACCCGCATCTCTGCTGTGCCCGGAGCAGGGGCAGGCGACGCGCCTGTGTATGATTTGCAGGGAAGAAAAGTGATAGACCAGAAGGCCGGAAATGTATATATAATAAACCATAAGAAGATATTGAAATGACAAAGTACAGACTATTCATAACATTGGGATTGCTATGGTTCTTCCTGTCTGCTGCCCAGGCTCAGGAGTGGTTGAAGGCAGGCCCTTATCTTCAGGAACTCTCTGAGGATGGTGTGACCATAGTTTTCGAAAATACCATCAAGCCCTTCTCCTGGGTGGAACTAAGAAGAATAGGGAGCACTAGTGTGACCAAGTATTATGACGACCGCGACGGACAGCACCAGATCTATAGTGAGGTGATAGCCCCTCAGCAGGCTGCCCCCTTGCAGAACTTCACCATCAGGGTGGATGGTCTGCAGCCTGCCACGCAGTATGAATACAGGGTATGTACCCAGCTGGTCAATTGGGTGCAGCCTTACAGCGCGTCGGTAGGAGACGTGTATGAGGGCGACTGGTACACATTCACCACTCTTGATCCTAATGCTACAGAGCATCATCTGGTGGTGGTGAGTGACATGCATTGCCGGCCCGATGTGCTGGAGCAGACCCTTGTGGCACTTGACTACCAGAGTGCCAATCATATCATCTATGCGGGAGATATGATGAACAATATGCAGATACAGGACAATACGGTCATGGCTCCCGAGGAACCCTATGCCTCCTTTGTCAACAAGAGCGTGGAACTCTTTGCTCACAACCAGGACTTCACCATCTTGCGAGGTGAGGGAGAGACCAGAGGAGATATCTCCAGATTCTTCCGTCAGTACTTCCCTCATTGTTCGGGCAAACTCTACAATGCTTACCGATGGGGTGACCTGATGGTGGTGGTCCTTGATGGTGGTGAGTCAAAGGCCGATGGCGACCCTATGGCCGATGTCACCAATCTGGGTATGTTCAAGCCCTACAGAGAGGAACAGGCTCGCTGGTTGGCCCAACTGATAGAGACCGAAGCATACCGCACAGCCAAGTATCGCATTGTATTCAGCCACTTCCCTGTCACCAACGAGACACTGGGAGAGGATGAGGCTGGCGCTGCACATTTCGCTCAGGTGATGCTTCCTGTGCTCAACAGGGGTAATGTGGACTTACTGGTGGCGGGACATCGTCATCCAGAAGAGCCCACCTTAATCAGTAAGGGAAGCAAGGGAAATGAATTCCCCGTGCTCATTCAAGGTCATAATTTCGGCGCACGTATAGATATCGTGGATGAGAAGATATCCATCACCACTGCCGGAGCAGCGGTTCAGACCCGTGTGAAGAGTCTGAAAAGATAATCCGAGAACTGTTATCACCTATCCACGAGGGGGGGAGGACTGCTTGCGGTCTCTCCCCCTTCCCCTCTGTGCTCTGCCCACAGCCCCAAAGCAATGTGGTGGAAGATGCAGTGCACTGCAGGGAAGGTTTCAGTGCACTGCAGGAAGGGTTTCAGTGCACTGCGTCTGAGACGGCTAAAATAGCATGTGTATTTCTGTTGCCGTGATGTGGGCATATGTGTGACGGCCGACAGGACCAAAACTGAGGTCCTGTCACTCTTCTGCAATATCCACCAGCCTAAAGATGAGTTCGGGCTCAAAACCATGCGAATAGGCATGGCGGAGCAGCTTCTGCTTCAGAGTATAACCATCCGTTTCGCGCAGGGTCTTGGCTTTCCTGTCGATGGTTTCTTTCAGAATCTTCTCATACTCACTCTGGTCCAGAGTCTCCAGTCCCTGTTCGATATCCTCCTGTGCCAGAGCCTGCATCCTCAGAGCCTGCCTGATCTTGATGCGTCCCCAGTGGTTGTAGCGCATCTTGTCGTTGGAGTAGGCGCGGCAATATCGTCTCTCATCGATGTATTTCTCCTGCTTCAGGTATGTGATGATGCGCTCACTCTTCTCTTCATCCATGCCCCATGCCGACAGTTTCTCTCTTATCTGGCTGGTGCATTTCTCAGCTCCGCTACATAAGGCGGCAGCCTTAGCCAAAGCCTGCTCTTCGGTCAGTTCTTTCATGGGTGGGTAGCTTTTACGAATCGGTAATTGTCATAGGAGTCCTTGAGAGCCTGCACGTCAATGAATCCCTGACTGGATAATAGTGCGCAGGTTTCGTGTGGATACTCCCTATTGATTTCAAACCACAGTATTCCCTGGCTCTTCAGATGCTGCTGGGCGTATTCTCCAATAGCCCGATAGAAGAGCAGAGGGTCGCTGTCGGGAACAAACAGAGCCAGATGTGGTTCATGATTCAGCACAGTGTCCTCCATGCTGATCTGCTCCTTCTGGCAGATGTATGGCGGATTGCTCACTATGATATCCCACTGCAGTCCTCCTGGCGAGGGATGTAAGATGTCTTCCTGCAGGAATTCCACGTCAGCCTTCAGCGTGAGGGCATTTTGCTTGGCTATGCGCAAGGCATCGGTAGAAATGTCCATGGCTGTCACCCTGTGTCCCTCCAGGGAGAGACTGATAGCTATGCATCCCGAACCCGTGCCGATGTCCAGGATGCGTGAAGAGGACTTGGCCTCATGGATGATGAAGTTCACCAGTTCGCTGGTCTCGGGCCGGGGAATCAGTACCCCTGGTTCCACATGGAAGGTGTGTCCGCAGAACCTGCATTCCTGCAACACATACTGGACAGGTTCGCCCGTGAGCAGGCGTTCGGTAATAATGTCCAGCTCGTTGCAACTGTTTGCTGATAATTCCCTATCTTTGCCCAAGAGAACCTGAGTGGGGGATAGGCCGAATCTCTGCTCCATGACCAGAAAGTAGATGGCCCTTCCTTCGCGGTTGCCGTATCGTGCGGTAAGTCTTTGCAGGTGGTTCATGCAGCAAATGTAGGAAAAAAGAGCGAGATGACACTCCAGGAACAGGATATATTATACATGCAGCGTTGCATTCAGTTGGCTCGTTGTGGCAGAGAAGGTGCAGCTCCCAATCCCATGGTGGGAGCAGTGATAGTATGTCAGGGGCATATCATAGGCGAAGGATATCATATCCGCTGTGGAGGACCGCATGCCGAGGTAAATGCCATACGCAGTGTGAAAGACCCCGAACAACTTAAACAGAGCACTATATACGTAAGCCTGGAGCCCTGTGCTCACTATGGCAAGACTCCTCCGTGTGCCGACCTCATCGTGGAGAAGCAGATACCGCGGGTGGTGGTGGGCTGTCAGGACCCCTTTGCCAAGGTCAATGGTCTGGGCATCAAGAAACTTCGTGATGCAGGGATAGAAGTGCGTGTGGGCGTCCTGGAGGAGGAGTGTATTCGTCTGAACAGACGCTTTATGAATTTCCATCGCCACCATAGGCCCTGGGTGACGCTCAAGTGGGCTCAGAGTGCCGATGGCTATATGGACAAAGAGCGCACCCCCAACCAGTCTCCAGCATGTTTCTCTTCGCCCTTCACACAAGTGTTGGTGCACAGGATGAGAGCTCAGAATATGGCCATCATGGTGGGCACAAACACCGTTTTGTATGACAATCCATCGTTGACCAACCGTCTGTGGCCTGGCAACAGTCCTCTGAGGGTGACCATTGATCGCCACGGACGCATTCCTTCCACGGCACATCTGCTGGATGAAAGTGTGCCTACCGTGGTGTATCATGACGAGAGCCTTCAGGAGATACTCGGCCAGTTGTACCAGCGTGGCATTCAGTCCTTGATGGTAGAGGGAGGAGCCCGCCTGCTGGAAAGTTTCCTCCAAGAGGGTCTCTGGGATGAGGCTCGTGTGGAGGAATCGTCTTGCCTGCTCTGTCAGGGAGTGCCCGCCCCATCAGTAGGTCAGATGCATCTGGTGGATAGACAAAGGGTGGATGGGCGCTGGATTTCATGGTATGAGAAATGCCGCGGAATCTGAATGAAAAAGGTGCTGTATGTCAATAGCTTTTCCTAAATTTACTTAATTAGAGAGGGAAAAGTGCCCCTAAGTCAAATATTCAGCGTATTTTTGTAAACTGAAACAAAATATATGCGTGCTGCGTGCGCATGCCAGTATAAAATAATGAAAAAGAAGACCATACTGCTGTTGGCCGTGTTGTGTGGGTTGCTGACTTCATGCTTCAAGGATGAAGAGGTGACCTACGATGATTATTGTTATATCTCAAGTGTGAGCCTTGGAAAGATCAAACGTCAGACCTGGACCCTGGACACCCTTGGCAACCGTGTCAAAACCTATACCTCGTACTCTGGCAGTTCCATCCAGATGACCATTGATCAGCGCACCAATACCATACAGAACCGTGACTCTCTCCTGTATGGAAGTGACTTGAGTGCACTGTTGGTAACCGTCACATATCAGGGGCTTACCTTACTCTATCGTCCGGCAGCCGATTCCACAGCGGAATGGCAAGCTTACAGCAGCAAGGACAGCCTCGACCTGCGTCAGCCCCTGCACTTGTTGGCTGTGTCAAACGATGGTGCTGCCAACAGGATATATACCCTGAAGGTGAATGTGCACAATCAGGAAGGAGACTCACTCTACTGGACACGTCAGGAAAGTGATGTGGCACAGTTGAGGAACATGGAGGTAGGCCGTGCCGTGATACAGGCCGACTCCCTGCATGTGTTTGGATATGTGGGGCAGAAGGTGTGCGTGTCTTCACGTCCCTTGACAGAGACCAATGCATGGAACCAGCAGGAAACCAATCTGCCCGAGGATGCACAGGTGGGTACCGTGTGCCAGTTGGCAGACCGGATGTATATGAGTACGGCTTCGGGTGATTTGTACATATCAGAGGATGCTGCCTGCTGGCGTCGTGTGTCCTCTATCGGACCCAATGCGCGTCTGGCAGGAGCAGGAAAATCCTTCCTCTACGCCCTGGAAGGATGTTCGCTGATGCGTTCTGCCGACGGACAGATATGGGAACAGGAGAGCATCGATGACGATGCCGCCTTCCTCCCTGATACATGTGTCACCATGCTGACCTTCGATGGTGAGGATGGAGATAGCCGAGTGGTGATGGTGGGCTATCGTACCCAGGAGAATGATACCACCGCCATGGTGTGGAACAAGACTTGGTCCATCAATGGAAAGGAAGAGCGTTCGGAATGGATATACTTCAATCAGACACGGGAGAACAAATGGTTCTGCCCCCGTCTGCAGAGCATCAATCTGATGGCTTATGACGGTATGTGTCTGGCCTTCGGTGGAGCCTCCGACTATGAGGGCGGAAAATATGAGGCTATGTCGGAAATGTTCTTCAGCAAGGACTATGGCATCACCTGGAAGCCTGATTACGAACTCCATCTTCCCCAGGAACTGCTCGGGGTCAGCGGACCCATCGCCAGTGCAGTGGATAGGGATCATTTCATATGGATAATAGCCAATCGTGAGGTATGGCGCGGTCGACTGAACAGACTTGGCTTCTTGCGACCCTGACGTTGCTGTTCCTGCTCCCATCCATCAGTCTGCATGCTCAGGATGGTGAAGATCTGGAGTACAGGATGGAATTAGGTGGGGGCATGGGCGCATGCTTCTATCTGGGAGATGCCAATAAAACACCCTTTGCCAACCTGAGTGGAATGGGTGGTTTGATAGTGAGGCGTATCTTCAATCCGAGAATGTGTGTCAAGGCTAATGTGGCCATGGGACATATCAGAGGCAATACCAATGGCTATTTCCTGCCTGTGGATGCTGGCAGCCAGACTCCCGAAGGAGGCACACCCTGTGAGGTTTCCTTCTCAAGGAATGTCCTCGATGTGGGTGCACAGTTCGAAATGAATTTCTGGGGATATGGCATGAGTGGAGGTTACAAGGAGAATAGCCGCATCACTCCCTACGCTTTGGCCGGCATGGGCTTCACCGTGGGTATGGGTGGAGGTGGCAGTGCCTGCGGAGCACTTAACCTACCCATAGGTGTGGGTGTGAAGTACAAAATGCGACCACGATTGAATATCGGACTGGAATGGACTATGAGGTTCAGCACCAGTGACAATCTGGACGACACAGGACGGACAACAACGCTGCAGCACCCCTATGGCATCAAGAGCGTGGGACTGAAAAATAAGGATTGTTACAGTTTCACTATGTTATATGTCACATATGACCTCTCTCCTAAGTATAGGAAGTGCAATAATGAATAGGTAGAAGAATGAGACAAGATACAGAACTGGATATGAGCCGGATTCCAGAATCCATAGCCATCATCATGGATGGTAATGGACGATGGGCCAAAGAGAAGGGCTTGCCCCGGTCGGCAGGACATGTGGAAGGCGTGGATACCGTATACCGCATCACCACAGAGTGTGCACGGCTGGGTGTCAAATACCTGACGCTTTACACGTTCTCAACAGAGAACTGGAGCCGACCGGAAAGCGAAGTGGCTTCGCTCATGTCTCTTGTTGCCACCCGCCTGGAGGACGAAGTGTTCATGAAGAACAATATTCGCTTCCGTATGATAGGTGAGATGGAGTCCTTGCCACAGCATGTGAGGCAGAGACTGCAGGAATGCATGGATCGTACTGCAAAGAACGACAGGATGACCGTCGTAACCGCACTCAACTATAGTAGCCGCTGGGAATTGACCAAGACCATGAAACTGGTGGCCAAGGAAGCAGCGGCAGGCTTGCTCAAGGAGGAGGAAATCAATGAAGATTGGGTATCCAATCATCTTGAGACCTCTTTCCAACCCGACCCCGACTTGCTCATTCGCACAGGAGGTGAGATTCGCATCAGCAATTATCTGCTCTGGCAATGCGCCTACAGCGAACTCTATTTCTGTGATACTTATTGGCCCGACTTCGGTGAGGAGGATTTGCACAAGGCTATCATCGATTACCAGTGCAGACAACGCCGTTTCGGTAAAACAGGTGACCAGGTTAGGCAAGAAGGAATTTGAACTCTCAATAGAAGGACTCAGTGAAAAGGATACACCTTATTATATATATATGGTTGGCCATCTCAACTATCGGCAACGCACAAGTAAAGCGTGTGGTCAACCCCAACATAGACTACAGTAGAACTCCACAGCGATGTTACATCGGTGGCATCACCGTGAGCGGTGTGGAGAATTACGATGATTATCTCCTGATAGGACTCAGCGGACTCTCGGTGGGACAGGCTATCGACATACCGGGTGAAGACATCACTACGGCAGTAAGAAGATACTGGAAGAACGGCCTCTTCAGCAATGTAGCAATCAGTGTGGATAGTATAGTGGCCGATTCGGCATATCTCCATATTGAGTTGACCAAGAGGCCTCGCATCTCACAGATCAACTACATCGGACTCAAGAAAAGTGAACGTGAGGATTTGGAGCAGAGACTGGGACTCATAAAGGACAGTCAGGTGACCCCAAATATGCTGGACAGAGCCAAGATTCTGGGAGCACGCTATTATGAAGACAAAGGATACAAGAATGCTGTAATCAATATCGTACAGCGCGAGGATGCTGGAGCACCAGATAAGGTTATCCTGGATATAGAGGTGGAGAAGAAGGACAAGGTGAAGATCAACCATATCTATATCACCGGTAATGAGAATCTGAGCGAAAGAAAGATTAAGGGTGGACTCATCAGCAAGGGTGTGCTGAAGAAGATTCACGAGAAGAGAGATATCGGCAGCTGGTTCCGCAGCAAGAAATTCATTGAGAAGAACTATAATGAGGCCAAGGAAAACCTTATCTCCAAATATGCGGAACTGGGTTATCGTGATGCCGTGATAGTCTCTGACAGCGTGGTACCTTTTGGCGAGGATAACGTGGACATCCATCTCGAGGTGGAGGAGGGACAGAAGTATTATCTGCGCAATATCGAATGGGTAGGTAATACGCTTTATCCCACAGATGTACTGAATGCCATCCTGGGCATGAAGAAGGGCGATGTGTATAATCAGAAGAAGCTGGGCGAGCGCACGTCCACCGATGATGACGCTGTGGGTAACCTCTATTACAACAATGGATATGTGTTCTATCATCTGGATCCCGTAGAGGTGAACATAGTGGGTGATTCTGTTGACCTGGAGATGCGCATCTTCGAGGGAACTCAGGCTCATATCAGCAGGGTGAAGATTTCCGGTAATGACCGTGTGTATGAAAATGTGGTACGCAGAGAATTGCGTAACAAGCCCGGTGACCTTTTCTCCAAGGCTGCTCTCGAACGCTCCTATCGAGAGATTGCATCACTGGGACATTTCGACCCCGAGCATATCGACTATGATATCAAGCAGGACCAGGCCAATGGAACCGTGGACCTCTCATGGGGACTCACCCCAAAGAGCAATGACCAGGTGGAATTCTCGCTGGGTTATGGACAGACAGGTGTGATAGGAAAGATAGGTCTGAAGTTCAGTAACTTCTGCATGGCCAACCTCTTCAATAAGAATGGTATCCGCCGAGGAATATTGCCACAGGGTAATGGCGAGACATTCAGTATCAGCGGTCAGACCAACGGACGTTATTATCAGGCTTACAGTGTGAGCTACATGAATCCTTGGTTTGGAGGCAAACGACCCAATACACTCAGCGTAAGTGCGTTCTTCAGCAAACAAACCGACGTGAGTGACAATTACTACAACTCTGCTGCCTATAACAGTTATTACAACAGTTATCTCTATGGGTATGGCAATAATGGGTATAACTATTATGAGAACTATTACGATCCGGACAAGTTCGTCAAGATCTTTGGACTGAGCATAGGATGGGGAAAACGTTTGCGCTGGCCGGATGACTATTTCATGCTAAGCGCAGACTTGGGTTACACCAGATACATGCTCAAGGACTGGAGATACTTCCTGATAGCAAACGGAAACTGTAACAATATCAGTCTGAACCTGAATCTGAGCCGTAACAGCACAGATAACCAGATTTATCCCCGTAAGGGCTCCGATTTCTCTTTCACCGTTTCGCTTACTCCTCCTTTCAGCTTGTTTGACAATAAGGATTATGCCCATCTGGCCAACAATCCCTCTGCAGGCAACTATAGCGAACAGCTGCAAGAGAAATACCGCTGGATTGAATACCATAAGTGGAAGTTCAAGAGCCGTACATATACCTCACTTTCTGGAGGCAACAAGTGCTTGGTGCTGATGACCCGTGTGGAGTTTGGTATACTGGGCTCTTACAACAAGAGCAAGAAGTCTCCCTTCGAAACCTTCTATGTGGGCGGTGACGGTACCAGTGGATACACCAGCACATATGCCACTGAGACTATCGGAATGCGAGGATATGACAATGGTTCGCTTACTCCCAACGGATATAGCGGATATGCATATGACCGCTTTACCGTGGAATTGAGATATCCCTTCATGCTGAACAACAGTACCAATATCTATGGACTGGTGTTTGCTGAAGGTGGAAATGCATGGAACAGTGTCAGGAAGTTCAATCCTTTCGATATGAAACGTTCTGTGGGTGCTGGTGTCAGAATCTTCCTGCCAATGGTGGGACTGCTGGGTATCGACTGGGCTTATGGCTTCGATGATGTCTTTGGCAGTAAGACCTACAGCGGGAGTCATTTCCACTTCATCCTCGGACAGGAGTTTTAGTGCACATTATCACATATATACTGATACAGAGAGAAAATACAACATATAAATGCATATCAATATGAAAAGAGTATGGATGGCACTGGTAACCGTGGCTCTTGCGGCAACAGTGAATGCACAGAAGTTCGCTCTGGTTGACATGGAATATATCCTGAAGAATATTCCAGCCTACGAGCGTGCAAGCGAGCAACTCAATCAGGTAAGCAAGAAGTGGCAGGCTGAGGTGGATGCCTTGACCTCCGAAGCTCAGACACTGTATAAGAACTATCAGTCAGAGGCCGTTTTCCTCAGCGAGGAACAGAAGACCCAGCGTGAGGAAGCTGTCGTAGCCAAAGAAAAGGAAGCAGCGGAACTGAAGAGAAAATATTTCGGACCTGAGGGAGAACTCTATAAGAAGCGTGAAAGTCTGATGAGTCCCATACAGGATGAGATCTACAATGCTGTAAAGGATATCTCCGAGCAGAAAGGATATAGCCTGATTCTCGACCGTGCAAGCGATGCTGGTATCATCTTTGCCAGTCCGAAGGTGGACATCAGTAATGAGGTGCTGACCAAACTGGGTTATAATTGATTCTATAAATATAATTAAAATAATACTAAGACAATGAAGAAAATTCTCGTAGCCATCCTCATGATGGCACCCCTGGCTCTGAGTGCTCAGAAGTTTGCACATTTCAATAGTGCCGACATTATTCCCAACATGAAGGAGTATACTACAGCACAGACTGAGATTCAGAACATGGCAAAGCAGTTTGATGACGATCTGAAGTTGATGCAGGACGAATTGCAGAAGAAGACTGAGGAGTATCAGAAGGAGCAGGCCAACCTGCTTGAGAACGTGCGCCAGCGTCGTGAGCAGGAACTCAATGACCTCTACCAGCGCATGCAGCAGTCTTATCAGGACAATCAACAGTCATTGCAGAAGGCACAGCAGGACAAGATGGGTGCCATTCAGCAACTGGTTCTCGATGCAGTGAAGAAAATCGGCGAGACAGGTGGATATGTATATGTGATTGATACCAATGCAGGTGCCATTCCTTTCGTAAACACCGCACTCAGCACCGATATCACAGCAGATGTGAAGAAGGCTGTGGGCATCCAGTAATGCCCATGGTCCTGCCGGGGATGCTGATATCCCTTGAGAACCTGTGAGTATCATAGCCATTAGCAGGTTCTCAATAAACATAGTAAGTAACACTTCCTAATAGAGAGAAAGATGATGAAACGATTATTCACCGTACTTTTGATCGTGCTCCCCCTGTCGCTTTCTGCACAGATGCAGTTCGGCTACTTGAGTTACAAGACTATCATGGCCGAGATGCCAGAGTTTGCACAGGTCAAGCAAAGCATGTCAGAACTGAAGGCTAAGTATGATGCTGAGGCAACACGCGGGGAAGAGGAGTTTCAAAAGAAATTCGCTGATTTCCTGCAGGGACAGAAGGATTTCCCGCAGACCATTATGCAGAAGAGACAGGCTGAGTTGCAGTCTCTCATGGAGAATGGTATTTCTTTTAGGATAGAGTCACAGAAGACACTCGAGCAAGCTGAGAAAGACTTGATGGCCGAGGTCAAGAAGAAACTGAACAATGTCATCCTTGAGGTTGGTGTAGAATATGGCTATGCCTTCGTGCTCAACATAGATGATGATGCTTGTCCGTTCATCAATCCTGTCATCGGAGTTGATGTGACTGACTTGGTTCGATGGAAACTGGGACTGTTACCAGAACCCCCAGTAGGTGCAATGCCAGTTACAGCTCCTCAGAGCGAAGGGATACCTGCCACTGAGAACGTACCCACAGAGCAACCTGTTGTACCCACAGATCAACCTGCTGTACCTGTAGAGCAACAAGTAGTACAACCAGTGCAGGAACAGACACAACCCTGACGGCTCATGCTATCCACTAAGACTGGTTTCCCAAACGAGAGCGGTCCCATCGGAATCTTTGATTCAGGTTATGGGGGACTGACTATACTGCGGCAGATAAGAAGTTTGATGCCGCAGTATGATTATGTGTATCTGGGTGATAATGCACGCGCTCCTTATGGAACCCGATCTTTCGAACTGGTTTATGAGTTTACCCTGCAGGCCGTGACCCATCTCTTCCAGCAAGGTTGTCCTCTGGTGATATTGGGTTGCAACACTGCTTCTGCAAAAGCATTGCGTACCATTCAGCAAAAGGATTTGCCCTTGCTGGACATGACCCGACGGGTGCTCGGAGTCATCAGACCTACAGCCGAAAGTGTAGGTATCCTTACACAGACTCGTCATGTGGGAGTGGTGGCTACACCAGGAACCATCAAGAGCCATACTTACGAACTGGAGATAGCCAAACTTTATCCCGATGTGGTGGTGACTGGTGAGGCATGCCCCATGTGGGTTCCGCTGGTGGAGAACTATGAATATGACAGTCCAGGTGCTGACTATTTCGTGAAGAAGAGTCTGGACAGACTGCTGGAAAAGGATTCTCTCATTGACTGTATCATCCTGGGATGTACCCATTACCCTCTTCTTCTCAATAAGATCCAGAAATATGTGCCCCAGGGAGTACGTGTCATGCCTCAAGGCGAATACGTGGCGGCCAGTCTGAAGTGTTATCTTGAGCGTCATCCTGATATGGAACGTCGTTTGTCCACGGGTGGGCAAGTCTTGTATCAGACCACCGAGCAGGCCGATGTGTTCCAGTCCAATGCCAGTGTGTTCATGGGGCAGGATGTATCTGCACAGCGTGTGAACTTATAACTAACATTTCCAGGGTATGCGTACAGTAATCTATAGGTCTGTTTGGAGTTTGTGGGTCTTACTCTTGCTTCTGGTAGCATGTGACAGCAAACCGAAGTCCGTGGTAAAGCCTCACTCCAAGGGTTTGCCCAGTGAACTGCTTATCGTTGCGGATGAGGCTGTTGGCAAGAGCGATGTCATGGACTCTCTGATAGCTATGACTCAAGAGCCTGTACCCGAAATCATGCAGCCCGAACCTATGTTTCGCGTGTTGCGTGTGTCGGCACGTAATTATACCCAACGTTATGTGACCATGCACACCAAACTGTTTGTGCATCTGGATGCCGAAGTGACCAAACCCATGATGGGTATCGCCCGCGATGTATGCGCTTTCCCGCAGACAGAGGTCACCGTCTCTGCCAGCAACTTGAGAGATTTGCGTTCGTTCCTTGCTCGTCATAAGCAGGAGGTGGTGGAGGCATTGCTCGAAGGACAGTTGCTGGTTCGCATAGAAGATTTACGTAAACAACACAATGCACATGTGCGTCAGCAGGCCATTAAGCATTTGGGTTATTCCATATTTGTGCCCAAGGGTGTGTGTGCAGTAAAGAAGGAACCCCGATTCCTGTGGGCTGGATCCAATCTTCAGGAACGCGATATGAATGTGGTCATCTATGAGTATCCCTGGGACGGAAGACCTCTTGAAGATATCGAACATCTCGTGACTGTGCGTGACTCTGTCATGAAACGAAATATTCCAGGAGAGAGGGACGGACAGTGGATGCAGACTTCCAGGGTGGATGGCAACCCGCTGGTGATAGGACAGAAGAAACAGTCCTGTGGACATGAATACTTTGAGATGCGTGGAATGTGGGATGTACGTAAGGCACCCATCGGGGGACCATTCGTGGCTATGTATACACTGGATTCACTGCGAAGGACGGTACTTGCCACAGAGGGATTTGTATACTCGCCTTCCACAGAGAAACGTGATCTGATACGCCTTGTAGAGGCTTCACTGCTGACTATTAAAAAACAGAAATGAGACATATACATATAACTGGCATTCTATGTGGCATCATGCTCTTTTCAGCTACACAGCTTTGCGCTCAGGCCTTGCTGGTTCCTGATGCAGAGATTCTGAAGGTGGGTGATGTGGCTTTCCAGACTCAGAAGAGGATGGTCTTGGGATTTCGTAATCGCGGTGACAAGCCTTTGCGATTGCTCAAGGTGAATCCCTCGTGCAGCTGTTTGGACGTGCAGTATCCCACTCAAGCAATCCCCGCTGGAGGTCATGGAGAGATTACTCTGACTTTTGATGCCGTTCAGCTGGGCTCCTTTTACCGCGATGTGGAGATTGTCACCGATGCCTCGGACAATCCAGTTTATATGGCTATACAGGGGAATGTCGTGACAGAGGTCACCGACTACGGACAAGACTTTCCTATAGACTTGGGTAATGTGCGGCTGCAGACTAACTATATAGAGTTTGATGATGTCCATAGGGGAGACCAGCCGTCGGTAGAGATAGAGGTGGCCAATCTGGAGCATTCCGCCTACCGACCCACATTGATGCATCTGCCTCCTTATCTTTCGGCAGAGTCTGTACCTGAAGATATTCCCGGGGGGAAGACCGGCAGAATAAGGATTACACTCGATAGTGGCAAACTGCCTCTGCTGGGCCTTAATCAGACCAGCATCTATTTGGCACGTTATGTGGGGGATAAGATAAGCGATACCAATGAGATTTATGTCAATGCGGTTCTCCTTCCTGATTTCTCCCATCTCACTCCCGAACAGATAGCCAATTCTCCCGAACTTCAGGTGGAGAGCAATGAAGTGGATTTCGGAAGTATGGGAGACAAGGAAAAGGTAACCCAGACCTTGGTCCTGAGCAACGTGGGCAAGTCGCCATTGCATTTCAAGCAGGTCCAGGTCTTCAACAAGGCTGTTACTGTCAGTCTGGGAAACAGAATACTGAAGCCTGGCAAGAGCACCAAGCTCAAGGTGTCGGTGATAGCCCGGTATCTCAAGAAGGCCAAAAGTCGTCCCCGCGTACTGCTTATTACCGACGACCCTAAGCATTCCAAGGAAGTAATCAATATCAATGTGCAGCCCTGAAATCTATTGTCAGTGCAGCCGTAATTCATAAGAAACAGCCCATAGGGGGAATAATAAATCACAGGAGGAGCGTTATGGAACATCCCGAGAATAGTGAAGAGTATGCTGGACTGGTGGTCAACAAAGGTATCGGTCCCGTATCCATTGTGAACCCTTATCTGAAGAAGGGTAGGTTTGCGCGCCGCAGATTGTCGGCAGCAGATTATGTAGAGGGTATCCTCAAGGGCAATGTCACCATATTGGGACAGGCTGTAACCTTGGTGGAGAGCACCATGCCTGAGCATCAGGCCATTGCCCAGGAGGTGATAGAGAAATGTCTCCCTTATTCAGGAAAGAGCATACGCATCGGCATCAGCGGCGTTCCCGGTGCTGGCAAGAGTACCAGTATCGATGAGTTTGGCATTCATGTCCTCAAGGAACATGGGGGCAGGCTGGCGGTGCTGGCTATTGATCCCAGTAGCGAACGCTCCAAGGGAAGCATCCTGGGTGACAAGACACGTATGGAGAAGTTGTCTGTTCATCCTGATTCCTTTATACGTCCCAGTCCCTCGGCAGGTAGCTTGGGTGGTGTGGCCCGTAAGACACGTGAGACCATTATCTTGTGCGAGGCAGCGGGTTTCGATAAGATTTTCGTGGAAACTGTTGGCGTGGGGCAGAGTGAGACCGCATGCCATTCCATGGTGGACTTTTTCCTGCTTATCCAGTTGGCAGGTACGGGTGACGAACTCCAGGGCATCAAGCGAGGTATTATGGAGATGGCCGATGGCATCATCATCAATAAGTGTGATGGAAATAATGTGGATAAATGCCAACTGGCTGCCACTCAGTTCCGTAATGCCCTACAATTGTTCCCGAAGTCGGAGAGCGGATGGGACCCTCAGGTGTTGACCTATAGCGGTTTCTATGGATACGGAATCAAGGAGGTGTGGGATATGGTCTACAGTTATATTGATTTTGTCAAGAACAATGGCTATTTCGAACATCGCAGAGCTGAGCAGAGCAAATACTGGATGTACGAAAGTATCAACGAACAGCTCCACAACAGTTTCTATCAGAACAAGACTATTGCCGACATGCTTTGTGGTATGGAGAGGAATGTGCTGGAAGGGCAGTGTACCTCATTCGTTGCTGCCAAGCAGTTGGTCGATGCGTACTTTGCACTCCTCCATTAACCATTTTGGGGTGCTGGTGGCACCACAGATGCCGATGCTCTGGCACCCCTTCAACCATTCTGGATCAATCTCCTTGGCTGAGTCTATCTGATAGGAATGTGGATTGGCCAGGAGACATTGCTCATACAGAGCACGACCATTGCTGCTTTTCTTCCCTGATACGAATAACACCGTGTCGTGTCTGGCCGCGAACTCCTGGATGTGAGGCATGCGGTTGGCCACTTGTCGGCAGATGGTGTCATAGTAGATAAAGGTGGCATGGGCAGAAATGTGCTCCTTGATGTATTCCACTATCTCTCGGAATTCCCCCAGAGGTTTGGTGGTCTGAGAATACAAGCAGATGTCTTTGGTGAAATCCAGTTGCTCCACATCTGCCAGAGTTTCCACCACGATGGCTTTTCCTTCGGTCTGTCCCACCAGTCCCAGTACTTCTGCATGTCCATTTTTGCCGAAGATGACAATCTGTTTTTTCTGGTCATAATCGGCTTGGTATTCCTCTTTTATGCGTTTCTGTAAGTGCAGTACCACAGGACATGTGGCATCAATAATCTCTATGTCATTCTTCTCTGCGGTCTGGTAAGTGGAGGGTGGCTCTCCGTGTGCACGCAGCAGTACTTTCGAGTGTCGGATATGTTCCAGCTTGTGGTGATCTATTGTCTCAAGGCCCATTTTCTGCAGTCGGTCACATTCCCTGCCGTTGTGCACGATGTCACCCAAGCAGTAGAGATGTCCCTCCTTGCCTAACTCCTCTTCTGCTTTCCCTATGGCTCTTGTGACGCCAAAGCAGAATCCTGAACCCTTGTCAATCTCTATCTTCATTCTTTGCTGGCCTTCTTCAGGTACTCCTTCATCAGCCACTCCGACTGTTCCTCGATGGTCATGTTGGAGTTGTCCAGAACGATAGCGTCGTCAGCTTGTCTCAGAGGGCTTGTCTCGCGCGTGGAGTCAAGATAGTCTCTTTGCTTTACGTTTTCCAGGATGTCTGCCAACTGGCATTTCTCTCCCTTTGCTATCAGTTCATCATATCGTCGTTGTGCGCGTATCTCAGCACTGGCGGTGACAAATATCTTCAGTTCGGCAGTGGGGAATACCACCGTGCCGATATCTCTGCCGTCCATGACCACACCTTTCTCCTTGCCCATCTCACGCTGCATCTCCACCATGGCTGTGCGAACGAAGGGCAAGGCGGCAATCTGACTCACATGGTGTGATACCTCCATCGTTCGTATCTCTCTCTCCACGTATTCTCCATTCAGGTACGTGTCGGGGCGCTTTGTCACCGTATTCAGTTGGAATGAGATACTGATATGGCTCATCTCTTCTTGCAGGGCCTCTGCCTTCACCTTGCCCTCAGAGATAAGTCCGTGGCGCATGGCATACAGGGTGACGGCCCGGTACATGGCTCCAGTATCTATATATACATATCCTATTTTCTGTGCCAGATCTTTGGCCATAGTACTTTTTCCACAGGAGGAGTGACCATCTATGGCTATCGTAATTTTCTTCATCGTATCAGTCTTTTAGAAAATTGTAGGCAATGTTAAAGGAAAGGGTGGGTGCTCCCACATGATATTTGGCATATCCGATGCCGGCACTGAACTTTTTCAGATATACGCCAGCACCGAAAGATAAACCTGCTGCATGTGAGGAACCAGCGGCTTTCATTTCGTATGCTCTTCTGAAGTTATATGCTGCAGCCAAATACAGGAATCGGGCAGGCTTGATATCCACACCCACATTGAAGTGATTGGTCAGAATGCGCCCCTTGCTTACCTTTCCACTTACAGAGTAATAGTCGTCCTGACTCCAGCGGGTCAAATCCACCAGTGTCACGGATATGCTGATGGGCGCGTGCCCAAGCTCTTTGGTGAAACCGGCTTCCAAATCAAAGGGAAGGCGTTCGTGATGATTCCCAAATGCTTTTACTTGTCCTCCGATGTTGCGTGCAGCTGCCGAGAGCGAGAATCCTCTCTCTTCCAGGAAATAGTTGACACCTAAGTCTACGGCCAAAGCACAGGATGAGAATTCTCCGTAATGAGAGTATATGACCTTGCCAGTGGCTCCACCCGACCATCGGTCACCCAGAAGATAAGCGTACGTTCCGTTTACACAGATATCCTGAGCATGCATCTCACCGATAATCTCTCCTGTGGGCAGAGTCTCGTTGATGGAGCCATAGCCCACAAACTGCGCACTCACGCCCCAGGTTCCTCTCTCTCCTGTAGTCTGTGCGTATGCCACACTTCCTGCTTTTGATCCTTTCATGAAAGTGAGGAAGTTAAATCCTGCTGTTCTGTTGCTGACGCTGGAGAGCAAGGATGGGTTCTGGTTGACCAGGGTGATGTCATCCTCAATGAGTGAGATGTTGTGACCTCCCAGACCTGTCACATGAGCAGAGTAGGGCAGACTCAGGAAATTGAATACACTCGTGCTTTCCTGACATGACACATTAGTGGCAATGTATAATATTGCCACAAGAAGCACGGGAAAGCGTTTCTTATTCATCAAGGACTGTTTTCTGTTATATTTCTCCAAAGGTAAAACAAAATGTTTCAAACTTTCAGTGTAGATATGAAAAATGTGGGCGCTACATCAAAAAAATACATATCCTTGGTGGTGTATATTAAAAAATGTGGTAAATTTGCCCAAGTACTGACGTACAGGTAAAATCACGGATAAATAAAAACATAACAAGAATATGAGTGCTTACATGACCGCAAACGATGAGTTGAGAAGTCAGAAGTCAACCAACATCCTCATTGGATTGGTGCTGGCTTTTGCTTCACTGTTCGTTGCCTTTGAGTTCACACAGCGTGAGGTTAAGGCTGTAGAGGACAATGACAAGATTTACGATTTCAAGATGGAAGAGGACATGATTCCTATTACACAGCAACAGGAAATGGTTGCTCCTCCTCCAGCTGCAGCTCCCACAGTGATGGAGTTTATCAATGAGGTGGAAGATGATACCGAGCTTCCCGAGGAAGAGGTTGAGACCACCGAGGAGGTAAACCAGGCTATTACGGCTGTGGTGGGTACCGGTGCTCCCAGTGCTGTTGTTCCCACAGGTCCAGTAGGTCCTGTTGTAGAGGTGGACGATGATGAGCGCATTTATGAAGTGGTAGAGGAAAATGCTCAGTTCCCCGGCGGTGATGAGGCTTGTATGAAGTGGTTGGCAGAACATCTGAAGTATCCTTCCATCTGTCAGGAGCAGGGCGTGCAGGGACGTGTGTTCGTTTCCTTCGTGGTCAACAAGGACGGATCTATCGTTGATGTGGAGATTAAGCGTTCTCCCGATCCTAATCTGTCCAAGGAGGCCGAGCGCGTGGTGAAGTCCATGCCTAAGTGGAAGCCCGCACGTCAGGGTAACAGAACCGTGCGTTCACGCTTCAACTTGCCTGTGATGTTCCGATTGAACAACTAATAGCAGGATTTTAATACTCTATTTATATAATATATAATGAGGCATCCTTCTGGGGGCCTCATTTTTTATCCACACAGATTCCTTAATTACGAGAAGCAGGTATGTATAGTGTTGCAGAATTGACAGAAAAGGTAACCACTGCATTGGAACAGTTGCCTTATGACCGCCAGCCTCAGGGGTTGTATGCCCCTATCAAGTATGTCTTATCCTTGGGCGGAAAGCGCATTCGTCCTGTTCTGATGCTCATGGCCTACAATATGTACAGAGAGGATGTGGACCGCATCATGCCTGTGGCTTTGGGCTTGGAGGTCTATCACAATTTCACACTGCTGCATGACGACCTGATGGACAGAGCAGACGTCCGCCGGGGCAAACCTTGTGTGCATAAGGTGTGGAATGACAATACGGCCATTCTCAGCGGTGACAATATGCTGGTCATGGCATATCAGATGATGTCTCGTTGCCCATCATCGGCACTGCCTTCCGTCATCAGTATCTTCACCGAGACGGCCTTGCAGATCGACGAGGGACAGCAGTATGACATGGAGTTCGAACAGCGTACCGACGTCACAGAATGTGAGTATCTTGAGATGATCCGTCTGAAGACCTCTGTCCTGCTTGCCTGTGCACTTCAGATAGGTGCCATGCTGGGTGGCGCATCCGAAGCGGATGCCCAGGCTCTCTATGCCTATGGTGAGAAAGTGGGTTTGGCATTCCAGTTGCAGGACGATTATCTGGACGTCTATGGCGATTTTGAAACCTTTGGCAAAGCCATCGGTGGTGATATTCTGTGCAACAAGAAGACGTTCATGCTCATCAATGCTCTCGCACATGCTCCCGAGCATCTTCGCGCAGAACTGCAGGGATGGCTTGCTGCCACCGAATATGATCCTGCCGAGAAGATAGAAGCTGTAAGGCATATCTATACACAAGTGGGCGTTGACCAGATGGCTAAAGAACAGATTTCCTTCTATATTGCCCAGGCCGAGGACGCCTTGAATGCTCTTCCCATAGCTGAGGAGCGAAAGGAAATCCTTCGCCAGTGGACAGAACAATTGTTGGGTCGAAAAAGATAGTTTGTTGTGATAGATACCCATAGCCATATTTATGGTGAGGAGTTTGCTCAGGATTGCGATGATGTGGTCCAGCGTGCTTTCCGTGCAGGAGTAAGCCACATCTTCCTGCCCAATATCAATATGGAGAGCATACAGCCCATGCTGTCCTTGTGTGACAGATATCCAGGGAGACTTCATCCCATGATGGGACTCCATCCGTCCGATGTCAACGATTCCTTCCACCATGTTCTTTCTTCCATGGAGGCTCTGCTTGCCGATGCCCATCATCCCTATGTGGCTGTGGGTGAGGTGGGCTTGGATTTCTATTGGGATACCACCTTCCGCAAGGAGCAACTGGAAGCTTTCCGTATCCAGATCGAATGGGCCATCCGCTATCATCTGCCCCTCGTCATTCATGTCCGTTCTGCTCATCGCGAATTGCTCGATGTCATGACAGAGTATTCGGGATGTGGGCTGCGAGGCATCTTCCATTGCTTCAGCGGAACGCTGGCAGAGGCCACCCAGCTCCTCTCGTATGAGGGTTTTTGCTTGGGCATAGGCGGTGTGCTGACGTTTAAGAAAAGCACGCTCCCCGATGTCCTCTCTCAGATTCCTCTCTCACGTGTAGTTCTTGAGACCGACTCTCCCTATCTGGCTCCAGTTCCATATCGAGGACAGAGAAATGAGAGCGCCTATGTGGCCGAAGTGCTTCGTAAGGTGGCCGATGTGTATGGTATGCCCGTTGCAGAAGTGGAAAGGCAGACGGACCAGAATGCAAAACGCATATTTACTCATATAAATTGAAAATGTTGTGTCCAAAATGTGAAAAAGGGTCCCATAATGCAAACTTTTTGTCCAATTAGTACGTTACTATAAATAAAAAAAGGTATTTTTGTAACCGAAAAGCGTAGTACATGGATTGCAACGTCTGAATAGTCAGTCAAGGAGAGATGCTCGAGTGGCTGAAGAGGCACGCCTGGAAAGCGTGTATACGTCAAAAGCGTATCCGGGGTTCGAATCCCCGTCTCTCCGCAATGAACAAGAAGAAACAATAATAGATAATTTAATCATCAAAAACTACACACAATGAAAAAGTTATTTGCAATTATTGCAATGGTTGCTGTTTGCTCTTTCGGAGTAACAACATCTGTGATGGCACAGGATGAGCCCACAACTGAGGCTACTGACACTCTGGCAGCAGATACTGCTGCTGTGGACACCGCTGCTGTGGATACTGCTGCTGCAGTAGAAACCGCTGCTCCTGTTGTTGAAGAGGAGAACGAAGGTATCTTCAAGGTTATCAAGACCAAGTTCATCGAGGGTGGTGCTGACTTCATGTCTCTGGTTGCCATCGCATTGGTTCTCGGTCTGGCTTTCTGCATCGAGCGTGTTATCTACCTGAGCCTGGCTCAGATCAACACCCGCAAGTTTGTGGCTGACCTGGCTGCTCTGGTAGCTGCAGGTAAGATTGATGAGGCTATTGCAACTTGCAAGAACACACGTGGACCTGTTGCTCGCTTGGCTCTTGCCACCATGGACTGCTTGAACAGTACTGACCGCAACGATATCGGCACCATTGAGCGCACCATCAACACTGAGGCTGAGGTTCAGGGCTCTTATCTTGAGGAGAACTGCTCTTGGATCACTCTGTTCATCGCTATGGCTCCTTCTCTGGGATTCCTTGGTACTGTGATCGGTATGGTGATGGCATTCGATGATATTCAGCGTGCAGGTGATATCAGCCCCACCGTTGTGGCTGGCGGTATGAAGGTTGCCTTGATTACCACCATCTTCGGTATTATCGTTGCTCTTATTCTGCAGTTGTTCTACAACTACATCCTCTCCAAGATTGAGGCTCTGACCGTGAACATGGAAGAGGCTTCTCAGGAGTTGCTGACCATCTGCGTTAAGTCTGATAAGTGCAAGAAGTAATAAACCCTTTTTTTGAGCAAAGGAGATTCTTTTATGAAGATTGAGAAAATATCCAAGATGGCTCTGTACATCTGCGTGGGTATCATTATTGTTTGCTTTGCTGCTTTCTTCAGCATTGGCTTCAATAACCCCGTGGGTGATTACAATGAGCCCATGCTGACCGACTTGTTGCTCATTCTTATGTATGCGCTCTTCCTGGTTATGGTAGGTCTGACCGTATGGAGTGTGTTCAAGGGTATTGGCGGCAAATCTGGTGGGTCGGCATCTGCTTCTGGCGTGCCAGGAGGTAAGATTATCACCTTCACCATCGTTCTGCTGATTGCTTCTTTGGTTATCGGTATCATCAGCGGCCTGGGCGAAGAGGCTTTCACAGCACAGGATGGCACAGTGACATCTGCTGGATGGGTATCTGTGGTAGATATGTTCTGCGTGTCTATCGCCATCTTGTTCTTGGCAGCTGTTATCTCAGTGGCAGTCAGCATGACTGGCATCGTGACTACTATGGGCAATAAAACAAAGTCTATAAAATAATCAGATTATGGCAAAGAAGAAGAAGAAAGTTCCTGGGTTGAATTCCAGTTCAACTGCGGACATATCTTTCATCTTGCTCATCTTCTTCTTGATTACCACTTCTATGGATACCGACATGGGCTTGTCTCGTCGCTTGCCCCGTCCACCAGAAGAGAATCAGGAAGACGCTACGATGGACATCAAATCCCGTAATCTTCTCTGCGTGCGATTGAATGCAGCAGGACAGGTATGGGTAAAGGATGAAATGAGGAGCGATTATGAAGATTTGGCCAATTTGCGCCAGCGTGTCAAGGACTTTGTGAAGAACGAACAGAATCTGAGCAAGTTCCCTGAGAAGCATGTCAAGAACATCGATCTTCTCGGACAGTGCTTCGTTACTGACAAGCATGTGATATCAGTTCAGACTGACCGTGGTACACCTTATTCAGTGTATTTTGAAGTACAGAACGAGCTGGTGGCTGCATACAACGAGTTGCGTAACGAATTGTCAAAGCAGAAGTTCGGACGTCCATATGATGCACTCTCCGACGAGCAGAAGGTGGCTGTACGCGCATATTATCCCCAGAATATTTCTGAGGCTGAACCCAAAAAGTATGGAGGACAACAGTAATGGCAGGATTTAAGAAAAAAGAGCGTGAGATGCCCGAGATGAACACCTCATCTCTGCCCGACTTGATTTTTACCATCTTGTTCTTCTTCATGTGCGTGGTTACCATGCGCGAGGTGACATTGCAGGTGAAATTCACCACACCTCAGGGTACAGAATTGGAGAAGTTGACCAAGAAGTCGGTTGTTTCCTACATCTATGTAGGTCCTCCCACCGATCAGTTGCGTCCCAAGATGGGTAGCGGTACACGTATTCAGGTCAATGACCGCATGATTGAACCTCGTGAGGTTATGGACTTCGTGGCTGCTGAGCGTCAGGGTATGACCAACCAGGCCGAACAGATTATTTCCATCAAGGCCGATCGGCACACTCAGATGGGTATCATTACCGATATCAAGGAGGTTCTGAGAAAGTCTTGGGCTCTGAGACTCAATTACTCTGCTACTCGCAGAAAATAATCTGGGAAAGAATTGAATCATAAAAAAGAGGTGACTTGTAACTTGCAGGTCACCTTTTTTTTATACTTTTGTATGCTTACAGTTTGTTATCTGTCCCCAGTTTCCGTCTGGCGACGTGATATCGCTCATAGCGAAAGTATTGATAGTATATATTTAGGTACGTTCAAACTCTATGTGTAAACTTGATGCTCTTGACCGACAGATTCTGTCGATGATTGCCGACAATGCACGCATACCCTTTCTGGAGGTAGCCCGTGCATGTCATGTTTCGGGCGCTGCCATTCATCAGCGTATACGCCGACTCGTTCAGTTGGGTGTTATCAAAGGTTCTCAGTTTGTCTTTGACCCCGAATCTTTGGGTTATGAAACCTGTGCCTTCATCGGCCTTTTTCTCAAGGACCCTTCCGATTTCGACCATGTTGTTGAAGCCTTGAGAGCCATTCCCGAGGTGGTTGAGTGTCATTATACCACAGGTGGTTATGACATGTTTATCAAGATATATGCGCGTAATAATCACCATATGCTCAGCATCATTCACGACCAGCTTCAGCCATTGGGTCTGCAGAGGAGTGAGACCATCATCTCCTTCAATGAGGCCATCTGTCGTCGCCTGCCCGTGTGTCTGGAAACCGAAACAGAGGAGGCTGTGGAAGAATGATTAGTCTGATTGCCGCTGTGGCAAACAATGGTGCCATCGGGTATGACAATAAGTTGCTTTATTGGTTGCCCAATGACCTCAAGCGTTTCAAGGCTCTCACCACGGGACACACCATCGTGATGGGCCGAAAGACCTTTGAGTCTTTCCCCAAGGGAGCATTGCCTAACCGTCGCAATGTGGTTCTTTCCCGTCAACCATTGTCTTTCCCTGGTGCCGAAGTGTTCTCTTCTCTTGAATCCGCTTTGGCCAGTTGTTCCCCCGACGAAGAGATTTTTATCATCGGTGGTGAGACCCTCTATCGTCAGTCTATAGCTATGGCCCACCGACTGTATCTCACCCATGTCAGTGATGAGCCAGTCCAGGCCGATGCCTTCTTCCCTGAGGTTGATCCCCACCAGTGGGAACCCATAGCTGAAGAATGTCATGAGGCGGACGAGCGTCACCATCAATCTTATCGTTTTGTGGATTATCGCAGGCGAGACCAGTGACCTTCACGCTCCCATTGCAGCGATATTCTCATTCCGCAGAACATGCTTGTATAACCATCTTAGAGCGATTCCTATATTATGAGACAATATCTTGATCTGGTGCAGAAAATACTTGATGAGGGCGTGCAGAAGCATGACCGCACAGGTACAGGTACCATCAGCATTTTTGGTCATCAGTGCCGTTATGACCTTGAGCAGGGCTTTCCGTTGCTCACCACCAAGAAGGTTCATCTCAAGTCCATCATCTACGAACTTCTCTGGTTCCTGCAGGGTGACACCAATGTGCGTTACCTCCAGGAGCATGGCGTGCGTATCTGGAACGAGTGGGCCGACCCCGAGACAGGTGACTTGGGTCATATCTATGGATACCAGTGGCGTTCCTGGCCCGATTACTCTGGTGGACATATCGACCAGATACAGCAGGCTGTGGATGACCTGAAGCATAATCCCGGCAGCAGGCGCATCATCGTTTCGGCATGGAACGTGGCCGATCTCCCACAGATGCATCTGCCCCCATGTCATGCCTTCATGCAGTTCTATGTGGCTGATGGCCGACTCTCCCTGCAGCTCTATCAGCGTTCTGCCGATGTCTTCCTGGGAGTTCCCTTCAATATTGCTTCCTATGCCCTTCTGTGCATGATGATGGCACAGGTGTGCGGCTTACGTCCCGGCCACTTCATCCACACCACAGGCGACACCCACATCTATCTCAACCATCTGGAGCAGGTTCGTCTTCAGCTATCTCGTGAGCCGCGTCCTCTGCCCAGGATGATACTCAATCCTGAGGTCAAGGATATCTTCTCCTTCCAGTATGAGGATTTCCAACTTCAGGGGTATGATCCCTGGCCTGCCATCAAGGGTGTAGTCTCCGTCTGATGCCTCATGCCGTTACCACAGGATTTCATTTCCCTGATGCATGCCCATTATGCATGCTCCCTGGCCGACATGCTCTGCCAGTCCCTTGAGACCACGGACCCCTCCGTGTCCGTCCGTCTCAACATGCGTAAGGTGACAGCTTGCATGACTCCCGTGCAGGTCTCCTCGGTCTTGCATCATCTGGATGCACATTACGATGCTGTTCCCTGGTGTCCCCATGCCTGGTATCTCCCTCAGCGCCCCTCTTTCACCTTCGACCCCCTTCTGCATGCAGGTGCCTATTATGTGCAGGAAGCATCTTCGATGTATGTGGCAGAGGTTCTTAGGCGCTATCTTCCTCTTACAGATGAAACCCCTTCCTCTCCCCTGGCAGCACTCGACCTCTGTGCAGCTCCAGGTGGAAAGTCCACGCTCCTGGCAGGCCTTCTTCCTCAAGGGTCTCTTCTTGTCAGCAATGAGGTGATGCCCAAACGCGCTCATGTGCTGGCCGAGAATATGACCAAGTGGACCTCAGGGATGCCAGATACATCGTATCCAGTGACCTCCTTGGTTACCAACAATCATCCGTCCGATTTCGCCGCCTTTGCCTCACAGTTCGATCTCCTCCTCACCGATGTCCCCTGTTCGGGAGAAGGTATGTTCCGCAAGGACGAACAGGCCATTCGTGACTGGAGTCTCCACAATGTGGAGCTCTGCCGTCAACGTCAGCAAGACATCCTGCAGGATATCCTTCCTGTGCTCCGTCCTGGCGGACTCCTCATCTATAGCACCTGCACCTTCAATCACTTCGAGGATGAAGAGAATGCTCGCTATGCTTGTCAACTCTTGGGGGGAGAACTGCTGGAGGAACGGCATTTCCTCCCTGGCAGAGATAGGGGAGAAGGTTTCTATGTGGCAGTCATCCGCTGGTCTGCTGATACCGATGCTGCCACCCCATCAGATCTTGAATCACTTTCGGCCCGAGTGCATCGCCATCTGCGTGTGCTCTATGACAGCAGTACTTACGGCCAAGACACCATCTCCCTCCCACAGGTACCCCTCACCTACCAGCAGTCCCTTCAGTATCTGCGCAGGGAAGCCATTCGTGTAGATGCCCCTCGAGGCATGGTCACCCTTTCCTATTGCGGATTCCCATTAGGTCAAGGTAAGAGTGTAGGTACCCGCATCAACAATCTGTATCCCTCCGAGTGGCGCATCCGCAGTGGCTTCACCACTCCTTTCTGCCTGTTTGGTGAATTAGATTCATCATGCCGATGACAGTAATGAGTCAACAGTGTCCTACTGATGTTTTTACGTCCATAAATAAATAAGCGATGATAAGGATTATGAGAGGGTATTTCCTGTTGCTCTTGGGCATGTCTCTGATACTGACGTCCTGTGTCAGGGGTGATAAGCCTGTGGAAGTGTGTGAGTATGTACGGGTGGGAGATTCCTTGCCACAGTTGTCCCTGACTCTGCTCGATGGCACAGTGGTGAATAATGATAGTTGGGCAGGGAAACGTCTCGTCTTGATACTCTTCAGTACTGGATGCCCTGACTGCCAGAAGGAGCTTCCCGAGATAGAGTACTTCTATCAGAAGACCAAGGACCAGACGAATATCCATACCCTGGGTATCAGTAGAGAAAATGGGCCTGAAGTGGTGGAGAAGTATTGGGAGGAGCATCATCTGACCTTCCCTTGCTCTCCTCAGAAGGATAGGGATGTGTATAATCTGTTTGCCTCTGCCATCGTACCACGCATCTACGTGGTCAATGAGCAGGGCATTATCACCCACATGTACGACGATTCCAATATGCCTCTGGCTGATACTCTCTTAGAGGCCGTGAGGTAAGCCTTGCGTGCGCCATCGCAATGCTTATTAGGGGAAGGCGTATACTTTTCTGTTTTCTATTTTGGGTTCGAGGAGGAATTGGCGTGAGGCGTACCTGGTCCTTTTCACCTTGTCATGTTGATACCTAATATGCATCAACCGTCTTCATTCGTACTCTGCTTTATCCCGAATCGATCGTTAGCGCTCCTTGCTGAGCACTGCTTGTGTTTTGGATCTGATAGCCTTTTCGGTTTGTGGGAGCAACGGAAATGCATGGTGACGGACATAAGGGAGACGATGACAATATGAAAGCTTAGGGCTTATATTCTTGACTTTTTCTTTACTGTTCTGTGGTCGGTCGTTATAAGCTCCTCTGGTCGACCGTTCAAAGCCCCTCTGGTCGACCGACCAGAGGTCGCTTGGTCGACCGACCAAAGGTGCTATGGTCGACCGACCAGAGACCCTTAGAACGATGTTGGACGATTTTAGAACGAGATTGAACGAAAATTGAACGAAAAGGCCTTTTTTAGAACGATTTTAGAACGAGATTGAACGAGATTGAACGAGATTGAACGAGATTGAATGAGATGGTTTCCGCATGACGTTTTTCCCCTCGTGAATTTTCTATGACAATCTTTACTTTTGGCATTCCTGTTTCCTGACTTCGTCAATGTGTCACCTGAGGCCCAGGATGATGAGTGCCGCAGAGCTCCTGCATAAAATAGAAGAGGCTGTGCCTATTATGACACAGCCTCTCTTCTCTGATTATGTACAGTGCTTACTTTACAAGAACTTTCTTTCCATTGATGATATATAAGCCGCGAGTGGCTTTCTTCACCCGTTGGCCGGTGAGGGTGTATATGCCCTTGAGAGCAGCCTTGTTGTCGGTCTCCTCTCCGGCTATCTCCTCGATGGCATCCGCATCGAGGCTCTTCAGCTGAACGGTTCTGTTGTTCATGTCGAAGATGACCGTGTAAGTGACACTCTCTACTGTCTCATCCAGGGGAACCATCCATTTGCGGTCGCTGCCGCGTATCAAGTCTGTGAGTGTGCTTCCAGGTTCGAGCACGGTCTGGTCCTCTGTCGAACCATATCTGGCCTCGGTCCAGTTGCTGCGTGTCATCTGCGAGAAGGCGATGTCCGATTCTGTGGAGCGGCATGCGAAGATGGTGAAGCATGCATTTCCGTCCCAAAGACCCTCGGAGCGGGTGAATGTCACATTGCCTTCGTATACGCCGTTGCCCTTATGTGGCAGGGGCACAGCCTCATCGTTTTTCCAGTCATGCAGTTCGCCCTTGTTGTCGAGCACGGTGCCCACCACATAGACATTCTCTGCCCAGGGGTATGTGATAGGTTCGATGGTTACGGTGGCGTTGTCAGGATTCAGTGTCACCTGGAACTCTCCTCCCACCATCTGATAATCCTGTCCTCCGTTCAGCACCAGGTCAAAGGTGGTGTGTGCGGGTGTCACGAAACGTGTCTGTGCATTGGTTGCCTTATAGGTCTGGTTCATCAGCGTAAAGTACATACCAGCGCGTGCCGATGCGTTGGGCTTCTTGGAGCGGTCCTGCACCCTTACGATGCCAGTCCAAGTACCATCCTGCTGTCGTGTGAGCGGGTAGTTGGAGAGACGGGCACCATAGGTGAGGTCGTTTCCTTCGCTGTCCACCAGGTCGCCCTGTACATAGAATCCACCGTTGAGGTCGGTTCTGTAGAGTGTCTCTTTGTAGAGCTGCTTACACTCTTCGTCGGTGAGGTCTCCCGCGGAGATGTGAGCGTCAATCTCGTCACCGGCCGAATAGAAATGCTCAGCCTTGTCTGGTTCTGTTTCTATCATGTTTGTGGCTTGCTCATAGATATAATCCTTCAGTTGGGTGAGCTCGCTATAGAGGGCTTCGCTGGTGATGATGGCATTGACTTCAGCATTGGCTTGCTTTACCAGAGCGATCTTCTCTTCCAGGTCGGTGCATGCCTTGGCTTGCTGGATGAATGCATCGGCCTGCGTAATGTGCTGCAGTGAATAGTAATATTCGCGATCGATGCGTACCTTTTCGAAGGCATTCTTGCGTGCTTCCAGGTTAGCGATGATAGCATCCAAGGCATCCTCGTTATATCCACGATAGGTGAGCTTGAACTTACCCCACATGGTCATGCCGCTTTCGTTCCAAGGCTTCGCTTGGTTCTGTATGCCCAGGCGTATCTTTCCGCCTTCCACTATGGCATAGGCGTGATTGACGTAACGGCCGGCAGCGAATGCAAAGCTCATGGCCTGACGCTGTTCGGGCACATATCCGTCTCCTGTATCGTAATCCTGTGACGAAGGATATTCACCATTGTGTGGTGCGGTCTCATCGTTGACGGCGTCATAACGGCAGTTGACTCCGTTGATGGCATCGGCATAGAGCACACGTCCGGCATAGATGTCAGTCACGGGTGTATGGAAGTCATTGATGTAGAGTGTGGCGGGTACGAAGTCATTACCAGTCAGGTCACCCTGTCCGTTGGCTCCGGGGCGATAGAAAGCAGGAGCTTCCAGCTCGTAGATGCCATCGGGCAAACCTTCCTCCATGTCCTGCCAGAGGTTGAAGGCTGTGTTCCATGTGCCAGCCACGGGATAGATGTCTGTAAATCCTGAGTTGCTGTAGAAGTTGCTTCCGCTGGTGCCTTGCTTGCTTATCTCGTAGGTCCATCCCTGGAAATCGGCATCTGCATCAAAGGCGGGGTTCACAATGAGGTTGGTGATGTCCGACCCCTCCATCACACTGGTCTTTACGGCCATGTTGAGGAGTTCGGCAGCAAAGGCAGCCTCAGCCTCCAGTTGTGCTATGTCGAGCAGTCGCTCACCCATTATATATAGGTATGTGCCATTGGGCAATCCTTCCACCTCGGCTTCGTTCCCTTCCAGATAAGTGTCGAGCAGGTCGGTATAGTCTCCGTTGAGGTCGGGATGTGCAGCACGCTCAGCCATGATGCTTTCTATGGCCTGCTGGAATTTCAGGTATGCCATGTGGCTCAAGCGTATCTGCTGTGGTGTGCGTGAGAGCACGTCGGCAGCTTGCAGTACCTCTTCCAGCGATGATGCTTGACTGATGGCGTTCTGTGCCTCCTGGTAGTCAGATGTCAGTGTGGCCTGACCTTCCAGTTCCATGATGTCCTGAATGGCAGCTTCCTGCTGTGAGCGTATCAGCTGGATGTTCTCCTCGGTGGCATCTCCCACATATTCCAGTCTCCAGGTATCCCATACGGTCCAGTTGCCATGCAGGTACATGCGGTTTTCCACTCCTATCTTCACCGTATCTTCCTCGCTTTCTACGGCGAAATAGATGGGCTGATTCCAGTAGTCTCCCTTCATGAAGCGCTTGTGTGCAGCTGCCAGGGAGTTGGGTACATAGCAGTTGGTGTACTCATTGAAATTCTCTATTTCCCCAGTACTCTGTTCGTAACGTCCCTCGCTGATGTCCATGAAGCGGTTGGCTACGCGCCGTCCACCCACTTCGGCATAGTACTGGCTGTTGTAATAGAGTGCCTTATAGTCATCGGAGAGCATTCCATACTCGTATGGTTCTCCCTCTTCATTCTTCCACTCCTTTACTCTTGTCAGACCTTGTACGCGCAGTTTGTAGATACCCTTGCTCAGTCCTGTCAGCTCCTGATAGGTGTCAAACCATTGCTGGTTCCAGTGCTCTGCCACGCTGTTGTTGATAGCCAGTCCAGAACCGTCATTAGAGTTGTTGTTGACATATCCTGAGGTGATGTCGTGGTCAGCATTTGCAAAGATGCGAATGAAGGGATATTCGGCATCTTCATGTCCGCATACAGTGCAGAATCCATCCTTGTACTGGTGTGGTGGAATCACGGCATTGTTCTGGTTTGAATAGGAAGCATCCTCGGTTTCAAAGGTGCCGTCGCAGTTCATCTTGGCATCTACATAGACGATACCGTGAGAGGGATCGAAGGTGGGGTAGTCGTCCGTTGGCTGGTCGTTGTCCAGATTCTGGAACCATACGGGTGCTTCCAGTGTGCTGTTCATCGTGTATGTGAGTGCTCCACTCAGCAACTCTTCTATGGTGAAGTTCTTGCCTTGTGTGCCGTAGACGGAATAGCAGTTGGACATGGACAGGTTGCTATGACGGAAGAGGTATTTCGCCTCGCTCTCTATGCCATAGCATTCACCTGTGGCCCAGCAGTTGATGGCCACGGGGCTGTTACTTCCCATCCATCCGCTCAGCAGACCACTCTCGTTGGTTCCTGTTACATTGCCAGTGGCGAAGCAGTTTTCCATGCGTATGGATGCCACGCTACCCGTATTGCATCCCAGTATTCCACCTGCATTCCTGCCGAAGGCTGTCACATTGCCATGCATACCCAGATTCTTGAGCAGGATGTTTCCAGCCAGGGTGGCTCCGCCTATCAGTCCCACACCCATATTGCCACATATGGTACAGGTCTCGTCCAGGATGAGGTTCTGGATGGTGGCTCCTCCGAAGATGAAGTTGAAGAAGCCCGACCAGTCAGTCTCCACATGGCTCAGGTCCAGTCCGGAGATGATGTGATACTGTCCGTCGAACGAACCCTTGTAGCCATTGGTGCGTGTTCCGATGCCCGGGAAGGTGGACCCAGTAAGGTCGATGTCTGCTGTGAGTGCTGCGTTTATCTCGTTCTTTCCGCTTGCTACCAGCTCGGCCATCCATTCCAGTCCGCGTGCCGAATTTATCTGATACACTCCATCTATGTTGGGACAGAAGTCCTCGTCAATATGTCCGCACACTTCACAGTGATATTCACCGTCGGGATAGGAGTGAGGTGGTATTACCGCAGCTGTCTCGGTGTTGCTGTACGTGCCGCCTTCCAAGGGAGTGCCGTCGCAGCGCAGCAAGCCGTTGAGATATACCTGGAGGCTGCTCTCAAAAGGCACAGGATAACTGTCAGTGCCCAAGGTCTGTCTCCAGATGATGCTGGTCTGGTCTCCGTTCATCACGTAAGCCAGTTTTCCGCTGGTGACATCTTCGGGTGTGAGTCCTTCTATGATGCCCTGTCCTGCTCCCTCAGTCATGCTGAGGTCATAGATTCTTGAGTAACTTCCAGCAGTCATGCGGGTGATATTGTTTGTCTGGTCAAAGCCTTCCACTACACCGATGTTGAGGAAGCCGTCCACCTGTATGGAACTGCTGTTTCCCATCCATGCACACAGTGCACCGGCATATCCGTTGCCCACGATGTGACCCGCATTCACACAGTTCTTGATATTCCACTTGGGGGTGTTGGTGGTGCTGCTGCCTATGATTCCTCCTGCATCTCCACCTGTGGCTGCGATGACCTCTGCCTCGTTGATACAGTTCTCTATGTAGATGATGGTCTCCGAGTTTTGTGCATTGGCTGTGATACCACCCACATAGTTGGCACCTGTAATGGAGCATGACTTGTCGATAATCAGGTTCATCACCCTGGTGTCCTTGTTGTTTCCACGCAGGAAACCGAAGAATCCCTGGTTGTTCTCCTCAGGGCGGTTGATGATCATGTTCTTGATGCGATGGCCCTGTCCGTCAAAGGTTCCATTGAATTTCCGTCCGGTGTTTGGTCCTATGGGGCTGTGCAGATTTTCTATTCTCTGAAAGTCAATGTCACAGTCCAACTTGGCATTGAGTGTGAGCTCTCCTGAAGCAATCTGCTTGGAAAACCATTCCACGTTTCCTGCATTCTTCAGGATATACCAGTCTCCCTCCTGATCGGGTTTCTCATAAGGGTCCGTACATTCCTCGTCGGTACAGATACCATTCTCATAGGTGTGCTGTGCCTGTAGGGGCAGACTTCCTATCATGCCTAACAAGGCAAGCAGGAATAATCGTAGTTTTTTTCTCATTGTTTTTGTTATTAAGATGGTTGAACTCTTCATTAAATTGTATCCCAGGAAAAGGTATGGCACTTTCTACCAGAAAGATCTCCCAATGGACTCTCATAGGATGTTACAAAAGTATCATATTACTTTTGATTCTTGATAAATAATAACACTATATTAACAAACATTAACTATAATGGCGAGTCAATATTGTATTGTGTCCTGTGAATAGCTGCAAAAATAGTATTGTTCATGTAGGATCTTTTAAAACACGTATTTGGACGGGTTGGACAGATTTCGTTGCGTGGTGAGGTCCGGTCCTGCGGCGTA
>SAMEA3663036__coassemble_67_pt1 | contig 46944 bp, 33 predicted proteins | sample SAMEA3663036__metabat2_high_PE_022 | metagenome-assembled genome bin SAMEA3663036 (sample SAMEA3663036) | pig gut metagenome | biome: pig gut; feature: pig-associated habitat; material: faeces | place: France | collected 2012
ATAAATGGTAATCAATCGAAATGTCGGATGACCCAATCTTAATTTGGGTGGCGCAATCCACTTATAACTATGTCCTCTTATGTTGGTAGGTTTCTTAGAGAAAGTGATGATTTGACGGGCGTTTATACGATAAGTGTCGTTCAGAGTTCATTTCATCCCCATTCGAGGGTTTGATTTCACCTGTCAGTATCATCTGTGGTCATGCTAAATTGTCACACAGGAATCCCTATCGGGAATCTTGTACAAATCCATAGGAAAATTTGGCCTGCCAACGTTTTTTTGGTATTTTTGCACAAAACAACACAAAACTAAGAACACAGACGATGAAAGGCATAGTCCTGGCAGGGGGATCAGGAACAAGACTTTACCCCATTACGAAAGGCATAAGCAAGCAGTTGATGCCCATCTACGACAAACCGATGATTTACTATCCCGTGAGTGTCCTCATGCAAGCGGGTATCAGAGATATTCTGATTATCAGTACACCCTTTGATCTGCCTGGATTCCAGAGGTTGTTGGGTGATGGAAGTGACATAGGTGTACGCTTTACCTATGCCGAGCAGCCCAGTCCCGATGGTTTGGCTCAGGCCTTTACCATCGGTGCAGACTTCATTGGTAAGGACAGTGTATGTCTGGTGCTGGGTGACAACATCTTCCAGGGGAATGGTTTCCGTTCCTTGCTCACCGAGGCTGTACGCACAGCCGAAGAGGAGGGAAAGGCCACCGTGTTCGGTTACTGGGTGAAGGATCCTGAGCGCTATGGTGTGGCAGAGTTTGACAGTAACCATAACTGCATCTCTATAGAAGAGAAACCTGAGCATCCACGCAGCAACTATGCTGTGGTGGGTCTCTATTTCTATCCCAATAAGGTGGTCTCCGTGGCACGCGACATCAAGCCAAGTGCCAGAGGAGAATATGAGATAACAACGGTCAACCAGCAATTCCTGAAGGATGGCGAACTGAAGGTTCAGACACTGGGGCACGGTTTCGCATGGCTCGATACCGGTACTCATGACTCGCTCTCAGAAGCAAGTACATACATCGAAGTGCTGGAGAAGAGACAAGGACTGAAGATAGGATGTCTGGAAGGGATTGCCTATCGAAGCGGCTGGATTGACGAGGAGCAGATGCGACGCCTGGCTCAACCGATGCTCAAGAACCAATACGGGCAATATCTCCTGCAGGTCATAGAGGAGGTAAAGAGATACGGCAGACAGAATCAGGAATAATAATCGAACACAAAACTTAGGGAGGGTAAGATATGAATATTCTGGTAACAGGTGCCAATGGACAGCTGGGCAGAGAAATGAGACGGACTGCACTGAATAGCCGCCATCAGTATATATTTACCGACGCCATGCCTGCAGAAGGACTGGATACCATACTGCTGGACATCACCGACAGGGCAGCAGTGGAGAGCATAGTCAACAGCCGACAGGTGGAAGCCATTGTCAACTGTGCTGCCTGGACCAACGTGGATGCATGCGAGACAGACTCTGTCCTGGCTGCTACTGCCGAGCGTGTCAATGCCCTGGCTCCTGCCATCCTGGCACAAGCCATGCGTGAGGTAGGCGGACTCCTGGTGCACATCAGTACCGATTATGTCTTCGGTCTGGAGCCCTACAATACACCATGCACCGAGGAACAGAAGGGAACTCCCACGGGAGTGTATGGACATTCTAAACTGCGCGGAGAAAAGGCTATTCGCAATTCAGGTGTAGACCATCTTATCATACGTACGGCATGGCTTTATAGCGAATATGGAAAGAACTTCTGCCGTACCATGCTGAAGCTTACCGCTGAGCAACCGCAAATCAATGTGGTCTTCGACCAGACAGGTACGCCCACCTATGCGCTGGACCTTGCAGAAGCCATCACCACCATTCTCGACCGGGAATCCTGGCGAGGAAATACGGGAACCTATCACTACAGCAACGAAGGTGTATGCAGCTGGTATGACTTTGCCATGACCATACGCAAGATGGCTGGACACGAATCCTGCCACATCACGCCATGCCATAGCAGTGAGTATCCATCTGTGGTCAAACGTCCGGCTTACTCCGTCCTGGATAAGACCAAGTTCAAGCACACTTTCCACCTGACTATTCCCTACTGGGCAGAGTCTCTTCTGAAGTGTATCAACAACATCAAAGAAACCGAATAATACGGCATTACATAATATATATATATAATAATGAAAAGGACTATCATCATCACAGGTGGCGCAGGCTTCATAGGAAGCCATGTGGTACGCCTCTTCGTGAATAAATACCCTAACTATGAAATCATCTGTCTCGACAAACTGACTTATGCGGGCAATCTGGGTAACCTGTCGGACGTGGAGATGCGAACCAACTACCGCTTTGTGCGCATGGATATCTGTGATTATGAGGGAGTGAGCCGACTGATAAGAGAAGAGCATGTGGACGGTATCATTCATCTGGCTGCCGAGAGCCATGTGGACCGTAGCATCAAGGACCCATTCACCTTTGCACGTACCAATGTGATGGGTACGCTCACACTCCTCCAAGCTGCCCGTGAATACTGGGAAAGTCTGCCCGAGAAATACGAAGGGAAGAGATTCTATCATATAAGTACCGATGAGGTGTATGGGGCGCTGGAGATGAACCGCCCCGAAGGTGTAGAGCCGCCATTCACCACGGCAGCGAGCAGCAGTCAGCATCATTTGGCCTATGGAGATGAATTCTTCCGCGAGGATACAGCATATCGTCCACACAGTCCCTATTCTGCATCCAAGGCCAGTTCCGACCATTTCGTGCGTGCTTACCATGACACCTATGGTATGCCCACCATCGTCACCAACTGTTCCAACAATTACGGTCCTTATCAGTTTCCCGAGAAACTCATTCCCCTGTTTATCAACAATATCCGACACAGAAAGCCTCTGCCCGTTTATGGCAAGGGAGAGAACATCCGCGACTGGCTTTATGTGGAGGATCATGCACGAGCCATTGACCTCATCTTCCACCAGGGAAGAGTGGCTGAGACGTACAACATCGGAGGTTTCAACGAATGGAAGAACATCGATATCATCAAGGTCATCATCCATACCGTCGACAGATTGCTGGGACGTAAAGAGGGAGCCGATATGGACCTTATCACTTATGTGACCGACCGTCCCGGACATGATGCACGATATGCCATAGACAGTACAAAACTGCAGCAAGAGCTGGGCTGGGAACCAAGCCTGCAGTTTGAGGAAGGAATAGAAAAGACCGTTCGCTGGTATCTGGACCATCAGGAGTGGCTGGACAATATCACATCAGGAGAGTACGAGAAATACTATCAGAGCATGTACGCAGGGCGATAACAAGTCCTGCGCATATGCACGATACAAACAGCGGCCCTCTCTGCAGAGACCATACGGCACGTCACCGAGAGGCCAATTCATACATACAAAGCACCGGCAAGACATATCTAAACAGTACTGAAAAATCACACACACACACATCAAGGAAATCATGGCTAAAGGTATATCCCATATTCTCGTCCTATTGCTTTGCAACAGCATGATTGTTTTTGCACAGGACAATACAAGCAAGATGCCCACCACCCTGGAAGGATGGGCAGACAGAGCGTTACGGTTTGGCAAGGCCATCCCTCAAGAGCAGGTCTTCGTTCATATGGACAACAACTGCTACTTCCTGGGGGACACCATATACTACAAAGCCTACGTGCAACGGTCCGACACCAGAAAACCCAGCGGAGTGAGTGGCGTGCTCTATGCCGACCTCTACAATCAGGACGGATATCTGGTGGAACGCCAGCAACTGGAGATGAAGAATGGTCAATGCAATGGCTCGTTTGTGCTTCTCGATACACTATATAGCGGATTCTACGAACTGAGAGCCTACACCCGCTGGATGCTCAACTGGGGTATCACCGAACATCCACATACCAAACTGGCCGAACAGTGGTTCATAAGGCGCAATTATGCACAGGACTATTATATAGATTATGAGAAACTCTACAGCAGAACCTTCCCTGTGTATGACAAACCCAAGGTAGACGGCTCTTTTGAGCACAATATGACCCTGCGTCCCCTGAGGAAGAGAATCAGCTCCAGTGGGGATGCTCCCGACCTGTTGCTCACCCTCTATCCCGAGGGTGGAAACCTGGTGGCAGGAGTGTCCTGCCGCGTGGCCTGGGAAGGTGGTACCGATGAGGGACAACACAAGGATGGAAGTCTGGTGGTGACCGACGATAAAGGTAGTCAAGTGGCAACTTCGAAGACAGAGAACAGAGGCCGAGGAACATTCACCTTTGTACCACAAGAGGGCGTTACCTATACAGCTCATCTCACATCGGGAGAACAGAAAACGAAAGTCAAGCTGCCCCAGGTGCAGACCGACGGATGCGCCATACAAGTAGACCAGGCAGAGGGGAAAATCAATATCCATCTGGCCTGCGCAGGACTGGCAGCCCAGCAGACATTAGGCATGACAGTAATGTGCCAAGGAGTGCAACAGGATTTCAGGACACTGGAAGCAGGGAAAGAGCATACCGTCAGCCTCAACAGCAATGCCCTGCGTACAGGTGTGAATCAGGTGACCATCTTTGACAGCAAAGGAATCATCTGGGCAGACCGTCTCTTCTTTGTCAAGGACGGAGAGACAAGCACAGGAAACATACTCTCATTCAACGGACTCAGCAAGCAGGGTAGCGAACCCTTTGCACCCGTGGAAGTGCAAATCAAGGGAGGGGTTCCTGGCAGTAATGTGAGTGTGGCTGTCAGGGATGCTGCCCACACAGAATATCTGTATGACAACAACAATATCATGACAGAAATGCTTCTCTGCAGCCAGGTGAAGGGATTCATCGAAAACCCGAGATATTTCTTCGAGAAAGATGATGCAGAACACCAGCGGGCACTCGACCTCCTGCTCATGATACAAGGATGGAGACGGTATGACTGGCGCCTGATGGCCACCCCAGGCTCATTCGAACTCTTACATCAGCCCGAACGGACACCTCTGATGACGGGTATGGTGAACAAATACGAAGCCACTACCGTGCTGACAGAAGTGGAGCAGAAGGTCGAACAGATGAAAGAAAAGGACATGACCACCGATAGCGAACGGGAAGCCATGAAGGGGGATAAGAGTCAGCGTAACAGCGTGGCCGAGAGTGTGAGAGATGGGAAAATCAAGGACGTGAGGCAAGAGATGGATGAGTTTGCCAAGGACAGCGAGAACCAGCAACGCCACAATGATGCTCCATCGGCAACCAATATCCATGGCAGATACTGGAGCACCACCAACAAGATGAAACGTCCTGTGCTTGTGCATGCCGAGTTTATGAAGACCGGTTCCGAACAAGCCATCTCTGGCGACATGCTCACCCAGAATGCCCGATTCAGCATTCAGTCTCCACGCTTCTTCGAAGGATGCCACTTCTATCTGGCTGCTGCCGACACCACCCACTGGGGACAGGAGAAATTTGACAAACATATATGGGTGGACAGAAGTGAAGACATCAATGAAAAAGTCAACTATCCCGATTTCTATGTCAAACTGGACCAGTACAATCCTCGTTTCGTAAAACCCTACAACTGGTATCAGAAGCATCTGGCTGAAGCTCCAAAGGGGACCGCACTCAACGAGGACTGGAAATTTGACGATGCGCGAATGCTGCAGACGGTAACGGTAACAGCCAACAAGAACTCCTACACGCGTTTCGATGCCAGCAAGCCTGCCTATGTGGTGGATGCCTATGACGCCTTCAATGCGATATCGGACGCAGGGCTTTGCAACGGATATTTCACCAACGGAGCGGATTTTGCCTACAATATCGCTCGTTACTATATCGGTGACATGAATCAGGAGCGCAATTACGAGTTGGAGATCAGAAAGAACAGCCACACGTCATCTTATCATATGTCCAACGGGGAATCGGAGAAGTATAGCCACCTGCCCTACCTGGACAAGGTGTATATCTATACCGACTACAGCCCAAGGCAGGAAGGGAGCGAAGATTATCAGGCAAGCAATCAGCCGCTCGTGATTGTGGACTTGAGAATATATGATGACGATGAAAAACGAGTCACCTTCCGTGACAGATATTACCATTTGCCTGGCTTCACCCTTCCCTACGAGTTCTACCAGCCCTCATATGCAAACAAACCACTGCCCGAACATAAGGATTACCGACGCACTCTGTACTGGAACCCCGATGTACAACTGGACGAAAGCGGAACAGCGACAATCAGTTTCTACAACAACGGAAGGACCACCAAGATGGGTATCAGTGCCGAAGGAATGGCCATCGACGGCACGCTGCAAAGCGGCCAGGAGATGCCTGAAGACAGGGAATAACACAACAACGCTATTAACTATATGGAACAGAAAGAACTGAAAGAAATTCTATCCCTATTTGCCATTCAAGGTGCCATAGGAGAAATCAAGCCTCTGGGCGAAGGCCTTATCAATGACACCTATCTGGTGAAAACCTTGGAGGATGAGTGCCCCAACTATGTATTGCAGCGCGTCAACGAACAAGTCTTTCCCGATGTGGATATGGTGATGCGCAATATAGAGGCGGTGACCAAACACATCCGTAAGAAGCTGGAAGCGCAGGGACAGGACGATATAGAACGTCGTGTGCTCCAGTTCGTTCCTCTGCGCCAGGATAACAAACTCTATGCTGTGGTGAACGGAAAATACTGGAGAGTGATGGTGTTCATTCCCAATGCTATCACCAAGCAGGCTGTCAATGCAGAAAGCAGTAGGGCAGCGGGACTGGCCTTCGGACAGTTCCAGTCCATGCTGGCCGACCTGCCTGTTCAGTTGGGTGAAACCATCAAGGATTTCCACAATATGGAATTCCGTCTGAAACAGTTGCGTGACGTTCTTGCCAACGATCCCACAGGGCGTAGTAGTGAACCACGTGTCAAGGAGATGCTGGCCATCATCGATGACAGAGCCGAAGAGATGTGCAAAGCTGAGCGGATGGGACGTGAAGGCATCCTCCCCAAGAGGGTATGCCATTGCGATACCAAGGTAAACAACATGATGTTTGACGACCAGGACAACGTTCTCTGTGTCATAGACCTGGATACCGTGATGCCTAATTTCATCTTCTCCGACTATGGAGATTTTCTCAGGACAGGTGCCAACTTTGTGGCAGAGGACTGTCCCGATATGGACAAGGTAGGGTTCAATATGGAAATCTTCAAGGCTTTCACCGAGGGGTATCTCCAAGGAGCAGGCAGTTTCCTGCTTCCCATAGAGAAGGAGAATCTGCCTTATGCTGTGGCTCTCTTCCCCTATATGCAATGCGTGAGATTCCTGTGGGATTACATCAGTGGTGACAAATACTGGAAATGTAAGTATCCCGACCACAATTTCGACAGGGCAAACAATCAGCTGCATCTCTTCCTGAGTGTGGAAAGCCATTATGAGGAGATGAAGAAGTTTATAGCAGAACACGCATCCTGACCTTAGTGTAAGCCTTCTGAAGGCCTTCGTGATGAAGCCCGACAACGGAACTTTTTGACGAATTTAAGGGTAAATAGGGTTAATACTTCTTAATCAGAACAACAAAAACGACCATCCAGAGGAATGCCGAAAGAACAAAAGGCGTACCTTTGCATGGTCGTTTTGTCGCTATGGTACATCACCATATGCCAGTCTGTGCTTGGCGAGGATATCATTTATGCCCTCTGTATGAAGGGCGTCAGCAGGATGACCAGGTAAAAAGAATTGTTGAGGAGAATAGCTACAAAGACAGAATATGGAAGTAGAAAGATCAAACAGAAATTATGCATTCGTCAGTATGTTAAAGAGATATGTTAACGGCAGCGTGCTGTTGGTGATTGCCACGATAGCTGCGCTCATAGTGGCAAACAGTCCTTGGGGAGATGCCTATCGTAGTTTTTGGGAAATGCCTGTAAGCGTAAGTATAGGTGGATTTAATCTTTTCAGTCAGAATCATCAGGCCATGAGCCTTGGTGCCTTTATCAGTGATTTTCTCATGGCCTTCTTCTTCCTGAGTGTAGGACTGGAGATAAAGCGTGAGATACTCTGTGGTGAGTTGTCCTCTCCGAAGAAAGCCTTGGCTCCTATCATTGGAGCGTGTGGAGGTATGCTTGTCCCCGTTATTGTCTTCTTCCTGGTATGTCCCAAGGATCCCGTCATGGAGCGAGGCATGGCCATACCTATGGCCACGGACATCGCATTCTCATTGGGAGTATTAAGTATCTTCAGCAAAAGATGTCCCACCAGCCTTAAGATTTTCCTGGCTGCACTGGCAGTGGCAGATGACCTGGGAGGCATCATCGTCATAGCCATCCGATATAGTAGCGATTTGAGTATGAGATACCTGGGATGGGCTGCTGTTTGTGTTGCCTTCCTGTGCTTGTGCAACTGGAGACAGGCTCGCAGCAAATCACTTTACATAACAGTAGGTTTCCTGCTCTGGTACTGTATGCTCAACAGTGGCATTCACTCCACCATTGCAGGAGTAGTATTGGCCTTCTGTATCCCTGCCAATTTGCCCAATGGTACCAAATACTACATCAGCCGCATACGTAAGAATCTAAGTAAATTCCCTGTTACAGAGACCACCATTGCAGACCGCAACAAGCCTGTGGTTCTCAGTGATGAGGAGATACACATACTGAAGAGTGTGGAAAGTGCGAGTGACCACTTGATAAGCCCATTGCAAGACCTTGAGGATGCGCTCAAGACACCCATCAACTTCTTTATCATCCCCTTGTTCGCTTTTGCAAATGCGGGAGTAAACTTCGATGGAATGAGCCTTGCCAACCTCTTCAGTGGTGTGGGATTGGCAGTCTGCCTTGGTCTGCTTGTGGGTAAGTTCCTGGGTGTCTTTGGTGCCACCTATCTCTTTATCAAGATGCGTGTCATTCAGCGTCCCGAAGGAGCCACCTGGTCATCATTTGCCAGCATCTGTGTGCTGTGCGGAATAGGTTTTACCGTGAGCATGTTTATGGCAGGATTGAGTTATCCTGCCGAGCATGTCGACTTGCTCAATGATGCCAAACTGGGTATTCTCATGGGTACCATAACATCAGCGATAATCGGTAGCCTGATGCTCAATGTCACCCTCCCAAAGCAGGATTCCAACGTGTCCGCCAGTGGTGGTGAATAGTACCTTGCGTCCAGGCAAGGGAACCACAGTGTTCACCAGCGAGGAGCCCACATAGTGTCGCCATAGCAAGCGTCCTGTGTGGGCTTCTGTGGCAAATATCATTCCTTCCTTGGTGCTGCAATAGACCACTCCGTCCAGTTCTTGTGGCATGTTGGGCGCAATCTCATATCCAAAGCCTATGTTAGTGGAATAGATCTGGCGGGGTGTGTCGCCTTGGGTGCTGAAGCATACCATGCTGTCACGCATCGTCTTGCTGTACACTCTTTCCTCGTCGGCACTCAGCCCCACGGTCTCACGTACCATCGACTGGTAGGTGCGCCAGATGGTCTGCCCCGTGTGGGCATCTATACACGTCAGGGCACGCTCGGGGTCTGCTATGAAGATGCGTCCCCTGGTCTCCACAGGCCATACGGCGGCAGGACTGTAATGCATATCCTCTTTGGCTACCCCTCTCCATTTCCAGAGCAAGGTTCCATCCTGAATGTCCAGACAGTAGAGATACATGTCCCATGCTCCGAAGACCACATGCTCATCTGTCACTAAGGGTTTCGTCTCCACATATCCCTCTACTCCGGCATACTCCCACAGGACTTTACCCGATTGCACATCCAAGGCACGCATGTGATGGTCGCTGCCGCCCACGTAGGCTATGCCTTCCCTCACTGTCACGGCACCCAGCACTGGAGCTCCCGTTTGGATTTTCCATAGCAGTCGGCCATTACTCGTCTTCAGTCCATAGATACATCCGTCGGCACTGGGGACCACCAAAATGCCATTCCAAGCCTCTGGAGTGCCTATTATCCTTGCTCCTGTGGAGAAGGTCCACAGGCTCTTGCCATCCTTCAGTCTGTAAGCTGTCACACATCCAGCATCATCACCCACAAACAGCCTCTTTCCTTCCACAGCAGGTGAGGAATAGATGCTTACCCCCGACTGCCTTAGCCACAAGCGTTTCACTTGATGGTATGTCACGTTGTCTGTGGTGTCGGGATATTCCCATGCTCCAGCATCGGGGTCAAGCAAGTGTCCGTTCACATCCCGTATGTCGCCACGCATGGAGTAAGAGGCAAGGTGCACGGGCGATGCTGTTGAGTTCATCACCGTGAGGCTGATGCTGTCGGGCGTCACTTCATACAGGCCAAATCCCGTTCCTGTCTCTGGTTCCTGGAGATTGGAGCGAAGCAGTATCCCGGGAATGCCGTCGTAGGACAGATTCCGATTCTTATGATAATGACCGCCTATGCACAGGCGCACATTGTAGTGACGAAGCAGGTCGGTCACCTCAAACCAGTTGTCCACATCTCCCTTCATGAGGGGGTAGTGGGTGACGATGATGACAGGCTCGTCCTTGGGGTAACTGTCCAGACATTCCTTGAGCCAGGTCAGGTCTTGTTTCACCACATGTCCGTAAGCCATTCGCATCAGAGGGCCCGTATTGAATCCTAGGAAATGAACCCCCTTGTGATGCATCTCCATACGCTCATATCCAAAGATGTCTTTCCAGGCCATGCAGCCCGTGGCACTCCATTTCGTCTCATGGTTGCCCATGATAATATAATAAGGTATGGACAGTTCCTTCAGGCAGTCCTTTACTTCCTGCATGGATTCCTGATCTCCATCATCGGTGAGGTCTCCTGTGACCAGGACAAAGTCTATACTGTCCAGAGCATTTATCCTGCGGATGCTCTCTTGCAGATATCTCTTGTGCGAGGGAGTTTTGGAGTTGAGATGCAGGTCTGTCAATTGTACAAAACGAAAGTGCTGGGCAGCAACAGAGCAGCCCAGCATCAAAAGAATCAGGAAGAGATTCCTTCTCATTTTTTCCATATATATCTGTATGCAAAACGTCTGTTCGGTGCAGTATCACCAGTGGTGCACAGGGAAATGATGTCTGAGGCATCAGTGGGATTGTCTGCCCACTTGAGGTCCAGTGTCCACTCGTTCTGGTTCAGTCCCAGCACTTTGCGTGGAACGGCTATTTCCATCACATTTCCTTCCGTCGCATAAGAGAGATCGCATACGTGGGTCCATTCTTCCTTCTCTTTGTCATACTGCATGAGGGTGGTTACATGTGCGTCCTTCACCATACGGTTGATGATAAAGTCATAGCCCTGCCAGCCTGTCTCGGTGGATTGATCGGTATTGAGGAAGAGCAGCATCCAGTTGGGGTCGGTATAGGATGTGATTGCCTGGTCGGTCTCCACCGCAAAGTAGACATTCTTCTTGTCCACAGCTATGTGGGTGCGTACGATATCGTTTCGTCCTGTCTGGTCTGTATAATGCAGATTGCCGTATCCGTCATGGTCGCGATGTATCACGTCACCTCTCGTGTCGGCAAAATACTCTGTCAGCAGAGGCCAGTCCTGCAAGCTACCGTCCACAATCACTTTCTGCAAACCTCTGAAGACCGGTATGGAGTCCACGCCTTTGTACCGCCGTATGTTCTGCACCATCTGCATGTAATAATTGTCCGTCCATCCGCCCTTCATGGGTGCGATGGTCCTATTGAACTCAGCATTGTATTGGTCCACAAAATAGAAAGGATTCTCTCTATTGAGGAAAGTGGTTGGGCCTGCTGCCTGTCCGGATGGGTCCTTGCCACTGCGATATCTGCCTGCAGTCCACTCGTTCCAGTCGTTCAGATAGATGAATTCGGGGTCCACATCCAGAGCCTCGTTCCATCGGTCCTGGAAGTAGATGCCATACTGAGTAGGGCAGTCCACCACGCTATCCACTGCCGGACAATAGGTGGGTACGGGCATGTCGTGGTCATCCAAAGATGGTTCGCCCGTCTCTCTGCGCCAACTCTTCCCCACGATGCTCATGGGATGCTGGGCGGGAGTGACTGCCATCTCCTCCATGCGTCCCTCGTGTCGGGAACAAAGTTCATTGGGTGAAAGAGCCTTTACCTTCTCGTCACCCAGTTCATAACCGAAGCTCCACTTGTCCTCCTGTCCCACATAGCGCTCTCCAGCCCATTTATAGTAGCCCCACCACATGTTTCTCAGGGTGAAGAACTGCTTGACCTCGTCGCTATAGTCGGCCAGATTCTTTTCTCCGCCATTAGGATTGGCATCTATGGATGGTGTGGCATTGTAGAGCAAGAGTGGCTTGCCGTCCCAATAGAACCAGCAGTCTTGGTATTTGCCAGTCTTATAATAACGGTCGTAGAGACTCTGTACCACGGTTATCACATTGCCGTTGAAGGCCCAGAAACAGAACTGCGGAACCTTGTTGCCATCCTTCTTCATCTCCTGCATGGTGCTGAAGAGTACTTCCCATTCGTCCCAATAGAGTACGGCATTGGTGACATCCATAATCAGGACATCCACTCCTGCATCGGCCAGCATGGAGAGGTCGTGCTTGATTACGTATTTGTCCTGACTGAGGAAATATCCATATTCCGGTTCTCCCCAATGATAAGACGGTCCTGTCCAGGCCTTGTTGTCCCACTCAAGCCGGGCGTTAGGGTCTTCGTTGAGCACCTTGCTCACGTCACATTTGTATTCCAGCCCGTTGTGAAGTCCCTGGGTGTGCCAGGTGATATAGAAGATGCCCACGGTACGTGGTTTTCCGTCACGCTTCAGAGGGTTCTCCTGAGCCGAAGGCAATGTTCGTCCCAGTGCGTCGGTAGCCACCCAGGTGGTGGTCAACTGGGCTTTGCTTCCCAATGCCATCATGGCAGCCATCAGTATGCATCCTAATCTCCTCATTTCATCAGTTGTTTTTAGGTTTATCGTTATAGGGTTATTGTATGGCAGAGTGCCAGCAAGGTCAATCCTTGCTGGCACGTTTGCGCTCCAGGTGGTCGAGGATAACCTTGCGCATGCGCATGCTCTTTGGGGTTACCTCCACATATTCGTCTGCTTTGATATACTCCAGTGCCTCTTCCAGTGAGAAGATGGTGGCAGGGATGATGCGTGCCTTCTCATCTGTTCCGCTGGCACGTACGTTGGTCAGTTGCTTGGCTTTGCAGACATTGATCACCAGGTCATTCTCATGTACGTGTTCGCCCACCACTTGTCCGGCATATACCTGTTCCTGTGGTTCGATGAAGAAGCGGCCTCTGTCCTGCAGGTGGTCGATGGCATAGGCATAGGCATTGCCTGTCTCCAGAGCTATCATAGAGCCATTGGTGCGGCGTGTGATGTCGCCCTTGTAGGGCTGGTACTCCTGGAATCGGTGAGCCATGATGGCTTCTCCCTGACTGGCAGTAAGCACATTGGTGCGCAGTCCGATGATGCCTCGGCTGGGAATCATGAACTCGATGTTCACTCTGTCGCCTTGCGACTCCATGCTTGTAAGCTCTCCTTTGCGTCGCGTCACCATGTCTATCATGCGGCTTGAGAACTCCTCGGGCACGTTGATGGTGAGTTCCTCTATGGGCTCACACTTCTGTCCGTCTATTTCCTTGTATATTACCTGTGGCTGACCCACCTGCAACTCATATCCCTCGCGGCGCATGGTCTCGATGAGTACGGACAGATGGAGCACGCCTCGGCCGCTCACTATCCAGCGGTCTGTGCATCCCTCCATCAGTTCCACCCGCAGGGCCAGGTTCTTCTCCAGCTCCTTCTCGAGCCGATCTCCTATGTGTCGGCTGGTGCAGAACTTTCCTTCCTTGCCGAAGAAGGGGCTGTCATTGATGGTGAAGAGCATGCTCATCGTAGGTTCATCAATGCTGATGGTGGGCAGAGCCTCGGGGTTTTCTGCATCACAGATGGTGTCTCCTATCTCAAAGTGCTCCAGGCCGACGATGGCACAGATGTCGCCCGATGACACTTCTGTGATGCGCTGGCGTCCCATTCCCGTAAAGGTGTGCAGCTCCTTGATGCGTGTCTTCTCCTGACTGCCATCTCGGTGTGCCACGGTGATGTTCATTCCCTCGCGCAATGTGCCTCTGTGTACACGTCCCACGGCAATGCGTCCGGTGTAGTTGGAGTAGTCCAGACTGGTAATCAGCATCTGGGGTGTACCCTCCAACTGTTCGGGTGCGGGAATGTTCTCCACGATGCTGTCCAGCAGGTAGCAGATGTTGTCGGTGGGCTTTCTCCAATCCTCGCTCATCCATCCGTTCTTGGCCGAACCGTAAACCACGGGGAAGTCCAGCTGTTCCTCTGTGGCATCCAGGTCACACATCAGATCGAAGACCATCTCATACACCTCCTCGGGCCGGCAGTTGGGCTTGTCCACCTTGTTGACCACCACTATGGGCTTCAGCCCTATCTGCAGGGCTTTCTGCAGGACAAAGCGTGTCTGAGGCATGGGACCTTCGAAGGCGTCCACCAGCAAAATGCATCCGTCGGCCATGTTGAGCACACGCTCCACCTCTCCTCCGAAGTCGCTGTGTCCCGGTGTGTCGATGATGTTTATCTTGGTACCTTTGTAATTGATGGAGACGTTCTTGCTCAGGATAGTGATGCCGCGCTCGCGTTCCAGTTCGTTGTTGTCCAACATCAAATCGTCAGTCTGCTGGTTCTCGCGGAACAGGTTCCCCGCCAGTAGCATCTTGTCCACCAGAGTGGTTTTCCCATGGTCTACATGGGCAATAATAGCAATGTTTCTGATACTCTGCATATAGTCTCTCCTTAAACTTCGGCGCAAAGGTACGACAATTTATCCAAGGGAAATCCCGTAGGCATTCGTTATTTGGCTATTCAGACTCATTTGTACGCGATGCTACATTTCCATTTCACCTGGAATCGGTTCGGCATGTAGCATGTATATAGCTGATTGCCCTGGAGCAAACTTCATATCGGACGCCCCTCCTGCCTGAAGCTCGTGTGTGGCGGTGTTGTGAACCTCTGTCCTGACATTTTGTTTTCTTTCCGATGTTTTTGCTTACAGATTGAATGGAGAGGGTACCCGCAGAATCCGTTAGTATGGACCGATGACCATCTCACTTGCATTTGAGCGCCCCTGAATAGGGCATAAAATGGCCTCGCAAACCGCTGGATGATGCCTCTCAAGCCGCAAAGACGGAGGTTGCAGGCGGTGGAACGCTGTTTTGTGGTTCATTATGTGCTGTTCTACAATAAGTTACAAGGTAAAAAGATATGGTTGAACCTCCAGGTGCAAATATTTGCAACCGCGGATGCAAACGTTTGCAACCCCACTTGCAAACGTTTGCGTCCGCAAACTCATGCGTTCATCTGCTGCCCGAATGGCCTTCTTCTGACTCCGTCCCCGGATGCATGGAGACACATAGACAGGCTCTTCTGGACACAAATGAGGGATGGGAAGAGGCCTAAAAAGTCTGTTTTTGGGGGATTGGGAATACCGAAAAGTGTTCTTTCTGAATGATTTTTCTGCACAAAACGTATCATTTGTGCATTTTTGTTCTCCAGATTGGACGTGGAAGTGGTTGATGTCTAACTGTCATTTTGATAGGATAAAGAGCGCGATGCCTTGCCTTTTGTCATTGCTAAGAATTATCCCAATCAGAAGTTCTTCTGGAGGGAGAGACAGGGATAATCATCGGCACTGAGCCCGACTCAGCCATATGCCCGGATGCTTAGGAGCAGTGGGGTGAGCTCGCCACGTACTGCTGGGAGGGAGATATACAGATGATGGGGACCACACCAGCAGTCCCCATCATCTGTATAGGTTGGTTTCTCCAGTCAGTACTTCAGATGATGCCCTGAGCCATGATGGCACGGGCCACCTTCATGAACCCTGCCACATTGGCTCCGCGTACATAGTTGGTGTAGCCCTCTTCGCGTCCGTACTGCAGGCACTGGTCGTGCACGGCGTGCATTATCTGCTGCAGGCGACTGTCCACTTCGGCTGCCGACCAGGAGATATGCATGGCATTCTGAGTCATCTCCAGTCCGCTGGTGGCCACGCCGCCTGAGTTGACCGCCTTGCCAGGTGCAAAGGGTATGCGATGCTCCACCAGGTAATCCACTGCCTGTGCTGTGCAACCCATGTTGCTCACCTCAGCCACCAGCGTCACCCCATTGGCATGGAGTGCCTCGGCATCAGCAAGGGTGAGCTCATTCTGTGTGGCGCATGGCAGTGCAATATCCACAGCCTGCTCCCAGGGCTTGCGTCCGGGGAAGAAGGTTGCCTCGGGATAACGCTCGGCATAAGGTGCCACTATATCCTCGCCACTGAGTCGGAGGCTCAGCATGTAATCTATCTTCTCGCCACTTACGCCCTTGGGGTCATAGACATAACCGTCGGGGCCACTCAGTGTCACCACCTTAGCTCCCATCTCTGTGGCTTTCTTGGCGGCTCCCCATGCTACATTTCCAAAGCCGGAGATGGCCACGGTGCGTCCCGCTATCTCCTGTCCCATGTCCTGCAGCATTTGTCTCACGAAGTACAGAGCTCCATAGCCTGTGGCTTCGGGCCTAAGGAGGGAACCTCCAAACTCCAGGCCTTTGCCGGTGAAGGTACCTGTGTGCTCACGCGAAAGCTTCTTGTACATGCCGAACATGTATCCCACTTCACGGCCACCCACACCGATGTCGCCTGCCGGTACATCCTGATCGGGTCCCAGATTGCGCCACAGCTCCAGCATGAAGGCTTGACAGAAGCGCATGATTTCTCCTTCGCTCCGTCCGCGAGGGCCGAAGTCGGAACCTCCTTTGCCTCCACCCATGGGCAGGGTAGTGAGGGCATTCTTGAAGGTTTGCTCAAAGCCCAGGAACTTCAGTATACTCAGATTTACTGAGGGATGGAATCGGATGCCACCCTTGTAGGGGCCTATCGCATTGCAGAACTGCACACGGTAGCCCAGATTGACATGTACCTCTCCGCGGTCATCTTGCCATGGTACTCGGAAACTAATGACGCGGTCGGGTTCCACAAGCCGTTCTATCAGACGTACCCTTTCGAATTCGGGGTGCTGATTATAAATACTCTCAATGGAAAGCAATACTTCCCTCACGGCCTGCAAATACTCGGCTTCACCGGGATGCTTGGCCTCAAGCTGTTGAAGAATCAGTTCCGTCTTCATATCACTACTATGTTAGTCTTTTTTTAGAAAAAGGTGTATGCACAAAGTTAGCAACTACTTTCTTTGTGACAAATAAAAAAGTGAAATTCCACAAGAATTTAACACTAAAGTTTCATTTTGTCATGTGCGAGTCTCAAAATCGGCATTTCTCATGCCTTTGTCTTTGCTCACACATGCCGGCATACGCTCCTCCGCCAGTCCTTGCAGATGGCGGAGGGGCGTCTGCTTTTTTACCGACGTCCTATCTTCTCTCTTCCATCTCCACGGGTCCCATCATACCATAGCGCTTCAGTTCACTTCCTGCGCGCGGTCCTGCTAGTACCCATGTCTTGCGCTCCTTCTCTGGTAGGGAAGCGTCGTATGCCAGGCGGTTGTGCCAGGTGCTGACCACTTCTATGGTAAGTTTGTTCTCTCCCTTTCTCAGGTATGGTGTAATGTCGGTCTCGTAGGGTAACGCCCACAGCGTGTCTGCCACGGCATCGTTGACCTTCACCACAGCTATCTCCTCCACCTGTCCCAGACGGATGAGGTACTGTGACTTACGGTGGAGTTTGTCCATCTGGAAGGATGTCTCATAGGTCACTGTACCGCTGAAAGCCTTGCCCTCATCGCTCAGGGGTAGTTCGCACCAGGGTTGCAGGCGGCTGATGGTCAGTGGCTGGTCGGCTCCCCATCCCTTGGGGAAGGTTAGCTTCCAGTTGAGGTGGTCCAGAGGGATAGTGGAAGAGGACCTTGTGGGCACTTTCTGCTTCCGTCCGTCATGATGGAAGACCACATACTTACACTCTCCCTGCTCCAGCTTTATGCTTATGCTCGTGTAACCGTCCTTTTCTGTTGAATTCATCGGCTCTATGGTGCCGTTCATGGGATTCCACAGTTCAGCCCGTCCTGTGGTATGAAACTCTATCTGCCCTTCGAACCTGCCCTCCTGTGGTGCACATACCATATACCAGTCGGCACCATCTGCCTTGCGGTGCAGCCATTGGGCTTGAGTGGGTTTCACATCTGGTTCTATCTGGAGTATTCTCAGAGCCTCTTCAATGCTCATTCCACTCAGTACCTGCCCATTCCCGGTGTCTCCCTTCCACAGAGCGTTGACGTCTGCCTGGAAGGCCTTCAGGTCCTCTGCCTCAAGCCTTGTGGCAGGATGCAGTGGTGCATCGGCCACCAGGATTCCTCCCCGATGGACCAGTTCGGTCAGACGCTTGACTGTGGCAGGGAGCAGGCGTGTGCCTGCATCGGGAATCCACATCAGACGGTATCTGATGCCGTCGGGTGTCACCCATTGTCCGTCCTTTACGTCCAGGCGGGTCATGAGAGCGTCGGTATTGCAACAGTCATACTTGTAGCCTTCGGGGAACGGTTCTCTCTGGTTGGGCTTTTGCTGTATCTCGTCGCCCAGATACCAGAGCACATCAGAGACGGGTTTTCCTCTCTCCAGCAGGAATGTGTTTCGTGCCAGATACGTGGTGAAACGGCGCATATATGGCCACCAGGTCTGCTTGCGCAGGAAAGGAGTGCCGATGCCTCCGCCGAAGGATGTCCCCGGCTGGTATCTGTCGGGATTAGGGTTGTGGGTATAAGTATGGAACACCATGTGTGTCACTCCATCCAGAATATTCTGGTTGGCCACTTCGCGCAGCATGCTCAGATGCTCGTCCCAGGTGAGTTCGAAGCTGGTGAAGGCTTCTGCCGATACACGTGGCTTGCCATACATGCGTGCGGCAGAGGATGTGGGTCGGATGGGCTTGTAGTTGCGGTTATATAGCCAATGACTCATGGGTTGCCAGAACTCAGCCATAGGCACATCGGCCCACTTGTAATACTCCATGGGGCAACCAGGGAAGATGTCTCCTGCAGCGGTCTCGTACTGTATGGTCATGCCGTTGCTGTGTGCATTCTGCGCCATTCTACCGTAGAAATTGTCCACAAACAGACGGTTCTGTGTCCTACGGAAATCGTTGAGGAACTCCGATGTCTGCTCCAGGTCATCTATCACATAGCCAAACAGAGCAGGTATCCACATCTTCAGCTCATATCCTGCCTGTCTGAAGAATGCCTCGGGCATGCCCCGCGTCCATGTCTGGGAATAGCATTCCCAACTGTCCATCAGCATGTTGTCCAGCAATCCCTTGAGCGGTCCTCGTTGCAGACGTCCCACATAACTGTCATACTGATAGTCCACCAGCTCAGGGTCAAACTTGTTGATCTCCCAGCCTGTGGCCTCGGCAGGAGCCGGTCCGTTGCGCCGTCCTGTATTGATGTGCCCAATGCGGAGTATGGTCCATTTCCCTTCGGGGACAGCCCATCGGAGCGAGTCTGCCCCTACCATCATGCCTGTCAGGTCCACTATCTCTGCTGAGCGAACGTATGCCTTGTGAGACTGCTGTGGTGTCTCGTTATCACGCACAATGCGGCGTAAGGTCCAGCCACCTTCACCCTCCCAGTTGCTCTTACGTGCTGCGGTATAGAGGCGCATGCTGCTGATATCCATGGGATGCTGATTGACTATCTCGAGGCGATACCTGCGTGCAGGAACCTCATCGAGAGCAAAGGTCATGGTGTGGGAATCCTGCCAGTTGGACATAGGGAAGTCACAGTCCAGCACCACCTGCTCAGGAGCATTCTCGGGGAGAGCCGTCATACGGATATGTATGCCGGGGTCCACCCCAAAGGCGTGGTTGAATCTGTCGATGGAATTGAACACCAGCGAGCGTAGCGCTTGTATTTGAGGCAACTCCATGCTGACCACGTACGGCTTCTGCTGGGATGTGGGCTGCAGCTGGATGGAGCCCTGGAGTGTGCCGTTTATCAAGTCCTTCCACTTCTGATCCTCGCTTGGAGCCGTCACCTTACTGACAGAGGTGTGTTCCCCTGTGTCTCCCTCGGGAGTGGGGAATGCCAGTACCATGATGTCCTGGTAGTCTTGCCAGTTCTCATAGTGCGGCAGACCTAATCTCAGTCCTTTCTGCGCTCCTCCCTCCACATCCACTCGGGTATAGGCAAGGTGGCGCATGCTCTGTTCGGGTTTCACCCATGGTCCTCCGCTCATGGCCCATCCGGGACAAGTTTGAATGCTGAACCTGAGTCCCATGCGCTTGGCTTCCCTGGCCGTATGGCTGACCAGTTGCTCCCATTTGGGAGAAAGGCATTCGACGTGCTCCTCTGTACCCGGCCAGTCATTAGGGTTGCCCTGCTGGCCATGGAAGAATGAGATGCCCGTGATGCCAGCATCAGCAATAGCTTGCAGGTCGGTGCTGATGCCCGATTTTCCTATACTTCCATTGAGGAAGTGAAACCAGGTCTCGGGATAGAATACTTTCTCAGGATGACGAAAAGACGCAGCATCCTCTTTGCCAAAAGGTTGCTGCAGACGGACGGTGTCGGGGATAGCACCCACAACCTGTGCATGCAGGGGGACGATGGCAGAGAAGAGAATAATGGCAGACAAGGACTTCTTCATAAAATAATCTTCGGAAGCGAGGTTTTCCTCATGTTACTTGTAATATAGAAGGGCATGCCGCTCTCTCCCTTGGGAGTGAGATGGCCTGCCCTTCCTCTGAATATTTTCAATCAAAGGTCAGAAGCGGACCTTCAGATACTTGACTCCATGTGTGGGGATATGATACTTGAGGCGGGCAGTGTCCAGATCCTTCTGTCTCCAGAGGTCACGTACAGAGGTGAACTTTTGCGCTCCTATCTGTGTCAGATAACTGCCCAGGTCCACAGTCTTGTCCTCATTACCCACGTTGAAGATGCCCAGGGCATGGCTACCATCGGAGAGGGGACGCAAGAATATCTGGATATCACCGTCCTCCACCACGCGGATGGCCTGCTTACCCAGGATGTCTTGGTTGACAGCATTCACTTCATGGTTGCACAGAAGAGCCACGGTGAACTCGTCCATCTGAGCGATGTCGCAACCGATAAGCATATTGCTGGCCATAAGTGTCCACAGAGAGATGTGGGTGTATTGTTCGTCGGGAGTGAGACGGCTGTCACGCAGATTGGCACTCCAGCCCACCTTGCCCACGATGAGCATGTCGGGGTCATTCCAATGTCCGGGCTTTGCGTACGGATAGAGCGGAGCATTACGGCAGAAACCTATGTCGTACATGCTCTCCCAAGTGTCGGTGATATCGCCTGTGGTACGCCATGAGTTGGCATCCACGGCCTCTCCCCATTTCCATACATCAGCCATACCATACTGGCACAGACTGTAGAAGATGTCGCGGGGCTGATCGCGCAGATAGCCTTCCATCAGCAAGTAGGGACGTACGAAGCTGGCGGTAGTCTGGTTGTCTTTCTCCTTGGCATGCTTGCGTCCATATCCGCACCAGTCATACTTCAGATAGTCAATTCCCCACTCGTTGTACGTCTCGGCATCCTGCTTCTCATGGTCAAGGCTGCCCAGATATCCGCCACAGGTGAGGTCGCCAGGTGAGGAATAGATACCGAACTTCAATCCCTGGCTGTGCAACCATTCGCCCAAGCCCTTCATATCGGGGAACTTCTCGTTCACGGCAATAGTGCCATCGGCATTGCGCTGTGGTGCCTCCCAGGCATCATCAATGTTGATATAGGCATATCCATAATCGGCAAGACCTTTCTCCAGCAAAGCCTTGGCACTGCTGATCACCTTCTCCTGTGTGACACTCAGGCCCCAGCAGTTCCAACTGTTCCATCCCATGGGAGGTGTGAGCGCTATCTTGCTGCCTACACGAAGGGTGAACCGTTGGGATGCCTCTCCGTTGGCATTGCGTGCCTTGACGGTAAAGGTATAACTTCCAGCCTTGTCGATCTTTCCGCTCAACGAACCGTTCTCAGCATTCAAGGCAAGTCCAGAAGGAAGGTTCTCAGCACTGAAGGTAATAGGTTTCTTTCCACTCACACCGAAACGGAAGATGACAGGAGAACCGGGGCGAACACCATAGAGGTCGGTGGTGTTGAACCGGGGAGTGTCGGGGGCGGCAGGTGTAAGGATATACTTGTTTACGGCCTCTGTGCTGACGCTGCGTCCGCTCTTCTTCTCTGTAAAGGTTGCCACCAGTTTCACACGCCGGCTTTTGTCCACAGTTACCTTGTGGTAGAAAGTCTTCTTGTTGTTTACCGAGTATTTCTTACTCTCTGTGGCCAGTATCTCACCGTTGTCCGTATCCACCTGCTTGAGAGTGAGTGTGCCAGATAAGGTGGTAGTATAGCGGCTGGCAATCTTAACCTGCATGGTGCTCATGTCCGATTGTGATGTGCTCAGAACGATACCATCCACTCTGCTGGGCACTTTCACCACAATAGGTCCCTGGAACATACCTCCAGGCTCACCGCCACTGTAGCATCGAACACTCAGCACGTTGTCCTGGTCCCATCGGATAATATCACTGTTGACCTTTACCGTGTAGATGCGTGGCACACTCCACATGCTCTTGTATCCGCCTTTGTCACTTGGGAACTGTCCTGTCTTTCCAATGAGTTTCCCGTTGAGATAAGTCTCGTCGGCATCGTCAATGCCACCCAAAGCAAACTGAACACATTCCTTCATGTCCGAGCTTTCAAGCATCTGCTTGGTGATTTTTACATGGAACCGATACCAGCCTGTGGCTGCATTGGGGCGCTTCCCCTGAGCATCCCAAGTCTTCTGTACACTCAGAGTTTCCCATTTGCTGTCATCCAGAGTGACAGAACTGAACGAAGGGTCATCGCCCATCTTAAACTTTGCCTCGCGGAAGGTTAGCTCCTGAGCCGAAACAGCCATGGAGACTGCAGCGAGGATGGAAAGAATCAACTTTTTCATCTTAAAGTCATTAGGGTTTTTAAGTTATTAAATAATGTCAGACTATGCTATGCGAACTAACTTTTGTTGGTAGACCTTACAAAGGTAATCGTTTTTTGGGAAGATTGTGGGTGAATGTGGGGAAAAAAGTATCCTTCACCCTCTTGTCTTGAAGCAGATGAATGCTTCCCAGGGCAAATTTAGGAGAAAAGAATTTGTCTGAAAAGAATAATAAGCGTATTTTTGCACATAATGTAATCCCCGTTTCTGAAATGGACTTGGTCATGTGAACTATGTTCGTTATATGCGGGTTTTCATATCTTTATCAACAATTGTCCGTATGAGCAAACCATTTCTTGGTGTGATGAAGTGTCTCCAGTATGTCCTGTCAGCAATCCTTGTGCTGGTGGCTCTATACGCCTTGAGGTTGCTTGCTCATGCATTCCTGTTTGATGTCTTCGTAATTCCCTCCAATTCTATGCTCCCCACCCTGCAGCCCGGCGATCGGTTGCTGGTCTCTAAGGTGATAGCAGGACCACGTCTGTACAGAAGCCTTCATATTCCTCCCACTCCCATTGACCTGGAGTGCTATCGTCTGAAGGGATTACGCCAGATACAGATAGGAGATGTGGTGGTATTCAATGCGCCCATGCATGAGGGGCGGATGAGTTTCCTTATCAATCATGTCTATGCCAAGCGGTGTGTGGCTCTCCCTGGAGACAGTCTCATGGTGGTGGAGTCCCATTATGTAAACAGCAGTTGCCGGGATACACTTGGACTTATCGAAGAACAGCATCATCTCAACAGTATTCCCGATAGTGTGCTTACCCATGAGATATTCTATGTGTATCCATTTGATGAGCATGTACCCTGGACGGTCAAGCAGTTTGGACCTTTGTATGTGCCGCGTAAGGGAGATGTGGTACCTCTCACGCCATTGACGGCAACCTATCTGCGCCATGCCATAGAATGGGAACTGAATCAGACGATTGCTATCGACTGGGACAGAAACGAGGTGAAGACCTCGGAGGGACGCTTCCTCTCCATGCATGAGTTCCGTCATAATTTCTATTTCATGGCGGGTGATAATGTGTGTGATTCCAACGATTCCCGTTACTGGGGACTCGTACCAGAAGAGTATATAATAGGTGTGGCTACGCGTGTCATCTATGGACGCGACTTACAGACAGGACGTTTGCGCCGGCACCGAATATGGAGGAGAGTCATATGACGGGAATGCGCACTGGTCTGACAGGAATATCCATGGCGGTCAAGGCTTCCAGACTGCTCTCATGGATGGCTGTGATTGCGGTGGTGTTTCTGATGCTGCAACCTGTGGAACTGGGTTTCTCCCATGCCGATGTCCTGTTGCCCACGGTAGCCGTCTCCATGACTATAGTGGCCTGGATAGTGATGATGGTGCGCAGAGTATCCTTCCGATGGACCATCATAGATGCGTTGCTTCTGACATGGTTCATCTATGTGCTGTTGAGAGCTTGGTGTACGCCCCAGGTTCCTTGCTATCTGTCAGTAAGCAGGGCACTCTCCTTGATGATGCTGTATACGGGTCTGCGTATGCTTTTCACCTCCGTAAGAGTCTCTGTACTGACGATTGAACGTTCTCTCATGTTATTTGCTTTGACGGAAGGTCTCTTTTGTTTTTACCAGATGCTCACGGATGGCAGTCGGCATGCCAACTATCCGTTTACAGGTTCTTTCCTCAATCCTGCTCCCTGCTCTGCAGTTCTCTTTATAGGAGTCTTGCTGGGACTTTATTCTCTGTATAATACCATTTCCACCAAGAAACGCATCTCCTTTTCAGTCTCTTTGGCTCTTCCTGTAAGCACACTGCTTGTCTGTTCGCTGCTTCTCCCTTTGGGGTGGAGCAGAGCAGCTTTGTTGTCAGCCTGTTGCGTGCTGGCCATAAAGATATGGGGCCGCATGACGGTGCGCCATCGTCTGCTTATGCTCTTGGGACTGTCGGCAATAGTGCTTCTGCTCTATTTCCTTAAGAGAGGTTCTGCCGATGGACGCGTCCTTTTTTATTTGATTTCCTCCTCGGCAGCAGCCCAGCATCCAGTGTTTGGCAGTGGCATAGGAAGTTTTGCCTTGTCTTATGCACGGGAAACGGCATTGCTCCACAGCCAACTGCCCTGGACCCTTGTCCGTCATGCCGATGGGGTAGAGTACGCTCTTTCTGATGGCATGCTGGTGGCTGTTGAACAGGGATTGCTGGGGTTGGTCTTGGCTTTATCCCTTATCTGCATCCTTCTTTGCCGTTTGCGCAGAATCAGCATTCCTCTCATGCTGATGTTGGTTGGTCTGCTGATATTCTCGCTGTTCTCCTATCCTTTCCAGTTGCTGCCTTTTCAGCTGCTGACTGTTCTCCTGGCTTCTCTTGCCGCCTCCACAGCGACGGACGATGATAAGCAAGAGTCTGTTGCCTTCCCCGTGCGCACTTGCCTGATGGGTATAGCCTTGTGTGGGATGATGGCAGGAATAGCTTTCCCATTCACTTCCTACCTGAACAAGCATGTGCAGGCAGCCAGGGAATCCCGCCTGTTAGTGGGACGTGTACATCCTCGTCTGATAACCGAGTATCGCAGGCTGATGCCTTGGATGCGGCATGATGCTTCGTTCATGTTCCGATATGGTCAGATTCTGGCATCGTATGGCAGATACAATGAGAGCAATCAGGTGCTCTGGCAAGGAACGCTGGTGAGTGGAGATCCCATGTTCCATGTGATACGAGGTCATAATTACCAGCAGATGAATGCCTGTCACCAGGCATGCCGTGCCTATCAGCAGGCTCATGCCCAGAGTCCCTCCCGTCAGTATCCCCTGTTGTGTCTCATGCGTATGTATCGTGACATGGGGTGTAGGTCAGAGGCCGTACGCACGGCCCGCATCCTCCTGCGTATGCCGCCTCAGCACTCTCCGCTTGCCAAGCAGATAAGGGAGGAGGCACAGAAATGCATCAATGAACAATAAATAGCGCTTGTGCGCATGTGAAGAATATATGATGAACAGATATCTTGGAGGTTTCCTCCTTTTGTTGGCGCCGCTCATACTGTGGTCGTGTGCTAAGGATACAGACAGCCGCAGGCTGGAGGAAGCACTCCTGTTTGCAGGAGATAATCGTGCGCAATTGGAGAAGGTCCTTGCTCATTATGCTGATGATTCGCTCAAACTGGCTGCTGCTGAGTTTCTGATAGCAAACATGCCAGGTCATTACTCGTATGCTGATACCAACTCCGTGATATCGTATTCGCGAAGGGTTCGTGAACTGTGTATCCGTATGAATGGAGTACCCCGCACTCAGTTGCGCGACTCTGTCAACGCTTGTGCCAGGGAATGTGGCATCCCTCAGGCCAAGAAGGTGTATGACAGTAAGATAATGACAGCTGATTATCTAATATGGAGTATCGATGAGGCCTTTCGCACATGGAAGCAAGGCAAGTGGGCAAGGCATCTCAGTTTTGATGAGTTTTGTGAGTTCCTGCTCCCCTATAAAGTGGTGGAGACACAATTGCTGGACGACTGGCGTACCCGACTCAAGGGACTCCATTGTCAGGGACTGGACGAACTGGACTGGTGTGATCTCTATGCCAACTCCACCTTGCAGGCTGCCAGGGTGCTCAATGATAATCTGAATAAGCTGATGAAACCTGACCACAGCACTTCTATTGCCTATCAGAACATGAAGGTGGAGGATGCCTTGAATCTACCCATGGGCAACTGCGACTTCTATGTTCTCATGGCCACCACACTACTGCGCAGTCAGGGTATTCCTGTTGCCATGGATTTCACTCCTCACTGGGCTTATCGTGACAATGGCCATTCGTGGAATGTGATTCTTACCAACGAAAGCCGAGAGGTACCCTTTACTGGGGTGTGTACCCAACCGGGCGACTTGCATAAGCCTGACGAAAGGATGCCTAAGATATACCGTCGTACCTATGCCCAAAACCTTCAACTGAGGGAATTGAACAGACGGGAGAAGTATGTCCCCCGTTTCTTCCGTGACATCTTCATGCAGGACGTAACCAGTCATTATCAGGAGTGCTCGGATGTTACTCTGCCCGTGAACGTGCGGCATGGGAGCTATGTCTATCTGGCAGTTTATGACACCAAGCGGTGGGCACCCGTTGCTTTTGCTGAAGTCAAGCAGGGGAAAGCCGTCTTTACCGACATGGGGCGTAATATTCTCTATATCCCCTTGAGATATCATGATGATGGAACAGAGGACATCTTGGGGGCACCCTTTGTCCTTGACTATGACGGCAGTATCCGCATAATGGGACATCATGGAACCGCCAAGGATACCATTACCGTGAGGCGCAGGTTCCCCACACTCGGATACGTATATGACATATTGTGGAGAAGCATAGGCGGAGAGTTTCAGGCATCCAATGACGCTGACTTCACAGATTATCGGGTGATACACAGCATCTCAGACGGGCATGCTTATGGGTATGAAATAGAGATACCCGACAGCGTGGGGGCCTATCGCTACTGGCGATACAAGCAGGACACGATATTCACCTATTGCAACATGGCTGAGATGAAGTTCTACGATGCCGAGAAGGGGGATGAGCTGAAAGGGAAAATCATAGGCACCACAGGCTCTTATATGAACAGAGGCGGTCTGCGAGAGAGTGTCTTTGATGGCGATGCTCTGACGTTTTTCGATGCACCTGATGCTCAATCTTCATGGGTAGGCATGGATTTCGGGAAGCCTGTCAGAGTGGGGCATATCTATTATCTGTTCCGTGGTGATGGCAATTCCGTTGAGCCAGGCGACATCTATCAGTTGTATTGCTGGGAGAACAAACACTGGAAGCTCCTGCATACCTGTCGGGCCGAACATCCGTGGCTTCAGTTTACCAATGTTCCTCATGATGCCCTGCTGCTGTTGCGCAACAAGACTCGCGGCACCGATATACGGCCCTTCACCTACGAGGAAGGAAAACAGGTGTGGTGGTAACGGATGCACTGCTGATTATGTAAACCAATTCAAAAATCCAACAAATATGAGAAAGACAGTCCTTCTATTGGTCCTGCTATTCATGTACGCTTCGGCATCTCAAGCAGGATTTGTGAAAACAGATTCCGTCAAGAGTGATATCCTTGGCACGTGGGTGAAATATAATGTGTATTTGCCCGACGGATTCAACAAGGAAGACCGTATGTATCCCATCGTGTATCTTCTTCACGGACTTAGTGACGACTATACGGCATGGGTAGAGAAGGGGAACATGCAGTCTGTGGCAGATGAGCTGATAGCTTCTGGCGAGGCAGACAAGATGGTGATAGTGATGCCGAATGCAGGTGGTCCCGATGTGCGCAACGTGCAATGCGGCTATTTTAATGTCCCCGGGTGGAACTTTGAGGACTTCTTCTTTAACGAACTCATGCCACAGGTGGAGGAGAAGTATCATGTGGTGTCAGAGAAGGGACACCGGGCCGTGATGGGACTTTCTATGGGTGGTGGTGGCAGCACCAGTTATTGCCAGCGTCATCCAGAGCGCTTTTGTGCATGTTTCGCTATGAGTGCCTGGCTTGCATGTGATGATTTCAAGGAGGAACCTGCGGAGAAACATGATTGCCTGTACAAGACCCGTGAGTCGGTCAACCGGCATTCCACCATTGATTTCATGCGTAATGCCGATGAGGCTACCCTGGAAAAGTTGCGTACGGTGAAATGGTTCTTTGATTGTGGCGATGATGACTTCCTGTTTGATGTCAACAGCACCATGCATCAGCTGATGCGCAACAAGGGCGTCCGCCATGAGTTCCGTGTACGCAACGGTGTGCATAATTGGGAGTACTGGCATTACTCCCTGCGCATGGCTCTGCCTTTTGTCTCTCGTTGCTTTTCTCCACTACCACCTCTCAGATAGGTTTCCTTAGTTGCCAGAATGCCACAGCAGACGCCGCTGCCACGTTGAGCGAATCCACACCGTGAAGCATGGGGATGCGTACCACATAGTCGGCCCCTTCGATGGCATTTGCAGGCAGACCATCCCCCTCGGTTCCCATCACGATGGCCAATTTCTCTTCTTCGGCCAGACAAGGAGAATCCAGGGGGATGCTCCTTTCTGTCAGTGCCATGGCCATCGTCTTGAACCCCATCTGGCGCAGAGATTCATAAGGAGTGTCGGTCCATGTCCAGGGAATCAGGAATACACTCCCCATGGATACACGTACGGCTCTGCGGTTCAGAGGGTCGCAGGAGTCCCTTGTCAGCAGAATGCCATCCATACCCAATGCAGCGGCCGAACGGAAGATGGCGCCTATGTTGGTGGAGTCCACCACTCCGTGTATCAGCACGATACGTGAGGCGCCTGAGCAGATCTCTTCCATACTCTTCTCTGCAGGTCGATGCATGGCACACAGAACTCCTCTGGTGAGTGTGTATCCAGTGAGTTGACTCAGCACCTCCCTCGGCCCCGTATAGATGGGGCAGCCGGTCAGCTTCTCTGCGATATCCGAAGCATCCCCTTCGATATGCTTACGTTCGCACAGTAGTGAGAGGGGACGGTATCCTGCTTGCAGAGCCACTCTGATTACCTTGGGGCTCTCTGCTATGAAAATGCCCTTCTCTGGTTCCAGCCTGTTGCGCAGTTGTGCTTCTGTGAGTGTAGAATAGACTGCCAGTCGTGGGTCGTTGGCACTGGTGATCTCTATAATCTGCATAAATCCTTCTCTTCTTTTTTCTCTTGTTTCTGTCGGCTCAAGCCCTTTTCTTTTTCAGTTTTCACAAAGATACGTTGTTATCAATTATTATGGGCTGTTTTGCACTTATAATGTTTTTTCTGAGCAGAAAAACGACTTCGGACAAATAATACTCTATATATTGCATGTGTTTCATTAATATATGTTATCTTTGCTAAAATTATTGTAAAAACCGCATATGAGTTTTCTGGATTTGTGCAAGCAACGTTTCTCCGTTCGTAGTTATAGTGGCGAGGAGGTGGCTGAGAATCAACTGTCGTATATCTTGGAATGTGCCCGTCTGGCACCCTCTGCTGTCAACCTGCAGCCCTGGAGATTTCTGGTGGTCCGTTCCGAGGCCATGCGCCTGCATGTGCAGTCCTGTTACAAGCGTGAATGGATAGCCGAGGCTCCTATATATATAATATGTATAGTGCGTCATGACGAGGAGTGGGTGAGGCGTGATGGCAAGCATCATGGTGATATAGACATAGCCATCGCTGCCGAGCATATCTGTATGGCTGCTGCCGAACAGGGACTGGGCTCTTGTTGGGTGTGCAATTTCGATGCAGAGCGGTTACACGAACTGCTGGCACTGGAAGCTTCGGAGGAGGCTTCGGTCATCATTCCCATCGGCCATCCTGCTCTCGGACTGGAAACACCAGAGAAGAAGCGTAAGGACCTGAAGACCATCGTCAGCGAGGTCTGAGAGCCTGTGGGTAATGTGAGATTGTCACAGCGGAGACTGGAAATATGAAGTGAGATACTTCCCAATCATTAATCTATTAACTCATCTTTTTTAAACACAATCAACATGAGAAAATTGTTTCTGTGCGCCCTTGCGCAAGTGATGGCTATTACAGCCTTTTCACAGGTGAATGTCCAGTTGCACTACGACCTGGGCAGTGCCACGAATCCCAATTCTGAAGAATCAAGACAGAAGGTGACCACTACAGTGGAGATGTTCAAGGCAGACAAACTTGGAAGTACGTTCTTCTTCATCGATATGGACTACAGAAACAAGAAGACCGAACAGACCACACGTGGCGTGCTTGGTGCCTATTGGGAGATTAGCCGCGACTTCACCTTTGCCAAGGTGAAGGACAGCAATGTGAGTTTCACTGCCCATGGTGAGTACAATGGCGGTCTGAACCAGGCGGGTCCTTTCCAACAGTGCATCCTGGTGGGTCCTGCTTTGCAGTGGCACAATGATGATTTCCGCAAGACCTTCACCTTCCAGGCCATGTACAAGCACATGCTCAAGGGTAACGGTGTGGACGGCCACGCCAGTTTCCAGACCACAGCAGTGTGGGGAATCACCTTTGCCAATGACCTGTGCACCTTCAGCGGCTTTGCCGACTTGTGGTATGCACAGACTCCCAAGAATGTGTACAAAGGCAAGCTGGGCAGTGACCAGCGCGGACTCATCTTCCTCACAGAGCCACAGTTCTGGTTCAACATTGTGAACCGTCACAGTGCCAACAACAAGCTCTCCATCGGTACCGAATGGGAACTGAGCAACAACTTCATCTGGTACGAGGCAAAGAAACGCAGCTTCTACTGGAACCCCACCATTGCCCTCAAGTGGAGCATCTGAACCACTTATGACAGATAAATCCTTAACACAACAACTATGTTAGAGAAGTTATTCGGATTCTCCGCTTCCACCATGAGTGTGAAGCGCGAGATACTGGCTGGTATTACCACCTTCCTTACCATGGCTTATATTCTGGCAGTCAATCCCTCTATCCTGGGCGATGCTGGCATGGACAAGGGAGCTGTGTTCACGGCCACTGTGCTTGCCACCATCCTGGCCACACTGGTGATGGCCATCTATGCCAAGTTGCCTTTCTCTTTGGCTCCCGGAATGGGCCTGAATGCATTCTTTGCTTATACCGTGGTGCTCACCATGGGATACACATGGCAGTTTGCGCTTACAGCCGTTTTTATTGAGGGTATTCTCTTCATATTGCTCACTCTGACGGGCCTGCGCCAGAAGATTGTGGATGCCATGCCTTTGGTTCTGCGTAGGGCCATCTCGCCTGGCATAGGCCTCTTTATTGCCTTCATCGGACTGAAGAATGCGGGCATCGTGGTGGACAACGTTGCCACTTTCGTGACTTTGGGCGACCTGCACAGTCCTGCTGTTCTGCTGGCCTGCTTCGGTATTCTGCTCAGTGCAGTTCTGCTGGTCAAGAACGTGACAGGCGCTTTGCTTATCGGCATATTGGTGACCACCGTGGTGGGAATACCTCTGGGCATCACCCAGTTTGGTTCTGTACTCGACGTACCGCCCAGCATCGCTCCCATCGCCTTGCAGTTTGAATGGGGAAATGTGTTGAGTTTCGATATGCTGATATGCGTGCTCACCTTCCTCTTCATAGATATGTTTGACACCATCGGTACCCTCCTGGGCGTGAGCCATCGTGCCAATATGGTGGACGAGAAAGGTAATATTCCCCGATTGAATCAGGCTTTCATGGCCGATGCTATTGGAACCACAGTGGGTGCTATGCTGGGCACCAGCACCGTGACCACTTATGTGGAGAGCGCAGCAGGCGTGAATGTGGGTGGCCGCAGTGGTCTCACAGCCTTCACCACCGCCATCTGTTTCGTGCTGGCTCTCTTCCTGGCCCCGCTCTTCCTGGCTATTCCTGCTCAGGCAACAGCTCCTGCTCTGGTGCTCGTGGGTGTGATGATGATGACCGATGTGACGAAGCTTCACTTGGGTGATTTCGCTGATGCCGTTCCTGCCTTTGTATGTATCGCACTCATGCCTCTTACCTATAGCATCTCCGACGGTATCCTGATGAGTCTGATTACCTATGTGCTGCTGCGTACCTTCACAGGCCGTTGGCGCGAGCTGAAGGTTAGTATGGTCATCCTGACTGTACTTTTCCTGATGAAGTACGCTTTTCTGTGATTCTATCGCGAAAGAGATACACGAATCGTGATTTCTGCAGCCTAAGGTGATTCATAAGAATGACTGATTAGGAGTCGGAAGAAATACGGCGTGCTGCAGAGGAAAAAAGAGGGACCTGCCCGTTTGGGCAAGTCCCTTTCCCTTTTTCCGTTTCAGGAGACCGAACGTTAAGGTGTACTCGGTGTTTCTGGCATAGGAACTTACTCCTTGAGCCGGTCTATGTTTTCTGCCACTTCACACAGGGTGTCATACCATTGTTTGCCGAAGCGTCTGGTGAGAGGCTCTGCCAGAAACTTGTATATGGGCAGGTTCAGTTCCTTTCCCTTGGCTATGGCATCCCTACATACATTCCATCGGTGGTAATTAAGCGCCACGGTCCCATTGGCAAATGTCTTCTCGCGGATGGGGTAGAGGGCACATGAGATGGGCTTTATGAAGTGTGTCTTTCCTGCCCGGTGGGCACGCTCCAAGGCACACAGGCAGCAGTCTCCTTCGTAGCAGGTGAAGGCACAGTTCTTGCCATCCACAATACTCGTGACCAGGTCTCCTTCTGTGTCGGTGTAGGCCACTCCCTGCTTGTCTATGATAGCCTGGGCTTGTGCCGTGAGGTCTCCCCATACATGGTCAAGCGAATCCTCTATGCTCTCAATCTCTGCCAGGGTGACAGGTGCTCCAGCATCTCCCTCCACGCAGCACACGCCTTTGCATGCGTCCAAGTCACAGCAGAATGGTTCTGTGAGGATGTCGGAGGAGACCAGTATGCCATCGATGTCCAGTATCATGCTTATCTTATTTCAGAGAGTATTCGATGGTGTTGACCACCCTAATCTTCTTGATGTAAGGGGTGTTCTCGTCACGGCTCTCGATGCTGAACTGCCCCTGTTGTGCGCTACGTATCCCGCCCAGTGCACATTCTGAGTCGTCGGCAAACTTCTGAGCTGTTGCTCTTGCATTCTTGGTGGCCTCCTCCACCATGGCAGGCTTCACCTCGTTGAGTCCAGTGAAGTCATACTTTATCTGATCTGTACCATACTCTTCACTTATGAGAGCGATTCCCTGGCGCATCAGTTCTGCCTGACGAGTGATGAGTGTGCGCACCAAATCAACGTTTGTGCTGGTGACCGTGATGACGCTTTTGGCCACGTATCTGTAGGTCATCACTTCGTTGTTGTAGGTGTTTGCCTGTCGGTCAGAGATGGTGGGCGAGTTTACGCTGATTTCTTCCTCCTTAATGCCTCCAGCCTTGAGAAATTCCACCACCTTCTTGTTCTTGCGCTCGATGACGCTGTACATCTCCGAAGGGTCATTGCCCAATTCCTTGTAGGTCAAGGGCCATGATACCTTGTTGGCTTTTACTTCACGCTCAGCCAGTCCTTTGACCACCACGCAACGGTCTCGGTCCTTGAAGGTTACGATACCGTTTCTAATAGCCACTCCCATGGCGGTCAACCCCATGGCAACGATAATGGCGGACAAGATGAGTCCTTTCGAATTAACGTTCATGATTTTTTTGATGTTAAAGATTAGACTTCGTTTGCATTCTCAGCCTAAAGATATGTACAATACACTTGCTTGTATGTGTTTTTACCATCTTTAACGTGGAACTCTTTCTTATTTAACCTTTTTTTGAACAGGTGTTCCTGAATTCCTGCTTTTGTGCTTCAAGTTCTCAGTATTCCACCTCTACGGCCAACGGACAATGATCCGATGAGGGATTTCCCACGATGATGTGTGCATGTGTTGCGTATGGCTGACCTGTCCCCTGGCGTGTGATGACATAGTCAATCACCTCTCGAGGCTTGTTGTATGGGAAGGTGGGAGTGACGGTACTCGAGAGCACCTGGAAGTGTTTGCTCATCTGCTGCATGAATTCCGAGTTGGGCTCAGCATTGAAATCCCCCATGATGAAGATGGGTTTTCGGTGATACTTCCTGAGAGCCTTGCGTATGAGCGGGATGGACTGGATGCGGTCTTCTGCCGTGAGGGATAAGTGTGTGCAGCACACTACATATTCTCCGTAATCGGCAATTAGCAGAGTGCGCTTCTCCTCGCGTCCTGGTAGGGAGATGTTCCGCACTTCCTTAGGGCTCGTTTTGCTCAGGAGAGCCACGCCATACTTGCCACCCTGAAAAGGTATGGCAGCCCCATAGACGTCCTGCATGCCGAGAGGCTGTGCTATGTCTGCTGCCACATAGTGTCCGCCTACTCGCTGTGTGGCACTGTCCACTTCCTGCAGAGCTACCACATCGGGTGCCTCTTCGGCTATAAGCTGTGCTATGCGCAGGGGATCATATCTCTTGTCCATTCCCTCGGCATGATGGATATTGTACGTCATCAATTTCAGACGCCGTGCCTGCATGGTGGGTGACGCCAGGAACAGTAAAGCCATGAAGAGGAGAGTCAGATGCTGTTTCATCTCAATCTGTTTTTGGGGGAGATAATGGATTAAGGTAGTCTGCGCAACCACTCTTCCAGTTCGGCCTTCCAGAGGCTCTTCCACACAAACCATTCCTGGTATGACCATCCGTGCCCTCCATCGGGATAGATGTGCATCACGGCCGAAACCCCTTTGTCGTTAAGGGCTTGGCAGTATTCCAGACTGTTGCGCAGAGGAACCACATTGTCATTCGAACTGTGCATGATGAAGGCAGGGGGAGTCTGCTCTGTCACTTGCTTCTCGTTGCTGTAGAGGTCCACCAGTTGCTGAGACGGATTCTTGCCCAAGAGATTGTCTCGGCTACCCTGGTGCGTAAAACTGGCATCCATGGTGATTACAGGATAAAAGAGAATCTGGAAGTCAGGTCTGTTCTCCTCGTTGGTGAAATGTGTGGCAGCAGTAGATGCCAGATGTCCGCCGGCACTGCATCCCTGAATGCCCAGTTTGGTGAATCCCCACTCCTGGGCATGCTGGCGCATCAGGTGCATGGCCTGGTGCACGTCTTCCAGTGGAACTTGATAATGTGTGTTGGGCAGACGGTATTTCAGTACGGCATAGGTAATGCCCTGATTGAGGTACCACTGTGCCATGGAATGGCCTTCAGGACGGAACCATACATCATAGTATCCTCCTCCCGGACAAGCCAGGATGGCCAGTCCGCAGGGCTTCTGAGGAACATACACGGTGAGTGTGGGTACGGTCACCTTGTTGGCATGATCGGCATCACTGAATTCCGGCTCTGTGATTTCGTTTGATGTGGGAGGTTGGGTTCCTTCCCAGATATTGGTGGTCCAGGTAGGCTTCTGTGCGTATGCGCTCAACATTCCCATGGCTGTAATCAGTATGAAAGCAATCTTCTTCATAACGTTCTTCTTCCTTCTGTGTGAGTTGTTGTTTTACAATAATTTATAGGTAGATTGATGTTCTCTTGTCAGTTCATCAGACACTCGTCCAGGAGCTGTGTGATGGACTCCTTGTTGAGATGCTGACCGATGAAGACCAGTTTCTGCATGCGGTCACCATACTGCTCGTCCCAGTCTCTCCTGAGACCGGCATCTTTATTGAGCATAGCTTCCAGTTCCTCCTTGGGCATGGTGGCATACCATTGGCCGGCATTCTGCAGCCCAACCTGCTTGCCTGCCTGTTCAAACAGGTAGCATGTGTCCTCTTCGCCCTTGAAGTAACAGATGCCTTTGGCTCGTATGATATTGCTGGGCCATTTGCGAGCCACAAAATGATCAAATCGGCCTAAATCAAATGGCTGGCGGCGGTAATATACAAAGGTGCCGATACCGTATTCCTCGGCCTCTCCCTCGTCGTCGTGGTGGTGATGATGATGGTGGTGATGATGCTCTTTGTGCTCATCCTCATGATGATGATGCTCTTCATGCTCATCCTCATGGTGGTGATGCTCTTCATGCTCATCCTCATGGTCTTCTTCGTCTCCGTGATGGTTCTCTATTTCGTCTATCCATGCTGCCGAGGTGGCCACCCGATTGAAATCGAAGGAACCGGTATGCAGGAGACGGTCCAGGTCCACATTGCCATAGTCGCACTCTATGATTTCTGCTTTGGGTTGTAATGCTCTGATAATTTGCCGTATGCGTTCCAGTTCGTGCTTGTCCACCTCGCTTGCCTTGTTGAGCAGGATGATGTTGCAGAACTCTATTTGCTGAATGACCAGGTTCTCTATGTCTTCCTCGCCGATGTGCTTGTTCATCAGTCCTTCGCCACTCTGGAACTCATCCTTCATGCGCAGGGCATCCACTACGGTCACTATGCAGTCCAATTCCGGTATGCCATAGCGAGTGACCGGTTCGGCCATAGCCTGCATGGAGCAGATGGTCTGGGCTATGGGTGCTGGTTCACAAATGCCACTTGCTTCGATAACCAGATAGTCGAAGCGTTGCATCTCTATGATGTCCTGTATCTGCTGCACGAGGTCCATCTTCAGCGTACAGCATATACATCCGTTCTGCAGAGCCACCAGGCTGTCGTCCTGCTGGTCCACGATACCACCCTTCTGAATCAGGCTGGCGTCGATATTTACTTCTCCGATATCGTTGACAATCACTGCAAAGCGTATGCCTCGCTTGTTGGAAAGGATTCTGTTGAGCAGGGTGGTCTTTCCGCTACCCAGATAACCGGTGAGCAAGAGTACCGGGAGGTTGATTTTTGACATATCCTTAAACTTTTATGTTCACTTTTGTGCAAAGATACGTTAATTCCTCACTGATACTTTATAATTGATATGTTAAAATGCGAGTGTGCGCATTGATTTCCGTTGAAAGAATCTGCTATGTGTGTGAAAATCCGTATATTTGCATGTAATTATCATCTGACTGAAACGAAATGAGATACGTAGAATCTGTGAAAAAGACCTTGTGTGCCCTTGCTTTCCTATGTGTGTTTCAAGTGAATGCAAAGGACGTTAAACTGACAGGAACACCTATGGGTTCCCCTAACGTGGATTATTCCACGGGAACTTCTTCGGAGACCGTCAATACCTGGGCATGTGCCTTTGATGGTAATACGAATACTTATTTTGCTTCTCTGGACAGATCTAATACTTGGGTGGGCCTTGACCTGGGTACACCTCATGTGATTACGGGTGTGGGATGGGTATCTCGTGCTGGTCAGCCCACCAGAGTCCAGCTGGCTTTGTTTGAGGGAGCCAATAATGCTGATTTCTCTGATGCCCTTCCTCTGTATCTCATTCCCGAGGCAGGAGCAGACGGGGTGAGAAATTATGCGGACGTGATGGTTACCCGAGGCTTCCGTTATGTGCGTTACGTGGGTCCCAATAATGCCCGTTGCAATATTGCCGAAGTGGAGTTTTATGGACACGAGGGTGTGGGTGATAATACACACTTTTATCAGATTACCAACCTTCCCACCATGAGTATCCACACCTTTGCCGGTACCGACCCTCAGGATAAGGTGACCGAAATGCCGTCCAATATGTGCTTGGTATATAATGGAGGCAAGCTCATACAGGAGTATCCGCTGCTGATTCGCGGACGCGGTAATGCTTCTTGGGGCTTTCCTAAGAAACCATATCGCATCAAGTACAACGATGGCAAGAGTCATCGTATGCTGAAGGATTCTCCAATGGAGTCGCCAGCGAAGGCCAAGAAGTGGACACTCATCAACAACTATGGTGACAAGACCCTGATGCGCAACTGTGTGGCCTTCGAGATAAGCAAGCGACTGGGTTTGGCTTATACACCTTATTGCCAGCCAGTGGATGTAATCCTTAATGGTGAGTACAAGGGCTGTTATCAGTTGTGCGACCAGATAAGTATCGACAAGGCTCGTGTGCCTATCACAGAGATGACCCCCGAGGATATTGAAGGGTCGGCAGTCACTGGAGGTTATCTGGTAGAAGTGGATGCTTATGCCGGTAGTGAGACCTCATGGTTTTCCAGTACACATGGCATCCCGGTGACCATCAAGTCGCCCGGTGATGATGAGATTGTCGCTAAGCAATCTGCTTATATCAAACGGACTTTCAACCTTATGGAGAGTGCTCTGTGGTCCTCTAACTTCAAGGATGATTCCGTAGGATACCGGTCGAAACTGGATGTGGAGAGTTTCCTTAGGCATTTCATCGTGGGTGAGTTGGCAGGAAATACGGATACTTACTGGAGTACCTATATGTACAAAGAGCGTGACCAGGTGCCCTTCCATGTGGGACCTGTATGGGATTTCGACTTGGCTATGGACAATGATTCACGTATCTATCCCGTCAATAATCGCGCCGATTGGGTATACAATTCGGGAGGCAGTGCGGCCAATGGTATGCGCGCCTTTGTCAACAGGGTGTTTCAGGACACCTATGCTTCTAATCGCCTGAGGCAGATATGGGGAGATATGCGTCGCTGTGGCATCCTTTCTGATGAGTCCTTGCTCGCTTATGTTGACAGTATGGCCAGGGAACTCGATGCCTCACAGCGGTTGAACTTCATCAGATGGCCCATCTTGAATGAACGTGTGCATCAGAACCCTGTGGCTTATGGTTCTTACGAGCAAGAGGTAAATGTGCTGCGTGACTATTTCCCTGCCCGACTGGACTGGATGGATAATTACCTGGGATATGGTGAAGACAAGGTGTATACGGATTCTGTATTCTATATCTCCTCGCCTGCCGACCTCATCGAGTTCTCTCATGCAGTCAACTCGGGAGCCAACAAATCAGAAGGCTATCTCACCCAGGATATTGACATGACCGGATATAGCGACTATTTCTCTCCCATAGGAAATTCCACGTACCCCTTCATGGGAGTGTTTGATGGACGTGGACATTCCTTAAGTAACTTCGTCATCAGGGGTGCCAACAACTGTGGTATTTTCGGCATGGTGAGCGGTGGAGCTAAGATCAGCGACTTTATCTTTGATTCCTCATGCTCTATCAGCGGTGCTTCTTATGTGGGTGTGGTATCCACAAGTGTCTACAGTGGACAGGTTACCATAGAGCGAGTGGGCAACGAGGCGAAAGTCACCGGTACTGGTCTCAATGTGGCAGGCATCTTGGGATGCAATTACGGCAGTGATATCCAGGTGGTAATCAGGGACTGTTACAATACCGGCATGATAACAGGTGCCGGAGAGAGTGCTGCCATCTCGGGATGGCTGGGAGGAAGTTCCCAGATGACAGGATGCTGGAACACAGGAGATGTGACAGGATATGTGGAGTCCTATGAGATGGCTCGATATGCAGGTGTACCTCTCATCAAAGACTGTTACAGCACAAAGGGCAATCAGGTGTCTCTGATTACAAACGAACAGGTAAGCAACGGCGAACTCGCCTGGATGCTCAATGTTCCCAAGGGCGAATCTCCCTTGTGGTTCCAGAAGTTGGGCGAGGATGTGCATCCAGTCTTTGACAAGAACAGAGGTCTTGTGAAGAAAAACCCCGATGGAACGTTTACCAACGAAACCCTCATGTTGGGAGATGTACAGAAGGATGGTGTGCTGACACTCTCTGATGCCGACTGGGTGGCAGAGTATATTGTGGGACGTGCTCCCGAGGGATTCTATGCATTCAATGCCGATGTCACTTCCGACAAGGAAATTGATGTCCTTGATGTGGTGGCTATCATCAACGGAATCTCGGGTAAGACCGTCAACTTCGTTCCCTCTGTTGATGGTACAGCACGTATCTATTCAAGCGCCTCATCTGTAAAGTGTGGTGGAACCCGCAAACTCAATGTGTGGGTATCTGCACCACAGTATGTGACGGCCTTCCAGACTACCGTCCTCCTCACAGGAGCCCTGTCGGTGGATACGCTCAATATCACTTCCGGCAACGTCTTGAGTACCACCCATGTGCTGAAGAGCGGAGCTGTGGCAGAGGGTACGCGCATCTTGGGCTATTCTACTAATAACGATGCGTTCGATGGGCTCAGCGGCACACTTCTTTCGCTGGTACTCGAGGCCAGTGATACGTTTGACGGTGGCACCATCTCCTTCACCAATCAGAAGATGACCACAGCCAGTGGCGTCACATATTATCCTGAGGATGTCACTTACAATGTGAACTTGTCCAAGACGTATGTCACCGGTATCGAGCTGTCGGAGTCTGAGTTGGGCATGGTTATCGGCGACACCCACAGCGTGACAGCTTCCGTATTGCCCACTACAGCCACCAATCAAAAACTGAACTGGAAGAGTTCCGATGTCGAAGTGGTTTCCGTGGATGCAGAGGGACTGCTCACTGCTCATGCCTTAGGAACAGCTACCATTACGGCAATGGCATCTGATGGTTCGGGCGTTACGGCTACCCTGGAGGTTACTGTGGTAGATGGTTCGTCGGTGATAGCCATAGAGGAAATTCCCGAGGCAGCCCAGGTGTATACCCTGGATGGTGTGCGCATCTCTAAGCCCAAGAGCAAGGGTATCTATGTAATCAATGGCACCAAGGTGCTTGTTAAATGATAATAACGCAATAAAAATAGAAACGCTATGACTTTAATTAAATCCATCTCTGGCATCCGTGGAACGATAGGAGGTCGTTCGGGTGATACACTCAATCCTCTGGATATAGTGAAGTTTACTTCTGCTTATGCTACACTCATACGTAAGACCACAAAGGTTTCCAGCAACAAGATTGTGGTGGGCAGGGATGCCCGTATCTCTGGCGAAATGGTCAAGAATGTGGTGTGTGGTACCCTTATGGGTATGGGCTTTGATGTGGTAAATATCGGATTGGCCACCACGCCCACCACCGAGATAGCCGTTACCATGGAGGGTGCCTGTGGTGGTATCATCATCACTGCCAGTCACAATCCACGTATGTGGAATGCGCTTAAGTTGCTCAATGAGAAGGGAGAGTTTCTCAACAAGGAGGAAGGCAACGAGGTGCTTCGTATTGCCGAGGCTGAGGATTTTGAATATGCCGATGTGGATCATCTGGGCTCTTATAGAGAGGATAACACCTATGACCAGAAACATATCGACCTGGTTCTCAATCTTCCTCTTGTGGATGCAGAAGCCATCCGCAAGGCCAATTTCCGCGTGGCTTTTGATTCTGTCAACAGCGTGGGAGGAGTGATTCTGCCCAAGTTGTTTGAGCGTTTGGGAGTCAAGCAGGTGACAGGACTCTTCACCGAGCCCACAGGCGACTTCCAGCACAATCCCGAACCCCTTGAGAAGAATCTGGCAGAAATCAAGTCTCTGATGCAGAAGGGCGGCCACGATATAGGCTTTGTGGTGGATCCCGATGTGGACCGTCTGGCTCTCTTCTGCGAGGATGGCAGTATGTATGGCGAGGAATACACACTGGTTACAGTGGCCGACTATATCCTGCAGCATACTCCGGGCAATACGGTGAGCAACCTGAGCAGTACACGTGCCCTGCGTGATGTCACTCGCAAGTATGGAATGGAGTACAGCGCTTCGGCAGTGGGTGAGGTGAATGTGGTGACACTCATGAAGGAAACCCACGCCGTGATAGGTGGTGAAGGCAATGGTGGAGTCATTTATCCCGAGGCTCATTACGGACGTGATGCATTGGTGGGCATCGCTCTCATCCTTACCTATCTGGCTCAGAAGGGATGTACCGCCAGCCAACTGCGTGCCAGCTACCCGCCTTACTTCATCGCCAAGAATCGTATCGACCTCACTCCCGAGACTGATGTGGATGCCATCCTGGAGCGTGTGAAGGAAATGTATCGGGACCAGGAAGTGAACGATATTGACGGCGTGAAGATTGATTTCCCCGACAAGTGGGTACACCTGCGTAAGTCAAACACAGAGCCCATCATACGTGTCTATAGCGAAGCTTCCACCATGGAAGCTGCCGAGGAGATAGGCCATCGCATCATGGACGTGGTCTACAGTATGGCTTGATGATAAAGACAAAACCTTAATAAATAGAATACGAATATGTTGACACAGATAATCAATGGACGGATACTTACCCCACAGGGGTGGTTGAGGGATGGTAGCGTAATCATTCGAGACAGCAAAATCCTTGAGGTTACCAATTGTGACCTGGCCATCATCGGAGCTGACATCATCGATGCCAAGGGAATGTATGTGGTACCAGGATTTGTTGACATTCATGTGCATGGAGGTGGCGGACGTGATTTCCAGGAGGGAACTCCTGAAGCCTTCAATGTGGCTATCAATGCACATATGAAGTACGGAACCACCAGCATCTTCCCCACGCTGAGCAGCAGCACCGTCCCCATGATAGAGAAGGCGGTGGAAACCTGCACCGAACTCATGAAGGACCCCGAATCTCCCATCCTGGGTCTGCATCTTGAGGGGCATTACCTCAACCCCTTGAAGGCAGGAGCCCAGCGCCCTGAGTGGATCAAGAATCCCGACCCCAATGAATACATCCCCATTGTGGAGGGCTCTCCCTGTCTCTCCAGATGGGATGCAGCCCCCGAACTGCCAGGAGCTCTCCAGTTTGGTAAGTTCTGTTCGGAGAAGGGTATCTTGCCCAGCATTGCCCATACAGCGGCCAACTACAGCGACGTGAAGGCTGGTTTTGATGCAGGATTCACTCATGTCACTCATTTTTATAATGCCATGCCCGGTTTCCACAACAAGCGTGAGTATAAGTATGAGGGTACGGTGGAGAGCGTATATATCATAGATGACATGACGGTGGAATGCGTGGCCGATGGCGTCCATGTGCCTCCCACCATTCTGCGCATGGTGTACAAGGTGAAGGGTGTGGAGCGTATGGCACTGATTACCGATGCTCTGGCTGTTGCGGCAGCAGACAGCAAGGATGTCAAAGCCTTTGACCCCCGTGTGGTCATTGAGGATGGCGTCTGCAAACTGTCCGACCGTTCTGCCCTGGCTGGCTCTATTGCCACCACTGACCGACTGGTTCGCACGATGGTCAAACAGGCAGAGGTTCCCCTGGAGGATGCTGTCCGCATGGCCAGTGAGACTCCTGCGCATATCATGGGTGTGCATGACCGTAAAGGTTCGCTCACTCGCGGAAGGGATGCTGACATCCTTATCCTGGACGACAAGCTTGATGTCCGTTGCGTATGGCAAATGGGTAAGCTTCGCCTGAATACACTCTTCAAGCCCTCTTGATAGGACTTCTTCTGAAGCCCTCCTCGTTTCTCGCTTCTCCTGTATGTGCCTCTCGCGCGTACATATTATATTATATATAGGGTGATGGCGAAGGAAGGGGCAGATGACATTCCCTTGCTAATGAGGGATGATGGTTATAAAGCTATGGCGGCAGGACTCACTCGAGGGTGTTTCCTGCCGCCATGTTTCTTTTATAGGAGATGCTGATGTCTTACCAGCGGTCTGTGCGGAAAGGAGCCACGTGCAGGTCGCTTGCCGTGCGCAGGGTACATGTGGGGTTGTCGGCCCATCCGTAACGTACAGCCACGGGGAAATGTACACCTTCGTTGCTTACCACCACTTCATCTTCGCTTATCACCTTGGCTTTGGCCACGTGCCATTTCCTGTCGGCTCCCGCAATGATAAATCCAGGCAGATTATCCTCCCTTACCAGTGGTTCGCTTCCCTGTGGGGTGCTGAAGTGGATGTGTACACCATCCTCTTCCACGGTGAAATGATGATATATGGGAGCCGTGTATGCCACCTTGCTCTTGCCGTAAGTCTGGTTCAGTGCAATGGCAGCCATGCGCCTGCCCACCTCTCTCTTGGTCTTTGGATGTATGTCCTGAGCATCTCCCAGGTCTATGTTGGTCACCATACCCATGTTGGGCAGACACAGGGCATCGGCCTGTGACTCACGCAGAAGAGCCCATTGGGATTCGGGCTGCAGGTCACTTGGCTGCAGGAAGTTGGCCAACTGAACAAAATAGAAAGGCATGGTGGGATTGTTCCAGCATTTGCGCCAGTCGGTAATCATCGTTTGGAAGGCAGCCTGGTACTGTGCCGCACGTCCCACATTGTCACATCCCTGGTACCAGATGATACCTCTTACGGGGAACTCTATGAGCGGATGTATCATGGCATTGAAAAGTCCTGTGGCATGCTTGTAATAGTTCACGTCGTGGTTTCTGTTCCTTTTCTCCTGAGGAATGCTCTCGTAATAGGCAGTCATGGCTTCGGGAGAGTAGCCCGAGCTTATCATCTTGCCTGCCTGTTCTTCGAATCCCGTCACATACTGGAGAGCTTCAGCCCGTGTCCAGGCTTCTACAGGTGTGCCTCCCCAGTCATCGTCGATGACTCCCACGGGTATCTTCAGTTCCTCCCACAGGCGCAGAGCATAGAAGTAGCATAGGGCGCTGAAATTCTCCACTGTCTGTGGACTGCATTCCTGCCATCCGTCCATGGTGAGTTCCACCTGCTCCTGCGGCTTCACGTTGGTGCGCTTCTTCACCTGCAGCAGTCGTATCATGGGATACTTGGCGTTGGCTATCTCCTCCTCATAGTTGAGCACTTTGCCCCATCCCTTGAGAGGCATCTCCATGTTGCTCTGTCCGCTGCCCAGCCACACTTCTCCTATCAGTACGTTCTCCAGTGTGGTCTCCTCCCCGTCGGAGAAGGTCATGGTGTAAGGCTTCTGTCCACCCTTGGGTGTCTGTATGGTGAGGGTAAACTTTCCCTCTGTTGGCGAAGCCTGTGCCGATACACCTTTCTTGTTCCATCCCGTTACCAGTGTCACCTGGCTTCCCGGACGGGCGGTGCCATGGATGTTCAGTGTGGTTTTCTGTTGGAGAACCATGTTGCTGGTGAAGTGAGTGGGCAGGGTAACCCGGCTCCACGCTCTCTGCCCCGCAAACATCAAGCTGCAAAGCAGAATAAGAGTTAGCTTTTTCATATGTTTGTTATTTATTAGGTTATTATTATGTGCAAATATACGAATAATAAATCTCCTTAATTAATTATGGGGTCGGAAAGAGTGCATTTCCATATAATTTGACTAACTTTGCGATACAGATAGGCTGGTGTTTATCGGCCGAAACTTTATTCGGTTCTGTCTGTTTGCTGACAAACAAATTACTGATTACTAAAGATATACTAACATGAAAAGGATCTTTATTCTTATGGCGGCCCTCCTCGTTGGTTTGACCGCTGTGGCGCAGCCCAAGATTGTGGCTCATCGTGGTTACTGGCGTACGGAAGGCAGTGCTCAGAACTCTATCACTTCTCTTCAGAAGGCAGCAGCAGTGGGTTGTTATGGTTCGGAGTTTGATGTGTGGATTACTGCCGACGGAGTACCTGTGGTGTTCCATGATGCCACTATCGATGGCATTCGCATCGAGGATACCACCTTTGCCACGCTCATGAATCATCGTCTGCAAAATGGAGAATTCATTCCCACCCTCCAACAGTATCTTACCGAGGGCTCCAGGATAGAGGGTTGCCAGCTCATCCTCGAAATCAAACCTCACCGCAACGAAGTGCGTGACAAGCGCATTGCAGACATGTGCGTGGAGCTCGTGCGTACGCTCGGACTGGAGAAGAAGACTGAATATATCTCCTTCAGCAAGGTGGTGTGCCAGCGTCTGCATGAGATTACGCCCGACTCCAAGGTGGCTTACCTCAATGGTGAGTTGGCACCTGCCCAAATCAAGGAGATGGGTCTTACGGGTATTGATTACAACGAGAAAGTGTTTGTGAAACATCCCGAATGGCTCCAGGAAGCCAAGCAACTGGGAGTGGAGGTGAACGTGTGGACTGTGGATGGTGAGGAGAATCTGCGTCATCATGTGAATCTGGAGGGCGTGGACCTTATTACCACCAACGATCCCGAGATTCTCAAGGGTATCCTGGCAGAGCAAGAGGCAGCCAAGCAACCTGCTTCCAAGAAGAGCAAGAAGAAGTAAGTAATCCCATAGGAAAGTCTCCTTCCGGAGGAATATTTGAAGCCGCATGACCGACTCTCTTAGTATGAGGAGGTCATGCGGTTTCTAATTTTTGTTCTTGGGTCAGAGGGTTCTTCTGGCTCAGCAAAAAAAAATCTGGGGGCAGTGACTTATATGTGAGTCTTATCTCACTGTTCTCTTATCCAGAATAGGACTGGCGATTTCGGTGTCCCTTTTGCCTGTCTCAGACGCAGTGCATTGCAACCGTTCCCGCAAACGTTTGCGGGAAACTGTACGGTGTAACGTCTTTTGTCCTGACGATACCGTTGTACCCAAAAGTTGCGAACTAATCCGTTACAAAAACAATTAATTTCAAAGAGCGCATTGTAAATGTTAAACTGAAGGACATCAGTGCCTGGGCAATTGGGCACCTGTCCAAAAACTGGGTTACAGAACGAACCAAAAAGCTTAGGAAAGTGAGCTAAAATTGGCACAACGAACTGGACACCCTAGTTATTTATATCCAACATTTTGTTTCAATTTTGGGTTCAAGTCTATACTTTTTTGTGGAATAGGAAAAACTGTGGTATACCCATTTTTCTCATCAGCCAGTTGGACTCGCAGATCGTATGATTTGTGATAAACTCCAAAACGCACCATATCTTGTCGTCGCCAGCCTTCCCATACTAACTCCAACAAACGCTCTTTCAATATGTTCTCAAGCGTAGCTTCTCGATATGG
>SAMEA3663036__coassemble_68_pt1 | contig 46807 bp, 33 predicted proteins | sample SAMEA3663036__metabat2_high_PE_022 | metagenome-assembled genome bin SAMEA3663036 (sample SAMEA3663036) | pig gut metagenome | biome: pig gut; feature: pig-associated habitat; material: faeces | place: France | collected 2012
CGCTGATTATCATTGTTCGCCATCTAATGGCGAACAAAAGTGATGAAGTCAGGAGACACCAAACCATCATCAGATAAAAGGACAGAGGGGCGCAACGGAACAGGTTGACGCCCCTCTGCTGATACATCCGGGGAAGAACCATCTTGATTCCCTAACACTCACGAAGACCGTTCTGCTCCCAGCACCCAGGATTTATCACTGATTCCCATCATCCGCTAATAGTAAACCTCCTGAGCCAAACTTTCTGACCATCACCACCATAATTCACACATTTTTAGAAGAAGAAACAAACAACGTAAGAAATATATTTCGTAACTTTGCATAGCTTACTAACGAGATTTGTAACAAATAGATAGAAAAAAAGTAGTTATGGCCTACGCAGTGAGTTCTAACCTAAAGAATGCCTTGCTTGTAATGCTCCTTGCCTTTACAAGCACAGCACATGCACAACTATACCCTCAGACCGAGAATGGCTCCACAGTATACTACAAACTCGTGAGTGCCTGCTCCAACTATTCATCAGATGTGCTTTGTCTGCAAGACGTCAGTCGCACAAACGACACCTATGCCTTCACCCTCTCCCCGCTGGACAATGATGCCAGCAATCAGGAATGGGTACTCATCTCTGCCAACCAGGAGCAAGAGACCTATCACCTGCGCAACAGAGCCACATACAGATACATAAGCACCGATGCCAACTGGGCAGGAAACTTCAAGGTGCCAACTTACGCCACCAAGTTGGTGACTTCCAATGCCCTCGCCATCACAGACCTGGGGGACGGACAGGTGGCCATCTCCTATGAGGACACAGAAGGAAAGAGATACCTCTCTGCCACAGACATCAACCAAGAGCAGCCCTCCATGGCAGCAGACCTGAAGAATACACAGTGGGCATGGAAGGTGATGCGCTCTGATGACCTGGCCAACGGAATATATGAGACATGCACACCCAATCTGCAAATATGGGTGGAAAATAGGCATATAAAAGTGAACGGCACAGACAACTGGACGCTGACAGACATCTCTGGCATGCCTCTGCCCAAAGAGCATCCTGTGCAGCCCGGGCATATATATATAATAAAGGCCAAAGGGAGCATTCACAAATTCCTCGTCAAATAACCAATATCCACAAATATAAAAAAGGACAGACCAAGATTATGAATTACTTCAAACACCTGAGTCTATTGTGTTTCATGCTCCTTGCCATGCTCTTCTCATGCAAGGAGAACATTGACACCTCCAACCGATATGTGTTCAGAGAGCGTACCATAGCCAGCTATCTGACCAGCCATGAGCAATTCTCGGACTATGTGAAGCTGCTCAAGGCACAGAAGATTAGCGACCTCTCAGAGACAAGCGTCTATCAGCTCATGACTGCCTATGGCGCTTACACCTGCTTTGCTCCCACCAACGAGGCTCTGCAACTCTATCTGGACTCACTCGTCATCAAGGAGATCATCCCCATTGCCTCATGGGACTCCTTCCCCAGCACACACGTGCTCGACTCTGTCAGAAGGGTGGTGGTGATGAACAGTATCCTGGACGGTACCAAGATAGATAAGGTGTTCCCCATGGCAGAGTTTCCACAGAACAACGAAGAGTTCAGTGTCAACACCATGGAAGATAGGAAAATCAGTGCCACATATTCCAAGAACAACTCCGACTCATGCTTCATAGACGGCATCTGCCCAGTCTCTCTGACCAACAGGGACATCGAAGCCATCAACGGATATATTCATGAGCTGGGATACGTAATCGCACCCAGCAACGAAACCTTGGGCAGCACCCTGCACCGATATGCCTATGACTACAACAGCGGATACAGCGTGATGGCCAAACTGGTGGAAGCTTGCCGGCTCATCGACACCCTGTCTGTGGTGAAGGACGAAGTGTATGAGATGCTCGTACAGACGGATGTCATCACTGACTGTAAGAACCCCCCACAGAGCTGGGCTGCCTATCCCTGTCCTGAGCACAGGAAGTACGGATTCACCCTCTTTGCTGAGACCGACGAGTTCTGGGCCAAGACCTTAGGCAAAGATATCAAGGACATCACCGTCATCGACGTGAAGGACTGGATTGCAAGCCAGAACCTCTATCCTGATGCGAAGAACGACGAGAACTACACCAGTGAGGACAACCTGCTGAACCAGTTCGTGACCTATCACATCATTCCCCAGCGAATCCCCGTGGACAAACTGGTAATACATTACAACGAGAAGGGATACAACTACAAGAACAGCACTCATTACAGTGTCCCCGTGTGGACTCACTTCATCACCATGGGCAAGAGACGCCTCGTGAAGACCTGGCAAAGCGTGGAGAGCAATGGTATCTACCTGAACAGATTCCCCGTGCTGGACAACGGACGTCACGGCACCTATCATGAGTTGTCCTGCGATCCCGAGAACGAAGGTATCTATCTGAATACCAGTGCTGAGTCCAATGTGATAAAGCTTATCAATGCCATGATCTACCCCATAGACAAGGTACTGGCCTATGATGACCACACACGGGACAATCTGGCCAGGACTCGTCTGCGCTATGACTCATGGGACTTCCTGCCCGAGATGATGAACAATGACATGCGCCACATGGGATACAATGCCAGTTTCTATTTCCCCAACGATCAGGTATACTCTTATTTCCGCGACTGCAGCGTAAACACCAAAGACACCTATTTCTACATCCTCAACGGTTGGGGATCAGGATGGCCCAACTATCAGGGTGACGAAATGCTGGTAATGGGCATCTATGACATTACACTCAAGTTGCCACCCGTACCTCGGACTGGCACCTGGGAAATACGTATGGGAGTATCCACCGAGAGCTCATGGCGAGGCATCTGCCAGGTGTACTTCGGAACGCATCCCGATCAGCTGGCACCTGCAGGCATCCCCGTAGACATGGCCCTGGGCGGATTATACAGACGTGACGACGAGAAGGTGTACGGCAGTATCGTAGGATGGGAAAGAGATACCGATGATGATGACTACAACGCCGAGGTGGACAAGCGCATGAAGAATAACGGATTCATGAAAGGACCGGAATACATCGTGGAGACTCCAGGCGGCACAGACACCAACCGCTCTATGGAGAAGACCACACGACGCATCATCTTACGCACCACCATAGATGCCGACAAGACCTACTATATGAGATTCAAGTCCTGTCAGGACCAAATCCATAAGCAACTCTTCATTGACTACATGGAATGGTGTCCCAAGGAGGTCTTTGACAATCCTATAGAGCCAGAGGACATCTGGTAAGCCGCACGAGGAAACAGGAACGGACAGGCTGACTCATCATACAGCAGTCTGTCCGTTCTGTCCATCTCGGAACATCCATAAAAGGAAGATTTTCCCCAAACACACACATACAACTAAAACATCACACCCGTTCCAATATGAACATCCGCAAGCTCTTGTTTATTTCACTATCTTTGCTGTCCACGGGCATTGGTTCCATGTCCCTCTGGGCCGACAACGTAGTACTGACTTCCACATCAGCCACTTACCCCTTTGAGAGAGGCCAGTGGACCGCTGAGCAATGTGCCGCATGGCAGGCCGAATATGGTCCTATCAGAGGTATCAACTGCCCCTACCCTCCCTGCGATGCTATCACACAGGAAGAGGCCATCGCTCACTGTGCCCGATTGGGATACAACTCCATACGATGGTGGCCCAATGGTGGAAGCGTGGACAGTTATATCAATGATGTGGAGAGGTGGGCGGCATGGGCCGACAAATACGGAATGACCGTCTCACCAGTGTTCAGCTTCGTATATGGCCTTTATGGAGAGAACGGCAGCGAAGCCTCTCTCAAGACCCTCGAGAGATGGGTGAGAAGGATTACGCAGCACTTCCGTGGAGACAAGCGCATCGTCCTGTGGGACATCTGGAACGAGCCCAACATGAATGACGACAAGACCGAGGGCATGATGTTCTGGATAAGCCAGATAGTCAAATGGATGCAGCAGGAAGGATGCACCCAGCCCATCTCCTCGTCCATCATATGGGATACCGGCGTAAATCTCAACAAAGCAACAGCTACCGGCCTACGCCTCATCCGCGAGAACACCGAACGTCTGATGGACGTGCATAACTATCACGACTACAGTTGTCAGGACGGATTCAACCAGGAGACTGCCAGCATGTACACACGCCTCAAGAAACTGGGCGACCGTCCGCTGGTATGCACAGAATGTATGACACGCCCCAATGGTTCCACATATGCCCGCACCTTGGTAGACTTTGCCAAGTACAACATCAACTTCTATGCCTGGGGACTGAGTGCCTGCGACCCCAACTGGGAGGTAAAATGGGGACGTAGCACGTTTTACAACTGGGATCCCATGTTCCACAACGCTCTCTATGCCGACAATGAGCCATACAATGAGAGTGAACCGCAATGGGTGAAGAACTTTGACTTCCAAGGTGATTTCGGAGGAGTGGAGACAGGTGCAGAATACACCGAGGTATGGTCAGAACGCAGAGCATGGCGATGGATGCAGCATGCCGAGAGCAAAGGCCTGCTGTGCAACTCCATCGAAGAGGCCACTTCTGCCATCAACGCACACAAAGGCGACGGACTCTACAACACTATAGCGGTACGCGTGGGAAAAAATGTATGGGCAGGAGGAAGCACAACTGCCAGGTCTCGTTTCAGCACTATGCTCTCTGCGGCCGAAAAGTCTGACATGACCATAATTCCCATCCTGCTCACAAGCGAAGATATGAGCACCAGTGTATCCACCCTGGCCGATTATGCATTCAGTCTGATAAATACCTATTACTGCGACCGGCGGATACAGGCATGGTGCATATACCAGCAGACACAGGAAACATCATCTGACTCCGACGTGAAGGACAAACTGTCCACCATCCTTCGCAAGGTAAGGTATGCTGTCCAGAACCAGCCCCTCTTCATGGCCCCGTTGGCCGATGGAGTAATACCTGACAGCACACAGACCGACCTGGCCAACTGGATGTGGAGTTTGGGAGATGCCGTAGGTGTGACCCATGATGCCCCCGAAGGATTCCTGGATGCCCTCATGAGCCATTACCATAAGCCCATCTTCATGCTGGACAACAGCACCCTCACCACAGAGATGGCAGCCAATCATGTCAACTGGATAACCAGCGAAACGCTGAAAGAGGAGGATGTGACGGCATACCATTTCACGCCCTTCATGGACAGCAATAAGGATAAGCAGAGCCGATGGTCGGGATGGAAGGCTTACCGATGGATGAATCGCGACGCCATACGCGGCATCTATTGCAGCAATATGACCAACGCTCTCAAGACGCTCAACAGTCTCAGAGGCACATCCACCCCCTACAACAGTGTGAGCGTGATGCTGGACCTGCGCAACCACATAGCACGCCCAACCACCTTCTATGAGGAGATGGACAGTCTGCTGATGATGGCCGAAGAGATGGGCATGACAGTCCTGCCACAGTTGCTCAGCGATGCCTATATCAACATAGCCACCACTCGACTCGTGGATTACGTGAGTGATGTGACAGCACACTATGCCACAGACCCACGCATATTGGCATGGGAACTATATAATAATGTATGTGCCACCAGCAGCAACACCAGCAAGGGCACAGAACTGGTGGATGAGCTCTTTGCCTCCGCTCGCGCCACAGGTGCCCAGCAACCTCTCTTCATGACTCCATGTGTATCCACCAGCACCTTCGCCGAAGGCTTTGACCCCATCAAGAACCTTGTGCATGGTGTCTATGCTGGATGGAGCAGACTGACGTTCGGAAATGCCGACATCAACTTGTGCTACAAGATATGGTGCCAGAGTGATATCATCAGCTATGTGACTACACAACGCAGCGACCATATGGGATGGCTCAATGCACAGGCCAACAAGTTTGGCCGTCCTCTCTTCTGTACCTCGTGGAAACCAGCCACCAGCGAGCCAGCCAGCCAAGCCCTGGAGGTTTTCAGCGATATGCACGTATCCTGGTATGTGAATGGTTCGCTTGACGAACAGGAGGTTAAGGATTTCCAATATCGTCCCGTATCCACAGAGCATTAATCACACAATACTTTATTTTATTGCATAGCATCTCATGAAGCTCATCACCCGGAACCTTTTCGGCAACCTTGGCATACTGAAGGGTCCACGATACCTCTTTGCCACACTCGTTGCCCTTCTGCCCTTCCTTTCTGTAGGAGCACAGGATTACCCACGGACAGACGAGAATGGGAATGTCATCTACTACAAGATATTCAGTGCAGATCCTCTTTACGAAGGGATGTGCCTGCAGGACGACTCACGCACAAGCACCCAATATCACTTCGGACTTGCCAATCACACTGCAGACAATACCTATCAAGAGTGGATGCTGGTGCCGGGCAATACAGAGGGCACTTACCAGCTGAGAAACCGTGCCACCTGGCGTTACATAGCCACCAGCGGTTCGTGGCAGGAAGCCTTCTTCTCCATCAACTATTCGGCCAAGGCCAGCAGCAACAATGAGATTCTGTTCACACCATTGGGTGACGGGCAGATAACCATGACCTACCTGAATGGCACCACCACAAACTACCTGCTGGTGGGTGATACTGACAAGGGGCCGGAGATCTTTGAGAAGAAGAATCACAAGAACACCTCCAGGGCTTGGATTATCTATCCCAGCAGCTCCATACCCAATGATATCACCATAGCAGAAAGCAGTCAGATAAGCATCCAGGCCATAGACAGACACATAGTGGTAACTGGCACAAGCCACTACGATGTATATGACATTCAGGGGAGACGAGTGGACAGTGAGAGCGAACTGCTGCCGGGAGTCTACGTGGTAGAGGCTGCCGGAACAGTAAAAAATGTGCTCATCAAGTAACCCCCTATCCTTTCTATCATGTTCCACTTAACCAGACAGACACTCACGCATATGAAACACATCTTCCTTCTGTTTACCCTCGTGCTGTTCTCCCTGGGAGCATCAGCACAAAGACATATTTTCCTCGCATCAAGTCCTGCCACCTATCCGATGGAGAACAACCAGTTCTACAGTGAGCCGGACACCACCTTCTATATATTCCTTGCCTTTGGGCAATCCAACATGGTGGGTGATGCCAAACCCGAGGCATGCGACTACGAGGGAATCAGTAGCCGCTTCCAGATGATGGCAGCTGTGCCACAGGGAGCCAACACGGGCAACAACAAAGGCGAAGCAAGGGAGATATACAAGTGGTACACAGCCAATCCTCCGCTCAACAGTGCCTATGCCGGACTGAGTCCCTGTGATTATTTTGGACGTACTCTGGTGGAGGGCCTGCCACAGAATATCCGTGTGGGTATCATCAACGTGGCCATAGGAGGATGCTGTATTGAGCATTTCTTCAAGGAGTACGATCCTGCCGAACTGGACCGCAGCAACTGGCCCACATGGTTCAACAACACCATGCACTCCTATGCCGATATCCCCTATATACGTCTGCTCGACTGTGCTCTACGTGCCCAGCACAAGGGAGTCATCAAGGGTATTCTTATCCATCAGGGTGAGAGCAACAAGAATGATACCCAATGGCCGCTGAAGGCCAAGAAGGTATACGAAGACCTGCTGGCTGACCTGAGGCTCAGCGCTGATGAAGTTCCCTTGCTGGCAGGCGAAGTGGTACATGCCGACCAGATGGGCAAAAGCAAGGAAGCTAACGAGCAGATTGACCGCCTGCCCCTCTATGTACCCACCGCTCATGTCATCCCTTCAAGCGGATGCACAGCCAATCCTGCCGATACCAATCATTTCGATGCAGCAGGATATCGGGAACTGGGAAAACGGTATGGAGAAGTGATGCTCAAGCTCCTTGGCTATTGACACTGGCAGAGGGTGATGCATGCCTGAGGCTGCACAGATATTTCTGTTCCGTCAGGCATCATTCGCTTATCAGGTATCACTTGCCGTATGTAAGACATTTGAACCCATTTATTACAAAAAAGCACTATAGGGAAATTTTCTCGACAACAGACCATAGGAATTGCAAATAATTCATATTTTTGCACCGAATGGTGATGGTTTACATAGAGAGGATGTAGTAACCAGAGGAAAAAGCTAATATCAAAAAAGACATCAATATGAAAGTAAGACATCTGTTCATTCTGGCCATGATTTCCATCCTGGCGGCATGCAAAGAGGACATCGACACATCGGCACGCTATGTATTCAAGGACTACACCGTATACAGTTATCTGAGTACTTTCCCGCAATATAGCGAGTATGCAAAGCTGCTGAGCGAGGTAAAAGCAAGCCCCATATCCAATACCACTCTGAAACAGTTGCTTACAGCACGCGGACACTATACCTGTTTTGCTCCCACCAACGATGCCGTACATGCCTATCTGCAATACCTGACAGAGGAAGGCATCATCTCCGAACCTTCCTGGGATGCATTCCCTTCCGACCGTGTACGCGACTCCATCAAGCAGGTCATCGTATACAACAGCATCATAGATGGAGCAGACGAGAATTACATCCTCACCTCTGAGTTCCCCGTGACAAACAATGCTGAGCTTCCTTTGGCAAACATGAACGACCGCAAGCTGAGCATTCGATTCGGAGACACGCCCGACAGTCTCTATGTGAACTACGATTGTCCCATCGACAGCCGAAACAAGGATATAGAGGTCACCAATGGTGTGATTCACTGTATGCACAAGGTCATCTTCATGGAGGACCTCTCCCTGACACAACTCTTCAATGAGATTGTCCTCAAGAAGAGAGAAGGCTTCCTGGTAACGGCCAAGGTGATTCTGGCCTGTGGTCTGCAGGACACCATGAGCAAGGTCAGAGACGAGGTATATGAGAAACTCTATCTTACCAAAGCCATCACGGACTTTGATGCCAACAAGATAAGCTGGACCTTCCACGGTGCTTCTGGACACAGAACAGCATACCTGCCCGAACACCGGAAGTATGGTTTCACCGTCTTTGCCGAGAGAGACAACTTCTGGCGGGAAGCCTTGGGAAAAGAGCCGGCAGACATCACACCAGCCGACGTGCAGCAATGGGTGCTCGATAACCATCAATACTCCGAAGATGACGAATTTGTGGCCGACAACAACTTCTCATCACCCAAGAACCTGCTCTACCAGTGGATTACCTATCATATCCTGCCCTGCAAGATCTCGTCAGACAAACTGGTGATACACAACAACGAGAAGGGATACAACATCCAGAACAAGAACCTCACCATCGCACAGGATGAATTCTATGCCACCATGGGTAAACGCAGGCTTCTGAAAATCTTCGAGAGCAAGGAAAGTAATGGAGTATACCTCAACCGCTTCCCCAAACTGGACAATGGCCGCCGAGGCACATATCACGAATTGTATTGCGACGAGGATAAGGTTGGCTGCCTCATTGACAACAAGTCGGACAGTGTGCTCAACTATAATGTGCTCAATGGTATCGTCTACGGAATAGACGCTCCGCTGGCCTATACAGACGAGGTTCGCAACAACCTGCAACGCCAGCGCATCCGCTTCGAGTCCATGACCATGTTCCCCGAAGCCATGACCAATGACATTCGCAAATGCCAGTCCACCGACTTCCGCCATCAGTTTATCCACATACCGCCCACCAGTAAGTACCAGTACTTTGAGAATATGGACCTCTCGGACGATACATGGTTTGTGTATCTGAATTCCTATGGCTATGACTGGTGCAACCTGAATGCCGATGAACTCAAGGCAGAGGGCCGCTATGAGGTGACGCTGAAACTTCCACCCGTGCCCCGTTCGGGTGTGTACGAACTGCGCTATAAGGTATTGGCCAATGGCGATCGTGGAACAGCTCAGTTCTATTTGGGCACCGACAAGAACAAGCTTGCCCCCACACGCATACCCATCGACCTTACCCTCTCCACCCCAGAGAAGACTGGTTGGTTTACAGACAGCGACGACGATGAGTACAATGCAGAGAAAGACAAGCAGATGCGCAACAACGGCATCATGAAAGGAGCAGAAGGCATACAGAACTCCTCTGCCACAGAGAGAGCCACCACCTATACGCTTCGCCATATCGTCTCCCGACAGTTTGTGGATGCAGACAAGACCTACTATCTGCGTATCAAGTCCGTACTTGACTCCGACCGCAAGGAGTTCTACATGGACTACCTGGAGTGGGTATCTAAGGATGTATATGACAACCCCGTAGAACCTGAGGACATCTGGTAAGAGATTCTTAAATGAAGGCATCTTTTCCCGCAAGTACTTGCGAGGACCGTTGCACGTACTTGCGGGGACGGTTGCACGTACTTGCGGGAAAAGTTGCATAGATAACCATCTCAACCATCTATCGCATTCTTGATTCGTTTTGCAAGGCTAATCTGTTATCACTTGTGTTCCATCCCGAAGTGGGGAAAAGCTATTATGACATTACCGTGACAGAGCATCACCACATATTCGATGGAGAGAGCATCTTGGATTATATGGATGAAGGGCTTACGGAATTGATACGACAGTATTTGAAAGAAAAGAATTTTGCATCGGTTGACATTAACCGAATACAGGTGCAGATAACGATAAATAAACCAAAGTTAAACTCTAAAAAGCAAAAACTATGAGAAGTATCACGACTTTCGATTTGCAGTATGCACATCGGTTCTATGGCTTCCAAGGCGAAGCCCAGTATCTTCACGGTCACACTGGCACACTGACCATTGAGGTGGAAGATACGGTTGAAGAAGGTGTAAACATGGTGTACCCTTGTAATGAAATCCAAAAGGTGGCATGGAGCCTGTTGAAGAATTTTGACCATGCCTTGGTGCTCCGCGAAGATGACCCTTTGCTTCCTGCCATTCTTGATGTGTATGAAAAGCAAGGCATCAAAAACGGCCATCCGCAAAACAAAATGAAAGGAGAGGCCTTCAAGACCGAATTGGCAACGGCTTACCCCGATGCCCGTCTGGTTGTTACCAAAGAAACCATGACAGTGGAAGGTATGATTAAGATTGTATATGACTTGTTGAAAGACAAACTGAACATCGCTAAAATCACTTTCACAAGCGGTGTGAATGCCGCGTCTGCCGAGTTTACCACAAAGAATAACATCGACCGCTGTCCTCTTTGCGGTGTCGCCCTCAATGCGGATGGAGTATGCCCAAAATGTGGTTATCGGAAAAAATAATCCACGTAAGGCTGCATATAAAATAAAGTGATGAAAATATGGGGCTGTGTCGTAATTAAGGTTTACGGTGCAGCCTCTAATTCTATTTTATATTTAAGGGGTCAGTCATAAATTGGAAAGAGGGGTCAACATGACATGGCAAGAGGGGACAAATCAAGCTGGATTTTCCATTGTAGGGCTCCATAAGATTCATCATGATGACATTCCTCAGGTGCTGACGGAAAAACTGGCACAGGAGCTAAGGGAATGTGCCGACAATATGCACAAGGATCTTACATCGGTCTTGTTGGAGCATATGCAGGAGGGCGTGGAGCTTATCCTCAAGGAAATGATCCAGAAATACTCTGTGTACTGCATCCGTTCCCGCAAACGTTTGCGATGGCAGTTGCAAACGTTTGAAACCGCGGTTGCAAACGTTTGCGACCGAGGATGCAAACGTTTGCGTTTTTCAAGCACAAACGTTAGAGTGACAAGACCCAGTGTGTCATAAGACGGACTTGGGGAATCATGCCAGGCGGTACATACCGCCATTGAGCATCTTCACCAGTCCCTTCATCTCCAGTCCGAACAGGATACTGGAGAGTTTGCCTATGGGCAAGCCTGTAGATTGTGCGATGTGATTGAGATGCACCTTATCGGTTCCCTGCATAGCCTGCACCACTTGCTGCTCTTCGGCGGAGAGATTGGGGAAGAGTTCTGTTTGCACGCCATGAGCCAGACATCTCTGTCTCTCCTTCTCCGTTTCCCAATCCATCATTTCCACCATATCTTCAGCGGAGGTGATAAGTGCTGCCCTGCTTGTACGAATCAGATTGTTGCACCCTTCGGAATACTTGTCATTGATGCGTCCGGGGAAGGAGACCACTTCTCGATTATAGTCGCTGGCCAGTTCGGCAGTGATGAGTGATCCGCCCTTGGTGGCACTCTCCACCACCACTGTCACATCGCTTATGCCCGCCACTATTCGGTTTCTCTGCACGAAGTTTCGCTTGTCGGCATTTGTTCCGCTCATAAACTCTGTGAGAAGGCCTCCCTGTGTGACCATTCTCACTGCCGTATCCCTATGCATGCGTGGATATATCTGATCCAGCCCGTGAGCCAATACTCCCACTGTGAGGGACCCCTCATCGAGTGCTGCCCTATGGGCGTGGATATCCACTCCATAGGCCAGACCGCTCACCACCAGAGCATCGGGGCACAGGGCATGCAGGTCTCTCATGAAGGTGGCACACAGGTCCTTGCCATACTCTGTGATGTGTCGTGTGCCCACCACCGATACCACATGGGGGGCATTGAGGTTTGCCTGCCCTTTGTAATAGAGTATGACGGGAGCATCGGGGCATTCCTTCAGTCTCTGTGGATAAGCCTCATCATGGATGCCTATGCACTGTATGCCGTTTCGCATGTCCCACTCCAGTTCCTTCTCGGCCTTTTCCAGATGGATGTGCATGTCGGCCAATGCTTCCAGGGTGGGCTTTCGTGCTCCAGAGAGTACGTCTCCCAGGGAGTTCCGATGCTCATAAATAGCGGTAGCCGAACCCAAAGCGTCCACGAGACTGCGCACATGGGTAAGGCTCATTCGCGGAACGCGAGTAAGCGCCATCAGGCAGAGAGTCTCCTGAGTGTTCATTGTGGGTCGCAGTATTTCTGAAGTTTGTCTCCCAGTTCTGGCCAGTCACTCAGTTTGCCATTCACCAGGCACACCGTATCCACCTGTCCGCGCACCACCAGTTTATTGTCAGGCAGTCGGTAGATATCCTGCAGAAACACGTATCTCAATCCCTCTTTGCGCAGGCGCAACTTGCTCACAAACTCATCCCTGCTGCGCAAAGGAGTCTTGAAGGCTATCTGTATGCGAGCCACCACGGGGGTGATGCCCGAGGCATACATGTCGGCAAAGCTGATTCCTGCCGAGAGGAGGAACTCATGTCGTGTGTGCTCCATGTAATGCTGATAATTGGCATTGTTGACTATTCCCTCCAGGTCACATTCATAATCCCTTACCTTGAAGGGCAGTTCGTAAGCATACTTTCCCTCTTTCATCCTTTATTGTCTTCTGTGATAATTGTCTTCTGTGTATGTTTGTCCTTGTCCTTCTGGTACAACGAGCCTTTCAGATAGGCATAGCCGAACTGGCAGCGCAGGCAGTCCAGACGGTCGCAGTACGTCTTCTTGAGCTGTATCAAGGCCTGACTGTCTGCTGCCGAATCCACCCTCACTCCACATTCCTTCCATAGTCTCAGGATGCGGTTGTTCTCGGCAGGCAGTTCCTCAAGCAGGTCTCTGGCTCTGTCTGTCCATCTCTCCTCGCCCATAGCCATTCCGTAGGCATGGAGCAGCGGAGCCACGGTATTGATGAGTATCAGCCTGGTAACAGCTGCTGACAGGCCTGCATCTCCCAGTCTCTGGTGGAGGTCCTTCACTCCCTTCACCTGGAGCAGGGCATCCATCTGGACGTGCCCTCCGTGATAGAGGCGTGCTATCTGTCTGATACGCACATGCGGAAAGTTCTGTGGGCGGGTACGCAGGTATCTCCAGTCGGCATACTTCAGTGTGGGCTTCAGTGAGAACTTGCTGGCCAGGAAGGAGAACTCCTGCTGCATGCGGCGGCACAGGTCCTGCTCTTCCTCCTGAAAGGCATGCTCGATAAGTCCTGCCATACCCAGGAAGAGAGCTTCTATCTGGAAGAGATGATCACGATGCTTGCCTGCGGCAGACAAGGGTACCGACATGGCCCAGCGCTCGAAGACGTCCCCGTTGAGGCCGAAACCGAAATTGCGACACAGGGTGACAAAGCATGCCCTTTCCCAATCTCCTCCGAAGGCTTTTGTCCTATCGAGCAGGAGGGTGGCTCTCTGCTGCAGCCGCTCCACCAGGAGTCGGTCCATCCATCCATGCATTCTGATGGGGTCTATACTCGGAAGGATGCGGTGGCAGCGCGGGAACTCATCGGTGCGCAGGAGACTCTGATAATCCTGAGCCAGAGAGTCGGGGATGTGCATTATCACCTGCGGGATGCTCCTCCCCTGCGAGCTGTTCACCTCGCAGTCGGCATCCTGCACCACATGCAGTACCACCCCGTCATAGGCGGCATCTGTGTCATGACCATGACGGAACCAGTCGGAACTCCGCAGATGGATCTCCACATTGCCAGCCCAGAGGATGCCTTCCACCAGTACCTTGGCATTGAAAAAGTCCGGCCCTCCGTCATGATTGTGCATGCCAGGGTCTATGACCTCCACCCTCCTGCCATCGGTGGTGCTCAGGCTACCCAGAGGCAGAATGCGATGTTTCCATACGTAATGCAACAGTTTCTCCATAATGCAAAGTTATGGATAATTGCGTATACCCACCACCCCCGTATGTCAGTTTTTGCGGGTACCTCTTCCGTATCTTGCCGAAATGCCTTACTTTTGCACAAAATAAATAAAGACAGAAACATGAAGATAGCACTGATAGGATACGGCAAGATGGGCCGCATGATAGAGGAGATAGCGGTAAGCCGCGGTCACCAGATAGTAAGTATCATCGATGTTGACAATACGGACGACTTTGACAGCGAAGCATTCTGCTCTGCCGATGTTGCCATCGAGTTTACCGCTCCGCAGGCTGCCTATGGCAATTACCTGCGTGCCTTTGCCCATCACGTCAAGGTGGTGAGCGGCAGCACTGGATGGATACCCCAGCATGGAGAAGAGGTAAAGCGCATGTGCCAGGAGGAAGGACAGACGCTCTTCTGGAGCAGTAACTTCAGTCTGGGAGTGACCATCTTCCGGGCTGTCAACCGTTATCTGGCCCATATCATGAACCAGTTTGAGGACTACTCTCCCAGCATGGAAGAGGTTCATCATATCCATAAGCTGGATCACCCCAGCGGCACGGCCATCACCCTGGCAGAGGAACTGGCAGCCGAGGTGGACCGTATCTCCGGATGGCAAACAGGCACGGTCACTCAGCCCGACGGTTCGGTAGAAGGCAGCAGGGACGTTCCCGCCGACAAGGTATGCATAGACAGTATTCGCCGTGATGAAGTGCCTGGCATCCACAGCATCACCTGGGACAGCCCCGCCGACCGTATTACCATCACCCACGATGCGCACAACCGCAGGGGATTTGCCCTGGGAGCCGTGCTGGCAGCCGAATATACTGCGCAACACAGTGGTCTGCTCACCATGAGCGACCTGTTTAAATTCTAATCCCGTCAAGACATGAAGCTTAAGATTCGCAAAGCGACTCCTTGGGAATGGACCAAGGCCATCGTCCTCACTCTCCTATACTTGTGCTTTCTCTACTGGGTGGATGCCTGGTGGGGAATCATCGTGGTACCGTTCATACTGGATGCCTACATCACCTGCTGGATTCCCTGGACGTGGTGGAAGAACCTCCAGAACCCCCTGGCCCGTACCATCATGAGCTGGGTGGATGCCATCGTATTCTCTCTGGTAGCAGTATACTTCTTCAACACCTATTTCTTCCAGAACTACAACATTCCCAGCAGTTCGCTGGAGAAGAGCCTTCTGGTGGGTGATTATCTGGTGGTCAACAAGATGGCCTATGGTCCTCGTGTACCTCAGACACCGCTCCATATGCCCATGGTGCAGCACACCCTGCCCAATATACTGGGTGGAGGCAAGAGCTACATCGAGTGGCCCCAGTGGGACTACAAGCGCGTGAGTCCCAAGCCAATCAAACTGAACGACATCGTGGTCTTCAACTATCCCGCCGGAGATACCATCGTCACCGAGATGCCTTATCAGACCGAGTATTACTCGCTCTGCTATGGTATAGGCACCCAACTGTGGGAACAGGAGCATGGCGAGCTACCTCAGCTGGGAAGCATGACTCCCCTGCAGCAAAGGAATTTCTACGGCAAGATATACAACCTGGGCAAGCAGTATGTGAGCATGGACCAGCGAGACTTCGGGCATATAGACACACGCCCCGTGGACCGCAGAGAGAACTATGTGAAGCGCTGTGTGGGCTTGCCTGGACAAACACTCCAGATTAAGGACAGAGTAATGTATCTGGACGGAAAGGTGAACCCTGATGCCAAAGACGTACAATACAACTATGAGGTGGAACTGGTGGGAGAGTCTCTTCCTGCCACCCTTGTAGAGGACTTGGGCATCAGCCAGGATGACCTGAGAGACTACTATCAGTCGGGCATTCTGCCTCTCACCCAGACTGCCAAGCAGACCCTGGAGAAGAGGAAGGATGTGGTGGCCAATATCTCCATCATCCACAACAGCGAGACAGGAGCCCTCTATCCACAGAATGCCTACACGGGCTGGACCTGTGACAACTATGGGCCCATCTGGATACCCAAGAAGGGAGAGACCCTGAAGCTCACCCTGGAGAATCTGCCCATCTACGAACGTCCCATCAGAGCCTATGAGGGGAATGACCTCCAGGTTACCCCCGAGGGCAAGATACTCATCAACGGACAGGAGACCAACGAATATACCTTCCAGATGGATTACTATTGGATGCAGGGTGACAATCGGCACAACTCTGCCGACAGCCGCTATTGGGGCTTCGTGCCCGAAGACCATGTGGTGGGCAAACCCGTGCTGGTGTGGTTCAGCACAGACAAGGACCATCCGCTGCTGAGCATACGTCACATCCGTTGGAACCGATTGTTCCGATGGGTGGAGAACATGAAGTAATCCGCATTCCCAACACTTTCACATCACCTTTCCCCATTGAGACGTAACCTCTGCATACTGCTCTCCTCGCTCCTCATCATTGCGATGGCCATAGCCCTGCGCATCAGCGTGCTGGGAATATACTCCATTCCCCACGACACACAGCGCCCCATGCTGATGGCAGGGGATAGAGTGCTGGTATATAAATGGGCCTACGGAGTGCACATGCCTTGGTGGAAGCAGGGAGTATATAGCCACCGCAAGTATCCACAGCAGGGCGACTGGATAGCCTTCAGCAACCATCTGAAGGCCGACTCACTGGCCATCCATGGCATCGGATGCCTAATGGCCTGCCCTGGAGATACCATCTGGATGGGACCTCACTACCGGGTGAGTCCCGCCAGAGACTATAGCAAGGGGTGCATATGGCCACTGGTGGTGCCCAAGGATGGGGAATGCGTGGACATGACTCCCTGGAACATCCATCTCTACACACGCACCATCAATGCCTACGAAGGAACAAAGGTGAGCATACAGGCCGACCGACTCCTATGGAACGGAAGGTCCTATCGCCGGTTCCGCTTCCACAGAGACTATTATTGGATTTATTCGGGCAACCCTGCCAATCTACACGACAGCCGTACCATGGGCTTCCTGCCTGCCGATGCCATCATCGGACAAGCCACCAGCCTGATATATTCCCTGGACACCGAGAAACCCTGGTACAGACAACTACGTACCCACCGCACACTCTGCCCCTTGGGAGGACGCCCATGAGTACCCTGCTATTGCCCTGCTGCTATCTGGCTCCCGCTTCCCATTACAGTTCGCTGTGGCATGCCGGAGATGCACTCATCGAGGTGTGCGACCATTACCGAAGGCAGACTCTGCGTAACCGATGCATGATAGACAGCCCTCAGGGACCCCTTCCGCTCAGTATTCCCGTGGTCAAGCCCATGGGACATGCACTCACACGAGACATACGTATCAGCGATCATGGCAACTGGCGCCATCAGCATTGGAATGCACTCATGAGCAGTTACGGACAGTCGCCCTTCTATGAGTATTATGCAGATGACCTGGCTCCCTTCTACGAGAAGAAATGGGATTTTCTGGTTGACTTCAATGAAGCTCTGATGCAACTCATGTGTCAACTGATGGGTATCCCTCCTCGCATATCACGAACGGAATCCTTCGGAGGTGACCCCTTCGCACAGCAGTTCCATCCTGTGAAGGAACCCTACTGGCAGGTGTTCGGCCACAAGCAGGGTTTCCGCCCCAATCTGAGTATCGTTGACCTTCTCTTCAATATGGGTCCCGAGGGACTCCTGCTCCTATGATGTTCCATCCTCTGCCCGAGTCCACCCGTCACATCCCCGACCCTGCACGGTTCACCTATCCGTTCTGCTACACCCCTCATCCCCTTTGTCTGGCTGCCAGCCAGATACTGAGAGCATACCTGCAGGAGCACGTAGAATGGCAGACCGAACTCTCGGCAGGCAAGATGATGGGAGTACTGGTGGTCCGACATCGTGGTGAGCGGGGCTTCCTGGCAGCCTTCTCGGGCACTCTGGCAGGAGAGACCATGCATGACTATTTTGTACCACCGGTATATGACCTCATGGCATCTGGCTCCCACTTTCAGCAGGAACAGGAACGTATCTCGGCCATGAACCGCCGCCTGACAGCCCTGCAGGGAGAACGAAGAAGACAGAGCCTGCTGATACGGCCCGACGAACTGCGCCAAGCCAGGGAGGAGGAGCTGCAACGCATACGCCAAAGCAACGAGCAAGCCAGAATCAGGAGAGAGGCACTCAGGAAATCCCTCACTCCCGAGGCATTGGCTCTCAGGGAAGAAGAGCTTCGCAGAGAAAGCCAGTTCCAAAAGGCAGAACTCAGACGTGCTGCCAAGCGGTGGGACCAGAGGATACAGGAGGCCGAAGCTCCCATACAGCGGCTCTTGGCTCAGGAGCAGAGTCTCACTGCGGAGCGCAAAGAGCGAAGCGAAGCCCTGCAGGAATGGCTCTTCGGGCAGTACCGATTGCTCAACGCTCGGGGCGAGACACGCACGGTGAGTGACATCTTCGGCCACTCCACACCACCCTCGGGCACTGGGGACTGCTGTGGTCCCAAACTGCTGCAGGCGGCTTTCCAGGAGGGTATGACTCCGCTCTGCATGGGTGAGTTCTGGGTGGGACGCTCGCCTGCCGAAGAATTGCGGCAGGAAGGACAGTTCTATCCTGCCTGCCACAGCCGATGCCGTCCGCTGCTCTCCCACATGATGCAAGGACTCCAGGTGGAAGCCAATCCTCTGGCCGAGGACTACCGCAGGGTGGTGCAGAGACTGAGCATCGCCTATGCCGACGACAGCATCGTTGTCATACGCAAGCCCGAGGGAATGCTCTCGGTACCTGGGAAGGAACCCTTGCCCAGTGTGCAGGACATCCTCCAACAGGAGTTCCCCTCTGCACAGGGGCCTATCATCGTTCATCGCCTGGATATGGATACCAGCGGACTCATGGTGGCAGCCCTTACGCCCGAGGCTTACCTCGCCCTGCAGAGGCAGTTCGTAAGCCGACAGGTGGAGAAGACCTATGTGGCTCTGCTCCAGAATCCGCTCCCCGTGGGACAAGAGGGAGAGATATGCCTGCCACTACGCCCCGACATCACCGACCGCCCTCGCCAACTGGTGGACTTCACCTATGGCAAGAGCGCCCTGACACACTACCGGGTGACAGCTCTCTGCAACCATCATGCACGAGTGACGCTACATCCCCTCACGGGGCGAACCCACCAGCTGAGAGTGCACTGTGCCCACCCACAGGGGTTGGGGAATGCCATCGTGGGAGACCGACTCTACGGACAAGCAGCAGAGAGACTGATGCTGCACGCACAGCAACTCTCCTTCACACACCCCCTTACGGGAGAGCATATGCAGTTCCGATGGGAGTACATATAATAAGAATATTCAGAATACAAACATACACAGAATGACTATGGACATACAGAAAGAGAAGGGCAAGATACGTCTGGACGTACACACCCACACGGTGATGAGTGGACATGCCTTCAGTACCGTACAGGAAATGGCACACGAAGCAGCCCGCCAGGGACTGGACATACTGGGTATCACAGAGCACGGCCCCAACATACCAGGAACCTGCAACCCCATCTACTTCCGCAATCTGCACGTAGTGCCCAGAGAGATGTACGGCGTGCGCCTGCTCCTGGGGGCAGAGCTCAATATACTGGACACCCACGGCACACTGGACCTGGACGAATACTACTACCGCATGCTGGACCTGCGCATAGCAGGCATCCACAGTGTCTGTTGGCAAGGGGGCACACGCGAGGAGAATACAGCAGGCATGGTGGCTGCCATCAGGAATCCTTGGACACACATCATAAGCCATCCTGGCGACGGAGCTGCCGACCTGGATTACGAACCCATAGTAAGGGCTGCCGCCGAGACGCATACACTCCTGGAGATCAACAACACCAGCTTCCGGCCGGCACGCGGACTGGTGAAGGCCCACGACAACAATCTGCAGATTCTGCGCCTCTGCCGCCAGCAGGGCGTACCCGTCATCCTGGGCAGCGACGCACACATATCATTCTCCATCGCCGACTACGGATATCTGTATCCCTTGCTGGAGGAGACCCAGTTCCCCGATGAGCTCATCATGAACTATGACACCGAGCGGTTCCTGACCTACCTGGGCATCCACTGACCAAGCCTGGCACCCAACTGATGCATGGCTGATGCCAAGATTGGCAATGGCATCAGCCATAAAAGTCAAGTCCTCTTCATCATGATGTGATTTGTAGGTAATGGATTATCTTACAACACGTCGGCGAGCCACTTTCCTGCCGTTCTGGATATAGATTCCAGGATGTCCGTTGGTCCATTTGCCATCAACCGTCACGCCATTGAGTGTTGATATTTGACCATTTCCCGTCTGCCATTGCTCATTGTCTAAAGTTGGCCGTGGTCTATTCCTATGGTGATGTCCGGTACTACTGAGTAATTGCGAATGGTGTAAACGTGATCTTTCAGAGGCCATTCGGTAGACGCAGATTCGCTGCCACTGCTATCTGGGTAATATGGTGTGGGATCGAAGGTGTTGTCGCGAATCTGACGTATCTGTTCGGGAGAGAGAAGACCCTTGAAGAACCATGCGTCATCAATATATCCCTTGAAGTAATTCTTTCCCGACTTGTGTCCTCCTATGCGGAAACCACCTGTACAGGTCTCGAAAGCACCCGTAGAAACGGTGCAGTCGCGCTCTCCATTTATGAAATAAGTAACACTTTGGCTGACAGGGTCGCACACGATGGCTACGTGTTGCCATGTGCCTGGCTGGAGGGAACCCGCAGATGCCCGGCGCTGACTGCCGCTCAAGAAACTATTGTAGAAGAAGGAGGGTGTGCCGCCACCCACTGGAGTTTCGGCACGAGCATACAGGTAGATGCGTCCCGTGCCTGCATTATCCTTTTGAGCAAGAATGATTTCGTCGCGATAATAAGCACCGTTTTCTACCAGATCGTTTTCATTAGGAGCCTCTGTGTTCTCATCGTAAACCCATGCGCAAAAGGTGGTCTGCGTGACTCCCGTGTCGAAAATACCTGTTGTATTCAAGTCGAGATACTGGGCATTGCCATCCAGGTGGAGTGCCCGTCCCACTTTTCCTTCGCCATAAGAAATGTCGTTGGAACTGGGAGTAAGCGCGTATTGGGAGGGCGAGGCGTCGGCTGTGCTGTCGTCAAAAGGATAATGGAAGATGAGTTCGGTCTTTGTTTCGGGAATCTCCGCGGGGACACTCAGTCCTACACTCTGAGCCCAAGTGTTCCAAAGACCCTTCATCTCGCGCACCTTCTCGGGATACTCGGCTGCCACATTATTGGTTTCCGAAAGGTCGTGTGCGAGGTCGAAGAGTTGCCAGCCGCCATCGGCGAGGGCTGTAAGCCTCCAATTGCCTTTGCGGACAGCTTTTCCTCGCTCGTGCTCCCAATAAAGAGTACGCTCTTCATCCCAGCTCTCCTTGTCCTGAAGCAATGGCACGAAACTGCGAGCCTCGTTGCAAAGCGGCTTTATGCTATTGTCATTATAGGTAGAGGGATAAGTTGTTTCCGCCAGCTCCAGACAAGTAGGCATCACGTCAAGGAAGGTGCAAGGCTGCGACATGACGGTTCCTTTCTTGTCTTCGGCCATGCCTGCAGGCCAATGAACGATGGTCGGCGCTGCCGTTCCTCCATGGAACTGTGTGGTCTTCCAATATCGATAAGGCGCATTGACCGCTCCTGCCCAACCGGTATGAAGATAGTTGTAAGTAAGCTGACCACCAGGATTCGGCGAGTCGTGCACGACCATTTCTCCGCTGCGTGTACTGTTGTGACGGTCAAATTCGCCTATCGTATAGTTCTCGGACGAAGCTCCGTTGTCGGAAGTGAAAATGATGAGGGTATTGTCGAAGATGTCTCTACGCTTCAGCTCCGCGATGATACGACCGATATTCTGATCCACACAGTCCACCATGGCAGCATGCACCTCCATGTTTGCCGAATGGAATGCCTTGTTGGTCTCGTCCTCCCATTTGCGTCCAGAAGCATTCGGGGCAACAGGCATCTCATCGGAATTGATAAGGCCAAGTTCCAACATACGCTGATAGCGACGCTCTCTGAGCACATCCCACCCATCGTCGAACTTGCCTTTATACTTCGCTATATCCTGGGGCTTGGCATGAAGCGGCCAATGCGGCTCCTGAAAAGCCACATACATGAAGAAGGGCTTGCTGTCAGAGGTCATTTCATCCATCATCTCTATTGCCTTATCTGCCACGAAATCTGCATAGTAGAAATCCTCGGGAATGCTGTCCGTGAAGATAGGTTCCTCGTTATGAACAAGGGAGAAGGGATCGAAGTGGTCGGTAACGCCCCAGATGGTGCCCCAATGCTGATCGAAACCTCGGTTGCAGGGATAGGTCTCTATGGGAGCAAAAGGACGGTTATTGAAGGTACTCTGATGGGAGAGCCACTTCATCTGGTCTGCCTGGTTGCCGATGCCTGCTGTGAGCGAGAGATGCCATTTGCCGCTCATTCCGGTATGATAACCTGCTTCGCGAAGCACTTCAGGAATGGTAACGCAGTCGCGCGAAAGGCTTTGTCCCATGCCGGTAATGCCCACGGTTTGGGCATAGCGACCTGTCAGGAGTTGAGCTCGCGAGGGACAACTGCGGCCAGAGTTGTAGAACTGAGTGAAGCGCATACCCGCAGAGGCAAGCGCATCCAGGTTGGGGCTCTCAACCTCGCCGCCAAAGCAACCGAGGTCAGAGTAGCCCATGTCGTCAACAACAATAAGCATGATGTTGGGGCGCTGCGCCTGTTCCTGGGCGTTAGCCACCAAGGGAAGCAGGGCCGTCAAGGCAAATTGATATTTTTTCAGCATAGTCAAATCAAGTTATACTTATTATACTTATTAAGGGGTTATTATTATTCAACATCTGTTGTTTCACGTTTCAGTTTATGGAACTTGATGTCCGTTCTCATAGGATTCCGTACGCGGGCTGCATGGGGCTTGATGACCAGCAATGCCGATGACATTAAAAACACGTCACTTCATATAGAATGATGTATTATTGTTACTCATCCCATATAGCCTCATCGTCCCAGTCGTCCCATTTCTTGGGCTTCGACAGGGCATCATCACTAGTGGCATTGCCTTCCTGAAGAGAAAGAGCTATCATCTGTTCCACCTCGAAATACTCCAACATGGAGCTGGGAAACATCAAACTTGCCATCTTACGTATCAAATCCATGCTGCAAAGATAGACATTATTTTCTTACATCCCCCACTAATCTTCCGCTGAGCCGAAAAGAAATAAAAATGCCGAAATTCTCAAAAGCTTGTTGTTGAAATACGCCGAAATTCTCAAAGAGTCAAATCCTGTATATGCCGAAAATCTCAATATGTACTATTCAAACCCAACAGAAATCACCATATCAAGGTTATAGAAAGGTACTTGCTGGGTATGCGTCTTTCCCGGCATTGCTCCATGAGGAGTGACCTGTGCAAAAAATGCACATGTCACTTCACGAGATAGTTCTCCTTCCTGATATACCTTGGCAATATGGCGGCCTACCACCGTTCTGTCTCTTCCAAACAGTTCTGCCATCTGGCTTTGTGTAAGCCACACGGTATCTTTCTCCAACTTCACTTCAAGTTGGGTGTTTCCGTCATCCGTCATATAGAGCACAATTGACGAGCCGTTATTCGCAATGACTCTATTCTCTTTCATAACAGCTGTCAGCTAACCATTACTGGTTTTCCTCATTATTATATTAGGCATTTGGCCATAAAATTAGCCATTTTTGGGGTTCATATCTACATGACTACCAAAAAAAATTGTACTAGGTAGGTCCATATCATTCATGAAATACGCAGAATGTACCTTAACGAGTAACGAAAACGAGGGGGTGACTTTGGGTGACGCAATGACGAAGTCAGAAAACAGGAACGCCACAAGTAAAGATTGTCATAAAAATATCATAAGGGAAAAATCCTTGTGGAGAATCGGTCTCGTTCAATTTCGACCAGAGGAGCTTAAAAGCATCAGCCCTCAAGACAGAGAAAGATGGGGTCAGCAGGGAAGCACCCTACTTCCTCTCCGTCATGACGCCCTCGATGAGTATATCTCCCTCCAGCAGTTCGGCGGGAATGACGAGGGAGCCATCGTCCAGGAAGTCCTCTTGGGTGAAGAGACGGGAGAACACGCCCCCTGGGCCGTGATGGACGATGATTCCTGTGCAGATGAAGCCCTCTTCGCCCACTCCCTTCACGCGGAGCGGGGTGCGGCGGGGATGCCGGAAACCTGCATTGAAGGGTTGTCCATTGGAGAGAAGCACCTCTCCGTTCCGCTGGAAGTTGGACACGAGCACCATACCTGGGGAAGAGGCGGTGTCGGCATTGCCCCGACCATCACCACGGGAAAGGGCACCATCGCTGGGATTCACTTGCTGGGGAACGGCATCACCCAGACGAATATTATCCATATAGGCCACGAAAGGAGCCGTGAGGCGATGAGGCGATTCGCAGTCGAAGACGATGACAAGGGAAGTGGCACGCACCTGACCCACTCCCTTGAGGGGGAACACCACATCGGACCATTGGCCAGGTACAGCCTGATTGAGCGACAGACGGGCAGATTGCACCACATCGGTCCTCTGATGCTCCCAGCCAGGCTCCTGATGCTTGCCCAGTACCAACAGCATGCAACGTCCTGCCACTGGCTTGTGAATAAGCACATGCAGGTACTTCTCCTGTGGAGTGAGTTCAAACTGCTGGTCTTCGGGAAGGTCCACCCTTGCTCCATAGAGGTTGCTGCCATAAAGGCTTCGCTGGCAACCCAGCACATACGCCGAAGGATTGCCCCCGTCGGCAAAGGGGTTGGCCACCACCTTACAGTTGCCTGTCAACTGACCGCTGCGGAAAGGAGACTCCTCCCACTGATCCCATACGCCCACCCTGGGCAGGGGACTCTCCTCGAAGGTAATCTCTTGTGCTCTGAGGGGCGGTGCTATCATCAGAAGGAGCAGGGACGCACATATTATAAGAAGTCTGTTCATCATCATCATCATTTTAGTATACACTTACTCGCTGCAACGTGGGGCAAGCCTTGCTGTCCAGGATGGTAATTCGCAGATAGCGTACATCGGCTACGGGCTGCCATCCCTCTGTGCTTCCGCTCAAGGGCACTATGCGCTTGTAGCCGATGGTGGTACAGAGGCTGGGGGCATGCGTTTGCCAATGGATGCCGTCGGGGGAGGTCTCGATGGAGAACCTGCGCACCCTCTGTCCCAGGGCAATATATTCCTGAAGCATCACGGCATGCACGCTCTGCGGATGCTTCCAGGAGAGCGTGACCGTGGCGTGGCACACCCCATCGTTGGTGGCCCAATAGGTATCCTCATGGGCATCCAGCATCTGCTTGGGCTCATAGTTGCGATCTTTGCCTGAAAGTCGCACCTCGTTAGCCGCTATCTGGCATCCTCTTTGGGTTAAATCCGCCTTGCGTCCCAGGCGCTTGCGGAGCAGTTCCCCCAAGCGGCAGAGGGTCTCCTCGCTGTGCCTGGGTATGAGTCCGTCGGGCCCTGGAGGGACGTTCAGTATCAGATTGGCATTGCGCCCTACGGTCTCGAGATACATCCTGAAGAGACGCTCGGGGCTGAGTGCCTGCTCTCCCTCATGGTAAAACCATCCGCGGTCGGTGGCCTTGGCATCACTCTCCCCTGGGAGCCAGCACCATCCATCCTCGCTACCCTCAGCGGCATGAGGCTGGTCCTGCCCGTCGAGGCGGTTGTCCGTGGCCCAGTTGGTGATGCCTGCATATCCGCTCTCGTTGCCTATCCATCGGGCCTCACCACCCAATCCCCACATGAGGCAATGAGGCAACATGGCATGCACGGTGTCGCGCAGGTTGTAGAGGTCATAATAGATGGAGCGGTCCACCTTCACCATCTCCCGTCGGCCTCCATAATACCCATCGCCCCCATTGGCACCATCGAACCACATCTCAAACTGGTCCTTGCCGTAGGAGGCACACTCCAGACACTGGCGCAGGAACACGTCGGTCACATACTGGGGTGTGCCGTAGAGAGCACTATTCCGGTCCCACGGACTGATGTAGAAGCCGTACTTCATGCCCAGCCGTCGGGCAGCACGGGCAAAGTCGCGGGGGATGTTGGTCTGGCGAGCCTGCTTGCTGGTGCAGGCCAAGACAGAGTGGGTGGTGGTGGCTGTGGGCCACAGACAGAATCCATCGTGATGCTTCACCACGGCTATTCCACCACGCATACCAGCCTTGCGGGCCACCCTGAGCCACTGTCGGGGATTGGGCACAGAGGTGGGGGCAAACAGATTCTCATCCTCGTCACCCAGCCCCCACTCCCTACCGGTGTAAGTGTTCATACCGTAATGGAAGAAGGCATAGAACTCAGTCTGGCTCCAGGCCAGCTGGGTGGCCGTGGGGAGAGGGTGCACCGGTAGCGGTTCATTGTCTGGATTGGGGATGTGCTCGTCCACCAGAGGCAACTGAGCCTGGAGGCTGAACGACGTACAGCCAGCAAGCAGGAATGCTATGAGCAATCTCTTCATATACATTATATATATATTATATACGGCAAATATAGGGAAAGTTTTGGATAACTCTTGCACAGATGAGCGAAAGGCTATAGTTTTGCACGAAATTTCAGAGGATATGAGACAGAAAGAGGAAGCCACAGAGCGCCAAACATACTATACCCACACCCTTGCATGCGGAATACGCATCATCTGCGCACAATGTCCCACACAGGTCATCTATGCAGGTATAGCCGTGGATGCCGGTACACGCGACGAGACTGAGCAAGAGAGCGGCATGGCACACTTTACCGAACACATGTGCTTCAAGGGGACTCCCCGCCTCTCCTCACGGCAGGTATCGGCCAGAATGGAGTCGGTGGGAGGAGACCTCAATGCCTATACAGGGAAGGAGGAGACCGTCTATTACTCCATCTTCCTGAAGCAACATCTCCACCGAGCCATACATCTGCTGGCCGATATGGTACTGCATAGCTGTTTCCCACAGGAGGAGATGAACAAGGAAGCCGAGGTGGTGGCCGAGGAGATAGAAAGCTACAACGACCAACCGTCGGAACTGATTTACGATGAGTTTGAGAGCCTCATCTTCGGGCAGCATCCCCTGGGACGTAACATACTGGGCAATACAGAAAGTCTAAGGAGATACCAGACCGCCCACATGCAGGCCTTCCACCGACGCATGTACAGGCCACAGCGCATGGTACTCTTTGTGTACGGACAAGCTGACCCCACAACGGTCTTCCGACTGGCAGAACGGGAGATAGAGCAACTGGGCATTACCCCTGCCACCGAAGAGCCAGCACCGAGATTGGCACCCCTGTGCAACCTCATGCCCCAGGAACCCGTACTGCACAGGAGGAAGGACACCCACCAGGCACACGTCCTGCTGGGGGCGCCATCCTATGCCGCCACCAACCCTCGCCACACGCACATGTTCATGCTGAGCAACCTGCTGGGCGGACCCTGCATGAGCAGCAGACTCAATGTGGCACTACGCGAACAGCACGGACTGGTATACACCGTGGAGAGCAATTCCTCGTGCCATACCGATGCAGGACTCTGGTGCATATACTTCGGATGCGACCAGAAGGATGTAACCAGATGTCTGAGACTGGTACGCAGGGAACTGAAGCGACTGACCGACGCTCCCCTCTCACCAAGGGCACTCAAGGCTCTCAAGAGGCAACTGAAGGGACAGATAGGAGTGGCAGGAGACAACTATGAAAGCACAGCCATAGGGATGGCCAAACGTTACCTGCACTATGGCACCACACGCACCACGCAGCAAACATTTGAGCTGATAGACGCTGTTACTGCCCACGACCTGCAGCAGACGGCACAGGAAATCTTCCTGCCCGAACGCCTGCAGACACTCATCTACGAGTAAGCCATCACAATATATAGGTATCTATCTTGAAATAATGAGAGGATAATGCACATCGGCAGAGGCCTTTCACATAACTTTGCAGCAGGAAAGGAGATAAAAGGTAACATGACACTCAACGAACTGAATATAGGACAGCAAGCCGTCATCACGGAAGTGGGAGGACAGGGAGGCACCCGTCAGCACTTCCTGGACATGGGAATGATACCTGGTGCAGCCCTTCGACTGCAGAAGTTTGCACCCATGGGAGACCCCATGGAGATACGCATACATAATTACGAACTGGTACTTACTAGGGCCGACGCAGCCCTCATTGGCATCACGCAGGAGGGAGTGGAAGAGGCCCTGAAGCACGAAGCCGACCAGCACACCATACACGAGGACAACTGCCGAGTGTGCCACCACAACGAGCATCCTGGACTGGGAGAGGAAGGAAGATACCACCAGGAGGATACGGAACATCCACAGACCGTGGGAGAAAGGGAGCAGGACAGACCCCTGCACTTCGCCCTGGCAGGCAACCAGAACTGTGGCAAGACCACCCTCTTCAACCAACTCACAGGGGCCAACCAGCACGTGGGCAACTTCCCTGGAGTGACCATAGACCGCAAGGAGGGCATCATCAGAAGTCATCCCAACGCCACGGTGACCGACCTCCCCGGCATCTATAGCCTCAGTCCTTATACCAGCGAGGAGATAGTGAGCCGCGATTTCATCCTGCAAAACCACCTGGACGGTATCATCAACATTGTGGATGCGTCGTGCATAGAGAGGAGTCTGTACCTCACCATGCAACTCATGGAGCTGGACATACCCATGGTACTGGCACTAAACATGATGGACGAGGTGGAGGGAAACGGAGGTTCGTTCCGCATCAATGCCATGGAACGTATGCTGGGCATCCCTGTCATACCCATCAGCGCCATGAAGAACGAGGGAGTGGACGAACTGGTGCAGCATGCCATCCATGTGGCAAAGTACAGGGAGAAGCCGCTCCGAAAGGACTTCTGCAGCCCCACGGAGCATGGAGGATCGCTGCATAGGGCCTTGCATGCCATCATGCATCTGACCGAAGATCATGCCCGGCGGGCATCCATTCCCATCCGCTTTGCAGCAAGCAAACTGATGGAGAACGACCAGAGGGTGATAGAGGCCCTACAACTGAACGACAACGAACAGGACCTGCTGGAACATCTCCTGTGCCAGATGGAAGAGGAGCGAGGACTGGACCGCTGTGCTGCCATCGCCGACATGCGCTACAGTTACATCCAGCGACTCTGCAGCCGCACCGTGGTATATCCCTCGGAGAGCAAGGAACACCTGCGGAGCCAACGCCTGGACAGAGTGCTCACAGGCCGATGGACAGCCATCCCCTCCTTCCTGCTCATCATGGGGACGGTGTTCTATCTCACCTTCTTCTCCCTGGGGGCATGGCTCCAAAATCTCTTTGAGGAAGCCATAGAGGGAGTGACCATGCTCACCGACCGCTTGCTCACCTCGTGGGACATAGCACCCGTGGTGCACAGCCTCATCATCGATGGTGTGTACGGAGGCGTGGGGACGGTGTTGTCCTTCCTGCCTCTCATCATCGTACTCTTCTTCTTCCTGAGCATGCTGGAGGATACGGGATATATGGCACGCATAGCCTTTGTGATGGACCGCCCCATGAGGCGGTTGGGACTCTCGGGGCGCAGTATAGTGCCACTACTGATAGGCTTCGGATGCTCCGTGCCCAGCATAATGAGCAGCCGCACTCTGCCCAGCGAACGAGACCGCCGACTCACCATCCTGCTCACACCCTTCATGTCCTGCACGGCCAAGATTCCCGTATATGGATTCTTTGCCCTGGCATTCTTCCCCGACCACATGGGACTGGTAACCGTGAGCCTCTACGTCCTGGGCGTGCTCACTGGTATCCTGTCGGCATTCCTTTTCCGCAAGGCTCTCTTCAGGGGCGGAGCTGTTCCCTTCGTAATGGAACTGCCCAACTACCGCATGCCTATAGCCTCCAACGTGGGTAGGCTGCTATGGGAAAAAGCCAAGGACTTCCTGCAGAGGGCATTCACGGTCATCTTCCTGGCAGCTATAGTAATATGGTTTCTGCGCACCTTTGATTTCCACCTCAACATGGTGACTCCCGACAGTCAGGACAGCAGTATCCTGGCTCAGGTGTCCAGCCTGGTGGCACCCATCTTCACTCCCTTAGGGTTTGGAGATTGGCGCGTGGTAAGTGCCCTGGTGAGTGGTCTGCTGGCTAAAGAGGTGGTGGTAGTAAGCCTCGAAGGGCTGCTCTCGGGCGTGTCGCTCACATCGCTCTTCTCTGCCGGTACCGCCTATGCTCTGCTGGTCTTCTGTCTCCTCTATACGCCCTGCATGGCTGCCATGGCCACCATCCGCCGTGAACTGGGTACGCGCTGGATGCTCTTCGTCATGGGTTTCCAGTGTGTGACAGCATGGATAGCCGCCTTCCTCATCACCCTCGTCCTATGAACATACAGAGTATCATCCTCCTGGCGGCCGTCCTGCTGGTGGCCCTGTGTGTGCTCTGCTATCATCTGAAGCGGCGCAAGGAGACAGGTGGATGTTGCCCTGGCGGAGGATGTCAGGGATGCTCCCTGAACCAGTCTTGTTCACCAAAAGCAAATTCCAACAACAAAGCACATGGAACGAAAGGCATATAACCACATAGACCTCCTGAGAGCCATACTCATACTGATGGTCATCCTGGTGCACATCATCCACTTTGGCACCCTCTACCCTCGCGTCCGTGAAGTCATCTTCGTGTTCTTCATGCCTGCCTTTCTGCTGATCACGGGCTACCTCACCAATGTGAGAAAGTCTCTGCCTCAGTTTGCCCTCTACGAACTGCGCATAGTGCTACCCTACTGCATCATGGTCACGGGCTTTGCCTGCCTGTCGCTCTTCCTGCCCGTGCGCGACGGCCTTACGGAACTCAGCTGTGAGACACTCCTGCACACGCTATGTATCACGAGCATCGGTCCCTACTGGTTCCTGCATCGCATGATTATCTGTTCGCTACTCTATTGGCTGGCCTTCCGCATGGAGCATCGTACGGGTACCCTGGGGGCATACTTCCTGCTCATAAGTATGGCCGTTGCCATGAGCCTCTTCACCCCCTTGCTGCCAGCCCGCGATGCCTTCTATTATATAATAGGTGTGGGCGTCCGACTTTTCCACGGCGACCTCTTGCGCCTGTTCCGTCCCTGCGCCTGGGCATGGATACCCTTCGGCATGCTGGCCATCTGGGCCGACCACAGCAGATGGGGAGATGTGGGCACCCTGGTATACGTAACCTGCTTCCTGTGCGGGATGAGCGCTATAGGCAATGTACTTCCCACGCGCCTTTACCGTCATCTGGGATACATCGGTCGAAACACCCTTCCCATCTATCTCTTCCATCCCATCTTCACCATGGTAGCCAAGTTTCTGCTACCTGCCTTTGCCTTTGACCCCAGTGGTCTGCTCCACACAGCCTGCACACTCCTGATGGGTACCTGGGGAAGCCTGCTCATAGCCTGGGGGATGGACAAGACCCACCTCTCATGGTTACTGGCCCGAAAGCAGTTGCTCAGATAGGAAGAGAGCGGTCCTCGGCAGGAAACAAAGGACATTTAATATGCGAACAGCATGTTTTTCAGGATGAACGCTTATTTTTCTGCAGGCAAAAGCATCTTGAAAAACAAACATTTTCATACCTTTGCAGCGTCATAATAAGATAGCTATTAATAGATTATTGCTTTACATACAGAATCTGTGGTCACATCATTGTCCCCACAGAATCAAAGGATATCATTAAAAATCATATTTTTTTAAACAAACTATTTATGAAGAGAATCTACTTTCTTTTTCTATCCATGCTGATAAGTATGGCGAGCATGATTGCTAATGCTCAGAGCACTTACACATTGACTGTCAATGTGGACGATGCCACAAGGGTAGGTGTACAAACGTATTCCAACGAGAGCTACACCTTCGTGGACCAGGAGGTTGTGAATGGTGCCAACACATACAGCGTGGCCTCCTACTCTCAGATTAGGATTTATGCCAAGGAGGGCTATCTGCTGGCAAGTGTTTACAACGACACATACAACTACAATGTACAGTCGTCCTACTCCACAGAATATTCTACTTCTGTCAGTTCCGACCTGGCCTTTACCGTGACATCGGCCAAGGAATCAGACGTGTACACCAAGACCTTCAAGATTACCGTTGACAACCCTTCCGCAATAATGGCTCGCCTCTATTCGGGCCGCGTGGTAAGTCTGACGCAGGGAGAGAATGTGGTGGCCTATAGTCCCGAGACTGAGCCCCAAGTGAGCATTAGCTCCTCGAGCGGTACGCCCTTGTATAAGGTGACGGATAACGGTACCGATGTGAAGCCTCAGAACAACACGTACTATGTGAGCCTCTCTGACGAGACCAACCTGAACGTAATCTCCCAATGGCCTGCTGACTTGAAGTTCAACCTCAAATTCAGCCTCGCCGACGAGTCCATGACAGATGTCATCTCTGGCATCAGCGTGAATAATGTACCTGTGGAAGGATTCAGTACTGAAGGTGTGGAGATACAGGGTGGTGCACTGGTGACGGTAACCTTCAACATCAACAATTATGCCATCAATTCCCTGACGCTGAATGACGCCTACACCTCACTCTACGGTTCACAGTATAGTTTCTATATGACAGAGAACATCACATTGGGCGTTTCAGCCACCAAAATGGTGCCCATCAAGTTTACTGTCAATATCGACGACCCCAGCAACATCACCCTCTACAAGGGCTATACCTATGAAAACAATACCGTGGCCCTCACAGCAGGCGACAATCTTCTGGAGATGTCCTCCAACTCCAGCCGCTGTGTGACCATCATGCCCAACAGCCAATGCTACATCTCCTCCATCAGCGATGGAACACAGGATTACACCCCCTCAGCCTATGGTACCACAGTATCCGTAAGCGAAGGCATGGTGATTACCATCAAGACAGGTAAGATTGTGCGCGACAAGGTGGCAAAGATTATCGTGACCGGTCGTGAATTGGCCACAGACTACTTCTCCTTCTACAGCACAGTGGACAACAGCATGAGATTTGACTTCAACGAAGGCGAGAATACACTCAACTTCTGCGATGCCGACCTGCCATTCACATTCGGATGCTATGGAAAGGATATCAACACAAATAACAAGATTTATATCAACGGCCTGCTCGCACACAAGTATTATGGATCTTATAACCTGCGCTTTGACCACGATGCCACCATCCGCATAGACCTGAACGGCAGTAACGCAAGCCAGGAGAAGGCTGTAAGCTTCGTACTGGGAGAGGGTGTGGACAAGTATATGATATCTCAGGTGACCACACCATTGGGAATCGCCTACGAATGGGATACCGTGGGATTGGTCAGCATAGATAACAACAGCTACGATGTGACCATCACTCCTGCTGCCGATGCACCCATAAATATATACCTGGACGGAAATGCTGTGAAAGCAAATGCCGATGGCAATTATGTGCTGAGCATCACTCCCGAAAGTTCCGTCATCAATATCAACAACAAGGAGGCTGACGGCATCATAGAAGTCAGCAATGCCGACAAGCAGACAGAGAGTAAGATATACACTCTGAGCGGCATGCAGGTGAAGAAGGCCACCAAGGGCCTGTACATCATCAATGGCAAGAAATACATTGCCAAGTAAGGCACGTGACTCACAGGCCTAAGGATGATTCCCTATAAAGAACTGTAACAGACCACCCATGAGAGCGGGCGAGACAAACCAAACTGTCTCTCCTGCTCTCGGGTGTTTTTCATAAAGAACAACAAACTTAGACAAATAACAGATACTGATGAAGAAATTGATGTTTTCGGCTATGCTCCTGTTGATGGCCATCGCCATGCATGCGCAGGGAAATCCCTCGCTTGCCAATCAGTTTGCCATCCAGCGTATGAAGATGGAGCAGACCAACACCCCATTCAACCAGAGGATGCAGAGCCTGCGTAAGGTGAAGAAGATGCCCGACACGTCCTCTGCCACCAAGATGGCCTTTGCCCGACTGGCAGAAGGTGTGACCCTGGAAGACATACAGGCACAAGGCGTGCAAGTGGTGCGCACCATGGGACCGTTTGTCATCATTGCCACTACCCTCGATGATGCCGAGCGTGTGGCCTCACTCAAGCTGTTCAAGGATTTCCAGTTTGAGAAAAAGGTGCAGCAGAAGATGAACTATGCCAGAAAGGCCACACATGTGGACGATGTGCATCAGGGCATAGGTCTGACACAGGCATATACCGGCAAGGGAGTGGTGTGCGGAATCGTGGATAATGGTTTCGACTTCGGACATGCCAACTTCCTGGATGCAGAAGGCAGACCACGTATCAAATACTATGAGAGCGTGGGCACCAACAGCAATGCCACATCAGCTGACGACTATTTCACCATAAAGCCATATAACACTCCTGAGGCCATCCAGAAACTCACCACCGACAATACTGGCTCTTACCATGGCACACACACCATGGGCATCATGGCGGGAGGATACCGGGGAAACACCAAGGCCTCAATCCTGAAGGAGGAAACCGACAAATTCACCACCACAATAAGTGAAAGTACTCCCAACCCCTACTATGGCATGGCCTATGATGCCGATATCATAGCTGGCTCGGCAGTAAACATGTCGAACCTCGAGATTGCACAGGCCGTGTATGACCTGGCCCTGTATGAGGAGTATAGCAAACAGCCTCAGGTCATCAACCTCTCACTCGGTTCCAACAGCGGACCTCATGACGGAACGAGTGCCGAATGTCAGGTGTTCGACTTGCTTGCACAGCAATATGGTTCCAAAATCGTTGTCGCCTCGGGTAACGAAGGAGACATGAAACTGGCCATACACAAGCAAATTACTGCAGACGATACGGAGATGAAGTCCTTCGTGACAGGAGCAGCTCTCGAGGACAAGGATGGCTCTTACTACATGCGCTATGGAGGAATAGAGATTTACAGCAATGACAACAAGCCCTTCAAGAAACTGGACATAATTGTGTACAATACCGCTCGCAATCGTGTATCCAGAACCTTTTCACTCACTCCCACCGAAACAAACAAGGGTTCAGGCACCTACTACTGCTCTGCCGCCTATGTTGACCACGTGGGCGGAACAATGGACTTGACCTTTGGCAAATATTTCGATGGCTGGGTAGGATTCGGATGGAGCATCGACGAGAACAGCAACCGTGCATATGCCTTGATAGACATTGCAACCATGGACATCGAATCTAACAACGTGGACAACCAGTATATCATCGGATTCAAGGTAACAGGCGAGGAAGGCCAGCGCTTTGATGCTTATGCAAGCGGAGATGCCATCTATGGAATCGACTCCTATAACGTGGAGGGATGGGACGATGGCACATGCAATGGAACGATAAGTGACATGGCCACAGGAAAGCACACCCTGTGTGTGGGTTCCTATACAGAAGTCAACGGATGGTCACAGCTGGACGGATACAGCTATAGCCAACTCCAGGAGGATGGCACGCCCGTACTGGAGAAGGGCAAGGTATCATCATTCACATCCTTTGGTACGCTGGCCGACGGACGCAATCTGCCACATGTTCTGGGACCTGGAGCCTACGTCATCTCATCCATGAACAGACATTACCTGGAGGCCGCCGGATACGCCGACAGCGAGGATATACTCACAGCTGTGGCTCTCAACGATACCCGCGATCCCTACGCATGGTCGGCAGGAACATCCATGGCATGCCCCGCCGTCACAGGTATCATAGCCCTGTGGCTGGAGGCCGACCCTTCACTCACCATGGATGAAATCAAGGATATCATTGCCACCACCTCACAAAAAACGGAGAACATGACCCTGGACGATCCCGCGCAGGTGGGCTATGGTCTGATAGATGCCTATGCAGGACTCAAGGAGGTACTCCGCCGCAAGGGAACTGACGGCATATGGGGTCAGAAGGGGGATGACAGCCGACTGGTGGCCACAGCCTGTGGTGACCGTCGTGTGAACGTCTTCGTGGCTGGCGAAAAGGCTCTGGATATCGATGTGTATGACATGGCTGGCATCAAGGTAAAGGATATGCACGCCCAGGGAGACGAGGCCATGATAGACCTCTCTGATACCTCCAAGGGTGCCTATATCATCCGCGTAAACGGACGCTTGTCGAAATGTATCTTGGTGAAATAACAGATATCAATAACATGCTCCCATCATACACCTGGAGGAAAGGGTGTGATGGGAGATGCAAACCATATAATCAGACAATGAAGAAGAACAGATTCTTACTCCGACTCATGATGATGGCCTGCACATGCATGATGCTGCCCTTCGCAGCCATGGCGCAGACCGAAGAGAAACCTCTTATAGAATTCAAGACTGCCGTACTGGAGCAGGAAGGCGAGGAAGTAGGACGCACCGTGACCATCTTCCTGGGCGGATACAAGCAGGAGACGGACTATATCGACTTCGACTGCGGTAACGGGCTGGAAGAGCATGAGCTCAATCCCGCCACCATCGACGCTTCCACAGGCAGCTGGAACGGCGGTACTTCCATTACCTGCAACGTGACCGAGGAGGGCATCGTGCGCATTTGGGGCGATCCCGAGAATATTGCCGTGATAAACTTCGACGGATGTTATATCACGGACCTCACCATGCAGGAGATGCCCAACCTGTATTACATCAATCTGGACCACAATCTGCTGCATGAGCTGGACCTCTCGGCATATTCTGGACTGGGAGCTATCTCCGTAAGCGACAACCCCTTTGACAGGAAACCTCTGAAGATAGGTGCAAACAAGCCTAAGCTCATGGTCCTGGAGATGGGACAGTTGACAAACATAGACCCCGAGTTCAACCTCTCGGACTATCCCGAACTGATTTCCTTTGACGGATATGCCAGCAAGGGACTCTACAAGGTGGATCCCACGAAATGTACCAAGCTCCAACGACTCTCTATCGATGGTACCAACGTGAGCAGCCTGAACCTCTCCAACAATCCCAATATCACCATACTCAACATTAGTGATACGGGCATCAAGGAGATAGACCTGAGCAACCTCACCTACCTGCAGCAGTTCTATGCCGACCATCAGTCGAGCACCATGAATACCGACTGCAAACTCACCTCGCTTGATGTGAGCAAGAACAAGAAACTGGTGTACCTCTTTGCAAGCGGCAACCTGCTCAAGGAGATTGACCTGAGCAACAACTATTATCTGCAGCAACTTTATCTGGCCGACAATAAGCTCACAAGCATCAATCTGGACAATAACCCTCAGCTGTTGAATGTCATCCTGCGCAAGAATAATATGGACTTTGCCACCCTGCCCTTACCTGGCGATTGGTATCAGTATGACTACAACCAGAACAACATGCCTGTGGCCAAGACCATAAAGGTGGGCGACGTGATAGACCTCTCGGCACGTGTCCTCAGGGAGGGTACCACCACCACCTGTGGCGTGTATATGGCCAGCGAGGATGTGGCAGGACAGACCACTCCCTTGGGCGAAGAGTATTATACCTATGCCGATGGTAAGGTAACCTTCCTGCAGGCTCCCGAGGACAGCGTCTACATTGCCTTTGCCAACGATAAGTTCCCCGACATTACCCTCGACTATATGCCTCTGCGCACCGAGAAGTTCTTGGTAAAGACTGCCGAGAACTACGGACTGGATGATGTAAAGGTGACCATCAACCCCGTGGTGTCATCCACAGGTGTTACCCTCAATATGAAGGTGGGCATGGCTGGTGCTACTGCCGACAGTCCCAAGACATTCTATATCTCGGACAAAAACGGTAACAAGAAGTCGTTCCTGGCTACCACCAGCGGTATGCCCTCGGAGAACAATGTCAGTTATCAGACCACTTCGGACGTGGCATATATCCTTGTGCCTCAGGACGAACTCCTCACGGCTCTGGAAATCAGAAACCAGCAACTCACAGATATCAACATCACCAAGGCTCGCAGCCTGGGCGACCTTCGCCTGGTGGGTACTGGTCTCAGCCAGATTGATCTGGGCTACAACCGTGGCTTGAGAAACCTGGAGATTACAGGCAACCACTTCTCCACACTCAACATCCGTGGTGTGAATGATGCTTACCAGAAGAATCTGCTGCAGGACATCAATCTGAGCAACAATGGTATCACAGAGATTAAGCTCAACGATATGGGCACCATACGCAACCTCAATCTCTCGGGCAACCAGCTGACGGAACTCTCACTCAAGGATGCCGACAATATGCAGACACTCGACCTGAGTCACAACCTGCTCACAACGGCCAACCTGAGTTATTGCACGCTCATGACCGATTGCAACCTCTCACACAACAACATCGCCGAGGTGGTGATGCCTGTGGAGAACAGTCTGCAGAACTTCCTGTGCAATGACAACAACCTCTCCTTTGCCACCCTGCCACGTGTGGACGCAAGCGTACATTATGAATATGCTCCACAAAACAAGGTAGGCATAGCCGAGAAGGCTCCTGGCGTGGACCTGCAGGCACACAACGTGGACGGACAGACCACCTACATATGGAAGAAGGCCGATGGTACTGTTCTGACCGAGGGAACGGACTATACCATTACCGATGGTATGACACGATTCCTCACACCGGCCGTGGGACAAATCGTACATTGTGAGATGACCAACAGCCTCTTCAGCGGTCTCACACTTGTCACCACAGATATTGAAGCGGCCGACATGCCCAGCTACAAGATTGGCACATTCAGCACCACCGAGGATGGCACAGGCACCCTGGTACTGCGCTCGTATTCTCCCACCACCATCTGTATCGACTGGAAGGGCGGCGGCGTGGCTGTGGAGAGCTACACGGTCACCAACGACCTCACCGTGTGCGAGGTTACCACCCATGCAGGAGGCGAATGCGCCATATATGCCTATGAGGAGAAATCGCCTCTGTACGTATTCAGCACCAACGGCATCAAGATGAAGGATGCGGACCTCACGAACATGAAGAGCCTTGTGCTGGTCAACCTCACCAACTCTGGTCTTACGGACGTTAAGTTGCCCGATTCGGATGATCTGGCAGAACTCATCCTGGACAAGAACAATCTGACAGACATCGACCTCTCTCGCTATGCCTCTCAGTTGCGTATGTTGTCACTCAACAACAACCAGCTTACCTCCTTTGATGCCTCTAATATGCAGAATCTGCTCAGCCTGGCTATTGCCAACAACCAGTTGACATCTCTCAAGCTGGCCAACCCAGATATGTACAACCTGGAGGCATCGGGCAACCAGCTGACGGATATCGACCTGTCAAAGAATAAGGGATTGTCGCAGCTGTTCCTCTCCAACAATCAGCTGGAGCACATCGACATCAAACCCTTGCGAAGTATCGTGGCTCTGCATATCGACTACAACAAGTTCCGCATCAGCACGCTTCCTATACTCAAGAATGTATCATCATACCAATATGCCAATCAGGCCAACATCCTTGTCTCTGCCGACGAGAATGGCGTGGTGGACCTCTCTTCTGAAGCGCTTGCTGGCGACTCTGTCACCCTGTACCGATGGTTTGTGGGAGAGCCCTGGTATGATGAGAATACGGGCGAACTGACGGGCGAGGAGCTCTACTATGATGATGAGGTATATGTGAGGGATGGTGTATCCACCTTCTCCGCGCCCATCGACGGAGTGGTGTGCGCCATGACCAACAACATGTTCCCCAACCTCACACTCTGCACAGAACCTCTGGATGTAGTCACCACCGGCATCAAGGGCGTCTCAGCAGGCTGTCTGCCTCGTGTCAGAATAGAAGGCCACGAGATAGTCTTCGATGAAGATGAGGGCGTATCGTGTGAGGTATTCACCACATCGGGCTCTCAGGTGGCTCGTGTGAATGGTGTGGGCCGAGTTTCGCTGCCTGCAGGCATCTACCTGGTACGCTGTGGGAAAACGGCTGTCAAGGTACGCATAAGATAAGGATATGACTATTGGAGAAGGGGGATAAGCTCTCTCCCCTCTTCAGGAAAAGGAATCGGCGACTACGGACCATCTCTGGTTGTAGCCGCCGTTTTCTTATATATATATATTCCCTCTGGTTCCCCGCCTATGAACTTACACGGTGTGGATGGGAGCGCCCTGGATGAAGGCACGCACGTTGTCCTCCAGGATGCGCAGAAGGCGCATACGAGCTTCGCGAGTGGCCCATGCTATGTGTGGCGTAAGAAAGACGTTTGGAGCCGCGAGAAGGGGATTATGAGGCTGAGGAGGTTCGGTACTCAGTACGTCGGCAGCATAGGCCGAGAGGAGCCCCGAGCGAAGAGCATCAGCAACAGCCTGCTCGTCCACCACTGCCCCACGGCTTGTATTGATGAGTATGGTGCCGGGCCTCATCAGGGAGAGGGTGGAATCGCTGATGAGATGATGTGTGGCAGGGGTAAGGGGACAATGCAGAGAGATAATGTGACAACTGGACCAGAAGGCGTCCCCCTCGAGCTTGGTACCCCCCAGGGGCAAATCCTTCTGCGGGCGGCGGCTCAGAGCCACCACGTCCATGCCAAAGGCTTGAGCCATGGATGCCACTCGGCTCCCTATGCCTCCCACACCCACGATACCCATGCGCTTCCCCTCCAGTTCGGTGAGAGGGGTATCCCAATAGCAGAAGTCGGCGCTGTGGGTCCAGCTGCCCTCCTGGATAATCTGATGGGTGTAATGCTCCACGCGGTTGGTGATGGTGAGCAGCATGGCAAAGACGCTCTGCGCCACAGAGGCTGTGCTGTAGGCGGGGATATTGCTGACGATGACCTGATGCCTTCGGGCAGCCTCCATATCGATAATATTATATCCTGTGGCTGTCACACCTATAAATCTGAGACGAGGCAGCTGGGCGAAGGTTTCCTCCGTGAAAGGAACCTTGTTGGTGAGCACTATCTCAGCATCCTGGCATCGGGGGATGACCATGGAGGTTTCTGTGCGGGGATATACGGTGAGCGACCCCATGGAGGCAAGGGTATCCCAGCTGAGGTCGCCTGGGTTGAGTGCATGTCCGTCTAGGACCACTATGTTCATATGCTATGCTTGTTTGGGGTCTGATGACCGGTGGTTCTTCTATTTGAGAATGAATATCTGGTAATCCTTGATGCTTCCGGGTGCTCCATGCTCCATGCGTGGGAGATATTCGAGAGCCGTCACAGTATACTCTCCGCCCAGGTCGATGACCAGCAGATGGGGTGCCGAGGCATCCTGCTCTGTCTGCCAGAAGGTGGACTCCTGGAGGTCAAAGGCTTTGTCGCCCGTGTGGTTTCCCTGCAGATTCTCGGAGTTGGCATACTTCACGCTCCATTGGTCTCGTGGGATGCGCTTACCGTTCTTATCCTTGAGATAGATTTCGGCCACAGCCACGGGCTTGCCGTCATGTGTGGTGGAGCATTGTATGGCCAGGAATCGTCCCTGTGCAGCCTGGCTGAATGTGATGGTCTGCCATCCATTGCCAGCCTTCGTCGCTCCCTGTGCCACGGGTGTGGCTGAGTTGAGGTCGGGTTTGTCTCCGATGTTGTTATGTCGGAGCGAGCGCTCCAGTTGCAGCTTATCCAGTTCGGGCTTGTCCTGTCCCCAGAGGACGGGCTCCCGTGGCCCTACCACGTCTATCACGATGATTTCGTTCTCTCCCTTCTTCAGCCAGCAGCCTGGGCAGTAGAGTGTCTGCTGCGGGCCGATGCTCCAGAAGCGTCCCAGGGCATGTCCGTTGAGGTATACCAGCCCCTTGCCCCAGGTCTCCATATTGAGGAAGGTATCGCCCGTCTGCATCAGGCGGAATGTGGTGCGATAATAGCCAATGGGCTTGGGCAGATCCACGAGCGGTCCCATATCGGTCTGTGGTGCCGAGAGGGCTCTGAGGGCGTGGCTGTAGGAGTCCTTGATGCGGGCCATCTGCCAGTCCTTGAGCGTCCAGGTGACCTCGTCGCCATCCACATCGGCTGTGAGGGAGACGTCCCCTATGAGTCCCTTGAAGTCCTTGATGGCTCGGCCAAAGTTGATGCGTCCCATGGCTTCCACGAGGAGGGTCAAGCGGTCGCCCTGCTGAGTGGGCGGAAGCTGCAGGGTGCGCTCGTTCTTCACCCTGTCCACCTTACCCACATACTTGCCGTTGATGAAAGCCTGCACAAAGTCGTGCCCGTCAATGTGGAGGGTAGACCCTTGGGCTATCTGAGGCAGGTCTGTACGATAAATCATGGAGCCATACCCCATGTTCATCTCCTCGAAGGTGATGGGCTCACGGCTGGCAGCCACGCTATCCACGCCCATGCAGAGCGAGGATACCAGGCTGAGTGTCATGCGTGGGATACTGATGAGCCGAGCAGGAGCAGCGGGGATAGCGGGAAGTTTCTGTGAGGAATACTTCTGCAGGGTTTGCCTCAGCAGATGGTATTTCTCGGTGGCGCTGCCATACTCATTGATGGGTGCATCGTAATCATAAGAGGTCACGTCGGGGGCGAAGCCTGGTGAGTTGGCTCCTGCCCAATGGCCGAAGGAGGTGCCTCCGTGTGTCATATAGAGGGAGAAGGAGATGCCCTTGGAAAGCATCTCGTCGATACCGTTCACCATATCCTGAGCAGGACGTGTCTCATGGCGGGCTCCCCACTTGTCGAACCATCCGCTCCAGAATTCCGAACACATAAGGGGCGTGTGGGGACGGAGTTGGCGCAGCCGACGGAACTGGTCGTCAATATTGGCTCCCGTGCCGAAGTTCATGGTCCACACCAGGTCATCCAATCCGTTCTTCTCGAAGTTGGAGTTCCAGTCGCATTGGAACAGGGTGGTGGGCTTGCTCCCGTCCTTGTCCCAGTATTTGCGTAGGGTGTCTCTGATCTGAGCTATGTACTGCTTGTTCTCTCCATAACTGCCATATTCGTTCTCCACCTGCACCATGATGATGGGGCCTCCCTGCTGTATGGTGAGCGGAGCCAGCTGCTCGGCCACCTTCGCTTCGAAGCGGTCCACGGCAGCCATGAAGAACTCGTCGGGTTCGCGCAGACGTACATCTTTCTTCTTGAGCAGCCACCAGGGCAGTCCGCCCATCTCCCACTCTGCACACACATAAGGGCCAGGGCGCACTATCACGTACATGCCGTTCTTCTGCGCCAATCGGCAGAACTCGGCCACGTCATTCTGTCCCGAGAAGTCAAACACTCCCTCCTGCTGCTCGTGGATGTTCCAGAAGATATAGATGCAGATGGTGTTCATGCCTAATGCCTTGCACATCTGTATGCGATGCTCCCAGTAGGGGCGCGGGATGCGTGGGTAATGAATCTCGGCAGCCTTGACCACGAAGGGTTCTCCGTGAAGCAAGAACGTCCCGTCACCTGCCACGAACGTGTTTTGCATCATCTTGGCACGTCTTTTTGCCAAACTCTGCTCCAGTTTGCGGCATTCTTGAGAGGAGATTTGGATAACCGTACCATGGCGGGGTGTGAATGCGCCCTCGGTCTTGGTATCGGTCACATGAGTGAAGGTGCGCAAGTCGGAGGAGCGTGTAAACTGATAATGGCCCTTGGTGTAACAGTCATACATCAGGCACCAGTCTCCTCCTATGAGGGGGAACACACCTGCTCCTTCCACATTGTCCTTGGTCTGCTCGCAGAATCCATCCAGCAGGGTCCACTCCTGTGGGGCATGGAGGTCCTGGAACACATACTGGCGGATGCCCTTGTGAGCGCCCTCCTGCTCGGTCTTGAAGAAGAGGTGATAGAGGCCCGTATGGTCCCGTACGATGTCCGTATCGATGGCAGGAGCATGGAAGTCAAAGAGCACCTGAGGGTCGCCCTCCAGGTCAGTGAAGTCGGCATTGGCATAGGCCCAGTAGACACGGTCATAGGGAATGGTGCCATCGTCGGTAAGGAGCGAGAAGTATACCATATACTTGCCAGCCTGCTCGTCATAGATGGTCTGGGGAGCCCACACACGGGTTACGCGAGCAAAGTTCTTTCCCTCATACCTCTTGGGGAAATGCACGGTATGATGCTGCCAATGGATGAGGTCACGCGACTTCATGAGCACGATGCCGCGGTTGCTGCTCCATCCTAAGGAAGAGCGCATGTCGGTGGCCACCATGAGATACTCCCCGTCCTGAGTGCGCAGGATGTGAGGGTCACGCACACATCCCGTGAGGGCAATACTGTCCGATGCCACCACAGGATCGCCACCATTGAGGGGCGTATAGTGGAAACCATCGTCGCTTACGGCATATCTGATCTGCTCCTGCTGAGGTTCGTTACCAGTGAAATACACAAAGAGATACTTGTTGCGAGCACTCGACACCACTGTCACCATCAGCAGAAGGAGGGTGAGGAAGGCGTAGCGGGGAATATTTCTGTTCTTCATATGGATAATAAATATAGATATAATCAGACCATCAGATGTGTTTCTGTTGACAGATAGACATGTTAGTACTGTACAAAGTTAATAAAAAAATATATCTTTGCATCATGAAAGGGAAACAGAAAATATTATTCGTGTGCCACGGCAACATCTGCCGCAGCCCGATGGCTGAGTTTATCATGAAACAGATGGTGGATAAGGCTGGACGAAAGGCAGAATACGAGATAGAAAGTGCAGCAACCTCTACGGAGGAACTGGGCAATGACCTTTATCCCCCTGCCAAGTCCTGCCTGCGAGGCCACGGAGTGCCGTTCGTGAGGCGCGAAGCCCGGCAGATAACGCGTGCCGACTACGAATACTTTGACCGCATCTTCCTGATGGACAACAACAACTATGCGTGGCTCTCACGTCTCATGCCCGACCTGGTATGGAAAACGTCATCGGGATGGGAGGACAGGGACAGCAAGGTGTGCCTGCTCATGCAACTGGCTGGACAGGCGCGTGATGTGGCCGACCCCTGGTATACGGGCAACTTTGAGCGCACCTTTCTGGATATCTCCCGAGCTCTTTCCGCTTTCCTGGTGCCCTGAATCCAACTTTTTATTCATAATTTTGCAGGATAATCCTTATTCAGGAAGAAACAGACATGCATGGACTGATAAGCAAGACTGGCAAGATCATACTGCCGCTCATACTGGCTTCTGCCATACTGTGGTGGATGTATCGAGGACTCGAATGGGAGCAGCTGGGCGACGTGCTCTCCCATGACATGTCCTGGGACTGGATGCTCCTGAGCATGCCCTTCGGCATTCTGGCACAGGTGCTGCGAGGGATGCGCTGGCAACAGGTCCTGCACCCCTTGGGTGAGCGGCCCCGCCTGCACACATGTGTCAATGCCGTCTTTCTCAGTTATGCCAGCAGTCTGGTGGTGCCCCGCGTGGGCGAAGTGCTTCGGTGCGGTATCCTCAAGCAATATGAGGGAACGAATATAGGACGGTCTGTGGGCACAGTGGTCACCGAGCGCGTGGTGGATATGGTCATGGTGGCCTTGCTCTCGCTGATGGTATTCCTCTCCCAGATACCTGTCTTCGTCACCTTCTTCCGTCGCACGGGAATATCCCTGAGCACATTCCTCACCTCCTTCTCACCCACAGGATGGGTGGTGACGGCTGTGTGCATGCTGGCGCTCCTGCTGGGAGGCACGTTCCTGATGAAGCGAATGGGCCTCTTCTCCAGAACGCGTGCCGTACTGGTGGATTTGCGTGACGGACTGATGTCGGTTCGCCAGGTGGAGAATCCCACTCTCTTCCTCTTCTATTCGCTGGGAATATGGGTAAGCTATTTCCTGCACTTCTATCTTACCTTCTTCTGCTTTGCCTCCACCTCATGCTTAGGCCTTGCGGCTGCTCTGGTGGCCTTTGTGGTAGGCACCTTTGCCGTGCTGGTACCTACACCCAACGGCGCAGGACCCTGGCATTTTGCTGTCAAGAGCGTGCTGGTGCTCTATGCCATTCCTCAGGACGATGCTGTCCTGTTCGTACTGATAGTCCATACGCTTCAGACCTTCCTGGTGGTCCTGCTCGGCCTCTATGCCCTGGCGGCCCTCACCTGCACCCGCAAGAGAGCCTGATGCGATACGCCTCAGCACAAAAATCCATCCAAGGCTTTTCCTGTAAACAAAAATATCCATTCGCGTTTTCATACCCCTTTTTGCTGCAAAAATTTGGGGAAACAAGGTCAAAGAAGGTCTAAATGATGCAGACTGGAATGCTTTCTCTGCACGAATTGCGGTCATTCTAACAAATAATCTAATTTCCTTACATCAATCTCTACCCCACCCTCAAGGAAGCCTGCCCTCACCGCGGAATAAGCGCAAACGTTCATGATACGCCCCGAAGGGGCAACGAGCACATAGCCCAGGGCATCGCCCTGGGCTATGCGCTTGCTGGGCCTTCAGCCCGCTCCTTAAACGCTTATCAGCTACAAGTGAACACTTGCGAAACTTGTATTTTATAAGTTCTTCCCCGAAATTTTCCACGCAGTGAGTGGAAAATCCCAAATCCTATCTTGGACGCATTACCGCAATCTGCTAAGGGTTACAGATAAAAATG
>SAMEA3663036__coassemble_70_pt1 | contig 46528 bp, 37 predicted proteins | sample SAMEA3663036__metabat2_high_PE_022 | metagenome-assembled genome bin SAMEA3663036 (sample SAMEA3663036) | pig gut metagenome | biome: pig gut; feature: pig-associated habitat; material: faeces | place: France | collected 2012
GGGCAGTACGCCAGAGGACTAGTTCTATAATTCCCCACGGAATATCTACAGAGCCGAAATATCTACTGAACCATTTCTACTGAGTTCTTGATAGGTCCATCTCCTATCAGACAACAGAGAGAGGAGGCTGTGCTTGCCGCACAGCCTCCTCTTGATAGATGCTTGACTTGCCGGAGTGAGACTTCCGGTTCAGTCGAGCTGTTTCCTGTTCTGCAATGTTCTGTCAGAAGGGTCTCTGCACTTACTTGACCAGAACCTTTACACCATTGAGGATGTAGATACCCTTACCCAACTTCTGCATGTCGTTGAGTGTGCCGTTAGCACGTACCAGCTTGCCATCGGCAGAGTAGATGTTTCCACTCTTGGCCACCTTCTCCAGGGTGTTGCTGATACCATCAGGCTTCTCACCCAGCAGGATGCTCAGAGCGTGCTCGCCTGCCTCTATCTCAGGACATGTTGCCAGGTCAAGGTAAGAGGTGTTGCCAGCAACAGCTGCACCAGCTTCTGCCTCTACTGGGGCCACAGTATTGTTGACGAAGGTGTAAGCACCCTGGGGAGCAAGACCAGCGGTGATGTTACCAACGAGACCATTCTGTGTTCCAGCGGTGAAGTTGAACTGACTGTTCAGAGTGAATGTCATGGATTTTATCTCCTCGGGCATATCTTCTGTGGGCTCCATGTAATCATCAGGCATACCATATACGAAGATTACGGGCTGACCAGCCTCCACGGTCTGGGCCTTATCCAGTGCCAGATAGAACAGATTCTCCTCATCAGTGTAAACACCAGCCACAGTGTAAGGAATCATATCCTCGTTTTCGGTGGCAATAGATACAGGATAGCACCATCCATAGAGCTTGCCATAGACGATATCCTTGGTGAAGGTGAACTCCTCTTCGTTGGCTTCCTCCACCTCCTCAAGCATCAGACCAGAGTTGCTTCCCACGTCGTTCTGATCCCAGGTCACGAGCTGGTGGATGTTTCTCTGAACATGCAGGTAAGCGCAATAGGTGCTGTCGAGGTTGACAATGCGCATAGCATTCTCACCGCAACCGATGGCAGAGTGAGTGATGATGGAAGGAGTGAGCTGCAGAGTAACGTTTCTGTCGTTCTTGGCCTTGGCATTCACAAAGAGGCCAGTGGTCTTCTGCTGGATGGCATAGCGCTTGATCTTCTCGGGAGCTGCAGGAACGATGGCCTTGGTGGCATTGAGTTCCTTCTGCAGAGCGTTGTAGGCAGTGACCAGAGTGGTGTACTCAGTGTCAGTGAGATCCTTGACGAGCACCTTGTTTGCTTCTCTCATAACGTTGTTCAAGGCAATTACATTCTCGCTTGCGCCAGTCACAGTCACAGGACGAATCTGGAACTCAGCAGCGTGGAAGTATGTACGCTCTTCGCCGAAGGGGTCGTAGTTCTTATCATCACCTCTTCTCTGAGTGAGAGTGAAGCGGAGGTAGGTGTAAGAGCCGTTGAGGTCGATAGGAGTAGAATAAACCTGCTCGCCTGCGTTGACGAAGGGCAGATAGATGTAGCCAATCTTATCCCAGTTCTCACCATCGTTGCTGGCGGTTACGTACATGTTGAGTACATCACCATTGGCTGCACCCTGACGGCGGGTCATATCCACTTCGATAATGCCTGAAATGGGTTCTGTGAAGGATACCTGCAGATAGTGAGGAGCGGTTGCTGCACCATGCCAGTCGCTGTGCCAGAAGGTACCGATATTGTTGTCCACCAGATACTCGATGAACTTACCCTCTTCCTGGTCGCTGGCATTACTTGACAGCTGCTTGGCATTCTTGATGAGGGGCTCGCCTACAGTGATATTGGCTGCCAACTTGATAGCTTGACGAGCATTGCTCATTACAGTCTGGAATTCGTAGATAGGAGACAAGGGAGCTTCTACCTCGATAAAGCGGAACATGGAGGCATCAGGATCATCCTCGAGCATACTGTTTTCGAATGCGCACAGTGTGGATCCTTCACGTATATCCTCAGTGGGTGTCGTAAAGTAGTCAAAGTAATCAAACTCTTCGCTCTCTACGTAGTAACCAGGAGAGAGGTAGTTGTCATAGAGGGGAGCCTTGGTATCCACGTTCTCGTCAGAAGAATTGGACTTGTCCCAAGTGAACTTGTCATACAACTCCTCTGATGGGAACTTGATGCGGTACCAGGTGTTGGCCTTGGGCGCATTGGCAGATGCCATGAAGTTGGCAGCAGCCAGAGGAATCTCTATGGCATAACGGTCCAGCTGTGCCTGGGTGTAAGTGCCAGAGGTGTTGTAGGTTTCTGCCTCCTTGTAGAGATTGTTGAAGGTCTCAAATTCCTGGGTGCTTGACCACTGTCCCGGATTGGTACCCTCTACCATCAGTAGGCTTGTGGTGGCATACTTAGCCAGGATGGAGCGCAGTGCTGTGGGATCGCACATACCATTGCGGAAAGCATTGTACGCATCTTTCAGTGCATTGTATATTTCCAAGGTGATATTATCATCCTCCACAGCAATGTTTGCCAGATAAGTATTCTCCAGGTTGGTGGCAAGTTCTCCGAGAGCCACGAACTGAGAGTTGGGATTGTCCACCATCTTATATATTTGCAACTCGGCAGCATGCATATAACCAACACTGCTGTTGGTGTTGTAGATGCGTATATATGAATAAGGTGTGTTACCTACGTTGATGATGGGTGAGGTGTATTCCTGTCCGCTGCTAGCATTGCCCAGGGGCACTACGGCCAGGGTATCCCATTCTTCTGCTGGTGCTTCAGGATTGTTGGAACCAACGAGCGTATATTCCACAGAGTGACCTGCATCCGTGGTACGGCGCTTCACATAAAGGAATATGTCGCCCACCAGTTCGCTCATGTCGGAAATCTGAATGTAGGGATTGCCTGTCAGCTCGGGGAAGTTTTCCTGGTTCTGATAGATACTGTGCCAGTAGGTGCTGGCGTTACCATCGATGAGCACCCCATCAATCAGGTTGCCTCCATCGGTGCTGTTGCCATCTCTGTTCTGGCTCCAGATGGAAGACATCTGCTCGCCTGAGGTGAGGAGAGGCACTTGGAACTGATCCTTAGCCTTGAAGATAGCTTCCTTGACCTCTGCGCGAAGTGCTGCATTCTGTTCCACCAGTATATCATGGTTCTTGATGGGCGCAAAAGCATCTACCAGAGCCTGTATGTCCTCTTCGTTGACAGGTTCCAGATACCATTCACTGGTACCCTTGTCGGTATCATAGGGAGCACCCATGTCGAATGTACCTTTCCATACGGTCAGAGGCTTGTCCTCCTTCTGGGTACCCTTGTTGTGATACCACTGGTGTATGTAGTTGCTTGCTCCGCGCTCTGTGGATGCTTCACGGATGTAGATGATGGTGTTGCCATCCTCGTTTCCTGCGAAGTCAAACTTCATCAGTTTGTCGCCATCTTCAGCTAATTTGGCATTTTCGGCCACGATGCTGAATCTTGCCTCCATACCCACGTTGTACATGTCGATGGTGCCGTCCTCATTCTCGGTGAGTTTCCACACGTAGTTGGCCATATCCTCCTTCACGTTACCCCACATGCCTTTGTAGTCGGTACCGCAGAAGAGAGCCTTCTTCATGTAGTTGGTCTCCACAATCTGCAGGTTTTCGCCTTCGCCTTCGGTAATCTCCTCCTTGTAGGCCAGGTTGGCAATGATACGGTAATAGCCATTGGCAGGCAGCTTATAGAGCACCTCGCTGGCCCAGAACTTGGTAAAGGTCTCGTCTATCTCTGTGCTGATGGCCTGCGCTTCCGCGGTGGTCTCAGGCATATCGGTTACACCTGAAATCATATTCATCACCTTATCAAGCGAGGCAATAATCTTGTCGGCACTCTCTGTGTCGGTGAACTGACCGAACTCCGTACCCACATTCAGCACTTCATAGGTGCACTCCAGATAGTCGTTGTACTTGGTGAGTATCTTGTCCAGAATGTCGCAGACCAAATCAAACTCCTGTGGATTGTAGAGTTCAAACTCAGCCGCATGGAAGAATTTCTGAGTGGCACTGTTGTTGATGACGCGGATGTAAGAATAGGACTTACCCTCGGGGATGGGAAGAGGTTCGCTCACCACTTCACCCAGAGAAACCGCATTTCCCAGAGTAAACTCAGCCAGGTCTTCCCATGTCTCGCCATCGGCACTGGCTGTCATCTTCACCTCCTCCAGGTGGTTGCCGTTGGTGACTTCACGGCGCTGCATGTACATCACGATGTAACCTTCGGTCAAAGGTTCATTCAGTGCTACCTGGATGTAATGAGGATCGCTTACCTTCCCGTGCCAGTCACTGTGCCAGAAGGTGGACTCGAGTCCGTCAATCAAGTACTCAATGTGAAGTCCTTCCTCCTCGTCAGATGCATTGCTGGACAATTGGGCAGCATCGGTAATCAACGCATTACCATAAGCACCTGTCAGAGTAGAGAGCTTTTGAGCAAATGATCCCAAACTGATAAGTTGACAAACCAACATAATCAGTAAAATGTGGATTTTTCTCATAACGATGTTTTTGTTTGTTAATAATATGATTGTCCTTTAGATATTTATTATATCAACTGCAAATATATGTAGTGTTTTTCAAATACAAAAAAATATTGGTTACATTTTTGTTACAATAATTAGGATATTGTTCGTTTGGCTCCTTTTTATTAGCAACCCTGAAGCCATAGCGGTATCCATCTACCATTGACTGATGGCAGATCCTTGGGGATGTGGGTGGAAGGCTATTATGTAAGAAGTTCATCACAAGAACTCCGATGCCTGGAGGGCACTGCCTTGAGCAACCAGAGGCAACTCCCTCGGATATGTTTGGCCTGTCACAGATGATGCCTGGAAGGCATGTCCTGGGGACTGTGATTCGTAACTGCCCCCTGGGGGTTGCTGCTAACCTGGAATATTTGGATACATTATATATATATATAAGGAGAGGTGTCATTGAGAGGTGGGGGTTACCGCTCCTTGTAGATACTGATTTCACCGCTGCCATAGCATATACGGGCCTCGCTGTCATAGATACAGCCAAACTGCCCAGGTGCTATGCCCTGGATGGGTTGTTCGCTATGGATGTGGTACCCTTCCTCGTCCAGGGTAATCGTGCCTGGCATGAAATGGTCTACGTGACGAATCTTGAACTGAATGGGCAATTCCTTGGGAGACTCCCAAGGATTCTTGGTGATGAAATGCATGTCGGCCAGTCGGAAGTCATGGCCGTACTGCAGTTGGGTGTCCCATCCGTGAGCCACGAAGATGATGTTCTTCCTGACGTTCTTCTTGACCACGAACCAGGGGCCTCCCCCCAATCCCAGTCCTTTGCGCTGACCGATGGTGTGGAACCAGAATCCCTGGTGATGTCCCACCACCTTGCCTGTCTCTATGTCGATGACCTTGCCCTCCTTCTCACCCATGAAGCGGCGCAGGAAATCGTTGTAGTTGATCTTTCCCAGGAAGCAGATGCCCTGGCTATCCTTGCGTCTGGCACTGGGCAACTTGGCATCGATGGCTATCTGTCTTACCTCTTCCTTCATCAGTCTGCCCAGCGGAAAGATGGTGTGCTTCAGCTGGTCATAGGAGAGCTGTGCCAGGAAGTCGGTCTGATCCTTGACAGGGTCAATGGCTGTTCCCAGCCACATCATATCGTTCTCCCATATATTCGTGGCATAATGGCCGGTGGCAATATGGTCGTAGGAATGTCCTATGCGCTGCTCAAAGGCTCCGAACTTGATAAGACGGTTACACATCACGTCCGGATTGGGCGTCAGTCCCTGCTTGACACGTTCCACGGCATAACCGACCACCAGATCCCAGTATTCCTTCTGCAGGTCGGTCACCTCCAGGTGAAGTCCATACTTGCGCGCTGTAGCCTGCGAGAGTTCGATGTCCTCCTCTGCCGTGCACGAAGAGTCTTCTCCCTCCATGCCTATCTTGATATAATGCAGGTCGGGCTTGATGCCAGCCTCGCACAGACGGTGTACCACGACGGCACTGTCCACTCCGCCCGATATGAGTACGGCCACGCTGCCTCTTATTTCCTGAAGTTCCATGTCTTGATGCCGTTGAATGTGTGTATGGAGAGTGTGATGCTGTCACCCTCTGCCATCTGAGGAATTTCCGAGAGCGACAGGCTGGCGTATGTCTCCTGAGTGTAGGACAGCGGATCTGTGCCCTGGCGGTGATGCAGGCTCAGGTAGTGGTGCCCGGAAGCATGGGTGCTGTCCACAGCATAGCCCCACATGTGCTGTCCACCCTGTGTGAGAGGAGCCAGATGGAGATTGATGAAACTTCCGCTCTTCCATGCCGACAGCACCTTGAGAGGGTCGTGTACTGCACAGGCAGTGGAATCCTGCAGCAGGTGCACCCCTGTGGTCTGATAGAGTGTGACGTAAGCATCGGTGATGCTGTATCCGCACATCACACGAAACGCCGTGTTCGGCTTTTGCGTGTTTAGCGTGTTTGTCACCTGATAAGTCTGACCGTCGTCGGTAACCATGTACTTCACCTGACCCCCGTCATCTGTGAGCAGGCACACGATTTCATTCCACATGCTGGGGAAGCGTGTGTCATCATTGTCGCTGCAAGCCGCAAGTAGGGTACAGAGTGGGATGAGCGTCAGAATCAGTAGTCTTCGCATCTGTTGGCTTTCTGCTTGTTGAAGACGGGGTTGGCATACATCGTGAGGATGCGCTCGCGCAGATAGGGTATGTCCTTGTTGTCCAGGTCTATCATGTCCAGCCGGCTCTTGAGATATTTCTCGAAGGTGCGTTTTTGGGCAGGCGTGTAGAAGAGAGCAAACTCACGTGTGCCGCGCAGCATGTCGGCAGCCACATAATTGCCTGGGTAGAGCATGTATCGGCGATGAATCTCCATGTTGATTCTTCGCGCTATTTCCTTGTATACCTCGGTACGGGGCATCTCGCTCAGGTCATCCAGCCATTCGTTGATGCAGGGAGCTGTCTCGTAATGGATGTGTCCTTTCTTCCCGAAGATGCCTATCTTCATGTTCTTCAGGTCATCCTGCTTGGACTTGCGGTGGTTGGGGTTGTCCCTCTTCATCTGGAATTCCTTAGCCTTGAGGAAGTCACAGGGGTCATATTCGTAGCTGATGGTAAGCGGCACGATGTGCAGGTCCTTGAGTCTCTGTATGATGGACCCATCTCCTCCCATGCTCATCATTTTCAGTACCGATTCCTGTGTGCGGTCGTTGGAGTCTTTGGCTCTTCCCTCGCGCTGTGCAATCCAGATGTTCTCATGCTTCTCGTTGATGGCATAGTGCATGTATCGGCTCATCTTCTGACTGCTTTCCAGCAGGGTGCGTGCGCTGATTCCCCTTTGCACGGTGAATGCCTTGTTCAGTTTCACCAGTTTCCTTATCCATGGATAGATGAGCAGGTTGTCTCCGATGGCTATCTCACAGGTGGTGGGAAAACCATCCTCGTGCAACATATAGGCCAGGATGGCGCTGTCGAGCACTATGTCGCGATGATTGCTCATGAAGGTGAATCGCTGTGGTCCCGGATCGATACCATCATGCCTGAAGGTGTACCCCGTGCTGCATTTCCTGAGTATGCGCCTCACTATCGGTTTCATGTACCTCAACTGGAATTCCAGAGTGGTGTTGATACCTATAAAGGCCCAGCGGATGAGCAGGTTTCTGATGGATGCGGGCAACCAGGGCGCCAACGAGTGCAGGATATGTGCAAACTGTCGGTCTGCAAGCAGGTCCTTGACAGCCTGCTTCACCTCTCCGTCGGCATATGGCCGTATGTCATCAAATTCGTCTGTCATGCTTTCTTCTGTAAAATGTCTTCGATGATATCTGTCATCACCTCCTTGATATCCAGGCCTGCCGCCTGCACCTGCTGGGGTATGAAGCTGGTGCTTGTCATGCCGGGGGTGGTGTTGATCTCCAGCATGTTGATCTTGTCGCCTTCGGTGATGATATAGTCTATGCGTATGATTCCCCGGCAGTTGAGTATGTCGTAGATGGCCGAGGTGAGTTGTTGTACGCGCTCAGTAACACGCTCAGAAAGGCGAGCGGGTGTGATCTCTGATACCTCGCCGTTATACTTGGCGTCATAGTCGAAGAACTCTCTGGTGGTAACCACTTCTGTGATGGGGAGTACCACAGCATGCTTGCTGGTCTTGTAGCATCCGCAGGTGATTTCCGTTCCCTTCATGAAGGCTTCCACCATCACGTCCTCACCTTCGCGAAGAGCCAGGTTGATGGCAGGACGCAGTTCGGAAGCCTCCTTTACCTTGGTGGTGCCGAAGGAGGAACCTCCGCTGGCAGGCTTTACAAAGCAAGGCAATCCCACGCGCTGGATGATATCCTCGTCACTCACGTCCTGTTCCTGTCCGCGGCGTATGAGCATACTGTCGGCAACCGCCACTCCCAGGGAGCGCATATAATTGTTGAGTACGAATTTGTCATAGGTCATGGCTTCCACGAGCACGTCGGAGGTGGAGTAGGGCATGCCTATCAGGTCCAGGTAGCCCTGCAGGATACCGTTCTCGCCTGGCACGCCATGGATGGTGATGTAGCAGAAGTCGGGGCGGATGCGTTCTCCCTGCTCATTCTCAAAGGTAAAGTCATTGCGGTCCACCTTGCTCCGAGTGCCATTGGGCAGCAGGGCTTCCCAATGTCCGGAGTGAATCTCCACCTTGTATATTCTGTATCGTTCTTTGTCCAGAAACGATTCAATGCCTGCAGCGCTGCGCATGCTGACATCATGTTCGGAGGTGTCTCCTCCACATGCTATGGCAATAGTTTTCATATCGGTCTTTATATCTTCTTTCTCCATTTTTCTATCAGTTTGGTCATATCCTGAGGAAGTGGTGACGAGAAGTCCATCTCCTCCCCCGTGGTTGGATGTCGGAATCCCAGGGTGCGTGCGTGAAGGGCTTGCCGCGGGCATATCTCCATGCAGTTGTGGATGAAAGCCTTGTACGAAGCAGTCTTTTCACCTCGCAGAATCTGGTCTCCGCCATATCTCTCGTCGGCAAACAGAGGATGCCCGATGTGCCTCATGTGTGCACGTATCTGATGTGTCCTTCCCGTCTCCAGCCTGCATTCCACCAGGGTGGTGGGGCCGAATCTTTCCAGTACCCGATAGTGTGTGACGGCAGGCTTGCCTATCTCGCTGTCAGGTGGATATACTGCCATCTGCAATCTGTCCTTGGGATGCCTCCCTATGTTGCCTGTGATGGTACCTTCATCCTCAGCAAACGGTCCCCATACGAGGGCATTGTAGAGGCGGCGCGTGGTGTGGTAGAAGAACTGTTTGCAGAGGCTTGTCTTGGCCTCGGGAGTCTTGGCCACCACCAGCAGTCCGCTCGTATCCTTGTCTATGCGATGCACCAGTCCCACCGTGGGGTCATTGACGTCAAAGGTGGGGCAGTCCTTCATGTGCCAGGCGATGGCGTTGACCATCGTTCCACTGTAGTTGCCACAACCAGGATGTACCACCATGCCTGCAGGCTTGTTGATAACCATCAGGCTATCATCTTCATGAATGATGTCGAGGGGAATCTCTTCGGGGATAATCTCCCATTCCCTCTTGGGCCTGTCCAGTACCAGTGTGATCACGTCGCCAGGCTTAGCCTTGTAATTGCTCTTCACGGGCTTGCCGTTGGCTCTTATGCATCCAGCTTCGGCGGCTTTCTGAATGCGGTTGCGGCTGGTATCACCCATGTGCATCATCAGGAACTTGTCCACCCTCATGATGCTCTGTCCCTTGTCCACCTCTATGCGCCAGTGCTCATGTTCTCCGGCGTTCTCGTCGGAGGATGGCTCCAGCAGGTCGTCGTCGTCCAGAGTGAAATCTTCCTCCTGGGGATTTACCATTCTTCCTCCTCTGTATTGATGCTTATATCCAGCGAATCGCTATCGTCCCATTCGTCAAATCCGTCCTCATCCATGCTGCCGTCTATATCGCTGTTGCCCACCACCAGGGATACAGGTGCATCGATAGGTATGCGCTCGCCTGCGGCAACATTGCGTCCGCGGCATTTCACTCCCAGCACCCAGTCCTTGTCGCCCTTGATATATTCATTCGGTCCCAGTTTGAACCCCAACGCTTTCAGCTTCGCTTCAGCTTCGCGCAGCGAACAGTTGTCGGCTATGTCGGGCATGGTCAGCGTGGGTGTCTGTGTGGAGTTGATGATGAGATATATCTCTCGGCCCTCTTTCACGTGGCTTCCTTTGACAGGCGTCTGCTCCAGTACGCTGCCGGGAGGGAGGTTACGGTTGTAGGCAGAGTCTATCCTCACAGGGCTCAGCTGTGCAAGCCCCAGCTCGTACTCTGCATCTGCCACCAGTTTGCCCGTTACATCCGGCACCTCCACCTCTACGCCATGGTGCGTGAAATCGTTCATCCAGAACCACAGGCCAGCCATGACCATCAGGGTGGCCAGAACCAATGCGATGAGGTTCCAGTAGACGATGGGACTGACGAATTTATTGAGTGTATCCTTAAAGCTCATGTCACCTTATTTTATATATGTGCGCGTGCGTACGTAAGTCTTGACATCTGCGCTTATTGGGCAAAGGTAGCAAATAAAAACAGAAAAAGAAGTAAAGTTCCCCCTACTTCTTTCTCTGTTTTAATCTTTTTCAGTTTACTTGCCGTGTCTCTCGTCAGATACGGTGAGTTTCTTGCGCCCTTTGGCGCGACGTGAAGCCAGTACGCGGCGACCATTGGCTGTGGTCATTCTCTGGCGGAAACCGTGCTTGTTATTGCGGCGACGGTTGTGGGGCTGAAATGTTCTTTTCATATCTTGCGTTCGTTATTTTGTTGTTTCGCATTAAGTTTCGGGGTGCAAAATTACCTCTTTTTTTCTTCTTCACCAAGAGAACAGCTTGTTTTTTCTTTATTTACTTCGTTCTTCTCTTAATATTTCATACCTTTGCACAGCGAATATACGAGTAACAAATAATACAAAACAAGTTCTTTTTCTATGATTAACTCACAGGACATCAAGAAGGGCACCTGCATCCGCATGGATGGCAAGCTCTATTTCTGTATCGATTTTCTGCACCGTAAGCCAGGTAAGGGCAACACCATCATGAACGTGACGTTGAAAGATGTGGTCAACGGAGGCGTTCTGGAGCGTCGCTTCAATATCGGCGAAAAGCTTGAGGATGTGCGCGTGGAGCGTCGTCCCTATCAGTATCTTTATAAGGATGGTGATGATATGGTCTTCATGAACAACGAGACCTTTGAGCAGATCAACATTTCTCCCGATCTGGTCAATGGCGTAAATTTCCTGAAGGAGAGCGAGAATGTGGAAGTGGTGGTGGATGCCACCACAGAGACTGTTCTCTATGCCGATGTGCCTGTGAAGGTTCATCTGCAGATTACCTGGACCGAGCCTGGTCTGAAGGGTGATACTGCTACCAATACCTTGAAGCCTGCCCGTGTGGAGACTGGTGCCGAGATTCGCGTTCCTCTCTTCATCGAGGAAGGTGAGATCGTGGAGGTGGACTCTCGTGACGGTTCTTATCTGGGTCGCGTGAAGTAAATGAATGAGGGAGGTGATTATCTCCCATCCCCTTTTTAATGAATATGGATATAGGGATTTTACCATCATGGTGGAGTCCCTATATACGTTTTTGCACCTTCAGATGGCCATCAGAAATAGGTCTCGCAGAAATTTACAGGAGGAGGCTATAGTGAACCCCTAATGGTAAGTCTTTCCTCCCTTTTCTCTTATCCTGAATAGGCCTGACGATTTTGGTGCCAGTTTTGCCATCTCAGACGCAGTGCACTGCAACCGCTCCCGCAGTGCACTGCATCCGTCCTTGCAGTGCACTGCATCCCTCCCTGCAAAGCATTGCCGGTCTGGGATAATCGCTTCGCTCTGTTATTTCCCCAGTCTAATGCGTACTCCCAGATTGAGGTTGAAGTTGGTGGGCTTCTCCTGATAAATAGTGGGAACGCAGGAATTGTCTTGGAAATAGTGACTAACGCCTGGCTCTGCATAGACTGCCAGCGTGGATGTCAGATGGTATTGGATACCGGCAGATAGGTTGACTGACATCTGCAGGGGATGGGACGTGATGCGCTCGGTCTCCGCTCCTATCTTCTTGCTGTTTAGGATATACCTCTTCTCTTCCTTGCCCGTCACACGAACTTCTGCCAATGCACCTCCCTGGGCGTAGAGACTCAAGTTCTTCCTTCTGAAGAAAGTATATTTCAGGGTCACGGGTATTCCCATGTAATGCAGATTCTGCTCGATGCTCTGATAGTTGGTTTCTGTCCCTTCACGCAGGGTGGAATGCAGTCGGGTATAGATCAGACCGCTTCCTATAGCCAGAAAATCATTCAGGTCATAAGAGAAGGATGTGCCCACGCGTATGGGGAGGCGATGGTGGATGCTCTTCTCTATCATCTTTCCCTGGTTGTAAACCGCTATGCCCAGTTGGGGCGAATCGTTCCAGCTGGAATTGTCGGGGCCCAGTGAGGTGGTGGGGTATGTGTTCATGAATTTTGAGCTCTCGTCTGCACCGGACAGTCCGGTAGCATAAGCCGAGCATGTCAGCCTCTTGCCTGTGTGTCTGCTTTGTACCTTCGTGGTGCTTATGTTTTGCGTTCTGCGTGCGGCTGTGAGTGAGCGTTCGGTTTTCTGCCGACTTGACTGTACCTGCTGCTGTGTAACCGTCTGCTGCTCCGATGTGTTAGTGCCGTTTCCTGCTGGTTCCGAGGTATCGGACTGTGCTTCTGCCTTATGCACAGTGGTATCCTCTGCCGGCTTTCTGTAAGATGTGGGCGTAAGAGGAGAGATTTTCCTGGTGTTTTGGGCAAGGACTTTCTCAGGCATGCTCGCAGGCGATAACGGCTGGGGAATGTTCTCGTGTGGGAGGGCGTGTTCCTGGACGATAGTACCTTCTGACGTTGTTGTCAGGGCCGTTTCCTTTCCGAAGTCGGGTGCATACCAGTAGCTTAGCAGCAGGATGGCGGCTATGCTGGCAGCCACGGCTATTCTCCTGGACCACAGGAATGCTCCAGGATGCTTGCGGTGATTCTTCCCCGTCAGTCCTTGCCGTTTCATCTGCGCATACAGGTCGTCCCACAGTCCTTGAGGGGCGTCCTGCTCGTAGTCCTTCAGACGGTCGTGTATGTCATTGAGCCACTTTTCCATCGCTTGTCAATTATGATTATCCCTTCTGTATTGCTCTATTTTCTTTGCCAGCACACTCTTTGCTTTGAAGAGTTGTGAAGCCGACGTGTTTACCTTGATTCCCAGCATCTGCGCTATCTCCTTGTGACTTCTTCCTTCCATGACAAAGAGGTTGAATACCACTCGATATCCTTCGGGCAACTGGCGGATGAATTCCTGAAGCACGTGGTCAGGGATGTCTTCCACATCGGGGGGATCTTCGGGGATGAGCATGTTATTCTCAGACAGTTCGCTGAAGGACAGACGTCTGGTGGCTTTCAGATAATTGATGGATTCGTTGCATGCTATTCTGCTCATCCATGCCCTCACAGAGCCTTCCCCTTTGTACTGGAAGGTGTGAATGGAGGAGAATATCTTGATGAATGATTCCTGCAGAACATCCTTCACGTCCTCATCGTTGTTGAGATAGCGTGAGCAAACGGCAGTGAGATAACGGGCATGATGGTGATACAACTGCTCGGCAGCAGCAGTATCACCATCCTTCAGCTTTTCGAGTAACTGTTTCTCGCTGGTCTGTCTCTTGAATATCCCTTTCAGTATGGTCATTCCATTTTTCTGTCCAGCCTCGTGAACACCCTTTATTCAATGCGGCTGTTCAGAGGCATGCGTTCAGTGGGGTTGATGCTGGGCGAGGGGTGTAACTGTAGGTCAAACTCTGCACTCTTGGGTCCTGAGAATGATGTCCAATGAACTTTCAACTTTACCGCGTCCTGTCCGTTACGCGGTAGCTGATTGAGGTTGAAGGCAATGAGTGCATCACCTACATGTCCTCTCACGTCGCCCATGGCATTGTGTCGCAGTTCCACCTCGAAGGCATCATCTGCGTTCTTGCCCGTGAGCAGATTCACATAGTGTTTCACGTTCCGGTCTCCCCACAGTGTGCGGATTCGCAGGGTGAGATATCCATCCTCGGCCACTGTCACCCAGTCGCGTACAATCTCCACAGGGTCGTTTCCGTAGAGTCGGTCGTTCTGCTCCTCGATGTAGGGAACTGGTAATTTGGTGCGAATACTGTCCATCCAGTTTATCCTTACCGAGCGGATGTCGCCCCGGTTCTCCCCCTCGTCCGTGTAGTTGATGATGGCCCGCACCTCCTTATCGCCATAGGGGGAGGAAGTGAGGTTGGAGGCTACCAGTGTGGTGTTGTTGTCCAGCTGCATGTTGAACGATCCTTCTTGGGTGGGTCGGACTGTCACCAGGGCTGTGGTGGTGCTGATTTGCCAATGGTCATTGTCATTATCGCACGAACTCAAAGTTAAGGTCAGGACTGCCAGAGTGGGCAGCCAAAGACGAAAGAAAACTGCTTTTTTCATATCTGATATCTATTTGTTCTCAACCCTTAAACATAAGACGAAGAGATTTCTTGCCTGAGGGAGCGTACTTTTTTTCTATTCTGTATTTTGTTTTTCTTCGAAATGTGTATCTAATGCCTCTTGAATGCCTGTTGAATGCCTGTTGAATGCCTGTTGGCGAGGGTGTGGGTTGAGAATCTCTGTCAGGCAGCTGTGTATCTGCAGACAGCAAGCCCTGCGTGGTCTCTTGCGCAGGGCTTATCTATTGGTGGTTGAATGGAATCGTTTATCGGGTGGCCTGGCACACGCCGCGGAAGAATCCTATGCTTTCCGCAATGCCCATGAAGGGGTTTTTCATGTCCTTCTCGTGCTCCAGGCTGACGGCCCCCGTATAGTGATACTTGCGGAGCAACTTGATGAAACGTGGGAAGTCGATGATTCCTCTGCCCACTTCAGCCCTCTGTCCAGCCTTGGTGGGAGCGGTTACATCCTTGAGGTGCATGTCGAAGACACGTTTGTGGTAACGGATGTAGTCGGCCAGCGAGTCAGAGCCATAGCGCAGGTTGTGACCGATGTCCAGGCACATGCCCATACGTTCGTCGCGGTCCTTCACGTGGTTCCATATATCGGTGGCATCGGGATAGAGGGGCATGTCGGGGCCGTGGAGATGGATGGCCAGCCTGATGTCATATTGCTTGACAGCCTCTTCCACGTAGTCGAGCAGTTCGTAGTTGGGTACACCTACCAGAAGGTTTACACCCACGCGGCGTGCATAGGCAAAAGCCCTGTCCACCTCTGCCTTGCTTTTCATATATATAGGTCCCACGGCATATCCCTTCACTCCATAGTCGGCCAACTTCTGGTGGAAGGCAGCTATCTGCTCTTCGTTGCTGTCCAGGGGCAGATGGAAATCCTTGATGCACAGATAATGCATATCCAGCGTCTTGAGCGTCTTGAGCGTGGTTTCTAAATCGAAATGAACAAAGGAGTACCCTGCCATGCCCAAGTGAAATTCCTCCTCCTGGACTGGCTTCTTGATGGTGCTGTTGGCTGAGCTTTTCTCTGAGGTCTTGGAGGCCAAAGCCTCTAAGGATGTGGATGACATGGCCAGGGTGGCCATCCCCGCCATACTTGACATGATGAAGTTTCTTCTTTTCATAATGGGTGTCTTAGCTTAAGTGTAAAAATCTCATCTTGTGGATTGTCTGTGCATACAAAATTACACTATTTTTGCTAATGAAACGATTGGGCTATTGATTATTTAACCTGATTCTGATGACCGATTGGGGATAATCCTCCCTTTTGCAGGACTTATGCTTTGTGGATTGAAAGGTATTGCCTAACTTTGCTATACTCTAAACAGGTATAAAAGGAGGATGATACATGAACACAAATAAGACCTATGTGGCATTTGATGCGCAAGGCGTCTTTGACCACCAGAACAGCAATCTGCCTTACTTCAATCAGATGAAGGAATGGCAGAACCAGTATCCTCAGCGTTTTCACTTCCTGAATTTGCAGGACGTAGAGTTTTCTTCTCTCAACGATGACTGGGCAGACAGTACCTTCAAGGTAAGATGCCTCAGGCAGATGGAAGAAGCCGACAACCTGCTGGTGGTGGCCAGTAAGCTGGTCAATGTGGAGAGCCTGACACTCAACTGGCAGATAAGTCGTGCCGTGAATCGTTTCCACCTGCCTGTGGTGGTGGTTTATGCTGATTATGCCATGCTGGACGATTCCTCCATAAAGGACTACTGGCCCTACCTGCCCAACAAGATACGCAAGTACATCACGCGCGACAGTGCACGCATGTCACATGTGCCCCTGACCAGAGACAAACTGGAGCGGGCACTTGGAGCATTCTCCGTGAAGAAGAGCCTATACCCCTGGAGTTCTACCACCATCTACTAATACCCCATCATCATCCAAGGACACGAATATGAAAGGCCAGTACATCAAACGCATCCAGATAGATGCACTATGGAGTGGGAAGAGAGGCGTAGATTGGACCTTGAGACCCGATGTGAATATCCTCAGCGGCGTGAACGGCGTGGGAAAGAGTACCATACTCAACAGGGTGGTCAGGCAGCTCCTCTGCATAGACCGACTGGAAAAGCAGATGGACGGTGTCACACTGACGTTCTCGCCAGAGGAGGCTGACAGGGTGGACTTTGACATGATTCGCTCCTTTGACCGACCGCTCGTTTCCAGCGAACAGCTGGGAAAGGTGGCCGAGATACAACTGCAGAGCGAACTGGACCTTCAGCTCTATCAGCTGCAACGTAAATATCTGGACTATCAGGTCAACATGAGCAATCGCATGCTGGATCTCTTTACCCGACAAGTACCTAATGCCCATGTCCTGGCCAATGAAATAGCACAGGAGAAGCAGCATTTCATGGACATCGTGGATGACCTCTTCAAGGATACGGGAAAGACCATCTGCCGTGACCGCAATGAGATATTCTTCAACTCCTTTGATGAGGTGATTCCTTCTTACAAACTGTCCAGCGGAGAGAAGCAGATGCTCATCATCCTGCTTTCGGTACTGGTTCAGAACCGAAAGCCCTGTGTGCTCTTCATGGACGAACCTGAGGTGAGCCTCCACATCGAATGGCAGCAGAAGCTGGTGGGGCTGGTGCGTGACCTGAATCCCAATGTGCAGGTCATACTCACCACACACAGCCCGGCTGTCATCATGGACGGATGGGCTGATTGCGTCACCAATGTGGAGGACGTCATCCTATGAGTCAAAAGGATGCTCCCAACACGGAGAAATCTGCCCTGGCATATGCCGCCATGTTGCCGAAGAAGCAGGGCAAGAGATTGCAGGATGCGCTGAACTCACAGTACATCCAGGCTGCCAATCAGTTGCGCCCCAGTTCTGCCAAGCATCGCATAGTGGCTTATGTGGAGAGTTATGACGATGTGTTCTTCTGGCGTTCTGTCCTGCAGGAGTTTGAGAATGACCATTTCTACTTTGAAGTCATGCTCCCCAGCCGCACATCACTCGAGCGGGGCAAGAAGAGTGCTCTCATGAACAAGCTGGGCCCTGCACTGGGGGAGTATATGATAGCCTGTGTGGATGCCGATTATGACTGGCTCATGCAGGGATGTACCGAGATCAGCCGTATGGTGTGCTCCAATCCCCATGTACTGCACACTTATGCCTATGCCATAGAAAATTACCAATGCTATGCTCCCAATCTGCACACGGCCTGCGTCATGAGTACGCTCAATGACCGTAGCGTGCTGAATCTGGAAGTCTTCATGAGAGAGTTCAGCACCATTGTGTGGCCACTGTTTGTGTGGAATGTATGGGCTTATCGCTATGGATTCTTCCGAGAGTTCAGCATGAGCAAATTCTGTGATGTGGTGTCCTTTCATAGTATCTCTCCCGCCAAGGGTGGACAGTCTGCCCTGGAAGCCTTGCGGCATAGAGTCAACAAGACGGTATCCATGCTCCAGCGCCGTTATCCCCAGGGACGCCAGACCTATGCTCCCCTGCGTGATGAGTTGCTCTCCATGGGACTCACGCCAGAAACCACTTATCTGTATATTCAGGGACACACGCTTTTTGATGGTGTCGTCATGCCTTTGCTTACCCCAGTGTGCAACATCCTGCGCAGGGAACGCGAGCGTGAGATAAGCCGGCTGGCAGTACATCAAACACAGATGCAGAATGAATGGAGCAGTTACGAACACAGCATCTGTGGTGTGGATGTAATGCTCAAGAAAAGCTCCGGCTTTCGCCAAAGCCCTCCATATCAGTTGCTAAGGGCTGATATCACCCGACTGATGGCCGAAGTGGGACGGCAGAAATAGCGGTCCATCTTCTTGATGAGCCCACTCAGGCAGAACACCACCACGCGGTCATCGGGCTGTATCTGGGTGTTGCCATGTATGGGAAAACCGGAACCGTTGCGCACCAGTCCGCCCAAGGTGACTCCCCGGGGAAGGCGCAGATCGCGCACGGGTTTCTCTGTTACGATACTACCTTCGCTTGCAATAAATTCTGCCACGTCAGCATTGGCAATCGTCAGGCATTTCACATTGGCCACATCGGTGTCCAGCATCATCTGATAGATGTGGCTTGCAGCTATTGTCTTCTTGTTGATGATGGTTCCGATGTCCAGTTTCTCGGCCAGGGATACGTAATCCATATTCTCCACCATGGCTATCGTCTTTCTGACGCCCATTCGCTTGGCAGCCAGGCAAGCCAGGATGTTGGTCTCGGTGTAAGGGGTGAGGGCAGCGAAAGCTTGCATGTCACGCAGTCCTTCCTCGGCCAGCATGCCCGTGTCTCTGCCATCTCCCTGGATGATGCTCACGTCGGGGTCGTCCAGCATGTCGGCAAACTGTCGGCAACGCTCTTCGTTTTGTTCTATCACCTTCACGCTTACTGAGTCGGGCTTGTCCTGTATCACATGGTAAGTGGTGAGGCCGCCACCCATAATCATCATGTGCCTGACTTCCCCATAGTCGCCCTTGCCCGTTATCTGCAGGATATGTTGCACATGCTTGCGCAGGGTCATGAAATAGGCAATATCTCCCAGCTCCAGACTGTCGTTTCCGCCAGGTATGACGGTGTCCTCTCCTCGCTTGACAGCCACGATGTGGTAGGGAGTGTCAGGACCACAGAGTTCGCGCAGAGGCTTGTTCAGGATGTGGGCAGTCTCTCGCAACTTGATGCCCATCATCACCAGAGCACCTCCGTGCACTTCCCAGTACTGACGTACACCGGGACGCTTGATGCCGTCCAGGATTTCCCGTGCAGCAAGTGCTTCGGGATAGATGATGCTGTCAATGCCCATCTGCCTGAAGAACTCACCATACTCGGGCCGCATGTATTCAGCATTGTCCACGCGTGCCACCGTCTTGCGGCAGCCCAGTGCGTGAGCCAGCATGCAGCATGTGATGTTGCGCGTCTCTTCGGGGGTGACACCTATGAACAGGTCGGCATGGGGAACACCAGCTTCCTTCAGACCGCTGATACTGGTGGGAGCCACGTTGAGTGTCATCAGGTCAAAGTCTCCCGTGGTGGACAAATCTGCCGTTTTTACAGGATCCTCATCGATGAGTATGATGTCCTGATTTTCACGTGAGAGCAACTCTGCCAGATGAGTTCCCACTGCTCCTGCGCCTACGATTACTATTTTCATGAGAGTGCCTTAATGATTGCTTCTTTGTCGATGCCCACCAGATGCTGCAACTCCTCCACGCTGCCGTGTTCCACAAAGTGGTCGGGCAGGCCCATACGTGTCACGTGAGGGTGCATGTTGTGGTCGGCCATATATTCCAGTACGGATGATCCCAATCCGCCTTTCACTGCTCCGTCCTCGATGGTCACTATGTGTGAGAACTTGGTTCCAGCGGTGTGGAGTATCTCCTCGTCGATGGGCTTCAGGAATCGCATGTCATAATGTGCGATGCTGCGTCCCTGCTGTTCCAGTTCGCTGATGGCTTGCTCTACCTGGTTGCCAACGGGACCTAAGCTCAGCACCACAGCGTCGGTACCCTCGTGGATGAGTCTTCCTTTGCCCACGGGAACTTCTTCCAAAGGACATTTCCAGTCGGCATGCTCGGCATTTCCCCGTGGGTATCTGATGACAAAAGGTCCTTGGTCAGGAAGCTGTGCCGTGTACATCAGTCGGCGGAGCTCGTGCTCATCCATGGGGGAAGAGATGGTGAGGTTGGGGATGGGACGCAGGGCAGAGAGATCATATGCTCCATGATGAGTGGGACCATCCTCTCCTACCAGTCCGGCGCGGTCCAGACAGAGTACAACGTGCATGCGACCAATAGCCACATCGTGAATGATATTGTCAAAGGCTCGCTGGGAGAAACTGGAGTAGATGTTGCAGAAGGGGATGAGGCCTGCGCTGGCCATTCCTCCCGAGAATGTCACGGCATGTCCTTCGGCTATGCCTACATCGAAGGTCCTCTGGGGCATCTCCTTCATCATGGGTGTCATTCCGCATCCTGTGGCCATGGCAGGCGTAACAGCCACGATGCGGCTGTTCATCCGAGCCAGTTCCGTGAGTGTGTGTCCGAACACATCCTGATATTTGGGTGGTTGTCCGCTGGTTTCTGTGTGCAGGCATTCTCCTGTCTCGGGATTATATCTTCCTGGGGCATGATAGAGCGTGGGGTTCTGTTCTGCCGGTTCGAATCCTTTTCCCTTCACCGTGTGTATGTGCAGGAGTTTGGGACCCTTCATGTCCTTTATCAGGTTCAGTGTGTTGACCAGTTCTATGACATCGTGCCCGTCGCTTGGACCGAAATATCGGATGTTCATCCCCTCGAAGATGTTCTGCTGGTTGGTGAGAAGCGACTTCAGGGAGTTGTTGAATCTCAATACTCTCTGTCTGCCCTTTTCGGTCAGAAGTCCCCATTTGATCATCTTCTGTGATATGCGGAAGCGCAACCAGTTGTATATGTGGCTCGTGTGAAGGTGATGCAGATAGTTCTTCATGCCCCCTACGCTGCTGTCTATGCTCATATTGTTGTCATTCAATATGATGAGCAGGTCGTTGGGTGTCTCACTTGCATTGTTGATAGCTTCATAGGCCAGTCCTCCGCTCATGCTGCCATCTCCGATTACAGCCACCACATGTCTGTCCTTATGTCCTGTCTGTTGGTCGGCAACAGCCATTCCCAAAGCTGCAGAGATGCTGTTGGAGGCATGACCACAGGTGAACGTGTCATATTCGCTTTCTTCGGGTGAAGGGAATGGGCGCAGTCCATGGAACCTACGGTACGTGTTGAAGGCATCCATGCGTCCTGTGAGCATCTTATGCCCTGCAGCCTGATGCCCCACGTCCCACACGATGTGATCGTATGGGGTGTTGAACACATAGTGCAGTGCAACAGTCAGTTCCACCACTCCCAAACTGCTTGCGAAATGTCCAGGATTGTCGGCCAATGATTGTATGATAGCTTGGCGAAGTTCCTGACACACTTGAGGTAAGTCCTCCCGAGGCAATCGACGCAAGTCGGCAGGAAATTTTATGTCCTTTAGTAGTGATATGGGATCCTTTTCCAAAATAGTGCGTACATTGTGTGGAGTGCAAAGTTAGGCAAAATCGTTGAAGGAGCAAAGTGCTTTCTCTAAAAACGCCATAGCCATCTCTGTGGAGTTATGTTTTTTCTGTCTGAGGGATGATGCCTCTTGGCAGAAAGACCCTGTATGGACGTAGGTCATGATATCTGGCCCCAATCTTTCCGATCGGGATATTCCAGGTCCAGCTCCTTGCGCAAATTCTGTCCCATGGGTGTTGTCATCTCTGGGTCGACAGCGAGAATCTGGCAGGCAGCGTCCCGAGCCCATTGAACCAGAATGCCGTCCTTGGCCAGATTGGAGAGGCGCAGATGCAGTCCGTCACCGCTCTGCTGAGTTCCTTCCAAATCGCCAGGACCACGCAGTTTGAGGTCTTCTTCTGCTATCTGGAATCCGTCGGTGGTCTCTGTCATCACCTGCATGCGTCGGCGCACGTCGGCTCCTGCTGTATTGCCCGTCACCAGTATGCACCACGACTGGTTGCCGCCTCGTCCCACGCGTCCGCGCAACTGATGCAACTGGGAGAGGCCAAACCGTTCGGCATTGAAGACAACCATCACGGTGGCACGAGGCACGTTGACACCCACTTCGATGACCGTCGTTGCTACCAGTATCTGGGTGGTTCCTTGGGTGAAGAGGCGCATCTGTTCCTCTTTCTCTACGGCCTTCATCCGTCCGTGTACCATACCGATACGGTAGTTGGGGAACACTTTCTGCAGAATCAGGAATTCATTTTCCACATTGCGCAGTGCCATCTTGTCGCTCTCCTTCACCAGTGGGAATACGAAGTATGCCTGACTTCCTGCTTCTATCTGCGAACGTACGGCTTCATACAGTCTGCCCAGGTCGGTGTCGGGAATGTGCAGTGTGCGTATGGGTTTGCGTCCTGGAGGAAGCTGGTCGATGACAGATACGTCCAGGTCTCCGTAGAGTGTCATGGCCAGAGTGCGAGGGATGGGGGTGGCTGTCATCACCAGGATGTGTGGAGCAATGGCATTCTTGGCCCACAGGCGAGCACGCTGGGCCACACCGAAACGGTGTTGCTCGTCGATGACAGCTAATCCCAAACTGTGGAACTGCACGCTGTCCTCGATGACGGCATGCGTGCCCACCAGTATGTGCACCGATCCGCTGGCCAGAGCTTCCAGTATCTCCTGCCTCTTCTTCCCCTTTACATTGCCTGTGAGCAGTTCCACCCGTATGGGCAGATGGCCGAGAAAGGTGCGGAAGGATTCCAGATGCTGCTCTGCCAATATCTCGGTGGGAGCCATGATGCATGCCTGATGTCCATTGTCCACAGCCAGTAACATCACCATGAGAGCCACCAGGGTCTTACCGCTTCCTACGTCTCCCTGCAGCAGACGGTTCATCTGTCGGCCACGTTTCATGTCGGCATGTATCTCCCTTATGACGCGCTTCTGGGCATCGGTCAACTGGAAGGGAAGGCACTCCGAATAGAATCTGTGGAAGAGGGACCCTACATGCAGGAAGGTGTGACCTACCCTGGATTTCTGGCGCTGCTGGGTATACAGTTGGATGCTGAGCTGTATGAAAAACAGTTCGTCGAACTTAAGCCTGGTCATGGCTCGTGACAACTGTTCTGCCGACTGCGGATAGTGGGCGGCACGCAGAGCTTCGTTGAGTGACATGAGGCCCAGCCTGTTGCGCAGCTCTTCGGGTAGAGTATCGGGAATGGGCTCTTTCAGTAGTTCGAGCAACTTGCTGGTGTACTGCTCCATGCTGCGTGAGGTGAGTCCTGAGCGTCGCATCTTCTCCGTCACCGAATAATAGGGCTGCAACCTCATGCAGTTGAGCGAAAGTGACTCTGCGGGATCCACATCGGGATGGGCAATGTTGATACGCCCATTGAATGCATTTGGACGACCGAAGACGATATAGTCGCGGTCCAGTTTCAGGGTGGATGTGACATATCGTATACCTTGAAACCATACCAGATCCACAAACCCTTCGCCATCGGAGAAGTGAGCTATCAGCCTTGCCTTGCGTCCCTGTCCCACCTGCTCTATGCTCAATATGCGCCCTTTTATCTGCACAAAGGGCATGTCGGCAGTCAGTTCGCTGATGCGGTATAGTCTGCTCCTGTCCGTATGCTTGTAGGGGAAGCAGTATAGCAGGTCATGCCACGAGCGGATGTTCAGTTCTGCTTCGAGCAGGGCTGCACGCCGTGGACCAATGCCTGGCAGATATGTGATTTCCGTTTGTCTGAGATTCTGCATGTCACTTGTTCAACCCGAATAGGTTATCTGATGTGGGCTTTTAGCGTGCCTCCAGTATTCCATGTGCCAGAAGAAGGTCGGCGGGTGTGGTCAGCTTGATGTTCTCCCTGTTTCCCTCCACCAGAGAGATGGGTATGCCGAGGGATTCCACTACAGAAGCATCATCGGTGAAGTGGGCAGAGAAGGGTTGCTCGTAGGCCTGGCGCAGGATATTCAGCTGAAATACCTGTGGTGTTTGTACCAGCCTGTAGTTGTCTCGAGGTACGGTACGGCTGCCTCCCTCGGGGAGAAGCTCTCTGATGGTCTCCACCACAGGCAGTACAGGCACAGCAGTGCCACTGTGTTCTGCCTCGTCATAACATCTCCTCAGAGTTTCTCTGGACACGAAAGGACGCACCCCGTCATGCACTGCCACCACGGCTTGTGATACTTCTGTAGGAATGGCAGAGAGACCGTTGAGCACAGAGTGGAAGCGCGATGGCCCACCCAAGGCTAACTGAAACGTGTCGGCAAATCCATGCTTGCTGCATAGTGCATGCCAATAATCGTGTTGTCCTTGGGGCAGAACGATGATGATGTGTATGTCGGGAAACACTTCCAGGAATCGCTCTATGGTGTGCATCAGTACAGGCTTGCCGTTCAGCGGCAAGAACTGCTTGGGCACATCTCCTCCCATGCGCAGTCCCTGTCCGCCTGCCACCAGTATCGCGTATCGTTCCATTTAGGGCAACAGTTGAGAATAAAGCATTCCGTCGCGCAGGGGGAGTGTCGCTTCCGGGCTCTTGAACTGCTCCACCAGGGTATATCCAAACTCAAAGGCGGCAGCAGGTCCTTTGCCCGTGATGATATTGCCATCCACCTCCACCATTGCTCCAGTGCAGGTGGCACCCGTCAGCTCAGGTTCCACACCGGGATAGCAGGTGGCCTTTCTGCCCACGAGCAGGCCCAGGTGTCCCAATACGAGCGGTGCGGCGCAGATGGCAGCCACAGGCTTGCCTCCTTCGGTATGCTTCTTGATGGCCTGACACAGTGGCTCGCATGCGTCCAGATTGGTAGAGCCAGGCAGTCCGCCAGGCAGCACGATAAGGTCCACTTGACTGAAGTCTACCTGACAGAAAACCATGTCGGCCTGTATGGGGACCTTGTGTGCCCCAGTGACCATAGGACTGTCATAGATGGAAACGGTGCGAACATCCAGTCCGGCACGGCGCATAATATCCACGGGAGTGATGGCTTCCACTTCCTCAAAACCGTTTGCAAGAAATACTGTAATCATATACCTTATATATTATAATACCAAGTAATATTCAGATGTACCTGCCACAAAGTTAGAAAATAATCATTAACTTTGCTGCCCCAAGCAACAGATAAATATGGAGAAAACGATAATGGTGGCCCTCTTTGGCAGTCTCTCCGACTCTTCCAAGGTGGTTCATGCACAGAAATTGTTGGAGGTGCTGGAGCTTAAGGATGCTCGTGTGGGGATTGAGAAGACTTTCTATGAAACCTTGACTCAGACATATGGCATACGTATGTCCTCCTCGGTGGGTCTTCTCGAAGATGATTTCCATGCCCACCTGGCCATCAGTATGGGTGGTGATGGTACCTTCCTCACTGCCGCAAAGCGTGTGGGTGCTTCGGGAACACCCATCTTGGGTATCAATATGGGCAGGCTGGGCTTTCTCACCGACTTTTCTTCGGAGGACATAGAGATGGCTCTCGAGATGGCTCTCCGAGGTGAACTGCATGCCGAACCGCGTACTGTGCTCAGCGTGGAATTCTCTTCAGGCGAACCTTTCGATCATCCTTTTGCCCTCAATGAGGTGGCGGTACTGAAGCGTGACGTGAGTAGCATGATTAGTATCAAGGTGGAGATAGACGGTGAATATCTCACCACCTATCAGGCCGATGGACTCATCATCAATACACCCACGGGCAGCACGGGATATGCTTTGAGCGTGGGCGGGCCGGTCATGACCCCACAAAGCAATATCCTGGGAATCGTACCTGTGGCTCCCCACAGTCTCAGTGCACGTCCTCTGACCTTGAGCGGTGATGCCTGTGTGACCCTTTCGGTGGAGAGCCGTAACCACAATTTCCTGGTGGCCATCGACGGACGGAGCCAAGCCTGTGCCGAGGATGTACGTCTCAGAATACGCAAGGCTGATTATCAGATACAGGTGCTGAAGCGTCCTGGAGGTTCGTTCTTCCGTACCTTGAGGCAGAAACTGATGTGGGGAAGTGATACCAGAGCGCATGAGTCTTAAAGTTTTTGTGTGATAAGATGATGAAGAAGATAGACCACCGACTGCTGAAATGGTTGTGGACCACGTCCCGTGGACTGCGCTTGCAGGCCGTACTCAATGCCTTGACGGGTCTGGCGGGTGTGGCACTTGACTTCTCCTTCATCTATGCCTCCAAGTGGGCCATCGACATAGCCACAGACCGTGCACATTCTCCCCTATGGTGGGCTGCAGTCCTGCTGGCTCTGCTGATGTTGCTGCAGATAGCGCGTGGGTATGCAAGCCGATGGATAGCTGCCATTCTGGGTGTGCGCTCCCAGGCTATCCTGCAGATGAGGCTCTTTGCTCATCTCTTGAACAGCCAGTGGATGGGACGGGACGGACGACACAGCGGAGATGTGCTCAACCGCTTGGAACGAGACGTGTATGATGTGGCCGATACCATCACTGAGACCATTCCTTCTGCCCTGAGCGTGGTGGCCCGACTCGTGGGAGCATTCTTCTTCCTCTGTACCATGAATGTACGTGTAGCACTCCTCCTGCTCCTGGTGGCTCCACTCTTTATCCTGCTCAGCAGACTCTATGTTCGACGCATGCGTCACCTCACTCGCGAGATTCGCGACACGGACAGCAGGATACAAAGTGTTCTTCAGGAGAGTATCCAGTATAATATGGTTCTCAAGACCTTGGAGAGATGTGGTACCATGGCATCCCGACTGGGTGATATGCAACACCGGCTGCAGGGGCAGGTGCGCCGACGTACGCTCTTCAGCAGTACCTCCTCGGCATTGGTGAGTGTGGGATTCGGCTTGGGATACCTGTTGGCTTTCGTCTCGTGTACCTATCAACTGCAGAGTGGAATTCTCTCCTATGGCATGATGGCAGCCTTTCTTCAGCTGGTGGGACAGATACAGGGACCTTTCAGGGAAATACTGAGATATGTGCCCACCTTCGTCAGTTGCATCACGGCCAGCGAGAGACTCATGGAGTTGCAGGAAACACCCTTGGAAGAACAGGGAGATTCCATCAGAATGCATGGCACATCAGGCGTTCGCCTTCAGGGAGTGACCTGTGCTTATGCCGAAGAACAGCGTAATGTGCTACAGGATTTCTCCTATGACTTCCCGCCAGGAAGCGTGACAGCCGTACTGGGAGAAACGGGAGCAGGAAAGACCACACTGGTCCGACTGATTCTGGCTCTGGTACGTCCGCAGAAGGGTAGGGTGGAACTCTATGACGACAGTGCCTGTGTGGAGGTGTCACCTCTTACTCGCACCAATCTGGTGTATGTCCCTCAGGGTAATACGCTGCTTAGCGGAACCATCAGGGATAATCTGTTGCTCGGCAATCCCAATGCTACTGAGGCCCAGATGTATGATGTCCTGCATACTGCCTGTGCCGACTTTGTAAGGGAGTTGCCACAGGGACTTGATACCCTCTGCGGTGAACTCGGAGCAGGACTGAGCGAAGGTCAGGCTCAAAGGATAGCCATTGCCCGAGCTCTGTTGCGAACAGGCAGTATACTCCTGCTGGATGAAGCCACCAGTGCTCTGGATGTTGACACTGAGCAACAACTGCTTCAGAACCTGCGTCTGCAACATGGAGCACGAACGGTCATCTGTGTGACACATCGTCTGGCTGTAGTGGAACATTGTACTCAGGTGCTTCGCATGGAGCGACTTACATAGAACCCCAATCTCTTCCAGAAAATATAACCCATAGAGCAGTTGCCCTGATTCTCGTCAGGGGGACTCCTCCTGCCCCTTGTCAGAACTATTGCTGCGACCCTTGCCAGTGGGTACTGATGTCCCCTGGTAAATGGTATGACGGAGAGTGTCCCTGGTGTGTCTACTCCCAAGTGCAGGGCAGAGCACTCAGCTGGGTAAGCAGGGTCTTTGCCAGGCGTCGGTGTCCTTCGGTATTGGGGTGTAGCTGGTCAGTTTCCTCGTTGCAGAAATATTGCCAGTGACAGGGCAGTGTGGGCAGAAGACCGCTCAGAGCAAAGATGTCTATGACAGGTACAGCCCACACGTGCGCAGTCTCCAATATGACATCCACATAGTGGTCGATATATAGGCCTTGCTCATTCTGATAGTCCTCGCTGGGCTGACGATTCCCTTTTCCAAAGCAGGCATATCCACGATGCAGGGGAGTGAGCAATACAATCTGCTTGGTGGGGTAGAGCTCCTTCAGATGTTTCATGGCCACATTGATTCTGCCCCGCAGTGTTCCTTGGTCCATGCTGAGCGTACGGTGAAGTCGTACGTCCTCAAAATCCTTGCCGCCTTTTCCCCTTTGTACATGTTCTGCCTTCTCTGTGAACCAGTTTCCCAGGGGCAGATCTCCGTTGTAATCGTTTGTTCCCAGAAAGACGATGATGGCATCCACATCCTGTCCCACCTCCTTGTGCAACTTATCAGTGAGACCAATGGCATGTGTCCAGTCATATCCACTAACAGCATATACCAGAGGAGTACTATGGAGCCAGTCGGAGAGGAACTGCCAGTAGTGGGTTACGTGTCCGCCACCCTGATGGGGGTCTGTGACAGAGTCACCGATATATGCAATGCGCTTTCCATGCCAGGGATGAGCGGCATAGATGTCGGCCTGTTTCTTGTCTCCTTTTGCCTGCAGGGTGTATGTGCATGTACCCATCAGTATCATGGCACACAGAATAAATGTTCTCATGTTGGTTACGATGATGAATTGTTATGTTTTCAGTCGATGTGTCTCTCTTGCAAAGGTAGTTACTTTTATCATATCAAGTGTGGTTTGCTTGCTGCAACTGGTTGAAAAAGGGTTAAGCAAGTATTTCCAGGGACTACGGTGACCCGTATGGGGTGAGTTTTTCCTCCCTATTCTCTTATCCCAGAATAGGGCTGACGATTTCGGTGCCTGTTTTGTCCTTCTCAGACGCAGTGCACTGCAACCACCCTTGCAGTGCACTGCATCCGCCAGGACCTATTTGGTCTACTTTAAACGCAAATACATGCGTCCGCCAAGGATAACGTTTGCAACCGCGGATGCAAACGTTATAAACCGCGGATGCAAACGTTATAAACCGCTCCCGCAAACGTTTGCGGGAAAAGGCGCCCATTTAGGAATCCCTTCCCCCATGGTTTTTCAAATGAGCCTTGAACAGGTTATAGATAGCCATTGAAATAAGGTCATAAAACCTATGGACGGTAAGATTACCGTCTGGAAGAGATGAAAAGTGATGGGAAGATATCTGTTGAGGAAGAAAAGTAGTAGAAGGTCCAAGCCAGTGTTGAATGGTGGCACCGTATTGAGTTTTGAGGAAGTGATTCTATTTAATTGTGCCTTCTTAATCAGTGATATGGTTTTCTTGTGTGTCTTTCTCTTCACAGGTTATCACTGGCTTGGTCTTCTTCTGTAGTTATACTGACATTCAAATCTTTTTTTCATTATCCTACTTGTGCTCTCGCATTCGATAGGTAATGTCCTTTATGTAGTTAGAAACTATTGTTCTTTGTTTTCTGATTGCAAATTTAGACCAAGTGTGATATTCTGTCAATACATAGCTTATCATATAACTCTTATATTATTGTGCAAAAAGTATAATATATATATATCATAAGTATTAAAAGTGTTAAATATCAGATAAATAAGTGGGGTGTGAGATAAGCTGTAAATACAATGAAAATAAGCATTTTCTATAGAAAAACATGGCTTTAGTCATCGTATGTTCGCTCTGGAGGAGCTCCGCAGTACCCGTTTCGCAACGGTTGTGTCTGTTGTTCCTGTTACTTTTCTTGTTCGGGCTCGCTTGTTTTGTTGAGCACATAGCCTTGGCGATTCACATTGACCACTTCAAAAGGTAATGTGCGCAATACATTTCTTATGGAGCTGACCAGGGTGTTTATCTTTGCATTGGTACTCTCGTTTTCACAGTTGTAGGTAGAATCATCCAATACGCCCGCAAAGTCGTTCTTGCTGATGAAATGATCGTTTTTGAGGGTCATGTATTGCAGGATGAGCAATATCTGCTGTCGGCATCGTATTTTCTCTTTTCCATAGATGAGTATTCCGTGAGGGATGTCGACGCGCAAATCTTTGCAGGGATCTGCATTCTCTTCCTGTTTGTCGGATGGCGAAGGTTCGCTAATAGTGATTATCGTGAGCATGATGCAGCATGGAACCAGAATGGAGAATACTGCTGTGAAGATGGCAAAGAGAGTGGACAGTTCGATGATTTCGGAGAGGACGCCACTGATATGAAGCAATGATATAAGAGCACAGATGGAGATAAGTGTGAGTGTAATCACACTGAGTGTTTTTTTCCATCGTGCCAAACGTGATGGTTTGGTGGCTATAGTCTTGTGCTCTATGTTCATTCTGTGTTGGCTTCCAATCACGAGGATTAGACATGCAATGCTTACGATAGGTTTAGTTTAATCGGTGTAGGAAAATTATAGGGTTGTCAGTTTGTCGTAATCCAGCCGATGTGAATCGGCTTATTCCGTACGCTTCCTCTGTGTGTAGCAAGACGTAGGCAGGCATGATGCTTACCAACTGTCCGTCGTGTACACATATTGGGGCGGACAGATAGGGGAAGGTGGGGTCTTCGTTGTTCATGATGGTCATGTTCTGCATGGTTCCGTCGGCCTTTTGGCGTGCGAGCAGATATGACAATCCGCAGTCCCCAAACATTTCGTATCCTATATATTCTGCTTCAGATGTTTGGTGGTGAAGTGCGATACTGCGTACCACGGACTTGTGCTTTGTCATCTGAGCCAGTTCTTCAAAGGTGTAGTCTTTGAAATTCTCGGGTATCTGGTCCTTTGTGTTGAACTTATAGGCCTTAAATGGAGTGCTTTCACCCTTTACCAGCATATGAATACTCGTCTGATAGGGATTGGTAATCAAGAGGGTGTCTCCGTATTGTTCCACAAAGGGGTGATAGGTGTCTGATATGTAGGATTCAGTTCGCTCAAATGGTTCGGACTCATGTGTGAACTTCTGTGAAATGATGTCCATGGAGATGAAATTGGACATACGGTTGTTGCAGCACCCCGAGGCAAGTACAATGGTGGAGTCATCCATCACCCGGAAGTCCAGATAATAATCATGGATGGCATAGATGCTGGCCAGATGTCCGTCATGTGAGTATCTGATTATGCGCTTCTGGGCGCGGCTAAGCACAAATATGCCTGTATCGGTCACATCAAAAGCGTCGGCTGTGGCATACTGTCCACTCCCGAGTCCAAGACTGTCGAGTGTGCTTAGGTGGTGGCCTGTGGATGTGAATGTGAATATGCGTCCTGCATCGTCCAGGATGTAGATGAGGCTGTCCTGGAAACGGATGTCCTTGACAGCAGAGAGCATGGGGCTGGTTACAGAATCAAGCTGTATGTATGAGTATTGGGAGATGAAACTGTCGGCAGGTAGATCTTCATGAACGTTTACACTGACAGTCTTAATGTGGTTATCTTCTTGTCGCGTGCATGCAGCAAGAATGATGATTAGAGTGGTTAGGCTTATCAGTATGAACTTTGAATAGTGCATGTCTTAATAATAAATCAGGCGCGTCTTAATCTTGGCGCGCCTTGTGTCAGTTGTTTATCGTTTTGTATAGGTCTTCGCAGGAGACAGGTCGGAACGATGCTTGCCCTCCTTCTTCGTAGTCTAATCTGCCATCGATAGTGATGAACCCTGCTGCGTTGGCTTGTAATGTGGTACCATCACTGAGATGCACTGTTTGACCTTTCCCTACATATACGGTACATCTGGACTCGCGTGCCATCCAGGTTGTGGTGGTCTCATTACCTGTCAAGGCTTCCACATTCTCTGACAGCAATGGGTTTGTAGCATTGATGCCCATGTCATCAAACGTGCGGTATTCGCCGTATGACCACATGCCACCCATAGTGGCAAGGCATGCCATTACTGCCCACAACGTGGCTTCTGTTCTTTTCTTCATTTTGTTATCTATATCTTATCGTCGTAATCTTCGTCCTGTTAGCAAGCCTTTGGCATGTGTTGCTGATGCTGTTTTCCAACCTGGATGTGGGTGATATACTTTCTGGTCACCAAAGATATGCCGAATAACGGGTTCTCACAAGTTTTTAACCGAAAATCTTTACTTTTCCTCCGAATTTTCTTCTGCTTGACTGCTATTTGGGCGAAATAAGGAAATGAGCAGCATGTGAAATGATGTTCATCTGCTGCTCATCCGCGCTAGTCTCTATGGCAAGTGTTTATTTAACCAATATGTCTTGACGTGATTGATTCCACCCTTTCACGACGATGCGGTATTGCGTACCGTCTGTCTTCTTGGTATCCACCACCACTTCGCGTGTCTCACCAGGAAGGAGAGAGAAGAAATTATCTGTGAAGAAGGCAGGACGGACTGGTGTGCCCATCTCATCGGAAAGTTGCAGCTGTGTGAAGAAGGCAATCACACCAGATGTATTTTTCACCCTGACCTTCACGTATTCTCTGCCGTCCTGCACATATCCCTGAACGGAAGCCTTCACCTTGGCCTGTTTCAGAGTGCTGAGTGCCTCGAAGCCCGATGTGGCAGGTCCTGTGAGCGTCTTACGTCCCTCGTACTTATCATTGCTTCGCCAGTAGAAGTTCTGGCTCACCTCCTTGCCCTTCTCGTTCATCAGACGGAGCTTGATGAAATGCACCTGTGAGATATCTTCGGGAAAATCCAACTTGATGGCATCGTTTACCACACCATCCTCAGGGATGTCCACCTGGGCGCTCTCGGTCATCACCTTACGGCTGTTTATGTCATACACCTCAGCCACAACTTGATATCCGCTGAATGCCTGGTAGTATTCGTTGTATACTGATACGGTGTTTTTCAGATAGTCGAACTGTGCATGCAGAGGCTCTAAACTGTTCTGAGTGTAGTAGAGCGATGCGGTGGGCTCCAGGAAATAGTCCCACATTCTGCCGCACACCTGCCACATGGTACAGTTGTGATACCAGAACAGTAGTCCGGAGGCATAACGGTCGCCATAGCCATACTTGTTGTAGTTCCACGTCTCCCATATTGACTTGGCGTTCATGGCACCTACGGCTTGACCACGCTGTGCAAACTCCTCTATTGTGGAGCACTTGCCATACTTCTCGGTAAGCTCAGCGTACATCGTCGACATCAGGTGGAAACCACCACCGTCGTGATAGTCCCACACCTCTTTGTTGATAGGCCACAGATCCTTCTCGTCCATCATCTGACGGAGTGATTCTACCAGTGGCACGGTAGGAGAACCATATTCGGGGTTGAAGCCATCAATACGACTGCCGCGGTCAGAAGCTGTGTTCTCGTAGTTCTGCATTGGGTTTACCTGTTTGTAAGGACTGCCGTCATGCACACCGTCACACTCCGACTGCATCTGATAACCACGGGTACCATCCAGTTTCATGATCAGCTCCTTGGCACCATTCATCTCTGTGCTCTCGTTGGATGACACATAATAGGACAGTGACGGATGGTTGCGCAGACGCTTCACTGTAGCCTCCACATTATTCAGATATATACCTGCATCATGAGGATGCTTTGTGTCGCCAGTCATCCAGAACTCCTGCCATACCAGGAATCCCATCTCGTCGCAGAGCTGGTAGAAGTAGTCCGACTCAGCAATGCCGCCACCCCACAGACGGATGAAGTTGATACCCGACTGCTTCGTCATACGCAGTTCGGCGTACATGCGCTCGTCATTGCTGCGGAGCATTGCCTCGGGCAACCAGTTCGTACCGCGCACGAATATCTTTTTTCCGTTCACATAGAACTGTCTCGACTTATCAGGAGTGTTTCTGTCAGATGTCACCTCGCGAATACCGAAACGCGTGTCGCACTTGTCGCTCACTTTGCCGTCTATGACAACTTCCATGTGCAGGTCATACATCTCTTGTCTGCCCTTGTACAGCGGCCACCACAGACGAGGGTTCTTGATCACCAGTTGGCTGAATTCGTCAGGGCTGAAGCACACCTCGCGAGTCTCACCGCGAAACAGCTTCACCTCCTTGCTGAAACTAATGTCTGTACCTTTAATCTCACCGCGCACCGTACATTTCACACTACCCGTGGTGGGGTTTGTCACCTCCACACTCACGGTCTCCTTAGCCTCGTCATATGCAGGATGTGACAGTTCGGATTTCACAAACGGATGTCTTAACACCGCCTTGCCTGTGGCATAGAGGCTGATGCTCTTCCATATACCCGTGTTACGGTCGCGTATGCCATCATTGAAGGTGAAGTCCCAGCCCACAGTCATCAGCATGGAAGTGTTCAGACCAATATTACCATCACCACCATTGTGATATTCGCCATTGGCAGCTCCCCAGTTCTTGTAGGTTATGGTGCCTGGTACATCCACCGGAAGCACCTTGATAGCCAGGGCATTCTTACTGCCCACTTTGGCAAAGTCGGTGATGTTGATGTAATCCTCGCGGAACATACCTGCCATGTTGCCCAGCAGATGTCCGTTCACCCATATCTCTGCTCGATAGTTGATGCCATCCACCTGCAGCCATATCTGTCGGCCTTTGTAGTTGGCAGGCACCTCAAACTCTGTGCGAAACCAATAGGTGTAGAAGTCACGCCCCACCTTGGCGATGTCGGGGATGATGTCCTTGTGAATCTCATTGTTCATTCCATAGTATGGTTCGGGATACACCTTATTATATACCAGCGAGTTGAGTACTGTGCCGGGAATTATTGCCGGCAACCAGTCCGTTGTGGTATAGTCTGTTGAGGAAAGTTGTTCTGCTGGCTGGCTTACTTCTGCGGCTTTCTTCATCACCCACACCTGATTTCCTCCATGCCCGTCGCGTGAGTCCAGATAGATGCGGTCGGCTATTCGTGCCTCGTTCTTTGGTTGTGCTGCCATGCCAAGGGACAAGAGCAGAGAGGCCAATAATAGAATATTTCTCATAGTCCAAATGTCGTTTTTTGATTATTTCAAATTATCGCCAGGGGTCTTCATCGCAGGATCATAGATGGCCACGCCCACCTGTGAGTCAGCACAGCCATAGTAAAGGAACCACTTGTCGTGGAAGAATACCAATCCCTCCAGGAACACCGTTCCGTCCACATATTGTCCCGACTTCTCAAACTCAGCCATTGGTCGGAAGAAAGGTACGTCCAGACGGTCCAGCACCTTCATCGGGTCCTTGGCATCACAGAGAATTTGTCCTCCGCAGTATGCACCCGCTGTGAATCGCTTGTCGCGTTTGTCGTCCTTTCTGTTCTTGCCGTTGTATAGCAATACGATACCTTTGTCGGTGAGCACTGCTGGTGGTCCACATTCTGTCAGTGCGCTGTCGAAGAATCCATTGCGCGGTTTTATCACTACTGCCAGTTCGCCTTTCTCATCGAGCACTGGATACCAGTTTATCAGGTCGTCGCTGGTTGCTGCGTACATCTTATGCTCGCCCCAGTACATGAAGTACTTGCCGTTGATCTTTGTTATCACCTGCTGGCCGTTCACCACCTTTGTCACCATCGATGCCGACTTGCTCTCAATATTCATGAACTTGCCATCGTATGCCTTTGCGAATGCAGGGCCATGCTTCTGCCAGTGCTTCAGGTCGCGTGATGTGGCAATGCTCAGCCGTGGTTTCTTCCTGTTCCATGAGGTGTAAGCCATCACGTACAGTCCATCTTCTGTCATCGTCACTCGGGGATCTTCACAGCCTCCGGGATTGTCATATTGGGCGAACTCATCCTGGCAGGGGAAGAGTACCGGCTTGTTTCGTTTCTTCATCCGTAGTCCATCCTTCGATGCGGCATAGCCTATACGTGATGTACGCTTACCAATACCTATGGCAGTCTTGTCCTCAGCGCGGTATAGCACTACTATCTTACCGTCTTTCACTGTTGCTGCAGGGTTAAACACATCACTCTCCTCCCAGAGAATCTTTGTCTCTCGCATAGGACATCGGAATGATCGATTGGAAGTGGTGATGACTGGATTTACTCCCTCGGGGCGCACGAAGCCACCGAGAGCCCAATCTGGCAGAGTGTTCTGTGCCATCAGAGGTGTGGCAAGGAGAAAACAGAACAGAGTCATAAAGAAGTTCTTCATTACTAAAATCTTGTTTGCGAATATGAATTCATTAGGTAAAATATCCACTGTACGTTCTATTATACAGAATGTGACTCTTTGGATTGTATGCTTCTGGCTTTAGAGTCTTTTGTTTTGTGATATGATTACTTTCTGGATGTCTATTTCCTATGGGTTAAACATTGTTCAATTTTTCTTTGTTATGGCAAATCCCTGTTGGCCAATCATGTGATTTCCCACATGTGAAAGTTCGGTAGTATATATAATATATAATGTGTGATGGCGCTCATACGTCCCAGTTGGGTTCTTTCCATAAGATGGGCTTGCCTGCTATGATACTTTCCCTTGAGAGCAGGATGCGCTGGTTGGTGCTTCCTCTGAAGAGTGCTTCTTCGCTTCTTTTGCTGGCGATGAAAGGTCCGTCTACCAAGATGTCAATGTTGAGCAAGAGTTCTCTGCACTCTTCTCTCTTTATCAGTTGCTCAAATGTGAAACCTGTGTAGCACCAAATGTTTTTTTTGGTGTGCGTCTTGATGAGTTTGGCCAGTTCGGCAAATGCTTCTGCCTGGTAAAGAGGGTCGCCACCGGTGAAGGTGACATCAGCAAAAGGATCGGATATGATCTCCTGAAGAATATCCTCAGTGCTCATATCCGTTCCGCTACCGAATGTCCACGACTGTGGGTTGTGGCATTGGGCACATTGATGGCGGCATCCCGCACAATAGATGCTTGTGCGGAAGCCGGGTCCATCAACAGTGGTATCGTGTAGTATGTTCAGTACATTAATTGTCATGAACGATACGGTCGTTAAGTTCAGACAGCTTAGCCTTGTTCCAGCGGTCGGTGGTTCCTACCAGGTAGCCAGTGATGCGCTGCAGTCTGTCTATGTTTGTGCTTCCGCATTTGGGGCAAACATCAAGGTTCTTCTCGGCATTCTCATATCCGCAGTCCATGCAACGGTTGCGGGTGTGATTGACGCTTCCGTAACCGATGTCGTACTTGTCCATCATGTCCACTATGCGCATCACAGCCTCTGGGTTATGTGTGGCATCACCGTCAATCTCCACATAGAAGATATGTCCGCCGCGTGTGAGGTTGTGGTAGGGTGCTTCTATCTGTGCCTTGTGCAGAGCTGTGCAATGGTAATATACAGGCACATGGTTGCTGTTGGTATAGTACTCGCGGTCTGTGATGCCAGGAAGTGAACCGAACTTCTTGCGGTCTCCCTTGGTGAAACGTCCCGACAGACCTTCGGCAGGCGTGCCCAGAATGCTGTAGTTGTGCTGGTATTGCTCACAGAAGTCATTGGCTCTGTCGCGCATGTAGGTTACAATCTTGATTCCCAGCTCTTGCGCTTCTTCGCTTTCTCCGTGGTGCTTCCCTATCAATGCTACCAGGCATTCGGCCAGTCCTATAAATCCTATACCGAGCGTTCCCTGGTTGATGACAGAGGCAATGGTGTCATTGGGCTTGAGGTTCTCGCTGCCCAGCCAGAGGCCTTTCATGAGCAGGGGGAACTGTTTGGCATAGGCGGTCTTCTGGAACTCGAAGCGCTCATGCAGTTGCTGTGCAGTAATCTGCAGCATGTTGTCCAACTTGGCAAAGAAGGCATCGATTCTCTCTTGCTTGTCCTTGATGTTCATGCATTCGATGGCCATCTTTACGATGTTGATGGTGCTGAAACTCAGGTTGCCGCGTCCGATACTGGTCTTGGGTCCGAAGCGATTCTCAAACACACGGGTACGGCATCCCATGGTGGCACATTCCCACTTGAAGCGCTCGGGGTCATCGGCCTTCCAGTTCTCGTTCTGGTTGTACGGAGTGTCGAGGTTGATGAAATTGGGGAAGAAGCGGCGGGCTGTCACCTTGCAGGCATACTGGTAGAGGTCATAGTTTCTGTCGGTGGGCAGGTAGCTCACTCCGCGTTTCTTCTTCCATATCTGTATGGGGAAGATGGCTGTCTCTCCGTTTCCTACTCCCTCATAAGTGCTGCGCAGTACCTCTCTGATGACGCAACGTCCCTCGGCACTGGTGTCTGTGCCATAGTTGATACTGCTGAACACCACCTGGTTTCCACCACGGCTATGGATGGTGTTCATATTGTGTATGAATGCCTCCATGGCTTGGTGTACGCGTCCCACGGTCTTGTTGATGGCATGCTGCTTGATGCGTTCCCGTCCCTCAAATCCTGCAAGTGGAATGTTCAGGTAGTCATCTATAGGAGCATTGTAGAGTTCGCTGTAGTCCTCGGCATTGAGGTCTTCCAGTACCTTGATCTCTTCGATATAGGAAGAGCGTACGAAGGGAGCCAGATAGAAGTCGAAAGCTGGGATGGCCTGTCCGCCGTGCATCTCATTCTGTACAGTCTCCATGCTGATGCAGCCCAGTATGCTGGCAGTCTCTATGCGCTTGGCAGGACGGCTTTCTCCATGTCCAGCCTGGAATCCGTACTTGAGTATGCGGTCCAGTGGATGCTGGATGCAGGTCAATGATTTGGTGGGATAGTAATCCTTGTCGTGGATGTGGAGATAGTTGTTCTTGACAGCATCGCGTGCGTTTTCGCTCAGAAGGTAGTCGTCAACGAAAGGCTTGGTGGTCTCGCTGGCGAATTTCATCATCATGCCTGCAGGTGTGTCTGCGTTCATGTTGGCATTCTCGCGTGTCACATCATTGTTCTTGATGTTGATGATCTCCAGGAAGATGTCTGTAGTCTTTGCCTTTCGGGCTACACTTCGTGCATTGCGGTATTTGATGTAAGCCTTTGCTACGTCTTTGCGCGCACTTTTCATGAGTTCGTTTTCCACCATGTCCTGAATGTCCTCCACCGTCATCTGGGCTTTACCCTTCATGGTGATGCGGTCGGTAATCTGGCCTATCAGGCTTTCGTCTTCACCTTGCTCAGTGGCATACATGGCTTTACGGATAGCGGCTGCTATCTTTTGCTCGTTGAATCCAACGATGCGTCCGTCTCTCTTTTTGACTGTCTGTATCATGGACGTGTTATTTGTTACGTTATTATATGGTTCTCAGTGTTGTTTGCAGATATCCTTGCTCCTTTTTTCAATAAAAAAATTTGCGAGGCCTGTTTCCTTGTTAGGAAAGACCTCGCAAAGATATATAAACGGATAATATCTCGCAAACAAATTGCATTAAAAATTATCCATTTTGGACTATTTATTTTTCTCTCTCAAACGAAAAGTTTTCCAAAACAAATTGTAACATGATGAAAATCAGCACAAATATTATTCGCATTAAAGAAAAAGTTTCCCAAAACGATATTTTTATGTTTGTAATACGTGTAATTATTAGTGTGTTATGTACTTCATGTGCCTGTCCACCAGCACTCTGTCAGTCACCTTTGCGTTCCACTTCATGCTTTTGCGTGCTTTGAACATTATTTTCATGAGTTCTGCATCTCCTGTGAGCAGGTTCTGCATGCCCAGATTCACGAATGTGGGATAGAGGGCTTTCTGTCCGTTGGTGTGCAGTCGGTCATTGGTCATGTTGTACATATCCTTGACGGCCGTTGGTTCTATGCCCACATATTCCAGTTCTGTGGCATCGTAAGGCAGGCACATGCTCAGTGCGTTCACGCTCTGCATGTCTTTACCTGTTACTGTCAGGGTGACTGTCTCTCCGGAGCTGTACTGAGCCTTGTCTGCCTGGATGGTGATATCACCTTGCAGCTTTTCCCCAGGCTCGGCATAGATACCTCCTTCCAGTTCGGTTGCTACAGCACTGATGTCATAAGCATCTATAAGTCCGTTGCTATTGATATCTCCCTTGCTGATGTATCCTGCAAAGTCACCATCTCCTTCCCGGAGTCCGGTGTAGTTCATATAACTGGTGAGATCGTTGTCGTCAATCTTACCGTCCTGGTTGATGTCGCCAGGTATGTACCATGGAGTGTTGGGCTGTCGGAATACGTATATCTGGCATCCACTGCCGAAATCTCCTGTGGTAGAGGTGATGTGCAAACGTATGTAACGCCATGGCTGTGAGGAGTGAGAGGTGAGGCTGAACTCCTTGGCTGTTCCGTTGCGTTCCCAGTTGAAGGTACCTGCTTCGGTCCAGTTGTCTCCATCTGTACTGAGGCTTACCGAACCAGAAAGCAGTGTCCCGTTTCCTGCATCCGCACGTGGAATATACCTTATGCTCTCGAGGTGGCTCATGCTTCTTGTGTCGATGGTGAGGTCAAAGGGTACGGCCTTCTGTCCCCATGCTGTATGCCATACTGTTCCTTCGTCGAAGTCAAACAGGTGTCCCACCTTTTGTCCTCCCTGGTTTGCACATGTGGTGTTGCCTCTCATGTCCCTGATGGCATATCTCAGAGGATCCTCAGTGGTGCAAGCCTGTATATCCGTCCATCCCGAGGTGCCTTGTGCATTGACGGCCCTTACCTTTATGTCATAGTTGGTCTTGGGCTGCAGACCATCCAGAGTGTATTGTGTCTGCTTGATGGTGGAGTAGAGTTGGTCTTCAAACAGGAGTTCGTAATAGTCGGCTCCTTGCACGGGATTCCATGACGGTGTGAGTGTATATGCCGTCTTGTCCTTTTCTGCAACCTGGCATTGGGGAGAGAGCAGGGAACCTGCTTCATCTGCCAGAGGATGGGTGACGCGGACGTCGGCCTGTGTGGTGATTGTTATCTCGTTCTGTGTCACGTCAGTCTTGTCCATGTTTATCATCAATGCAGACGTCTGCCGATATGCATCCTTTTCCACTCCGTAATAATAGGAGTTGGGTGTGTTCTTCCATTCGTTGTAGTCTTTCGCTTGCGTGAGAGCTTGTTTGTGTTTTCCTATCTTCGCTGTAATCTTTTTGGGGCAGAGCTGGCTGTAGATACGTATCTGCGTAGCCTTTTCGGGCACGAAACCCTCGTAATCTCCCTGAGTCTTCTGTATGGTCACTTTCAGATTTCCTTTGGTGTCCATCATTTGGCTTACTGTGGTGTATGTGGACTTCCCGTCCAGGTATGCATCCGTGCGTCCGTCATCGTCATATTCGGTAAAGGTGTTGGTCCCTTCGGCAGGATAGATGTCATAGCATCTGAGTCCCTGCTCAATTTCAGCAGGAGTATTGGTGGGCTTGTGTGTGGGAATGATGGCTCCCATACGTATCAGTATAGGCAGTTTCCACAGAGGAGCAGACAGATCGTTGATGATGCGTCCACCCTCATAGATGTCACCTGTGAAGTAGTCCATCCACTGTCCTTGGGGGAGATAGATGCAGTCTCGTACGTCATCGCCATCTTCCTTCGCGCGCGTTTCCTTATATATAGGTGCCACCAGCACGTAAGGTCCGAACATGAACTGATAGTCGCATCGCTTGCTGCGTGTGTAGTCATTCTCTTCCTCCAGCATCATTGCTCTTATCATCGGTTTGCCGTCCACGGCCTCTCGCGCAATGCTGTATGCATAGGGCAGAAGTCGGCTCTTGAGTTTCAGGTAATAGCGGTTGATACTTGCGGCAGGTTCTCCCAGGGCTTGAGGGTATTTGGGATTGCTTCCCCACCCATCCATGTTCAGTTGCATGGGCGTAAAGGCTTTCCATTGGAATTCTCTTACGTTGACGGGTAAGTTCTTTCCTCCGAAGATGCCGTCCATATCGCTGGTGATATTGGGTTGTCCTGAGAGTCCGCTGCCGATGTAGGTAGGTATATGGTACCGTATGTATTCCCAGTCTCCGCCCGACTGGTCTCCTGTCCAGATGGTTGCATATCGTTGTGTGCCGGCCCATCCATCCACACTGATGATGAAGGGTCGTGCCTGTGAGCCGTAGTAGGGCATTACCTTTGCCACATCAGTCACTCCATTGAGTCCGAAGCTGTATCCGGCGCCCACCCATGCTACGTCTGTCTTGAGCACTCTCACGCCCGCATCACGTACTTCTGCCACGATGTCTCTCTGCAGCAGTGGTTCTATGCCTTCCTTGGGATAGAGGTCGCTCTGGGTCCAGAGTCCTATCTCCACACCTCTCTTGCGTGCATATTCGCCAAACTCCTTCAGGTTCTGGATATTGCCTTCCAGAGATTCTGCCTGTCCGTATCCGGCTCCGTATCCGTCGTTAGGCAGAAACCATCCCAGGGGATAGTCGTTGTCCAGATATCTGTCTATGGCTGCTCGTGCACTGAACTGATAGTTGTTCTTCTCTCCGTTGAGGCTTTCGCGTATGCCTCCGTTGTCTTTCTGACTTTCTGAGTATTGCTTTCCGTCCTCAAAGGTCATGACTCCGTTCTTGCCGGGTTCGGTTTCCTTCCAATAGTCGCGGTTGTATGCATTGAGATGTCCTTGGTAGAACCCAAACTTGGGTACAAGTACGGGATTGCCTGTCAGCTGGTAGAAATCGTTGAGCAGGGCCACTGCTCCGTTGTCTATCATGAAGAAGATGTCCAGATAAGAGGCATCATGGCTGATGGTGGTCTCGTTGGCCTTGCTCTTTCCGAAATCGTAGGTACCTGGTGCAAAGGTGTGCCACATGACACCATATCCGCGAGTGCTCCAGAAGAAAGGTGTGGGACTGGATACTCCTCCGTCTACCCAGTTGTTGGTGTTGCGTATGTCGATGGACTGACCTTTGTGACTGAACCGTCCGTTCTGTACACCACCGCCATAGAACCAGTCGTTGGGACTCTGCTCCAGAGTCATGCTCACGTTGCTTCGGGCAAAGTTGGTGGGCGAGGTCTGTCGGATAATCTCCTTGCCGTTATTCGTAACGAGCAATTCTCCATCGTGTCCGATAGAAATCCTCAGGTCTCCTATGCTGATGGTGTTACCCTCCAGGGTCAGACCTTCCACCTTGCGGCGTGGGTTGTCTGTCAGAATCTGTGCAGGAGGATTGGCCTCGGGGTTGCGGATGATACCTCCCTTGGGATCCTGGAACAGGCGGAAGATATGGGGTCCGTAGAAGTCGATGTAGAGATTCTGCTTGTTTTCCAAATGAACTTGCACGGTGGTGGCATTCATCCGTGTAAGTTGTTGTGCAGAGGCTACCAGGGTGATGGTCAGCAGCAGGGTGGAGATGATAATCTTCTTCATGTTTTTGTAGGTTAGTCACACGATTACGCGTATACGCGCACGATACATATATGTAGATGCATTGAGGGAATGCTTCTGCATGCAAATATACAATGATTTGCTTTTCCCAGCAAATCCTTTTTGCCCTCCGGCGCATTCGTGTATAGGGACCATGTACAAATGAAAAGTGTTTTTCTGGGTGGCATTCCAGACTTTATGCTTAACTTTGCATGTCAGTATGACGAGAGTTCAAACGAAGAAGAGAAAAATACGAACAAGGATATGAGCAAGAAACAGACCATCATGCTGTCCGTGGCCGTGGCAGCAGTACTTGTGGCCATCATCGGTTTTCTGGCATTCCGTATGCACAGACAGAATATCAAGAATCAGCAGATGCTTGAGCTGGCCGAGATGGACAAGCGAGAAATGGAGAATGAGTATGAGCAGTTTGCCATGCAATACAATGAGATGAAGATGAAAATCAATAATGACTCATTGGTGGCTCAGCTCGAACAGGAGCAGCAGAGGACAGAGGAACTGCTGGAGGAACTGAAGCGGGTGAAGAGTAGTGATGCGGCAGAGATTATGAGACTGAAGAAGGAACTGGCCACTCTGCGAAAGGTTCTGCGCAGCTATGTGCTGCAGATTGACTCCCTGAACCGTATGAATCAGGAACTCACTCAGGAGAACTCCAACCTGAAGAACCAGAACAGGCAGGCACAGCAGCATATCTCCAACCTCAGCAGCGAGAATGAATCGCTCTCCGAAAAGGTGGAGATAGCCAGTCAGCTGGATGCCACGGGCATACGCATAGAGGCGCGTAACAAGAGAGGCAAAGAGGCTCGCAAGGTGAAGGATGTGAAGAAATTCGCCATCAGCTTCAATATCTCTCGCAATGTGACTGCCAGCACAGGACTCAGAAGTATATATCTGCGCATTTCCACACCTATGGGGACCGTACTCACCAGCGGTGGCACGTTCCAGTATGAGAACCGTCAGCTGGAATACAGCATACGCAAGGATATCGAATACACAGGTGAGGAGCAGAGCGTGATCGTTTACTGGGATGTGGCTGAGACACTCTCGGCAGGTACCTATCGCGTGGATATCTTTGCCGACGGACAGAACATCGGCTCGGCCTCTTACACCATAAACAAATAGGCATGGGTAAAGGAAAGTTGGCAAAGTTTGCCGAGATGGCTGCCAACCCTCTTGTGGTGGAATGTCCCTTTTCCGTTTTGCAGCAAGAAGGGTTTGGCATGAAAGGCCGCTGGCATCAGGAATTCTTTCATAACGATCGCCCTATCGTGCTTGAACTGGGATGTGGACGAGGAGAATATACCGTGGGACTGGGCCGCATGTTCCCTCTCAAGAACTATATCGGGGTAGATATCAAGGGGGCACGCATGTGGACAGGAGCCCAGGAGGCTCTGCATACTGGTATGTCCAATGTGGGTTTCCTGCGTACCAGCATAGAGTTCATCGACCGTTTCTTTGCCCCGGGGGAGGTGAGTGAGGTTTGGCTCACTTTCTCTGATCCTCAGATGAAGAAGGTCAGCAAGCGACTCACAGGAACCGCTTTCCTTCAGCGATATCGAGCATTCGTTGAGGAAGGAGGTCTCATACATGTAAAGACCGATAGCAACTTCCTGTATACCTACACCCGTGAGATGCTCTCTGCCAATGGCATCAGCCCACTGGCCGAGACACGTAATCTCTATGCCGAACCTGCAAGCGGAGCCTTTGCCGATGCACAGTCCATACAGACCTATTACGAGGGCATGTGGCGTGCACGTGGTATCGACATCAAGTACCTTTGCTTCCGATTGCCTCAGGAAGGCAAACTGGTGGAGCCCGATGTGGAGATACCTCTGGACGAATACCGTTCGTACAGCCGTCAGAAGCGTTCCAGTCTGGAGGTGAGCAAATGAGCTTACCCAGGGAAGTATTGTCACACAAATAATTAAGCATATGGAAATTTATCCCAAACTGATTATAGATGCTCTCTCCACCGTGCGTTATCCAGGTACGGGTAAGAATGTGGTGGAGATGAAGATGGTGGAGGACGACCTCCGGATAGCCGGTTTGCACGTCAGCTTCTCCCTCATATTTGATAAGCCAACCGATCCATTCATGAAGAGCATGGTAAAGGCCTGCGAGGCTGCCATCCATGCCTATGTGAGCAAGGATGTGGAGGTGGAAATCAAGACCAAGTCGCTGCAGGCTCCCCGACCAGACCTCCCCGACCTGCTCCCTGGTGTGAAGAATATCATTGCTGTGAGCAGTGGAAAGGGCGGAGTGGGCAAAAGCACCGTGGCTGCCAATCTGGCTGTGGCTCTGTCCCAGATGGGCATGAAGGTGGGCCTGCTGGACTGTGATATCTTCGGTCCTTCTGTGCCTAAGATGTTTCAGATGGAGGATGCTCGTCCATACAGCGAGCATATTGATGGGCGTGACCTCATCATGCCTGTAGAGAAGTACGGAGTGAAGGTTCTCAGCATAGGATTCTTTGTTGACCCTGCTCAGGCCACCCTGTGGCGCGGAGGCATGGCTTGCAACGCGCTGAAACAACTCATCGGTGATGCCCATTGGGGGGATTTGGACTATTTTGTTCTCGACACACCTCCTGGCACATCCGACATCCATCTCACTCTGGTACAGACTTTGCCCATCACGGGTGCTGTCATCGTGAGCACTCCTCAGCAAGTGGCTTTGGCTGATGCGCGCAAGGGTATCAATATGTATCAGAACGAGAAGGTGAATGTCCCCATTCTGGGACTGGTGGAGAACATGTCATGGTTTACTCCTGCACAACATCCCGACGAGCGGTATTATATCTTCGGACAGGAGGGAGTGAAGGCTTTGGCTGAGGAGATGCAGGTGCCTTTGCTGGGACAGATTCCTGTGGTGCAGGACATCTGCCAGAGTGGTGATGAAGGTACGCCTGCTGCCCTTGACCCTCAGAGTGTCACGGGACATGCTTTCATGCAGTTGGCTGCCCACGTGGTGACGGAAACCGACAGGCGCAACAGTCAGTTGCCTCCCACCACCATCGTAGGCACACATAAGTGATGCTGTTAGGGACTCAGTAGAAAAAACATGGGGAAGGGGATTCCCAAAAAGAGTAGGTATTCCCTGATCCTTATTCCCTGATCCTTATAGTCTATTACCTTAGCAGACGCATCCCTTTGCCTCAAACCAAACACAGCATGAAATGATGATATCATGCCAACAAATGACGATTCTTATGTTTGGTGGTCTGACATACTTTATAGAATAGGACAGGCAATTTCGGTGCCAGTGTTACCCATCTCAGACGCAGTGCACTGCAACCGCTCCCGCAGTGCACTGCATCCGTACTTGCAGTGCACTGCATTCCTCAACGCAAGTACTTGCAACCGTCCCCGCAAGTACGTGCATCCGTCCTTGCAAGTACGTGCGTCTGAGA
>SAMEA3663036__coassemble_74_pt1 | contig 45716 bp, 46 predicted proteins | sample SAMEA3663036__metabat2_high_PE_022 | metagenome-assembled genome bin SAMEA3663036 (sample SAMEA3663036) | pig gut metagenome | biome: pig gut; feature: pig-associated habitat; material: faeces | place: France | collected 2012
CACACCTCCTTTGTCGGTGTACCAGGTTACTCATGGTACTGCCCTCCAGGCAGCATATGCTCTGTGAGGCTGCGTGTGATGGTACTGTCATCAAGGCAGCAGAGTGCTCTGTGAGGCTGCGTGTGATGGTACTGCCATCCAGGCAGCAGAGTGCTCTGTGAGGCTGAGTGTGATGGTACTGCCCTCCAGGCAGAGTGCTCTGTGAGGCTGCATGTGATGGTACTGCCATCCAGGCAGGTGGGTGCTCTGTGAGGCAGCGTGTGATGGTACTGCCATCAAGGCAGGTGGGGACTCTGTGAGGCAGCGTGTGATGGTACTGCCATCCAGGCAGAGTGCTCTGTGTGGCAGCGTGTGATGGTACTACCATCCAGGCTGAGTGCTATGTGCTCTTTCTTTATGGAAAGCTTTATGTGATGAAGAGGGGTGGAAAGAAAAAAGTACTAACTTTGCTGACGATACTGAGGTTTGACATCGGGAGAGTAAGGATATCACCGCTATAGGTGGACTGTATCACGCAGAAGAACAGTAAAGACAAGTATACTATCGGACTATGGATTTCCCTAAAATATATTCAGCATCGGGACTGATGGAGCTCATCGGAGAGATTGGGTTCCTGCCCTTGCTTGACAGTGGCATCGATGGATTTTCGGCTGATGCTATCGTGGACGAGGATTGTGATTATGTGAAGTTCCCCGATGGAGGTTGGGACTGGCCTTTATGGAAGTGGAAAGGAAGCATCGTCAATGATATGCCGTGTATGTACGGTAAGTTTTTCAACAAGAAGGCAGGCTTCATCAGTGGGGACTGGTGGCAGGACTTCTGCAACTATCGACGCTCTATAATGCCGCGTCCCGGGAGCAACTCCATTGAGGGAGCCATACTGGAGACGCTGCAAACCACTGGCAGCCTCATCACCCGAGAGTTGCGTGCGGCCTGCGGATTCCATGGCACAGGAATGCGAAGTAAGTTTGATGCTTACCTGACCCGCCTGGAGATGGGTACCTACATAGTGACAGAAGACTTCGTGTATCCGCATGATAAGCATGGACGGGAATACGGTTGGGGATGGTCCTTGCTCAATACTCCCGAAGCTCTGTATGGCAAGGATGCCTGCAGATGCCATCGGAGTCCCGAAGAGTCCTACGAGCACATCTATAGCCACCTGAGGAAGATGCTGCCTGAGGCTTCGGACAAACAGATTATCAGACTGATAGGATGATTATGAAGAAGTATGCACCGACTGCAAGAGTACACATAGAGACGTATAAAAGTGAATACAGAAGTGATTTCATTCGTCTCAACAGAGAGTGGATAGAAACATTCTTCAGAATAGAGGACTCGGATATAGAAACCTTCTCGCACGTGGATAAGATAGTGGAACAGGGAGGTCAGATCTTCCTGGCTGTAACAGACCATGGAGAGGTGGCAGGATGCTGTGCCCTGAAGCATCACAGCGAGAATGAATCCTACGAACTGGCCCAGATGGCTGTGTCACCGCTATATCAAGGCCATCACATAGGACATCAGTTGGGCATGGCTGTGATGGAATATGCCCGCAGGCATGGCATAAGACGAATCTACCTGGAGGGAAACACCCGTCTGAAAGCATCCATCGCCCTGTTTCGGTCACTGGGATTCCGGGAGATTCCCCTGCAGAACAATGCCTATGAGCGTTGCGATATCCTGATGTGTTGGGAAGACGAGCAACAGAATCGGACGGACAACAAACATTCAGCCATCGTAATGGGTGGCACATCGGGCATCGGATATGAGGTGGCACTCATCCTGGCCAAGCGAGGATGGCGCGTGGGCGTGGCTGGCAGAAGGGAAGACATCCTGAAAAAGATGATGGCAGAGACTGATGGCATAGTGGCCTATGAGGTGATAGATGTCAACAAACCACAGGCCGTGGATGGTCTGCACACACTCATCGGCAAGATGGGAGGCATGGACCTGTACTTCCACAGCTCGGGCATCGGATACCAGAATGTGGCTCTCGATGCCGACAAGGAACTGAGTACCATAGAGACCAACTGCCTGGGTATGGCCAGACTGGTGGGCGAAGCCTTCCGCTATCTGGAACAGCACCCCGAAACGGACGGACAGATAGCTGTCATCAGTTCCATAGCACGAACAAAAGGACTGGGAGCCGCACCAGCATATTCCGCATCAAAACGGTTCACCAGCCATTATCTGGAGTGCCTGTGCCAGCTGACAAGCATCAGAAACATTCGCAACATCCACATCACAGACATCAGACCGGGATTCGTGAGGACTCCATTGTTGCAGGGAAGCCCTTTCCCCATGCAGCTGGATGCAAGGAGAGTGGCGGAGAGCATAGTGGACGGTCTCGAGAAGCGCAAGCCAGTGATTACCATCAACTGGCTTTACCATCTGCTGGTCTTCTTCTGGCAGATGATACCACGGGCCATATGGATAAGGATGAAGATAAGATGACAAGCGCCCCGCGTGCAAGCAGGACAGCACGAAGACAGCGCTTCCATGAACTGATTTGGGGCCTGAAGACTGATTTTGTACTTAAAATAAACTATCTTTGCACATAGCATTATCCAGGGGATGACCATCCTGGGTGATAGGTGACCACCTGAGGATGATGCTGATGACAGACATTCACAGAAAAAGAGATATGACTATGGAAACTTTCAACGATGTGATAAACAGTGGACAACTGGTCCTGGTGGACTTCTTCGCCACATGGTGCCAGCCATGCAAGATGATGCACCCCATCCTGGAGCAGGTGAAGGAAGTGCTGGGTGAGAGAATCCGCATCATCAAGGTGGATGTGGACAAGTATGGAACCACGGCAAGCCTTTACGGCATACAGTCGGTGCCCACACTCATGCTGTTCCGCCAGGGTGAAGTGCTGTGGAGAACGAGCGGTGTGGTACAGAAAGCTGGGCTGCTGGCTACGATAGAGACATTCCTGAAGTGATCAGGAAAAAAGAGAGAAATTACATGCAGATACATCAAATCATATTCAGTCCCACAGGAGGGACACGACGGGTGAGCGACATCCTCTGTAAGGGCATGCAGAGCACGGACAAAGATAGTGTCGTGACCGACCTGTGCGTCAAGGCCGCCGACATACAGCTGCCCGATATCCACGAGGATGACCTGGCAGTCATAGCCATGCCTGTATTTGCAGGACGTGTGCCGGCTCTGGCCGTGGAACGACTGCGGATGATCAATCCACATGGAGCGAAATGTGCAGTGATAGCCGTCTATGGCAATCGTGCCTTTGATGATGCGCTGCTGGAACTGCAGGACGTGGCCACTGAGATGGGGTTCCGCGTGATATCTGCTGTGGGTGCTGTGGCCGAGCACAGTATCATCAGGAGATATGGGAAAGGAAGGCCCGATGCTGCCGACGAACAGATACTCAGAGGATATGGTGCTGACATCCTGAACAAGGCCGAAGGCGATGACTATGCCACGCCGCAGGTTCCCGGCAATCGTCCTTACAAGAAAGCAGGCATGGTGCCACAGCCCAAAGGAAGACGAGGCTGCAACAGGTGTGGTGCATGTGCCAGGCAATGTCCTGCTGGCGCCATCCCTCTCTCTGACCCAAAGAAGGTGGATGCTGCCAAGTGCATCTCGTGCATGAAATGTGTGTCTGTATGCCCCACAGGTACAAGAAGGATAGGTGTGGTGATGAACTTCCTGGCTACACAGGGCCTGAAGAAGGTGTGTGCCACCAGGAAAGAGAACGAACTTTACCTCTAAGAATTATGGATAAGACAGACCAGCTGGCTCTGGCCATGATGGAATATAACCATAGTGATCCTAAGCGCATACAACATACAACCAAAGTTCATGCTTACGCCTCGCTGATGGGCAGAGAAGAAGGACTGGATGCGGAGACGCAGTTCATCCTGGAGAGTGCAGCCCTCGTTCATGACATCGGCATAAGAGCGAGCGAACAGAAATATGGGTACCAGAACGGTAAGCTACAGGAACAGGAGGGTCCGGCTGTAGCTCGTGAGTTGCTCTCGCGGCTGGGAGGATATACTGCCCAGGAGACAGAACGTATCTGCTGGCTCATAGCCCATCATCACACATACCATGTGTGCGAAGATATGGATTACCAGTTACTCATAGAGGCCGACTTCCTGGTCAACCTGTATGAGGATAATGAATCACCTAAAGCCATCCAGACGGTAAGGCGAAACATATTCAAGACAAAGAGTGGGCTGAAGATGCTGGATAGCATGTATGGGGATACAGACCAGTGAATAAAAGGACAGAATAAACAAACCTCATATAATTATCAACAATTCAAAACATTAACACTATGGAAGCAAAAGAAAAAGTATTGGCAGCAATGAAGGAGGCTGGTCAGCCTCTCAATGCAGGTAAAATAGCAGAGCTCAGCGGTCTGGACCGCAAGGAGGTGGATGCTGCCATGAAGCAACTGAAGGCAGAGGGTGCAATAGTCTCACCTGTTCGTTGCAAGTGGGCTCCTGCTGAGTAAGAACACAGGCCCCTATACATTATATATATAGGGGCTTTGAATCTTTTACCACAGACAGAAGGAATATGTCCTGGAGGGAGCTGGAAGCAAGACAAGAACCAAGATAAGCCGACCCATCCTCTGGCGTACTGCCCTCCAGGCAGAGGTTTCTCATTGAGCTTTATCCGAGGGCGTTGCCCTCGGTTACTATTTGGTAGTGCCCTCCAGGCACCGGAGTGCTTATGGCTCTCTTTTTCTACCACGGATAAGACGGATAAGTCCTATGATGACTGGAAGAAAGACAAAAACCAAGATAAACCCCTTGATTGAACTCCTTGAACTTTTAAACCCCTTGCTGGGAGCAAGACAAGAACCAAGATAAGCCGACCCATCCTGCGGCGTACTGCCCTCCAGGCAGAGGCTTATCATTGAGCTTTATCCGAGGGCGTTGCCCTCGGTTACTATTTGGTAGTGCCCTCCAGGCACCGGAGTGCTTGCGTGGAGCTATCAAGTACCCAGATAATCCACATAATTCGTCCTATCCGAGGTAGAAATGAAACTTCCAGAGGAAAAGGATTTATCTTGGTTATAGCCTTTTATCCAGCAGACACAGGGGGAGCCTTGACGTACCCCCCGATTGTCTGCTGAACCTTACTTCACTGGTATCTGGATGATGGAAAGCCATTTCTCGGGGTCTTCCTGATTCCATGCTCCATCCACATACACGGTTCGTGGATGTCCGGCAATCTCATATCCCTGTTCCTCAAGATACTTGAATGCCTCGGTGTATGACTCATAGAAACGGTCGTAAGGACCGTAATGCTTCATGCATAGAGCCTTGGGGACTTCCGCCAGTCTCTTGAATTGGATAATGGCAGAGTCCTCGCCCATCTCCTCCACCTGTTCGCAATATTCAATGTCGATGTCTGTGGGAGTATATTCCTGGTTGTGCTCTATGGTGAAACAATATCCTGCTGGTGAGCACTTACAGCCCAGGCGGTGCATCTCCGGACCAATGACATTGACACACAGGTCGCCCAAGAGGCTGTATTGCTTGATTACACTGCGGTGTGAAGCCACGATGATGGCAGGCAAAGTCTGAATAGAAAATTTTTCCATTGTCTTGATGTTCTTTTTCGAGTTCACCGTGAGGATGAGTTGTTGTCGGCGCCTGAGCAGTGTTCTTATCTGCCTGTTGCACTCCGTCAGTTTGGCATTGATCTGACTGATGGACGGTTCGTGGTATTCGTCGTCATAGAGGTCTTTTATCTCCTCCAGTGAGAAGCCCATGTCCTTGAGCTCACGAATGGCATTTAGCCTCTGCATTTGCTCTATGGTGTAATACCTGTAACCCGTCCACTGATCCACTTCGTAGGGAAGCAGCAAGCCCATCTGTTCGTAGTGACGAAGCGTCTTGACTGTCACCTGCATCAACCTGGAGAACTCTCCGATTTTTAACTTTGTTTTTTCTCTCATTGTATCGCGCGATTACTGTGTGGGGTTGAATTCGATTGCAAAAGTAAACGATGACCTAAGGGATGAGTCAAGAGTTGATTGCAAAATTAACACAATTTTAACACTTCAGCCATAGTGATAGAGTGAGAACGATTGTCAAAATGGAAAACCAACCTTTTCAAAATGAAAAGGTGGCAAAGGAAACCAGTATATACACGTTCAACCATACTCACCTGATTATCTAACACTTACACCTCTCCCCCACTCTTTGGCACTTGATTTGCTCATATATGGATGTAGGTAGAAAGTAAAAGAAGGCTATGGATATGAAACAATACAGGGTAAGTTCCAACATAGAGATGGACCGTTTGGGAGAACTCAGTTATCGGTTTATAGCCCATCTGATAGGTTTGCTCATGGGATTTGAATCATTATTGCTATGTTCTTGTTGCTGTGTGTCCCTGATATATGGCGAGAAAGATATGATGTCGTTCGTCATTTCTTTTGCCATATGTCTGTCGGCAAGTGCCCTGCTGATGGTAATTGGGCAGAAGAAGAAGTCGGCCATATCACGCTATGAAGGGTATATAGTGGTGGGCCTCTCGTGGGTGTTCTTTACTATATTCGGAATGTTACCCTACCTGATAGGCGGTTACATCCCCTCGGTCACCGATGCCTTCTTTGAGACCATGTCAGGTTTCACCACCACAGGAGCCACTATCCTGGACAATATAGAGAGCATGCCACATGGGATACTCTTCTGGAGGAGTCTGACGCAATGGATAGGTGGATTGGGCATAGTCTTCTTCACCATTGTCATCATGCCAGGATTTGGCGCAAGCAGCCAGATGCTCTACCTGTCGGAGGCCACAGGAGTAACCCACAACAAACTCTACCCCAAGACACGTGTCATGGCCCGATACATCTTCGTGGTGTATATCCTGCTGACAGCCATTGAGACAGTGCTTCTGAAGATAGGTGGCATGAGCCTGTATGATGCTATATGCCATTCGATGACCACCACTGCCACAGGAGGTTTCTCTACCAAGCAGGAAAGCATAGCCTACTGGCATTCCTCGTATATAGAATATGTGGTGTCGGGGTTCATGTTGCTTTCTGCCATCAATTTCTCGCTCTATATAGGTGCCTGCAAGGGTGGCTGGAAACAAATCTGGAAAAATGCTGAACTGAAATGGTTTGCCTGTTCGGTGGGTGTGCTGACACTCGTCATCACGGCAGCGCTCATCCAGAACAACAACTATGGAATAGAGGAAGCCATACGGAAGTCATTGTTTCAGGTGGCCACCTGTCATACCTCATGCGGTTTTGCTACCGACGACTACAACCGGTGGCCACCATTCACCTGGATGCTACTCATCTTTGCCATGCTGTCGGGCGGATGTACGGGATCCACCAGTGGAGGAATCAAGAATCTCAGGCTCATAATCGTGGCCCATTGCATACGCAACCAGTTCCGGCAGATACTGCATCCGCGTGCCTTTCTGCCCGTAAGAGCAGGAGACTTGTTTGACAACAAGCTGGTGACAACGGTTCTGGTCTTCTTTGCTGCCTACCTGTCTGTGGCCTTCATAGGATGGACATCGCTGATGGCATTCGGAGTGGGATTCACCGAAGCCATGAGCACGGTCATCTCTGCAATGGGCAATGTGGGACCAGGACTGGGCAGTTTCGGACCTGCATTCTCCTGGGCAGCGCTGCCCGATGCTGCCAAATGGATACTCTCCTCTCTGATGCTCATAGGCAGACTGGAGATATTCGGTTTCCTGCTCATCTTCTATCGCTCCACATGGAGGGGCAGTTGGACATAGACAAAAAAAATATGGGAAGAGACTATGTAATGAAACAAAAGGTATTGTGATAAACGTTTAGGAACAGATGGAAGAAAATACGCAGCATTTCCTGGATCTGATACGGCGCTCGCACCGCGGACGGTTTAAGATATATATAGGAATGATAGCCGGAGTGGGAAAGACCTTCCGCATGCTACAGGATGCACGCGAGATGCTCCGGCAGGGAACGGACGTGCAGATAGGATATGTGGAGACACATGGCAGGCCCGATACGGTGAAGGCACTCAGAGGTCTGCCTGTAATCCCATGCAAGATGGTCATCTGCAAATGGTGGTGGAGCTGGAAGGAAGGGTTCACAGAGTGGTCTCTGATAACATCACCCAGACGATAGCCAACTTCTACCATGAGCAGAAAGCCACCCTGTTATGTATGGGACAACCGTCGCTATCCATGCCTCGACTGCTGTTCCGAGCAAGAAATTATAGAGAATTATTGTCGAAACTAAAAGATATGAGCGTAGATTTGATTATCTTCGCATGAAATATAGAGAAAACAGAAGAATATGAACACCAAGGAAAAACTTACACTATCCGTAGGAGTGCTCGTCTCATTGATAGTTGCACTGGTGGCCCTTTCGGTCTTCAGCCTACAGGTATTGACAGCTACAGAGCCTACCTCTCCTGTGGCTGATTATGGTCTGAGGCGGGCACTCACCTTACTGCTCGTCTTTGGAGCACTGAGTATTGCCATCGGTGTGTGGATGCTGGTAAAACTGCCCAAGACCGTAACGCGGCCGTTTCAGGAACTGACCAAAGGTATCAACGAGATAGCCAACCATAACTATGAGACGGAATTGCATCTCATGGGAAGCAGGGAGATGGAACAGCTCTCATCAAACTTCAACCGCATGACACACCGACTGCGCGATTACCACAACTCCTCGCTCTCCAAACTGCGCGTGTCCAAACAATATATAGAGACCATCATCGACTCCATCGATGAACCTATCATCTGCATAGACCGTAACCTGACGCTGTACTTCATCAACAACGAGGCACTTGATATCCTCAATCTGAAACGCGACGAGGTGATAGGCAAATCAGCACAGGAGACAGCCCTGCGCAATGACCTGCTGCGACGACTGCTCTTAGGCATGGACGGAAACAGGGAACAGAAAAGCCATGAGAAGAATTCCGAAAAGAGGGAACAGCGAGAGGAGAGTCCAAACACGACTGGGCAATCCCGAGCAGGGACAGAGGAAGACAAGAGCCAACCCCTGAAAATCTATGCCGACAACAAGGAAAGCTATTTCCAGGTGAAATATCTGAGGGTGAAGATGACCGATAGCGAGGGTGACGTGAAGGACAGCGGGATGGTAATCATGCTGAAGAACATCACAGAATTTCACAAGCTGGATGTGGCAAAGACAACTTTCATCTCCACCATCTCCCACGAACTGAAGACCCCTATATCGGCCATCCTGATGAGCCAGCAACTGCTGGCCGACAACCGCGTGGGCGGACTCAACCCTGAGCAGAAAGAACTGGCCGACAGTATCCGTGACAATGGAGAACGACTGCTCAGCATCACGGGAGAGTTGCTCAACATGACGCAGGTGGAGAGTGGAGTCTTACAGCTGAAGCCACATATCACCAGACCTATAGAACTGATAGAGTATGCTATCAAGGCCAACCAGGTGCAGGCCGACAAATTCCATATCAACATAGAAGTGGATTACCCCGAGGGAAAGATAAGCAAACTATATGTGGACAGCGAGAAAATAGCCTGGGTACTAACCAATCTGCTGAGCAATGCCATACGCTATTCTTCGGAAAACGAACGGGTAATCATAGGAGCCGTGCAAGAGGACGAGCACCATGTGATGCTGTATGTGCGTGATTTCGGACGCGGCATCGACCCTCGATATCACGAGAGCATCTTCGAACGCTATTTCCGTGTGCCTGGCACCAAGATACAGGGCAGCGGACTGGGACTATCCATATCGCGCGACTTCGTTGAGGCACACAATGGCACACTTACCGTAGATAGTGAATTGGGCAAGGGAAGTAAGTTTGTGGTCACCCTGCCCGTGTAACCATATAGAGAAGAATAGAACTATGAACAAGATACTACTTATAGATGACGAGCCCACCATCCGTATGCTTCTCTCACGCATACTGGAACTGGAAGGATATGAGGTGCTCAAAGCCAAGGACCGTGCCACGGCTCTGTATATACTGAACAAGCAGGAGGTGCAGGTGGTGTTGTGCGACGTGTTTCTCCCCGATGGCAACGGGGTGGACATGGTACAGGAACTGCAGCCACTGGCTCCCAATGCCAAGATTATCCTCCTCACTGCCCACGGCAACATCCCTGATGGAGTACAAGCTATCAAGAACGGAGCTTTCGACTACATCGTGAAGGGAGATGACAACCGCAAGATAATCCCTATAGTGAGTAGAGCCATGGACGCAATAGCTGCTGAACAGAAACAGCAAAGCAAGAAGAAAGACGTGAGAGTCAATACCGTCACCTTTGGCAACATCGTGGGGAAATCACCCGCCCTCGCACATGTCATCAGTCAGGCCAACAAGGTGGCAGCCACCGATGTGGCCGTGCTCATAAATGGTGAAACAGGTACGGGTAAGGAACTGTTTGCTCAAGCCATTCACAATGCCAGTCATCGCAGTGCGGGGGCTTTCCTGGCCCTCAACTGTTCGGCATTCAGCAGAGAACTGCTCGAAAGTGAACTCTTCGGCTATAAGGAAGGAGCCTTTACTGGTGCCGTGAAGGACAAGCGCGGACTGCTTGAAGAAGCAAATCATGGCACAGTATTTCTGGATGAGATAGGAGAAATGGCATTGGAACTACAGTCGAAACTGCTGCGTGTGCTCGAGACGGGAGAGTTTGTGAAGGTGGGCGATACCAAGACCACCCGCGTAGATGTGCGCATCATCTCTGCCACCAACCGTAATCTGAAGGAAGAGATAGCCAACGGCAGATTCCGAGAGGATCTGTACTTCCGCCTGTCGGTATTTAGGATAGAACTTCCGCCCTTACGTCAGCGGCGGGAGGACATACTGCTGCTGGCACAGCACTTTGCAGAGCGTTTCTCCAAACAGATTGGTTGTCCTGTGCCTGCGTTATCTCCCGATGCCAAAAATCTGTTCCTGTCCTATCCATGGCCAGGAAATGTGCGCGAAATGATGAATACCATGGAACATGCTCTCATCGTATGTGACAGCGAAGTCATCCGTGAGGACTTGCCTATCGACATGCTTTCTGACGAGTCATCCACGCAGGCTGATGACTCCCTTGACCTGAAGAGCGTGGAGCGTAACCACATCATCAAGGTACTTCACCATACTCATGGCAACAAGACAGAGACGGCCCGCCTGCTCAAGATAGGACTCACCACACTCTATCGCAAGATTGAAGAATACGGGATAATCGTATAATGACAAGCAACACGAAATAACGTAGACAGACATTCCTTTCCTCAAACACGCAGACTTTTCCTTTCGTCATAATTCCTATCTATCCTCTAAAGAAAAAATCTTTTCTTTATCTTGCCGGTGTAGAATCTCGCAGATTTTATATACATTTGTATATATAAATCCTTGGCGCTATTCCTCTTTCTTGTCCCACCTCTTGCGGTCTGACTTCAGTGCCTCTCTCTGCAGTCTTCTTGTGAGGTCCTCACGAAAATCGACCCTGCTTATCATGTCCTTGAAGTCGTTGCCCGGTTCCCAGTTCACATGAACGGCCTTGATGTGCTTGTCGGGATCGAAGTCTGTAATAGTGGGGGCTCCCTCACATTCGAGGGTGGGATAGAACCGGCCCATCTCGGCAAGGTCTATCTTATAACCTTCAGCCATCTTGTCTGCCATGGCCTCGGCAATGGTGGATATTACGGCCTTGTAGTCGCCTTTCCTGAGTGCCGAACCGTGCAGGACGATATAGTCCAGCAATTCGTCCAGCGATAACCTCTTCTCATATTGTGCGCAGGCATATACCTTCTTGCCGCGCTCCGGATAACGTGGATTTCCACGCAAGACGAGAGTATATTTCATGTCTATTACTATGTTTGTGTTCAACCTGATTGATTTAACGCAATGCAAATATACCGAATAAAAGGCGAGAATGCAAGCATTCTGTCAAAAAATCACCCATATACGCGAAAAAAGGGAGATAGCCATAAATTACGAAAGGTTATTAACCTTACACACGAAAGGATAATAACCTATATTGTGTAGGATTAATAACCTTATCATTTATAAAGGCTACTAGGATTCTCTTGCTGTCCGATGTTATGCCACTTCCTCAATGGTCTTCAGTGCCTGGCCGAAACCGTATCGTCGGCTGGCGTACCAGTGACAATGATGGCTGAAAAGAGGTTGAAGCGTGAAAGACTCTCCTAAGAGAATAGATCTTTATCTGAGGTGTATCTTTTATGGCCTGATTTATTCTGCCCATTATCTGTCCTGTCTCTTCAAGGATGGTCCGGGGAATGTAAGACATGTATGACACATGCGGCCTTAAATCTCAACCAACGTTTGCGGTCTAAGGACCGATTTGGGTATATGGAAAAAAAATCCATATCTTTGCATAAGAAAAGCTCATGTCTCATACCCCAAAAGGTACCTTAATTATGATCATAACGATTCTGGTTCTCCTGGCCACAGTGACCCTGTTCGTAACAGGCAAGATAAGAGCCGATATAGTGGCACTCTGCGCTCTTACGATTCTTATTCTCTGCGGAATATTGTCACCTGCGGAAGCACTCTCGGGATTCTCCAATCCTGTGGTCATCATGATGGTGGGACTGTTTGTGGTGGGTGGCGCCATACTGCAGACGGGACTTGCCAAGGCAGCGAGCCATAGAATCATGCATCTGGCAGGCAGCAATGAGACTGCTACGTTTCTGCTGGTGGTGACAGTAACGGCTCTCATAGGGGCATTCGTCAGCAACACGGGTACCGTGGCACTTATGATGCCCATAATCGTGTCCATGTCCATGGAGAGCCGGAAGAGTCCTTCGAGGCTGCTCATGCCCTTGGCGTTTGCAAGCAGCATGGGAGGAATGCTGACGCTCATAGGTACACCGCCCAACCTGGTGATAGACGAGACCCTGCGAGAGGCAGGATACAGCGGCCTGTCCTTCTTCTCATTCTTTCCCGTGGGCATTCTTTGCCTGGCCGTGGGCATAGCTGTGATGCTGCCACTCAGCAAGTTGCTTGTAAAGACAGGGACAAAAGAAGGGAAGAGGCGTGAGAAATCGTTGGAAAAACTGGTGGAGGAATATAGGCTGAGCAACAATGTGGAGGCTTATCGTGTGGATAGAAGAAGCAGCATCGTAGGGAAGACTGTTGCACAGCTGAACCTCAGAGCTGAGCACAATATTTCTATCATGGAGATACGCAACAAGACATCACATCGAAGTGGATGGATAAGAAACATCACGCAGTCGATGCCCACACAAGATACTGTCATTGCCGCTGCCGACATCCTGTATCTGCAAGGTCCCAAGGAGGAGATAGAACGCTTTGCCTCTGCAGCAAGTCTGAGAAAGCAAAATAGCCATAGCATAGACTTCTACGACATAGGCATAGCGGAGATTGTGGTCATGCCAGAGTCGCGCCTGGTGGGCCAGTTGCTCCGTCAGTCGCGCCTGCGCGAACAATATCAGGTAAATGTTCTCGGGGTGAAACGAAACCACGAATATATAACTGAGCATCTGCCAGAGATGAAGTTGAAAGCCGGCGACACACTGCTCATACAAGGCAGGTGGGAGAACATATTGAAGATAGATACTGAAGAGGATGACTGGCTACTGATAGGGCAACCGAAGGAGATGGCGGAGCGCGTCACCCTTAACTATAAGGCACCGCTTGCAGCAATGATTATGCTTGGCATGATTGCCGTAATGGTGTTTGATTTCATTCCTGTAGCTCCTGTGACAGCTGTCATTGCCGCAGGTTTGCTTATGGTGGTATCGGGATGTTTCCGCAGTGTAGATGCTGCCTACAAGACCATCAACTGGGAGAGTGTTGTACTCATAGCAGCCATGATGCCCATGTCGACGGCGCTGGAGAAGACGGGTGTCTCGGCAATGGTGAGTCACGGACTTGTAGCAGTCCTGGGCAGTATAGGACCGATGGCTTTGCTCTGCGGCATATATTTCACAACCTCGTTGCTAACAATGTTCATCAGCAACACAGCAACTGCTGTGCTGATGGCACCTATAGCCATGAGTGCCGCCACCGAACTCCATGTAAGTCCGCTGGCATTCCTCTTTGCAGTAACTCTGGGAGCCAGCATGTGTTTTGCCTCTCCCTTCTCCACACCTCCCAATGCCCTGGTGATGCAAGCTGGCGGCTACACCTTCGGCGACTATCTCAAGGTGGGTTTGCCCTTACAGATCATCATGGGAATAGTGATGACTATTGTCCTCCCCCTCCTCTTCCCCTTTTGAAGGACATATAGTTGCATACTGATAATAGAATAATGGTAGACAGCTTTTTTGGGTGGGCGGACGTACGGAGGAATAATTTGTACAATCCTTAAAAACTGTAATTTTGGACTGTCGATTATACATAGCCAATTATGAAAAAAAGAGCAATTATCACTATGGTTCTGGCAGGAATCCTCGGCTTGGCAAATGCCCAAAACAACTCCATCACAGAAGGACACGTACAGTCGGCAACAACTATCTGTCGGGTGTTGGGAGACGGACGTAAGGTGGAAACTGTCGTGCTTCAGTACGATACACCTATCCGCAACAAAAGCCTCTCTGCAGAGAGTTTCACTGTGGAAGGCAAAGACAACAGACTTTCTTGCACCGTTTCCATTTACAGACAGGACTTATATCCAATTGCTCTGAAATCGTCTGACGGCAAGTGACTCGGTAAGAATACGTATGAACTCCTGCATGGAGTGTTTGCGATAGGTCTCTTTCAGAATATGGACGCATCCCGACATTTGGTTGTCGGGGACATAGATAGGGACAGCTTTCAGACCACACACGTCATATATGGAATTTTCAGCCAACACGGTCACGAGGTTTGTCTGACGCACGAGTTTGAGCAACATGTTGACATCATTCAGTTCTATACGTATCTTGAACATGTCGTAATCTGAAGCCATGCTGTCAAAGGCATTACGTGCCTGCATGCCCTTTGACGGAAGCGCCAAATCGTATTTCTCAAGCTCGGAGATGGATACGTTCTCTTTTGAGGCAAGTGGATGATTCTTTCCGACTATTGCTGACAATGAGTTCTGAAACAGGATATGCGACTCGACATTGGACAAGGGCTGGATAGGTTTGAACGCAAGAACAAAATCAAGCTCGTGGTTGGACAACAGTTCCATCAACTCATTCAACTGCTTATACACGATATTGACTTTTATCTTCGGATACAACTTCATAAAAGATATCACGGATTCCGTGAGTATGGGGCTGAAGGAGTGTGTGACACCGATATTGAGCGTACCTGTCAGCATGTTGCGCAAATCACGGATACGGTCGGCACAGGCTTGGGCATCGTGAATAGTGCGCAGGGCATACGGGAGTATCGCTTCTCCCGCCTCTGTCAGCTGTATGGAATGGCTGTCACGGATAAAAAGTTGTGTCCCCAGTTCATCTTCCAACTGTCTGATCTGCTGCGAAAGCGAACTCTGTGCTATATTCAGGCAGGCTGCCGCATGTGAGAAGTTGCGTGCCTCCGCTGCTTTTGTAAAATATCTTAATTGTCTTAGTTCCATTGAATTACAAAAAATAATAAGTGCCGTGCGAATTCTGCATATAAAGTTATGCATTTTTCGGAAAACGACCAAAGAATGACAGTTATAGATACATATATATATGAACTTTATAAGTCATGACAAAAAAGGAAAGTATTACTACATACTTACGAAACTATAATTGAATATATCCAGGAAAACACCATTGGTATGGCTATCTCGTTGCGGTAAATGACAGTTTCTTCAAGAGAAAAACCGGCACTGTAGCCCCGATGACCATGCCTAAGACAATGAACATACAGGTAAGGCCATTGTATGCGAAGAGGTAAAAATAATGACCAAAGACCTCTTCCTCTGTATGATACAGACATGACAACAGGGCCTCGATAGTACGGTAGGCATATATACCGGGTATCATAGGCAACAAAGCGGGGAAGAAGCATACCTCTGCCGGACATTTTATATATGATGCAAACAACACAGCAAACATCCCTACGGCAAACGATGCCACCGTGCCGGCAAGGATGATATGCAGACCACATAAGTCCGGATTGGTCAGCACATAACGTATGGCATGTCCGACTGCCGCTATAAGGGCGCACGTCAGATAGGCACGCCGAGGAGTATTGCTTATACTGGAAAAACCGATTGCCGCTATCGCAGCAAAGAAGCCGTCCCCGAAAACATTAACAAAAATATCATTCCACATAATACCCTAAAACCATTTCAACCCAAGTAAAAGCATTCCGGCACATAGCCCTACAGACAGACAGGCGGTCAGCACGGCAGCATCCAAGAAACGACTGAACGCGCACAAATAATGTCTGTATATCATATCGCTGACTGAATTTATATACGGCACTCCGGGAATCAAGTACAAAACACTTGTACCGATTGCCAATTCTGGAGTGGAGCTGATATTGAAGATGTGTCCTCCAGCACTGATGGAAGCGGAGAAGAATGAGGCACAAAGGAATGTCAGACGTATATCGCATCCATCCTCGAGCATGATCTGCTTGAGCCTGTAGCCTGCCAATGTTGATACGAGCACTATCAGCATGGAAGACCCGTCGCCGCCGAAAAGACGGCAGAAAGCGGCGTTGGCAAGGCTCGCCAGAATCAGCACCTCCCATTTCCCTGTCGGCTTTGTCGACTTAATGCGTCCAAAACGCTCAATGGCAGATGGAAGGTCCAATCTGTTGTCGGCCACTTCCCAGCTGAGCTGGCTCAATCGTGTGTTCAGATTGAAGCTTATACCACAGCTGGGGGTCTTGCGTAGAGCCGTAACATCATTCGTCCGATCTGTATTCCACACCGAGACCGACACATGAGCCGGCATGATGAATGTGTCAATGTTCACACCGAAGGCCCTCCCCATCCGCTTCGTGTTTTTCTCTATACGGATACATGTGGCACCACATCCCGACAGCAGAGAGGCGTATTCAGCAAGGAATGCGGCTGTTTCACGTAATACGTTGCTGTCATCAGGCTTATCCATATTATAGGTCTTCACTTGTATGTTTTTTGTCTGCCATTCCTGGAATCTCATCGTCTTCGGGAATATAAAACAAATCTTTTTCCCTGCCATACTCTAAAAAGGGTGTTGCCTTGTGGCCAATATTGCGGCCACGAAGCTTGGTGCAACCATATTTGACAGTTCGGAAGATAAATGCACACAATAGTACTGCCGCAATAATGCACCACGTAATCATTGGATAGTTCATAATCATTCACTTTTTGAAATTCCGTGCAAAAATAGAGCAGTTCCCATAAACGTACCAACTGCTATCTATGGATTTTCCTATAATTGCTATAGGCAAAATGGAACACATCACCTCAGATAATCCACTGCAGCCTCCAGAAGAGATACGGGTGGAACTGAAAATCCAACTGGCGATGAGGGTTAAACATCGGCAGATGCAACTCTGTTCGAGAAGAAAATCGTAAATTTGCATCGGTTGTGATACATATTATATAATGTACATATGAATGATATGGAACAAATGCCAGAAAAGGACGTCAGGCAGGCTCCCAGTATATGGAAGTCCAGAAGATTCAACATACTGATAAGCGCTTTTGTCCTATGCTGCATCGTGGGCATGACAATTATACTGAGCGGACTGTTCGTCACGCGCTCCCAGTGGTCCAACAGACAGGACGGCTATCTCTATATAGATTCTGATGATACGACGGATTCCGTAAAGGTAAAGAGCGGACTTGGGTGGAGATTGTATTTCGGTTCCAAGTTACTTAAGCACATACGTACAGGCCGATATGATACCAGGAATCAGAGTGCGTTCAGCCTGTTCCGCAAACTGAGAATCCACTCTCAGGACCCTGTTGACCTGACCATTCCATCAGTCAGGACACTGGATAGGATGGCCTCTTACTTGAGTCAGCACCTGATGATGGACAAGGAGGAGTTGCTCTCCTTTATGTCCGACAGCAGCAAATGTGCGCAGATAGGTTTTTCTCCTGCCACCCTACCCTCGCTGTTCATTCCCAACACCTATTATATATATTGGGACATTTCTGTTGACCGCTTCATAGAAAGAATGCAAGTGGAATATCTCAAGTTTTGGAACGATGAGCGTTTACAAAAAGCCGAAGCCTGCCATCTGACTCCCATAGAGGTATGCACACTGGCAAGCATCGTGGACGAGGAGACTGCCAATGCGGCTGAGAAACCTGATGTGGCAGGCATGTATCTCAACCGTCTGCATGTGGGCATGCCCCTGCAAGCCGATCCCACCGTGAAGTTTGCCATAGGCGACTTCACCCTGAAGCGTATCTACCACGAGCATCTCAGGGTGGAAAGCCCCTACAACACCTACATCCATGCCGGACTGCCTCCGGGGCCCATACGCATAGCCAGCATAGAGGGTATAGATGCCGTGCTCAATCACTCCAAGCATGATTACCTGTACATGTGTGCCAAGGAGGACTTTTCTGGCACGCATAGGTTTGCAACCACCTATCAGGAGCATCTGCGCAATGCCCGCAGATATGCCAATGCCCTCAACCAGCGCGGCATCAACTGACAAGAAGGCTCCCTGCTGACAACCTGAACTAACATATAACGAAATGAATACAAACAACCCCAAAATGCAACGCCTGGAGTCGCTGGATGCACTCCGAGGACTGGACATGCTATTCATCATGGGTGGAGCCACCCTCATCACAGCCATTGCCAGCTATTTCCCCGAGAGTACTTTCTGGCAAACCATTGCCGAGCAGATGACTCATGCCGAGTGGGACGGACTGCGTCATCATGACACCATCTTTCCTCTGTTTCTGTTCATAGCAGGAGTCTCTTTCCCCTTCTCGCTGGAGAAACAGCAGGCACTGGGATTAAGTCATGCGGCCATCATCCGAAAGGTTATCGTGAGAGGATTCGTTCTGATGGCCTTAGGATGGGTATGCAACGGCCTGCTCAGACTGGAGTTTGCCGAACTGCGATTCTGGAGTGTTCTGGCCCGGATAGGTATGGCATGGATGGCAGGAGCCCTCATCTATATGCATGTGCGCCACTGGAAACACATAACTGCTGTTATCCTTGTCCTGCTGGTAGGCTACAGTCTCGCATCCAGTCTGCTTGTAGCCCCCGACATGCCTGGTGCTGATGCCCTTACACGTGCAGGTAACATTGCGTGCTATATAGACCGCACCCTGTTTGGTGTCCATTGTTATCGTCCCGATTATGACCCAGAGGGATTGCTCTCTACTGTTCCTGCCATAGGCACGGCATTGTTGGGTATGCTTGCCGGAAGATGGATAAAGTGGGAGCACGAAGGACTGACGGGCACACGCAAGGCATTAGGCATGTGCAGCGCAGGTCTGATACTGGGCTTGGTAGGTTATCTGTGGAGTTTCTGGACTCCTATCAACAAGGCCCTGTGGTCCAGTTCCTTTGTATGTGCTGTGGCTTGCTATTCTCTCCTCATGCTGGCATTGTTCTATTATGTGATAGATGTCAGGAGATGGCGCAGTTGGGATTTCTTCTTCGTGGTTATCGGTATGAATTCGATAGCCATCTACATGCTACCCCGCTTTATCAGTTTCGGATTCATGCGCGACCGTCTCTTTGGCGGTGTGGTATCACTCTTCCCCGAGCAGTTCCTGCCGGTGGTGGAACCCACCACGTACATCATCACCTGGTGGATATTCCTATATATCATGTACCGATACAGAATATTCCTGAAGGTATGACTTCCCCCCGGTACTGCCACCACAGGTCATGGCCATCACCTTCATCATTAGAATCTAAAGAACAACAACTATAGATAGAAATAACGATGACTCATATGAAAATCACATATCTATCTCTTCTCTGTGCCGTCATCTGTCTCACAGCATCAGCACAGAACGAGAAAAAGTATCTCGTACATAGCAGTACGAACGTGATAGGATGCAATACAGAGAACCGTGCGGTATTGATGTCACCTACAAGCAGTAGCATCCTTCCTCTCACGCTCATTCCTCAGTCCGACGGTACCACGGTACTGGCTTTAGAGGGCACTACCACACTCTATTTGAGTCTGGGCACCACAGACGGATGGAGCACCTATTTCCTGTCCGATGCCAACGACAGACGTGCACATTACAAGCTGGAACAGCGGGACGGCTACACCCTACTGCGCAACAGTTATACGGGCAAATATCTGGGTACGGATGCCAATACTACTGGGTCTCATGTCTATTCTGACAAGGATGGGTCCGACGTAAAGCACCTGTGGCTGCTGAGCGAGACACCCAAGGTGACCCTGCCTGTGGATACGCTCCGCTATGTGGCAAGTGCCAGCTCACGCCGACAGCAAGTAGACGGATGGGGAGTGAGTCTGTGCTGGTGGGCCAATATGTGTGGCAAATGGAGCGACACCAATGTGACCCAACTGGTGAAATGGTTGGTAAGTCCCAACGGACTCAACATGAACGTTTTCCGATACAATATAGGCGGAGGAGATGATCCCGCCTGGACTCATTGCGAAGAGCATCACATGGGGCAAGGCAAAGGACTGCGTGCTGAGATGGAAGGATTTCAGGATGAGCGCGGAGGTGAGTTCCATTGGGAGCGCGACCAGGCTCAACGCAAGGTTATGCTGAAGATAAAGGAACTCAGACCCGATGCCGTCTTTGAAGCTTTCAGCAACAGTGCCCCATGGTGGATGACCAAGAGTGGATGCGTGGCCGGATACACCAATGCTGGTCAGGACAATCTGAAGGAAGACTATTATGAAGATTTCGCTCGCTATCTGGTGGAGGTCTGCAAGCATTACCGTGATGAATATGGCATAGAGTTCAAGACCCTGGAGCCCTTCAACGAAGCGCTCACAAGCTATTGGGGATGCTCTGGCGGACAGGAGGGATGTCACTTCGACACGCAAAGTCAGGTCAACTTCCTGAAGGTGCTCTCACCCATCCTGAAGGAAAGCGGACTGAACACGATCATAAGTGCCAGCGATGAGACCAGTACCACACATAGTCTGCAAGCATGGAATGCCTATCAGCAGCAGAACGTGCTGAGTCTGATAGACCAATGGAACACCCACACCTATAGTGCCACCAACGTGGAAAGAGCTCAGTTAGGCTCTCTGGCACGTGCTGCAGGAAAAGAACTGTGGATGAGCGAATCCGGTTCGGGTGGAACAGGTATCGGTGGCAATCTGTCCATGGCCCAACGTCTGATGAATGACATGAGATACCTGGCACCAGAGGTTTGGTGCGACTGGCAATATGTGGAGGAAGGCACAGACCAATGGAGCATGGTGACAGGCAGTTTTTCAAACGGGAATTATGAGCGTAACAAGAATTACTACGTGCGCGAGCAGATTACAAGGTTCATACGCCAGGGATACAGCTTAGTGTCAACTTCCTCGGACCAGGCTTTATGTGCCGTAAATGCTGCTGGAGATACTCTGGTGGCCGTACTGGTCAACAACAACAGCAATAAGCAGATTCACCAGATCTCTCTTCCCTGTACGCATGCCACAGCTTATGTATCGGCTTACCGAACCAGCAGCACAGAGAATGTGGCACGCCTGAGGAAGGACTACCAGATGCTGAACGACTCCACCCTGGAGGTAACCATGCCCACACAGACCATTGCCACCTTCGTGATTCCTATCTCTCCCATGTCAGAGGAGCGTCCGCTGCTGGCCGATGGAGATACTTACATGCTACTGCCTCAAGCCAATAGTCAGGTGGCTGTGAAGGCTCTCAGTGATGGCCTCATCATTACTAATGCCGATGCCACCGACCCCGACCAGAGATGGATACTGAAGAAGCAAGCTGGTGACAAATGGTACCTGCAGACAGAGACAGGCAAACAGATAATCTCCGACGGCAGTTATTATCTGAAGACAAGCACCACCTCAGGAACTGCATTCCAGTTTACAAACATCGACGGCATCCATTATCGCATCATGTTGCCTGATGGTGTCAAGTGCTGGGACCTGGAGGGAGAAAAGACCGTTGCAGGAACCAAGGTTGGTGCCTGGACAGCAGGAGAATCTGTTTCATCACATCATCGCCAATGGCAACTCGTAAGAGTGGGTGGAGACGTCCCCCTGGTTCCAGATGCTATAGAGAAAATTACCACACCGCAACAAGCATCACAGCAAATCTATTCGCTTCAGGGCATCTCCTTGTCTCAACCTCAGAAGGGTATCAACATCATCAAGAACGCTGACGGAAAGGTCAGCAAGGTGATGTACAGATAAGCTCCGCTCAGAAGACAAAAGAAACCGTCAAAACTTAGGGCTGATTCCATTTCTCAGGAGTCAGCCCTAAATTGTTATTTTGGTGTCGCCATGCACACCTTCACCATCAGGATAAGACTTACGCTCCAGAATCTCTGCCACATGAACTGAGGAAGTCTGGGATGGACATTCATCCTTATGTTCATATTGGCAGCTCTTCTGGAGCGTTATCATCATTATCATCGTCATTCAGGAACAATCCCTGTCCCTCTTATCCACAGCACATCTGACTGCTGGAAAGCATATCAGGATGTGCTGTGTTTTTTTTCTTCAAGGGGCATCGCGCCTGGCTTATCGTTGAGTAATGCTGTGGATGACCTTTCCCTTACCGTTTATCAGGTCAAGCTTCAGCATATTCTTGGTGCAAGTAAGGATGGAAAAACCAGGTTCTCCGCTCACAAACTGTGTTCCTTCCATGGCACTTACTTTCTCTCTGGAGAGTGAAGCAGCGGAATTGACCACATAGTCTATCGGGGAGTCGGGGAAATGGAAATGCTGGAAGTTGTGGATATGTCCGCAGATATACATGTTCACATGATGGCGGCGCAGGATGGTGTCTACCCTTCTCTGCATATCAGCTCTCTCCACCGTATCCTTGGACGTATCGGCATAGATGGGATGATGTCCCACTACCACCACCCAGTCCTCTTTGGCCTGGGCGAGTTCCTTCTCCAGCCACACCAACTGTTTCTGGATTTTCTGTTTCCTGACCGAAGGATAATCCTCGGTATCCTGATGATACTTGTCTATGAGGGGAGTGGTATCCAGGAACACGATTCTGAGAGAGGTACTGTCATCAGCAAACACCTTGCTGTAATAGCGTGCGGGCATCTGCCAGCGACGGCTCACCTTGGAATAGTCAATGACAGCCTGGGTGTTGCCTCTATATTCATGATTGCCCAGGATGGGATACCAGGGGATCTGCAGTTCGGGATGCGAATACATGAGCTCGTAGTTGGTCATCCACAAGGGGTCTGTCACACTCTCCACTCCCATGAAATGATGTACGTCTCCCAATGCCAGTACAGCTTCGAAATCATTCTCTTCGGCCATACGTCCCATCAGTTCGGCGATAGGCTTCTGTTCGTAGTAGCCATTGCGTCCCATGTCGTTGGTAACCAGAAACTGTATCTGGGCAAAGGCTGCTGTGAACCCTACCAACAACAGGTAGAAGATGATGGCAAGTCTTTTCATACCCAATGACATTATTTAGCACCCAGAGCTCCGAAATAGTCGTGAACCTGAGGAGAAGTATATGTGCGTGTACCTATTACCAGTCCGTTGGCAAAGCAAGGAGAGACGGCTCCCTGAGCACCTGTCAGAGCAGGAGAGCCTGGATTGAGATGCAGGTCCCATGCATCCTGATAAACAAAGTCGGTAAGAGACACCTGATTGATGTCATAAGCTGCAAAGTTGGGGTCGAGCAGGTTGTCCGTTACAGATATTTGGCTGTGAGTATCTATGGCAGGATTATAATTCTTATTGTTCTGATTGTAACCATCTACAGGGTTACCCACAGTGGCATCACCTACGATAGGTGTAGACAGGTTGCCCGCAGCATAGAAGTTATAGTCGATGACCGAACGGTCGTCATATCCGCCATCGGTCTTGTTGGGATCGGTATACTTGGGAGTCATGGCACGGAACTTACAGTTGACCAGGAGGTTGTTCACTACTGTCACAAGCGCATTCTTCTCCACATAGATACAACCACCCTTTTCTCCATCACGGCGCCATCCTGCATTCAGAATCGTGTTGTTGTAGGCATTAGCCACCATCTGTCCGCGTGTCTCGCTCTGACCAGAAGAGGAGAGCTTGAGGCCATTGGTATTGGGAGAAAACATGATATTGCCAGCCACATCGGCCTTTACTCCAGCCTTCAGGTTGACAGCCTCACCACCAGTGTAACCGTTGGCAATGAAGGTATTGTTGCTGATGATGGCATTGCCGCCCATCACATAGATACCGTCAGAGGCACCATTGCGGATGATGGAATTGGTGAGGACGTATTTACCCTGGATATTGTTTGTGGTCACCTGAGGATACATATCATCTCCGGCTGTATAGACACCGGCAGTGGCAGCAGGTGAACCTTCTATGACCTGGGCACCTGTATATTCGATGATGGCATGGTCGATGGCCATCTCTGTGCAGGATTCATAAGCCACGATGCCACCCCAGAGTCCAGCGAAGGTGTTTTCCTTGGTTCTGAGCGAAGGACTTACTGAGAAGGTGACGGGCTTGCTTTCTGTACCGAGCACATACAGATTGCCCTTGACAGAAATCTCGATGGGTACATGATTGACACCCACACCCTGGTCACTCACGATGACTGTCACTCCAGGCTCTATGGTAAGGGACTCCCCTTCGGGAACCACCAGATGGCGGTCCAGGGTGATTACCTCACCTGACTTCCACACTCCCGAAACTATCATTTCGGTATCAGTCAACTCTTCGTTACTAGAGCTATTTCCTCCTTCATCATCACTACATGAAACGAAGGACATTCCCATGGCCAGAGCCATGATGGCGTACATACTCTTGAAATTCATTTTGAAGTTCATTTTAATTAATATATAATGATAAGTTAAAGTTTGTATCTCACTCCTATCATGAGCGTCTGCCCATAACGTTCTTTTCTCTCGTAGATATTACCTCTGTATCGGGGGAAATCTGATACGGCTTCGGTATGAGGCCCCTTCATGATGTAGCGGATGAGGGGAAGGTTAAGCAGATTGGTGGCCTTGAGATAAAGCTCCAGTCCGCTATGCCAGGACTTCTCTGCTGAGAGTTCCATTCTGAAGTATTCGTTTTCCCAGATGTCGTTCAGATACCAGTTGGACACGTCGGCCAGACGTTTGCCTATATAACTGCCTGTCAATTGTGCATTCAGCCCATGCTTGGTATTCTTGTAGAGAAGAGACAGATTGGCCACATGAGCTGCTTGTCCGGCCAGAGGTCGGGACTGTCGGACGGTTACTATCTCATTTCCTTCCATACTTCTCTTCTCCGTAGTGATTCTGGAATGCGTGTAGGTATAGTTGAATTTGATACCGAAGGAATGGAAGTACTTGAGTGCATCCAGTTCTATGCCGGTATTATTGGCAGTACCCAGGTTCAGAGGTGTGTAATAGAGATCCTGTCCCTCGCTGATGAGCCCATATTCAATAGGATTCTGCAGATGCTTGTAGAAGAATCCCACCATCAGTTGCTCTGCTGCCTGAGGAAAGAATTCCCATCTGAGGTCCAGGTTGTCGGCCACGGTATGTTTGAGGTCAGGATTTCCCTTTTCCTTATATTCCTCATTGATGATGCTGTACGGCACTATTTCGAAGAAACTGGGTCTGTTGATGGCTCTTGCATAACTCAGATGCAGGTTCATCTTCTCTGTGAGATGGTATTTGAGATGGAGGTCAGGCAGACAGTCCCAATACTTCTGGTTACCCTCTCCCTGAGTGCTTCGCGGATATTTGAGCACATAACCCTGATTGGTATGTTCGGCTCTGAATCCTCCCACGACCTCCATTTTCCCCTTTTGATAAGTGGCCATGCCATACACACCGCCTATCTTCTCCGTGGCATCATAGTTGAGAGGGTCACCCACGTTGCCATATGCTCGGGGAGTAATCAGTATTTCATCAAAGTTGTTCCAGTCGGTACCATATACCTGATATTGCTCAGTACCGGTGGAACTGTCGAAGGTGTACTCGTTGAAGAAGGACGTTCTCACCTTGTCACGGTACATGCCTCCCGTCTTTACGGTCCAGTTGTCTGTGGGATGATAAGTGAGATTCAGATAGGCAGCCTTGTCCTTGTCGGTATTATGCTCCCATCGGCGTGTGGCCGCCTTATTCGTTTGTATATGACTTCCCTGCAAGAATATCTCGGTATTGTCAGGGGTCTTGTTTCGTGCATTGGAATATACGCCTTTCCAGTCCACTTGCATATGACAGGATGGGAAATCATGGGTACCAGAGAGCGTGGTATTGTAGATTTGCTGTCTGTTGTGCTTCAGCCTGATGTCTGATGTCTGGTCGGTCACACCGGTTCTCACCTGGTCATCCACCATAGTCAGGAATCCGTTGTACCACGTAAACTTATGTTGTGGAGAGAGGGAATAGTCCAGCTTACCATGCAGAGCCAGTCTCTGCTTATTGTCGGAATACGTTCTATGCTCGATATCACCACTGGCCTTGGTATAGTCATAGTAATCCATGTTCTTTCCTCTGTTCATGTACTGATAACTGGCAGAGAGAAGGAAACCGAGCTTGTCCCTCAACACTCTGTCGCCATAAGAGAGAGAAGCGATGAGGTCGGGCAGGGCTGTTTTGGAATTCACATGCAGGTTCTTCATTCCGAAATCTGATGCCGTCACCTTGTTCTGACCGATGTTGCCCATCCTCTCATCAGGAGATTTCGCAGAGATGGCTCCCCGGTCAAAGGACAGGAAGTCACGATTGAGATACAGAGCGTTATATCCGGTAGAGAGATTGGCTGTGAGCATACGTCGGGCAGGAGCATCCTTCATGACCAGGTTTACTGCACCTCCTATACCATCACCTTCAAGTTCTGCAGTCAGGGATTTGTTGACCTCTATGCGTGAAAGTATCTCTGAGGGAAAGAGGTCCAGAGGGACAAAGCGATTCTTATTGTCGGGACTTGGAATCTTGATGCCGTTGACCAGCGTGTAGTTATATCTCTTATCCATACCGCGCAGGATGGCATATTGTCCTTCGCCAGAGGAGTTTCTCTCTACCGTTACGCCCGACATTTTCTGTATGATATTGCCCACCGTCACGTCGGGTGCCAGCTCCATGGCTCTTGATCCCAACACATTTACCACATTGGCCGACTGACGTTCTATTTCAATGGCCTTGGCATCCGTGCTCCCGTTGTAATTGGAGATTACCACCACCTCGCTCATCTCCTTGCTGTCCTCTTCCAGTTTGATTTCCAGGTACGAACCTCTATAAGCAATCTCCTGAGGAAGGAAACCGATGTAGGAACAACATACCACGGGCGACTTCTCATTTGTTTTCAACTGGAACGTACCATCCAGTCCTGTAAAGGCGGCTTCGGTGGTATGATTCTTGATACTTACCCTCACGCCTATGAGTGGTTCGCCAGTGGCATTGTCTGTTACTATTCCTTTAATCTCTGTCTGTCTGGTTTGGGCATAAAAGACAGCTACAGAAAAGGACATAATAAAAAGTAAAAAAAATCTCTTCATCTGTATTAAACCATTTCGGATGCAAAAGTATGACTATGATATTACAAGTGCGTTTTAGGGATGTTACACATAAATCAAGATTGTGTTACACGTGGTTACCAATATTTTACAAAACGATGACAGGGGGCTCTTGTCCATAATCGGTCATCGGAAACTCTATATCATATTACACTCCTTACTCTCTTGAGAGAGAGAGAGAAATAATGTGTAACTTTGTAACGTTATCATGACGGACAGGCCTGCCTGTACCTAATGATGATTGTCCCTATTATAATATATAATGTGTACGTGCTATGACTGTGCTGAAAAGTCTTTTTCTCCTCCTCCTCATCATGGGATGTGTATTCCTCCTTCAGAACTGCTGTCCTCTTCATCCCTACCACCAGAGAGTGGATGCCGATGAGTTTGCTCAGACGATTGCCGATACTGGGGTGGTCTGTGTGGATGTTCGCACCCCCGAGGAATATGCCGAAGGACACATCCCTGGAGCCATCAATATAGATGTTCTCAGAGAGGACTTCCTCAGCAGGGCCACTTCCATGCTGCCCCTTCATCATACCATAGCCCTATATTGTGCCAGTGGGAAGCGCAGCAGAAAGGCTGCACGAATGCTTGCCCAACGAGGATATCACGTGGTGGAACTGAAAAGCGGATACAAGGGATGGATGAAAGCCAACAGATAAGATGAATCAGCCTCCTCATATCCTTCATTCCACTCCCCAGGAACGCCTGACATATGTGCAGGAACAATGGGAATGCCTGGGACATTGCCCCTCGTGCGGCAAATGTCATATTCTCAAGGGCAAAGATGCCTCGGAGCTCTACCAGGACTATATCCTTGGCATCCGGCCCTACATGGATATTACAAAGGAAATCATCAAACGATAATTGGCATCGAAGCCATGGAATCTGCATATGAGTTTGCATCAAACTCGCCAGATGTTTAAGTCAAACGAACATCGTGTTTGAGCCAAACAGCAGACGCCCATTTACCAAGACAAATCAGAACCACAGGACTTCACACACGCATAATGAGCCTTGAAAGACGAAAACGAGGGAATATCGCTTGGCGATGTAACCCGATTTTGCTAATTTTGTAAGACCATAAGGCATCATGACAACAGTCGAATTGCCACCCATCATACACAGATATGGAGAATAAGAAAACTAAGTATTAGTAGACACACAATCAAAATATCTCACATAACCAAATTATTAAAAAACATCAACTATGAGACTGGGAATACTTGGAGCAGGAAAGATTGCTCGAAAGATGGCTGAGGCCCTGGCCAGCAAACCAAAAGGATGTGAATGCTATGCCGTGGCATCCCGTTCGCTTGATAAAGCAATAGCCTTTGCCAAAGAGCACAACATAGAGAAAGCCTATGGCTCGTATGAAGATCTGGTCAATGACCCTCAGGTGGATATCATCTATGTGGCCACCCCGCATTCCCATCACTATGCCCACACCCGTCTGGCGGTAGAGCATGGCAAGCCTTGCCTGGTGGAGAAAGCTTTTACGGCCAATGCACGTGAGGCCAGAGAACTCCTGGCATTTGCCGAGCAACGGGGCGTCTTCGTCACAGAAGCCATCTGGACTCGCTATATGCCCATGTCGCGCAAGATAAAGGAAATCATGGATAGTGGTGCCATAGGAGAACCCAAAGTGCTCACCGCCACACTCTGCTATAAGATAGATCAGGTGGAGCGACTCTTCAAGCCCGAACTCTGCGGAGGAGCCTTGCTCGATGTGGGCATCTACCCTATCACGTTTGCACGCATGTATTTTGGTAACGATGTGATACGTACCGTCAGCAATGTGCATTACAGCGATACGGGAATGGATTTCCATGAGTGCATCTCACTCTCTTATCGAGACGGAAAGATGGCCAACCTGCAGGCAGGTGCCCTCTGCCAGAACGACCGACAGGGAATCATCAGCGGCACCAAGGGTTACATACGCGTGGACAACATCAACTGTCCCGAACTGATAGAGGTCTACCAGGACTTCCGCAAGGTGGCTGCCTACGAGAAACCTGCCGACATGATCAACGGATACGAGTACGAAGTGTTTGAATGCAAGCGCTGTATAGAGGAGGGCTTGCTGGAGTCTCCCCTCATGCCTCATGCCGAGACCATCGACGTCATGTGTCAGATGGACAAGCTCAGAGAGGAATGGGGAGTAAGGTATCCCATGGACTGACACCCCCCACTATTCATGGTCTTTTCTCTTTTGCCCAAGAAGATTCGTCTGCAGATAAGTGCTGAGGAGGAGAAGTAAAAAAAAGAGGCAATAGTACGCATGAAAGAGGTAAAGACAGCAGATCTCTGTGAAGATAATCAGGTGAAGACCAATAGCCCCAGAGCTTGGCTTCTGGCCACAAGGCCTAAGACACTCACGGGCGCAGCAGCCCCTGTCCTGCTGGCCTTAGCTCTGGCATGGAGGGATATTCATTCGGGGAATGCTTGCCAGAGCATCACCTTTGAGTGGATACCGGCCATGTTGTGTCTGCTCTTTGCCTTGATGATGCAGATAGATGCCAATCTGATCAATGATTACTTCGACTGCGTGAACGGAGTGGATGGCGAGGAGAGGCTGGGGCCTAAGCGTGCGTGTGCCCAGGGATGGGTGACCCTACCTGCCATGCGACGTGCCATCGCCATCACCACCATCCTGGCCTTGCTGATGGCTTTCCCAACGGTATGGTGGGGAGGCTGGCCACTTGTCATCATAGGATTACTCTGTGCTCTCTTTGCCTTTCTTTACACTACCTGCCTGGCGCGCTTGGGATTGGGCGACATCCTGGTGCTGGTCTTCTTTGGCATCATTCCCGTGTGTGTCACCTATTACATACAGCTCCATGAGGTTCCCACTGGCGTATGGGTGCTCTCCGTGGCTATGGGACTGGTAACCGACAATCTGCTCATCGTCAACAATTATCGCGATCGCGATACGGATGCCCAGGTGGGGAAGAACACACTAGTCATCAGCATAGGAGCGCGTGCCACCGAATGGCTTTATCTCCTGCTGGGCATCATAGGAGTGGCACTATGCCAGTGGCAATGGATGGAAGACCGGCCGTGGGGAGCTCTCTTGCCCATGATATACCTGGTACCACATATCCGCGCCTGGCGCAGCCTGGTACGCATCCATCATGGTTCAGCTCTCAATCAGGTACTGGGAACCACAGCCCTCAATATCTTCTTCTTTGCCCTGCTGGCTGCCATAGGAACTCTGCTATAATAGTAATGCATATGAAACACGTGTGGCTGATATCTGCTATCCTTTCTGCGGTCTTTGCTGCCGCCACCACCATCTTGGCCAAGGTGGGTGTGGAAGGAGTCAATTCCAATCTTGCTACTGCCATACGCACCATGGTGGTACTGATAATGGCCTGGCTGATGGTCTTCCTGACCAACGGACACAGCCAGTCGTCTGCTGGCATCATGACAGCCATCAGCCACATCACACCCCGCAGCTGGCTCTTTCTCATTCTCTCGGGCCTGGCCACAGGTGCCTCATGGCTGTTCTACTTTCATGCACTCAAGATGGGTGATGTCAACAAAGTGGCTCCCATAGATAAATGCAGCATCGTCTTTACCATCATCTTTGCCGTCATCTTTCTGGGTGAATCGCTCACCTGGAAAACGGTAGTGGGTGGACTGCTCTTGCTGGCGGGCTCCCTGGTCATGATAATCTGACCATCCTGTTCGTATTTAATCTCTGACAGAATACAAACCACATAATATATATATATAATGAGTGCACTCGCTATCTTAAGTCTGGTACTACCCTTCCCCCTGGCCTTCGTGATACATGAGGCCGAAGAAGTCCTGTGGCAATCCAAATGGATGAAGGAGCACAAGGATACCCTCATGGAGAAGTTTCCCCGATGCGAACGGCTCATCCGGCATCTCTCCAGCATGCATACCAAAGCTTTTCTGCTGGCGGTGCTCGAGGAACTGCTCATCGTCATGGCCATCACCTGTTACGTGCTTGTGCAGGGAACATTTGCCCTGCAGATATGGTCGGCTATATTCATAGCCTTCTCCCTGCATCTGATCATCCATATGGGCATATCGCTTCTGGTCAGGAGCTATACCCCGGGACTTGCCACCGCCATCGTCCTTCTCCCCTTTGCGGCTTACGGACTGTGGAGCATCTGGCTGGTGATGAGCATGGGAGAGATACTGGCTTGTGGACTGGCCGGTGTGCTGTTTATGGTTCTCAACTTGCGACTGGCTCATTGGATAGGCATGAAGATGGGCTGAAGGGGTGAAGTGATTACCGTAGAAACAGAAAAAAAATGGGATTCTTCCCGAAGGCTTCCCCCACAATATTATAAAGAAACTAACTTCATAACCATACAAAACAAAGAGAGAAAGATAATGAGAAACAATTGGTTGACACGGTCCTTCATTCTATGGGTTTGTGGGGCAATGATGATAGGACAACCCCTAAGCGCGAAGCAGAAGCAGGACAACTCGGTATGTTATGTGGCTGAGTATGGAGGAATCAAACGCCTGTTCGTGGATGGGAAACCTACGTTGTTGATAGCAGGTGAAACCCGAAACTCCAGTACATCCACCGACTATGTGCTCACCAAGGACATCATCACGATGAAGGCTATGGGACTGGATGCCGTGCTGGCACCTGTCACTTGGGAACAGCTTGAGCCCGAAGAAGGTAAGTTTGACTTCACACTCACAGACCGCATGATAGACTTGGCAGAAGAACATCAGATGCGTATCGTCATCCTGTGGTTTGCAACATGGAAAAACGGTGAGTCGTCCTACATGCCCCTTTGGGCCAAACAGGATGCCAAGAGATTCTTCAGAACCAGGAAGGCAGACGGCCACCTTACCACCACCGTTTCTCCATTCTGCAAGGAAGCACTCAAGGCCGATGCCAAAGCCTTCTCTACCCTCATGAAGCACATTCGTGAATATGACCACACGGGGCGCGTCATAGCCATACAAGTGGAGAATGAGCCTGGAACATTCCTGGACATCGACCACTCTCCACAGGTGATGGAACTCTATGCCAAGAGCGCCGAACGGGCACGCTATGGAGATACGCCACAAGCGAAGATGCATTTCATGGCACATCATTTTGCTCTCTATCTGGATGCTGTGGCCAAGGCAGGAAAGGAGGCATATGACATACCCATGTTTGTCAATTGCTGGCTCGACGAAGGAAATCCTCTGGGCACCTTCCCCAATGGCGGACCTATCCCCGAGGTGCTGGATGACTATAAGCGATATACATCTCATATTGACTGGATATCACCGGACATCTATGCAAAAGATTTCCGATCGTTCTGCAAGATATACAGCCGTGAGGATAATATGCTCTTCATCCCTGAAACCTATGCCAACCCCGACAGGATATGGTATGCCCTGAGCGAATGCAATGCCCAATGTGTGTCTCCCTTTGCCGTAGAATCCTATTATGACGAACCCTTCTTCACAGGTTCGCTGGCAGTCCTGAAGGAAGTGTTGCCAGACATCTCTGAGGCGCAGGGAAAGAACATTATGAGAGGATTCATGAGACAGGGGGACGAGAAATCCACAGAGTTTGATATCGACGAACTTCATTTCCGCGTGGAATACATTCCCGAGATGGCCAATGCCTTCGGATTCATCATCCGCACAGGGAAAAACAGCTTGCTGGCCTCGGGCATAGGCAGTCGCATATACATCAGCCATCGGGACTCCACCCAGTGGACACGTTTTACCAACATACGCGACGTCTGCAAGAAAGACGGCCAATGGGAAACACTCATGCTGCTCAATGGTGACCAGACCAAGCACAACGGGTGTCTGCAACTGCGTGGACGCACGGAGAATGTTCCCTGCGGAAATATTTCTGCTCCGTTGACCGACATTTCCTTCTCGCGGATCACTTGGGAGAAGAACAAGTCCAGGTTTATCCTGCCAGGCATCTATCTGGCTGACTTTTTCACCATCGACGCCAAGTGAGTTCTTTCCATAAGGTGCGGCTGAGAAGTATATGAGAGCTTTTACATACACATTCACTCTTCTTAAGGATATTTCACAGGCCATATTTCAGAGCATTGCTCATAATGACTAACTTTGTATAGACATTGATACATATATCAGTTATAACATTAAAGGCACTTATGAATAGAAGAAAAGCAAGAACAGGGGCAATGGTCAGCATGGTAGCTTGCTGTATGGTCATGGCTTCCTGTGCAAAAATGGGAGTGAGCAAGATAGAAGGCACTTGGACACAGCCCATTCCCGGAATGACCGACCAGGTACAGGGATTCAAGTTGAATGCCGACGGAACAGCAGAATCGGTGAATATGGCCACACTGAAATATAACAGTTGGAGACTCTGTGGATATGACACCCTGCTGCTCGTAGGGTCAAGCATTGGGAATGGAACGAGTTCACACTTTACTGACACCCTCACCATCAAGGTCCTCACCGAGGATAGCCTCCATCTTACCCGCGGCATCATGACAGTCAAATATGCCAGAGCCACAGAGTAGGCCTGCACCATATATCCAGCATACACATCATCATCAAACAATTATAACACATGACAATAGGAGACAAGATTCCCGAGATTCTGGGCATAGACCAGGACGGCAGAGAGATAAAGGCAAGTGACTATCGAGGCAGGAAACTGATACTCTACAGTTACCCCAAGGCAAATACCAGCGGATGCACGGCAGAGGCTTGTTCGCTGCAGGCACACAAGGAGGAACTTGCTGCAGCAGGATATGACATCATAGGAGTGAGCAAGGACAAACAGGCCTTGCAGAAGAAATTCGCTGATGCTCAGGGACTGGAATTTCCCCTGATAGCTGACACAGAGACCACCCTCCTGCAGCAGCTGGGATGCTGGGGAGAGAAAGTGGCATGCGGCAGACGTACCATAGGCATCCTGCGCACCACTTATCTGGTCAATGAAGACGGCATCATCGAAAAGGTCTTCTCACCCAAAGAGATAAAGACCAAGATTCATGCCGAACAGATTCTGGAATATATCAGCAAATAAAGATATCATGCCACTCCAGCCGGTTCTGAATCCTCACAACAAGGAAGAACACAAGCCCTCACATACAGCCGAACATCTTCTCAACCAGGTAATGGTGAGAATGTTCGGATGTGAGCGCTCAAAAAATGCTCACATAGAACGCAAGAAATCGAAAATCAACTATACTCTTGACCATGAACCCACTCCCCAACAAATCGAGGATATAGAGAGGCAGATGAATCAGCTCATAGCTCAGGACCTGCCTGTCACCTATGAGTATGTCACTCGCCAAAGCATACCAGAGGGTGTCACTCTGGACAAGTTGCCTCAGGATGCCAGCGAGACCATCCGTATCGTACGTATAGGAGATTTTGACATCTGTCCCTGCATAGGACAGCATGTATCTTCCACAGGAGAGATAGGTTCGTTTCACATCACCAGCACCAGTTACAAGGACCAGTCTTTCCGTATCGTCTTCAAGGTCACCACCGAATAAGGAGAAGCCAAGTGCCCTTTTTCCACTAACGCACCAAGGAACCCTTTGCCATTTCTGATACTTTTTTTATATCTTTGCATAGCATATACCTATATATATATATATACTAACAATATGAGTAGCAGAAGAGATTTTATAAAGACGGCTGGCACATTGGCTGTTGCATCGGCCATTCCAGCCATGGGTGGCGCACAGGCTGCAACTAAGGGAAACCTGGTTTCTCTGAAAGGGAGAAAGGTGACCGTGGATAGTGAATGGGACGTGATAGTGGTGGGAGGAGGACCCGCAGGATGTACTGCAGCTATTTCTGCAGCACGAGAGGGTGCTCGCACGCTGCTCATCGAAGCCATGGGACAACTGGGTGGAATGGGCACGGCCGGTATGGTGCCTGCCTGGTGTCCGTTCTCTGACGGAGAGAAGATTATCTACAGGGGACTGGCTGAAAGAATCTTCACACGTTCGCGCAACGGTGTGCCACACGAATCCAAAAACCATTTAGACTGGGTGAACATCGATCCGGAACAGCTGATGAGGGTATATGACCTGGAGGTGGCAGCCTCGGGCGCACAGGTGCTCTTCTTCTCTCGCCTGGCTGCTGTGGAAAAGGATGCCAACAATCATGTGGATGCCATCATCGTGGCCAACAAGAACGGACTCACGGCCTTCAAAGCCAAGGTGTATGTGGATGCTACTGGCGACGGTGACCTGGCCACTTGGGCCGGGGCTGAGACCCTGAAGACGGATGTGCTCCAGAGTTCCACACTGTGCTTCTCATTGGCCAACGTGGATACCTATGCCTTCCGCTATGAGTGCCCCAACCTGCAGAGCAACGACCCCAATACCCCCATCAACAGAGGGATAGCCAAAGGACGCTTTCCCAAGAGCATGGAACACATCTGTCTCAATCTGGTAGGGCCCAATGTGGTACAGTTCAATGCGGGACACATAGATACAGATGCCACCGACCCCAAGCAGCTCTCCAAGGCTATGCAGGACGGTCGCATGCTGGCCTATCAATTCCTGAAAGCCTTCCAGGAGGTGGCTCCCAAGGCCTTTGGCAATGCTTTCCTGGTGAAGACTGCTTCGCTGATGGGAATACGTGACAGCCGACGCGTGGTGGGCGACTATCTGTTTACGGGTGACGACTGGAGGGCTCGCCGCCAGTTTGAAGATGAGATAGGCAGAAACAGTTATTATATCGACATTCACAAGAGTGGCGCAGTACCTGTTCGCTATAAAAAAGGCGAATCCCATGGTATCCCCTACCGCTGTCTCACTCCCAAGGGGCTGAGCAACGTACTGGTAGCCGGTCGCTGTATCTCCACCGACGAAGAAGCCTTTGGCAGTCTGCGCGTGATGCCTCCCTGTCTGGTGACTGGCGAGGCTGCCGGTATGGCTGCCTTCCACGCCATCCAACAGGGACATGAGGATGTGCATAAGGTGGACACCCAGCATCTACGCGCCCGTCTGAAGGAGGAAGGACAGTATTTCCTGTAGGGCCGTGCAGTCTCCAGCGGGAAACCCTATCCCCAAGGGGGCCTGCTGAGCCAACGGGATTCCATCCTTTCATGATTCATCTGGCATGCAACCAACACATGTCACCTGAATATCAAAATGAAAGCAAAATGCGCCGCACGAAGGCAAAATGACAGTTGAGTTCCTGCGCGCCCTCGTCCCCAACGAGAGTAAATCATTGCACATTGAGCCCCTTTTGTGCAAGAAATTCATCCATCAGGGGCACTACATCTCACTCCAAATCCTCCCGAACAGATCTGTTTGGGGGGATTTGGAGTCTATATTTGGAGTCGAAATGACTTTTCTATGCACCCCCAAGAGCTGCAATTTTGGCTCTGAAGAGAAAAAAAATCATACAGATGAACGGATGTCTTCCAGGACGCAAATATTTGCAAGTGCGGTTGCAAATATTTGCATCCTGGGTTGCAAACGTTTGCGTCCGGAACAGAAAGCATAGAAAACACAACCCTAAACCTCTGAATATCAATACGTAAAGAGCTGCAGACTGAGGCTTTTCCAAGAGCAAACAGCAAGCAGAAGGGCTGCGATGACTGTTTCTGACAAATTTTAGCCCTATTCTGACCCTTTTCAGCACCGCACAAATGCCTACGGAGTCCCACTCGGATGATTCTGACGCATCCTGGAGGCACTTGAGAAAATCACCATGTAAGCAAAAGGCATGCAGACAGAAGCAAAGTGTCAAGGATGGGGAATTGTCATTTCCGTTCGTCTGGTTACATTTCAGAATATAAACATCTTCTCAACCCAATAACACAGGATGCCGGCAAGATATCCCAGGAAGGCTATCCAAGAGATACGCTTCATGTACCATCCAAAGGTAATCTTCTCCAGCCCCATTACCACTACTCCACTGGCACTGCCTATGATGAGCATCGAACCTCCCACGCCCGCACAATAGGCCAGCAATTGCCAGAAGACACCGTCAACAGCCATGTCGCCAGAGGGAGCTACGGGGTACATTCCCATACAGCCTGCCACCAGCGGCACATTGTCTATTATCGAAGAGAGCACGCCGATAATGCCCGTTATCAGATAGTGATTGCCACGGAACACCTCGTGCAGTCCCTCACCCATCATGGTCAGCACACCGATGGTTTCCAGACAGGCAACAGCCATCAGTATGCCCAGGAAGAAGAGGATGGTGGACATGTTGATGCGAGAAAGTATTTGAGATACACGCTTCAGCATGGCACCATCCTCGTCCGGTACCTTTAGATGTGCATAGAAAAGCTCTGTCACAGTCCAGAGTACGCCTAAGACAAGCAGGATGCCCACAAAAGGAGGAAGGTGGGTAATGCTCTTGAAGATGGGAACAGAAATCAATCCACCTACGCCCAAAAAGAAGATTACCTTGCGCTGCATAGCGGTCAGGTCATTGGCCTGCACATCCTGCCGCTGATTGTCGCTATAACTCAGTTGGCCCTTCAACGAGAGTGAAAGCACATATGCAGGTATCACCATCGACACCACAGAAGGCACAAACAGTTCGCTGATGACACCTGGAGCGGTGATGACACCCTTGTTCCAGAGCATGATGGTGGTAACATCTCCTATGGGGGTAAAGGCTCCACCGCTATTGGCAGCGATGATGACCAGCGAAGCATAGATGATGCGGTCCTGATGGTCGCTGACCAACTTGCGCAGAATCATGATCATCACGATGCTGGTGGTAAGGTTGTCGAGGATGGCCGAGAGGAAGAATGTCATAAAGGCAATGCGCCACAGCAGGACACGCTTGGAGTGGGTGTGCATCACCTCTCGGACGAAATTAAAGCCTCCATTCTGATCCACAAGTTCTACTATAGTCATCGCACCCATCAGAAAGAAGAGTGTGGCAGAGGTTGACCCCAGATGACGCTCGATGACTTCACTGACCACCGATGCTGTCTGGTCTCCTATGGCAGCGGGCAGATAACCAGCAGGATTCAGCATGAAAAGCGACCATGTGGCCACCAGCATCAGCAAGGCAACAGCCGCCTTGTTGATTTTGGTGACACTCTCTATGGCTATGAAGAAATAGCCTATACAGAAAACGATGAGAATCGTTGATGTAAGAGCAGTCATGGCTCACAAGAGTTTGGTGAGATATTCCACATCCTTGCCCTCATAGAAACGAGGTTCGAAGAGGGGATGGTAATTGAAGTCGGTATAGCGTGAGAGCTGAAGGACGCAAAACTGATGGTCTTCGCTCAGGCATACCTCCATACGAAAGTGGCCATTGGCACCTGTAGCAGGTTTGCCGTTCTGGCTGATGTCAGCAGCCATTCTGTCAAGCGGCAAGTCGAGCAGATGCAGCACTTTCTCCCCCTCAGACGGTGAATATTCCAGCACCATCGCCTTTACTTTGCTACCCGTGGGCGTATAGATGACCTTGGTGGAAAACAATGATTTCTTGACAGTAATATTTGTATATACGGATACAGCAGCAGCCATATCCAAGTGTTTGATACTTGACATAGTTGTTGAATCTTTAGATAATTAATAAGAATAGGAAAAAGAATCGTGTGTAGCAGTAAAGTCAACTACTATGCTAACGTATGATATGCCTCAGCGCGATGACATAGTAATCGCATGAGGACGACTGACAGTATGGTGCCGACTCCTTACGGCATCTGCTGTCGAAATATGAATGAAGCAGTCCGACGGTGTGCCGACGGACAAGATGGAGCGCGGATGACTGCGAGCGTTCGCTCTTATACCCCTGGACAGGCTGAATGCGATGGGGACGGGAAGAGCAAATACGATACAGGAGAGAGGCATCGGTCAAGGTTGCCTCGTGATGCTGATTATGCTGAGAGGTGATGACCGATGACTCAGAAAACTCAGAAAGGTCCTGTTCTGGCACAGCATCCAGTCCATGCCCGTGTATGATTACGGCAAGACAAACGGCACTGAGAGCCGCCAGGAACCATATAAGACTGCGCTTTCGTATCATTCTACATGCAAAGTTATAGTTTTCTGCAGATATAAAGACAAATAGGAAGAAAATGTATCATCCAGAGAGAGTGGGAGCACAGTCCCCTCCCCTATGGCAATCTCATCTTATCCATGCCCATGTCTTGGGATATCCCACTTCCAGTGCGAGGACATCACCAGGGTTATACAGAGCTCAACACCACACCGCACACTCGAAGAGTGAAGACGGTCTTTCTCGCCATGCGGCACGCTCTCGATGATATGCAGACACGCCAGCAATGCATGGATATCATGCGGGAGCTGTTCCGACGGTTCATGTCGGTGCTCATACAAGAGAAAACGAGAGTCGAAGAACAACACATCTACCTCGACCCTCGTATCTCTTTCCAGGAAATCGACCGCTATTTCCTCTCAGGCTGCGCCTGCGCTTTCTTCCAAGTAGCTACGGACGTTTATACCGACCTACGCTACAATCAGGAAGAGTGGGATTAGTCAATGTTCCAATACGCATCGGGATCACCATCAAAAATGGTATCGATGTCATCATCGCTATAACCCATTTCGTCTTGTGCATATGACTCTGCATATCGTCCATACGTAGGAGGATCGTAATCATCGTAGAATCCACGGTCATCGTATTCTTGATCCCCGTAATCTTCATCTTCCCAATCTTCAAATTCCGCAATACGTTGATTTCGCATCGCCTCAAAGGAAGAAGAAATTTCAAAATGAGGGAATATCAATCGAAGCTCTTCTATTACAGAATCGCCAAAGACACACATTGAACCGCTGACATTTTCTAATACCCATGAAATATATTCTGGGTTATATTCTACCACTTCGACAAATGTACATCCTGTAAATTTACCGAAGTGGAATTTATCGTCTAAATGCTCAATGTAAGTCATCAACAAAAACTTCGTTTAGATTGTACTGAGTATAACACATTGTTCCTGTCTCTGCATGGAGATATCGACATACAACCATGATGTTTTCGCCAATACTTTTGATTACTCCGTCTTTGTCTAATATTTGAACATGTCCAGCAGGAGCAGTCAGTATAGCCTTACCATCTATCGCACTTATACATGAAGGAAAATTTGCTTTTTTCAAATCATAGTCACAAACTGTGACTCCATTTCCATGGCGAGACTTTATCTTGCGATATAGTTCTTTTCCTATCAAAGATGGTATATAAATATCTTCTAAATTATATTTCCCTTCTGATCCTGAAACAACTAAAGTATGGTATATTGGAACTGCCATACCCTCACGAGTAATATCCTTACCGCTATAGTGAGTTGTAACTTGGTAAATATGATTTGACAAGATAATCTGCCGTTTGGGTTCTTTATTTACAATGCCATTTATAATCAGCCCTGCATATACTTTGTTATACATGTCATTATCCTCACATGCATTGACGAAACCGTATATCTCCAGCTTATCTATTAAATTACTTTTTGCAGTCATTCCATTCTGAATACTTCCATTCTTCTTCAGGTAATCTTCTAATGTAATTCTATCCATGATTCTTGTATTTAGTATTTCATTAAACAATCCATTTCTTCTATCAATGCTGTGAGCTGTCTATTTGTTTTTTTGAGCTTTCTAACTTCTGCACTAAGTTTCTGTTCTATATCATCCTTTCTAAGGATAATGTTTATGAGTTGTTCTTGTGTGAGTTTTTGCAGACCTGTTAGCTCTGTAATATTCAAAACATTCTTCATGTCTATGTTTCTATCAGTGAGTTACAATGAATTGATGGACTCTGCAATAAGCCAATCACTTGAAGGCTTTGTGACCAGTCGTGCATTACTATATGCCATATCTAATGTGAATATAGTAACTGCACGATAGCGTCCAGATGGTGTCTTGGTCATCACCAATGCTATTGAGATTTCTTCTGGTTCATTGATATTCAATGCCAAAGGCAAAATCAAATGAACAGAATCATCTGTAGGATAATATACAGGTATTGCGGTCTTATAATTCCATGCAACTCTGTGCTTGGCGGTTTCAACTGCCATGCCCATCATGCTTGATATAATAGACAAACGCATTGGATTTGATTCCAAGACATTTCTCAGTTCTTCGAAATATTTTTCCTTGTCACAAGCGCTAAGCTGTGAAGGATCGTGAACTTCAAACGAGCCTAAACATACTTGACGAAGAAGTTCTATTGGCATTCTATCTATATTCTCGAGAATAATGTGCTCCCAATTTACATCTACAGGAAGGGACGTGTCATAAATCACATCATCGTAGTTTTGAATATAGGACGCTCTTTCAGGAAGTTGCGAAAAGTTGTCCGTCAATTTTCTTGCTGCAACTGTGCTACTTCCTGCAACACAGAAGTCAATAAAGTGCCAAGGTTGCTTGTTGAATTTATTCTTATCAAAAACCGCATAAATTGGCTTGTAGAATTTATCAACCAATCCCGTGTTGAAAGCTGCATATTCATTCGAGTAGAGAATTTTATTCTCTCTCATGAGCTTTACAAAAGTCCATTTCAAATACTTGGCAAGTATTGGGTTGGGATAATTCTCATCTTCAACGCTATATGACCAACGTTCCTTGAGTGCCATAGATTTCAAAGTCTCAATGGCACTTTTCTGGTTTATATTTGCCCACTGGGTTAAGTGTATCATTTCATCTTTATTGCTATTAGTGTTCTGTCTAATAGTTGAACCTGTATTTTGAGTTTCAGTGGTATTACATTTTACTAATGGCAAATTGCTTTGTACATCTCTACTGATAACAAAGTGCTCACTTAATGACTCAAAGAAAGGCTTCAACTTCGCGAACCCATAATCTTTGGTGTCAATACCACTTGCGATAAGTTTCAAACCAATAGTTGACATTGGAGTCCAACCATCCTCTCTCATGTTCAAAGAAACAATCTCTTTGATTTTTGAAATTCTTTCAGTATTCATATGTTCTATCAATTAAAGTTTAACATCAATTTGTTTTGACGGTGCAAAATTACGCACATGAAAAGGATGGGCGGAAGAAACAAACTGTTAGTTTCTACCGCCCATCAATAATTAACAGAATACTGCCTATCTAAATTATACCAGTGATATAATCAAGAAGTTCCTTTAATTCAGGTTTTTCACCCATTTGCATTGTAAATACATGCTTAGTGCCCCCTGTGAACATTTCTCTTTCTTTAAAAGGGTTCATTTTACCTTTAGACCATACCTTATATGGAATATATTCGAGATAGAGTTTAACATTTGATTCGATAAATCCTGGTATATTTAGAGGCATTATATGATCTATTGCCTCGTATTTACTATTGAATAATTGCCTAAATCTTGATTCCTGAACTTTTTCTGGAGCAAACCCAAAATACTTCAACAAGAAACATACTAATTTTTGTTCTGTTGTAGTTAGATAACTATTCTTTCTACGTTTTACCTCATTAAAATATTCATGTAGAAATCTTGAGATATACCGAACAAACTCTATTTCTCCGTATTCGTGAGTATAAACATCTACTTTCTTTACTATCTTGTGAAATCCAATAGTCGTTTCTTCACTGTTCTTTATGGATTCCCATAATATCCTTTTTACTTCGCAAAAATCTGTTGTATGGCTATTGCCATCTTTGAGCTTGAATGAAATACTTTCGATGTTTTCAAGTTCTTTAATTTCTGAAATAGTATCTTGCAAAGTGGGTTTTAGCAAGAGTGCAAGCCTTCTATTTATTATTTCGCGTATATAAGAACATAGGCCATACAATGCAACCCAGTTTATTTGAGTTTGTTGTTTGATTTCTAGTTCTTTATACAATGCAATGGAGTTTTTATCACTTATAAAATCAACAATCTTATGTGCATGATTCTCTTTTAGAAAAATCTCTACGTATTTATCTAAACGAATGCCATCTATGAAAACTGATTCTTTAGATATTTCTTTCCTTTGAATTTTATCAAAGAAATAGATAGAGTATTTCCATGTATCAACCGCAACCTTTTTCCCCGTAGGATCTATTGCTTGTACAATATTGTTTTTCATGTCCAATGAAAAATCATTAAACGAAAAAGGTACATATTGTTCAGTTTCTTGCTCTTTCTTCATTTCTTCTTTCGTTTTCTAGCTTCTTCGATAATATCAATAGCCTCAACTGCTCTCATGGACATGGCAAGTCCTTTCGCATTTACCATGATGACCATCGGTAAGCCTATACAAGGAGGCTCCTTGATGTATTCATCCTTGAAGACCGGTACATAGATACGTTGTCCGTTAAGCACTCCGACCTTACGGATCGATTTATAATAGAAATTTCCTTTTATCTCGCGCAGAGCAGCTTGGCGATAAAAGGTTTCTGTACGTCGTCCATACTTCTCTTTGTCACGTCGAATCTTTTGCAATACTGAGAAATTGCCAAGTCCTTTGTGGACCTTAGCAATTCCAAGTTCATTGACAAAGATAAGTATATCTCCATCCCAGCAAAAGCCAGGCTTGGATTTGGGTGAGAATATCATCTGCTTTCGGTAGAGTCCTTCGTACACTACATCGCAGAAGATGCTATCCTCATCACTTTTTACCAGTGCCTCAAAAGCCCGTTTCTTTGCATTTGAAGGGAAGGAAAGTTTAAGAAACTGCAGTTCGCAGTCCTCACACAGGAAGTCTGGATCAGAGCCATCAACAGAAAGACAACATCCACCAAGAACCGCTTTGTGTCCCGTTGCCTTCAGATGGTCTTCCTCCCAAGTGGAACAAGGCAAGCCGTATATAATATCGCATATCTCACCGCCACATCGGGGGCAGCGTTTCGGTCTTCTTATAACGTCATGTATTCTCATTCCTTTAGATTCCAAGATATACAATTCAAAGCACCGCCTTTCTTTACAACACCATCCACTTCTACTGGCACTATCTCACATCCGCTGTATATCTTCTGCAACTGTTCGATGGCCATAATGTCACTGGCTATATTCATCTGCGGAACGAAGATGATATTGCCAACACGAAGGAAGTTGATGTGCGCCCAGCTCTTTACTCGTGCATACTCTCGGTAATGCAACTCGCTGATCTGATTGAAATGCGGTTCAAGAGCCTTTATGATTTTATCGCGTAATAACTCATCAAAATCGGCATAGTTGTTAATAAGCACATGTCCAGGCTCTACATATCGAACCATTCCGTCTGAATGTCCATATTTCTCTTCTTTGTCCCAAGGGATGATAACAAGTTCACATCCAAATAGCTCTTCAAGATATTCTTGAAAAGTTTCCCGTTCTTTGCCCTTGTTCTCGATGAACAATTTATCTGTCATGATTATCTTGTTACCGCACTTTATCACATTGCCACCATCAATAATGGCGTCAAGAACCGTGAGGAATTTACGGCTGAAATCATAACAGTTGCGAACTTTACGAGTAATGTATTCTTGTTCATCTTGTAGATAATCGGGATTGTATTCATAGCCTAAGAAAGAATGGTGTCCTATCTGAACAGGCATGAAATCTCTTGCCCAAATATCTTTGGTGTCAGGCATCAACCCAAAAGGAACATTATGTTCTTTCAGGGCTGTCTCTATATTTCTCCAACATTTGAATGCTGTCAAATGCTCAGAGAAATATACCTTATTTGTTTGCTCGTCAGTAATCATTTATTTAGTGGGATAAATCTTTATGACGTCGTCAGTAACAATAGGCATACTTATATACATGTCCTTTGGCAATTCCTTGGTATCATGCCAAACGTGATATTCATCTTTACCGTTGACTTTTTTTTGAGTCTGGAATACATACTTTCTTTTCATCTTCCAATCAACGTTTGCCTTGAAATATCGATAAGGAAGAGGTGTACTTTCAATTCGTTTGGCGTTATAAACTTCGATATTGTCCAATGCACAATCTTCTATTAGCCTTGGTAATTCAGAGGTAGCATTGAACATTTCAAGCATGCATCTTTGACATCCACAGATATTTCCAACATGTTTTCCATTTTCGTATTTTTCGAGCCCACGAATCAGTACTCCACCGAATTTATTAAGTTCTCCGTTTGCTGAACGGATTGTACGAAATGCAAGATCAACACCATATCTATGAATGTACCACTGCCCCTCGACACAGTCTCTGTTAAGAGTCCCTACATCTTCAGGATCATCTATTGAATACAAATATATTTCTAAGTCTGCAATGCGATATTTCACATTCCGGACTCCTTCTGAATCTTCTTCTTGCTTGATGATAGAGAAATTCTTAATAAGGCTTATGGCAATAGTCGCATAATCCGCTTTAGTGGGATTCTTGAATTTCTCAAGCAAAGTGTTAA
>SAMEA3663036__coassemble_83_pt1 | contig 44139 bp, 37 predicted proteins | sample SAMEA3663036__metabat2_high_PE_022 | metagenome-assembled genome bin SAMEA3663036 (sample SAMEA3663036) | pig gut metagenome | biome: pig gut; feature: pig-associated habitat; material: faeces | place: France | collected 2012
AAAGGATTTCTCTTTGCCGTACGACACAGAGAAATCCTAATGACCGATTTGGGTTTATCCTTGTTTATCGCCTTGCGATGGATGCAAAGACCCGAAAGGGTGATGGTGGGGCTGACTGAAAATATCCAAGCTTGCTTGAGGATTTTCAGACGGGCACAGCATCAATGGCTCGCAAGAGACATCTTGCATCAACCGCAAGGGGGTATTCGGTTTATGTCTTATGGCCTCACAGGACACGATGCCTCACATAGCACTCTGCTGCCTGGAGCGCTTGCGGCGTACTGATGATGTGACTACCATCCTCACAGGACATGATGCTACACATGGCGCTCTGCTGCCTGGAGGGCAGTACCATGAGTAACCTGGTACACCGACGAAGGAGGTGTGCCAGGATAGGCTCACACTCGACACTGCTGCCTGGAGGGCAGTACGCCAGAGGATGGGTCGGTTTATCCTTGTTTATCGCCTTGCGATGGATGCAAGACCCTGCGGGGTGATGGTGTGACTGTCTGAAAATATCCTAGCATGCTTGAGGGATTTTCAGACGGGCACAGCATCTATGGCTCGCAAGAGACATCTTGCATCTAGCGCAAGGGGTTTATTATGTTTTTGTCTTATGGCCACCACAAGAGTACTATAATGAAGAACCCGTCCTGCGGCGTACTGCCCTCCAGGCAGAGGATTCACATTGAGCTATATACCGAGGGCGTTGCCCCCGGTTACTCATAGTAGTGCCCTCCAGGCACCGGAGCGCTAGTGGCGTACTGATGATGTGACTACCTATCCTCATAGGATATGATGCCGCAAGTACGTGCGTCTGAGATCGGCTTCATTTAGGAATCCCCACACACAGTCCTCTAACACTATACGTACTGGACATGATGTGACACATAGATATAAAAAAGCAGCCCTCGGTGGGAGGACTGCCTCTATCATTGTTCCCGCTATAGCAAAAGGGAAACTTCTTTGCTGAACGATTATGCCAAGCTGTTGATGTGCTTTGCCAAGCTTGACTTCAGGTTTGCGGCCTTGTTCTTGTGAATGATGTTATGCTTGGCGAGCTTGTCGAGTGACTTCTGTACGCTGGGATACAACTCTACGGCTGTAGCCTTGTCGGTGGTTGCACGCAACTTACGAACAGCATTACGCATGGTCTTAGCATAGTACCTGTTGTGAAGTCTTTTCTTTTCTGCCTGACGAATTCTCTTAAGGGCTGATTTGTGATTTGCCATTTCTGTTTGATTTTGATTATTAAAAAAAAGGTGGAGTTTGATGTGGTATGGCTTAGTGACCTCGCACCTGTCTCCATTCTGTGGTAGTCCCTAGGAGAGTCGAACTCCTCTTTAGAGAATGAAAATCTCTCGTCCTAACCGATAGACGAAGGGACCTTACCTTCGGCATTTGCCTGTGCAAAAGGGGTTCTCTCCCAATTGCGGTTGCAAAAGTAGGTATTTTTCACTGACGCACAAAATATTTCAGGAGAAAAATGATGAAAAATGGGAAATTAGGAGAAGCGATGGAGGGTTTTGTGTAACTTTGGATTCCCAAAACCGAAGTAAAACCTATGGAAGAGCGTACACACGGCATCGTGCTGAGGAAGGTGAGATACAACGATACTGGGATGATAGTGGATATCTTCACGGCATCGAGGGGAACTGTGAGTTTCCTGGCTAAGACAGGAAAGGGAAGCCGACTGAGGGCTCCCCTACTGACTCCCTTGGCCATCGTGGACATCCGTTTCAGATGGAGACAGCAACGTCCCCTGCAACTGCTGGATGACGTGCAGACGGCTATGCCCTACACGGCTTTGGGTATGGATCCGGTGAGAACATCGGTGGCCCTCTTCCTGCAGGAGTTTCTCTATCACACCCTGAAGAACGAGGTGGCCAACGAAGCACTCTTTGACTATGTCACACAGAGCATGAGAATACTGGATGAAGCAACGGACGGACTGGCCAACTTCCATCTGGCATTCATGATCAGACTCACACACTACCTGGGCCTATGGCCACGAACGGAGAACTGGCAACGGGGATGCATGCTGGACTTGAAGGAAGGAGTCATGACCTGCCACACTCCCGAGCATCGGTTCTGGGTCTCTGCCGAAGACACCTCGCGTATTCCCATCCTGGCAAGGATGACATTCAGCAATATGAGATACTTCAGGATGAACCGTGCTCAGCGGAATACCATCCTGGAAGGACTCATCACCTACTACAGGCTGCACGTGCCTGAGTTTCCCGAACTGCGGTCGGTGGAAATCCTGCGTGAGATATTTGCGTGAAGGTCTCCCCCCAGAGGGATGACGCGGCTGCAAACTCTATGCCAGCAGTTCCTTGACCATCGCGCTGATGGCACGACCCTCAGCCCTGCCCGACAGTTTCTTGGTGGCAACACCCATCACACGACCCATATCACGTGCGCTGGTGGCACCAACCTCTGCAATGATCTGAGTGAGTTCGGAGCGCAGCTCCTCGGCAGTGAGCTGCTTAGGCAGATACTCTTCGATAACAGCCACCTGGGCCAGTTCCTCATCGGCCAAGTCCTGGCGAGACTGTGCCACGTATATGGCTGCCGTATCTCTGCCCTGCTTGGCCAACTTAGCCAGAATCTTGAGGGCAGCCTCATCGGAGAGCTCATCATTGGCTCCAGGAGCAGTCTTGGCTTCAATAAAATACTTCTTCACACTACGCAATGCCATGAGGCGCACCTTATCCTGTGCCTTCATGGCGGCAACGATATCGCTGCTTATCCTTTCAAATAACATTTACCTGAAAATTTTAGTTTGGTGACTGCCCCATGCGTGGGGCAGATGATTAACACTAATTGTCGGTCTCCTCGGACAGACCGTTATCCTTGATTCTGTTCAGCTCCTCCAGCGAGCGACTGGAAGTGGGCGAGGTGGCCACCATACTGATGACATTCTCGTTGTCCAGTTCGGAGTCCTTGAAGATATGATAATGGAACTTATGCCTTCTCTTGGGCTGACTTCCCTCTCCACCATAATAGGTCACAAAGCGGTCTCTGAGACGCTCTGCCTCCTCCTCGTCGGTCTCCCTGATGACATCGGCGGATGACTCTGTCTGCTCGGTGGAATGCTTCAGCTTGAATCCAGATGCCAGAAGGGTAATCTTCACCTTATTGCCCAACGAGTTGTCGGTATCGATGCCGAACTTGGTCTGAACCATCTTGCTGAACTTGCCCATGAACTCATGCACCTCATTGACCTCTTCCATCTTGAGAGCCTGATTGCCATCACCATTATTGAAGCTGATCTTGAGCAGAACCTTCTTGGAATTGAAGATGTCATTATTGTTGAGCAGGGGGCTATGGAGTGCCATCTCTATGGCCTTGGTGACACGCCGTTCTCCCTCAGCCTCACCAGTACTCATGACAGCCACACCACCATCGCGGAGTACCATCTGCACATCATTGAAGTCCAGATTCATGATGCCGCGCATGGTGATTATCTCTGCTATGCTCTTGGCTGCGATGCAGAGTGTATCATCGGCCTTGGCAAAAGCATTGACGATGGAGAGGTCGGCATAGATTTCGCGCAGACGTTCGTTGTTGATGACCAACAGGGCATCCACATACTTGACCATACGTTCCACACCATCCAGCGCCTGATTGATCTTGGCCACACCCTCAAAGACAAAGGGAATGGTGACGATGCCCACCGTGAGGATGTTGGCTTCGCGGGCGCAACGGGCCACCACAGGACCAGCGCCTGTGCCCGTACCTCCTCCCATACCGGCAGTAATGAAGACCATGCGAGTGCCATCGTTGAGCATGTTCTTGATTTCCTCGATGCTCTCCTCGGCCTTCTCGCGGCCTATCTCGGGATTATTACCTGCACCCAGTCCGTCTCCGAACAAGAGTTTGTTGGGGACAGGCGAGGCATCGAGTGCCTTCTGGTCAGTATTGCACACGACATACGAGACGTCATGAATACCCTGCCTGTACATATAGTTGACAGCATTGTCACCGCCGCCGCCCACACCTATCACCTTGATGATGGATGACTGGGATGACTTCACTACGCCAGGAAATGCGAAATTGAGCCCTGAGTCGAGCATATCTGTATGATCATTCTTATCCATTGTGCTGTATGATTTCTGATTCTAACTTATATCCATTTTCTCATTCTGAGGGTACCTGTATCAACGATCGTCGCGCCCATTCTCTTCCTCTTCTTCCAGCATCCCCTTGAAGACGCCAAAGGCACGACGGACACGGTCGGCAATGCTTTTCTTCTTCTTGGCAGAACCCTCCTGTCCTTCATCAGAAGAAGAATCGGTGGCGGAGGACTCGTCGTCAATGGTGTGCGTGAGAGAGAGAGAGTCATCAGCCTTACTGTCGGCATCGTCAGTCTGGTCGGTCTCCTCATCGGGGAAGAGGGTGTTAGTCTCTATCTTCGTTTTCTCTGTCACACAAGCCTCCTTACCAGAGAGCAAGAGCGAGAGCAGAGTACCCAAAGTATCCTTGTTGACCACACCGCAGTCGGAGGCAAATGAGACTCCGGCAGGAATGCCCTTATGCACACGCACCAGTTTGGGAGTGTTGGTAAAGCGGGTAAAGGCAGAGGTGAGATCAGAGATATGGCTTCCACCACCGGTAAAGACTATGCTGGAGAGCTGATTGGTGCAATAAGGACGGATATGCTCCCACACGTTGGCAATGATTTCCTGATAACGGGCCTCTACGATACCCATCAGCGAAGACTTGCTGATGCTGCGCTCATAACTGAGACTGAGCATGGCATCGGAGAAATCACCACCCTCCTTGGGATCGGGACAATAAGCGGTGCCATAGCTGCGCTTCAGCTCCTCGGCCTCATCGGCATCGGCTCCCGAGAGCACAATATCGGCCGTGGCATTGTTGCCTCCAAGAGGAATCACCACCAGATGGCGCAAGGTATCACGCGTATAGACAGCCACCGTGGTGGTCTCTGCTCCTATATCCACCAAGGCACATCCTGCACGTCGCTCAGACTCCGTAAGGAGGTGGCGGGAAAGGCAAAGGGGAGAGATGAGCAACTCATCCTCGGCAATACGGATACCCGCACGTTCGAAAGACTGTCGGATGCGGTCCATCAAGCGCACGTTGGACAGCACATTGACAAACTTGGCACGGAGTATCTCGGCCTCCATGCCTACGGGCGTGGTGATACCGCTGCGGCTGTCGGTGCTGTATTCCTGGGGGACAGCCTCGAGAATCTCCATATTGGGATATTGCTGAGCACGGTTCATATCATCGATTCTCTGGATGACAGAGTCCGTAACGATAGCCTTCTGAGCCAAGGGATAGACCACGGGGTTCACTGCAGTACGAAGCGACTGTCCGCCCAGACCCACATAGACCTGAGTGACCTGCATATCCAGATGCTCGGACAACTTGCGCAACACATTCTGCAGGGCCTGTGCCGTGCGGTCTATGTTGTCAACGACTCCTCTACGAATGGCACAGGCGTCAGTCTCCTGGGCCACGGCCAATACATGCATAGTGCCGTCCAGTTCTCGCCTTCCTGCAACGGCGCGAATAGCAGAAGAACCCAGTTCTACAGCTACGATGATGTCCTTTTCTGTTCCCATACCTTGTATCTTATCTTTATTATTATCTATCATTTGATGCACACTATCTGTCCCTCATAGGAGAGGTTGATGGTCTTATACTTGTTCCAGCCCACCTTGGGCATGCCATACTTATAGAAGAAGTGCAGACGGTGCAGTTTGTCCTTGTATCGGTCCGTACTGCCCATGAGCACAACATGATTGCCCACACGCGGAATCAGTTCCACCTGGCCCGAAGGGTCCACATAGATTTGCTCTATCTGAGCATTCCAGAACTCATTATTATATATATACCTGACCAGAGGCAAGAGGTTCTCTGCCACGAAGGCACGCTTCATGTGGCCTGTGGCCAGGCAATGTCCCTTGCCCGACAAGTCGGCTGGCATGAACTTGCCATCATCAGTCACATAATACTCGTCGCCATCCGCCTGGAAGACATGCAGGATGGGTTTGCGTGGTACCACATCCACACAAAGGATACCGGCAGAAGTAAAATGACAGGATACCTGACTGATGTAGGGGTCGGCACTGAGCAAACTGTCCAAGCCATAGAGACTGATATCAGAAAGGCATACGCCCCGGGGAGAGATGTGATGGCTGTTGAGCAAGGCATAGACGTAATCCTCCGTTACCAAGTCGCTCGAGATACTGTCTCTCACATGTATCTTCACACCGGCACACACTTGTTTCTCTACCGGACGGGCATATTGTACAATAGCCCAGACCAGATAGGCTACAATGCCCAGAAGCAGTATGAACTTGATGACTACCTTCATCTCTTCTCTGTCAGTATTTGAGTTATCGTATCGGCATAGTTTTCTATATCACCGGCCCCCAAGGTGACCAGCACATCAAAGCCCCCCTGGCGCACGATGTCACAAATCTCCTCCTTGCTGCACATCTGACGCTTGATGCCCGGACGCAGATGGTCAAAGATGAGCTTGCTGGACACACCGGGTATGGGCAGTTCACGAGCAGGATAGATGTCCACGATGACCACATCATCAAGGAGAGACAACGCATCGGCAAACTCCCTATAGAAATCACGGGTGCGGGTATAAAGGTGAGGCTGGAAGATGGCCTTGATACGCTTTCCCGCATAGAGCTGACGAATGCTGAGCAAGCTCTGACGAATCTCCTGGGGATGATGGGCATAATCGCTCAGATATACCATCTGAGGAGTCTTCACTCGGAAATCAAACCGACGGTCCACACCCTGGAATGTCATCATCGCCTCGCGAATCTCTTCGGCTGTGGCACCGCCTATCTGCGCCAAGGCCATAGCAGCAATTCCGTTCTCTATATTCACCGTCACGGGGACGCCCAGACGTATCTGGGGGATATTGCCTAAAGGAGAGATGAGGTCGAAGGTGATCTCTCCATTTCCTATCTGCACATTCTCGGCATGGAAATCTCCTGCCTCACGGCTGTAGGTATAGAGTGTGACACCAGGCTGCACATCGGGTTGCATCTTGAGTCCTGTGTGCAGGATAAGATAACCGCCAGGGACAATGAGATGGCTGTAATGGCGGAAACTCTCGAGATAGGCTTCTTCAGTACCATAGATATCCAGATGGTCGGCATCGGTGGCTGTAATCACACTGGCATAAGGACGCAACCAATGGAAAGAGCGGTCAAACTCATCGGCTTCTATCACCACATACGGACTTTTCTTGCTCAGGATATAATTGGTTCCGTAATTCTTGGTGATTCCGCCCAGGAAAGCATTACAGTCAACATGACTCTGATGCAGAATATGAGCCGCCATGCTGCTGGTGGTGGTCTTGCCATGCGTGCCTGCCACACACAATGCCTGCAGGCTCTGGCTCAAGGTGCCCAGAACCTGAGCACGCTTCTGCACCGTGAATCCATGATGGAAGAAATGCGTAAGCTCGGTGTGACTGGAAGGAATGGCAGGCGTGTATACCACCAAGGTACTCTCTGGCGAAAGGAATATCTGGGGTACCTGTGTGAGGTCATCTTCATAATGAATCTGCGCACCTTCCTCTTCCAGTTTGGCCGTCAGGGCACTGGGAGTCTTGTCATACCCTCCTACGGGCACACCCATATGCAGAAAATATCTGGCTATGGCACTCATGCCTATACCACCTATGCCAACGAAATATACTGATTTGATATCTTTCAGTTCCATCTTTATATCCTCCCTATCTATTATCTCTCCACCAATTTCAGCACCTCACGCGCTATCACACGTGCAGAATCCTTGAAAGCCATCTCGTAAGCATTCTTACCCAGAGCCTCCAACTTCTCCCGCTGCATGACAGTATTCAATGCCAGAGGTATCAGGTCACGCTCTGCATCGGCATCCCTGACCAGCAATGCAGCCCCACGATGAACCAAAGCCATGGCATTGTGGGTCTGATGGTCCTCGGCCACATTGGGACTGGGCACCAGTATGCTGGGCATACCCAACAGACAGAGTTCGCTGATACTGCTGGCACCTGCACGACTGATGACCAGATCGGCAGCCTTGTAAGCCTGATCCATATGACTGATGAAATCAGTGACATACAGATTGGCAGGCTTTCCCTTGGCCTCCAGTTCCTGAGCAATATGCTCTTTGTAATATCCTCCTGTCTGCCAGATAAACTGCACTGGGGCCTGAGCGATGCGGTCAAGCGAAGCAAGCACACTCTCATTGAGCGTACGTGCACCCAGGCTGCCTCCTATGAGCAGAATGGTGGGTGTGTGGGCGTCCAGGCCAAAGGATGCTGATGCCTGCTCACGCGTGAGAGAAGCATTGAGAAGATTCTGGCGCACGGGATTGCCCGTCAGCAAGATACGCTCCTTGGGGAAGAAACGCTCCATACCCTCATAAGCCACACAGATGCAGCGTGCCTTCTTGGCCAAGGTACGATTGGTGAGACCGGCAAAACTGTTCTGCTCCTGTATCAGACAGGGAACTCCCAGTTCGTAAGCTGCATTCAGAGTGGCCGAACTGGCATAACCTCCCACGCCTATAGCAACGTGGGGGCGAAACTCCTGGAGAATCTTCTTCACCATCCGCTTGCTCCTAAGAAAGTCAAACAGGATGCGGATGTTGCCTAAGCGCCATAAAGGACGCAAGAGACCTCGCACAGGAAGTCCCACTATACGATATCCGGCAGCAGGTACACGCTGCATCTCCATTCTGCCCAATGCACCCACAAAAAGGATATCTGCATCGGGATGCATCTCCCTGAGAGCATTGGCTATGCTCACGGCAGGAAAGATATGGCCACCTGTCCCACCACCGCTGATTACGAATCTAAGTTTCTCTTCCATTTTGTCAACTTATTACTGCAGAAGATTTATCAGGACACTGATACCGCAAGGGCATCTGCTGCTGACGCCTCAGGTGATTTGCGCACAGTGTCGGCTGTGTCATCTATCTTCTTGGCCGTACGGCTTACACTCAATATCATTCCCACACACACACAGTTGATCAGGATACTGGAACCTCCCCTGCTTATGAGAGGAAGAGGTTGGCCCGTGACGGGCATCGCCCCTACGGCTACAGCCATATTGACCAAAGCCTGCAACACAATCATCAAGGCCAGCCCCATCACCAGGTAGGACGGGAAGAGCGACTTGCAGCGCTCGGATATCTTCATACATCGCCACATGAAGATCAGATACAGACAGATGACACCTATAGCTCCCTCGATGCCCATCTCCTCGATGATGATGGCATAGATAAAATCGGAATATGCCTGAGGCAGGAAATCACGCTGGCGAGACTTGCCCGGTCCCTTTCCTATGACATGAGAAGTGGCCACAGCTATGTGTGCATGAGTCACCTGGACATTGTCGGTAATGTCATAGTCCTTGGGATTCTGAGGTATCTCATGCTTCTCTCTGATGCGGTTCACCCAGGTAGGCACACGATGCAGAATCTTATTGTCCGTCTGCTTGAGAACCTCCAGAGTGGAGTCAGGAATCTGATAGGCAAAGACCATACCAGCCGTGACCACTGCTATCAAGCATGCCATCACGATGGCCAGCAACTTGGTGCGAACCTGTGCTATGAAGGCCATACAGAGCATAATCAGGAAGATAAGGGCAGCAGTGGACAAGTTCTCGGTGACAATCAGCAGCAAGGCAAAGACAATACCTCCCAGAGCCATCTTGGTACCCAAAGGGGACACACCCTTGTCATCACGCATCGTGGCAAAGATGAAAGCCACATAGGTGACAAGCGATATCTTGGTGAACTCACTTGGCTGGAACGACAGTCCCCACAACCGTAGCCATCGGCCAGCACCATTGATGGGACCTGAAGTCAATGCCAGCAATTGCAGGAAGAAAGCAAGAAGCAGGCCCAGTGTACCTCCCAGTTTGAAATAGTTGCATGGGACACGGCTCACTATCCAAGCAGCAGCCACACCCACCAACCAGAAGCTACAATGCTGCATAACAGGTGCCCAGTAACTACTCTTACCGCCATAGCTCATGGTGCTGGAGGCACTGTACACCTCTACCACAGAGATCATAAGCAAGCAGATAAACACCATCCAGATGACGGTGTCGCCCTGCATCCATGCCATCAAATTGAAATTCTTCTTCAATCTCATCTTAAACCTATTTCCTTGCCAAAGAACATCTGTCGCCACGGGGGAGGGATAGTATGCTCTCTATTTCCTTATTCAGATATATACGCCCACGATATCAGAGTGCCCTCACCAGTTCCTTGAACTGTTCCCCTCTGTCCTCCATATTCTTGAAGAGGTCAAAACTGGCACAGCACGGACTCAGCAGGACAGTGTCGCCAGGCTTGGCCATGGCCACACAAGCCTCCACACAATCCTTCATGCTATGTGTATCGGCCACAGGTATGCCCATCCCGTCAAAGAAGTCATGCAACTTGGTATTGTCAGCACCCAGATAAACCAGTCCCTTGCACTTTTTCTTCACCAGATCCTTGATGGCATTATAGTCATTGCCCTTATCCTTGCCGCCAAGAATCAGGATAGTGGGGGTGGTCATGCTTTCAAGTGCATACCAGCAGGCATCCACGTTGGTGGCCTTGGAGTCATTGATATACTGCACACCTCCCACTCTGGCTACCTTCTCCAGTCGATGTTCCACACCCTCGAAGTCACTCAGGCTGTGGCGCAGGGACTCATCCTTGATACCACTCAGATGTGCAGCAATACCTGCAGCCAGACTGTTGTACATATTGTGCTTACCACTGAGACTGAGTCCCTCCTGTTCCATATTGAAGGGAGTGGGACGCTCGATGACATACTGTCCGTCGGCGATATAGCCTATCATACCCTTCTTCTCCAGAATACTGAAAGGACACATCCTGGACTTGATGCCATACTTCTTCAGTTCCTTCTTGATGACTGGGTCATCGGCCCAGTAGACAAAGGCATCATCCTCGGTCTGGTTCTGCAGGATACGCATCTTGGCATCAGCATAAGACTGCATGCTGTTTCCATAGCGGTCCAGATGGTCGGGGGTGATGTTGAGCAGGATGGCAATGTTGGCTCTGAATCTGTACATATTGTCGAGCTGGAAACTGCTGAGCTCTATGATGTAGTAATCAAAGTTCTTGCCCTCGGCTATCTGGAGTGCCAGGCTGCGGCCTATATTTCCTGCCAAGCCCACATTATAGCCTGCCTCCTGGAATATGTGATAGATAAGGCTGGTGGTGGTGGTCTTTCCGTTGGAACCTGTCACACAAATCATCCTGGCATGGGTATAACGTCCGGCAAACTCTATCTCGCTGATGATGGGAATACCAGCCTGACGAACCTTCTCCACCATGGGAGCATTTTCAGGAATACCCGGACTCTTGACCACCTCGGTGGCATTGAGTATCTTCTCCTCGGTGTGGTGGCCTTCCTCCCACTCTACTCCATACTGAGCCAGAATCTCCTTATAGTGAGGCTTTATCTGTCCGAAGTCACTCACGAAGACATCATACCCCTTGACCTTGGCCAATGCGGCAGCACCAACGCCACTCTCGGCAGCACCCAAAACTACTATTCTACTCATATCGTCTCTCTCCTGTCAGTCAAATTGGATTTTTATCTTATCTTCAGTGTCACGATGGTCAATGCCGCCGTGATGATGGTTACTATCCAGAAGCGCATGGTGATCTTGGACTCCAGCCAGCAACCCTTAGGCCACTTGAACAGGATCTGGAAATCGGCAGGCAACTGTCCGGGTTTGATTCTGAAAGCATCATGAATGGGTGCACGCTTAAACACACGCCATTTCTGGCCACGCCTGTTTCCCATCTTGGCATATTGTGTCTGCAGGAGTACACTCACACTCTCCATGAAGAAGATAAAGCAGAGCAAAGGGAGGAGTAACTCCTTGTGGATGATGATGGCCACCACCGCAATGATACCTCCTATGGCCAGACTGCCTGTATCGCCCATGAAGACCTGGGCAGGATAAGCATTGTACCAGAGGAATCCTATCAGGGCACCCATAAAGGCACAGAGGAATATCACCAGTTCCTCACTGCCCGGAACAAACATGATGTTGAGGTAACTGGCAAACTGGATGTGACTGCTCACATAAGCCAAGACACCCAGGGCAATGCAGATGATGGCCGAATTGCCTGCGCACATGCCATCCATACCATCGTTCATATTACTGCCATTGCTGACTGCCATGACGACGAACACTGTCATCAGGACAAAGATTACCCATCCTCCTGCATTCTTATATTTTCCCAGGAAGCCCACCACCTCGGAATAATCCAGATTGTTATCCTTGACAAAGGGGATGGTGGTGATGGTACTCTTCACCGGTGAACTCTTGTGTACGACCACGCTCTCCACACCCTGACGCTCTGTGGTGATATTCTCACGGATGACAGCATCGGGGCTCAACCAGAGTGTCAGCCCGACGGCTAATCCCAATACTGCCTGACCCAACAACTTGAAGATGGGACGGAGACCATCCTTGCTCACCTTCATCTTGATATAATCATCTATGAATCCAAGCATGCCAAGCCACAAGGTGGTGCCCAGAATCAATAACAGATAGATATTACGCAGACGTCCCAGAAGCAAGCAAGGCAATACAGTGGCCACAATGATGATGACTCCTCCCATGGTGGGCACTCCCTTCTTCTCCACGCCATAGGGATCCACATCGGCATTGCGCTGTGCCTCATTTCCTCCATGAGCATGCATCCATCGGATGAAGTACTGACCAAACCACATGGATATGAGCAGACTTAGGACCAGGGTGAGCAGCGAACGGAAAGAGATGTACTGCCACATGCCTGCACCTTTCACACCAAATTGCTCCAGATATCTGAACAGATAGTATAACATATTACTTAAGTTGCTTGCCTGTTATCATTTCGTAAATAATCGCTCAGAGGCCAAAAGCCTCACGGATAACCTCGTGGTCATCAAAATGGTGCTTTACTCCCTGGATGATCTGATAATCCTCATGTCCCTTGCCAGCCACAAGTATCACATCACCTGGCTTGGCCAGCATGCAGGCAGTGCGGATGGCTTCCCTGCGGTCCACGATACTGATCACATTCTGGCGCTGCTCGTCATCAAGCCCTGCAAGCATATCATCGATGATGGCCTGAGGATCCTCGAAGCGAGGATTATCGCTTGTGATAATCACACGATCGCTGTTTCTGACAGCTTCCTGTGCCATGAGGGGACGCTTCCCACGGTCTCTGTTGCCGCCAGCGCCACACACCGTCCAGCACTCTCCACGATGCTGCAGCACCTCATTGATAGTCTGCAACACATTGACCAATGCATCGGGTGTATGAGCATAATCCACAATGGCTGTCACTCCCTTAGGCGAGCGGATACTTTCAAAGCGTCCGTTGACGGGTTTCATGGCACTCAGCTGTACCAAGGCCTCATCAGAGGTTATGCCCAGCATCACTGTGGCGGCATAGACTGCCAGCAAGTTGCTTACATTGAAACGCCCCACAAACTGTACAGAAACCTCATGACCATCCATCTTCAGGAACATTCCCTCAAAGCTCTCCTCCAAAATCCTGCCTTTGAAGTCGGCTGCGCTACGCACGGAATAAGTTTTCACCTGGGCCCGTGTATTCTGTACCATCACCATGCCATTCTTGTCATCGGCATTGGTAATGGCAAAAGCCTCGCGAGGCAGAGCATCAAAGAATGCCTTCTTGGCATCGCGATAGTTCTCAAAGGTCTTATGGTAATCCAAATGATCACGCGTCAGATTGGTGAAGATACCTCCGGCAAAGGTGAGTCCACCTATGCGATGCTGTGCCACACTGTGACTGCTCACCTCCATGAAGGCATATTCACAACCTTCGTCGGCCATGCGGCCCAGGAGATTATTGAGTGTGATGGCATCGGGAGTGGTACATTCTGTGGGGATGGGCTGTCCGTCAATATAGTTGCATACGGTACTGCACAGGCCGCACTTGTAACCCATACGGCGGAAGATATGATAGAGGACGGTGGCAATGGTGGTCTTGCCATTGGTACCGGTCACGCCTATGAGCTTCATCCTCTGAGTGGGATTACCCACGCTGGCCGTTGCCAGTGGGCCAACAGCCAACTCCGTATTGGGATACACCAGATAGGTGACGCCGGCATGCACGTCCTGGGGAATGGTCTCACACACGATGGTTTCTGCTCCCTGTGCAATGGCTTTGTCTATGAATTCATGACCATCGACCTGAGTTCCCCTAAGGGCCACAAACATGTCACCAGGCTGCACACGTCTGGAATCTATCTGTACGCTATTCACCTCTCTGTCCACTCCTCCCTCGATGTGTGAAGGCTGGCAGTTTGCAATCAGTTGGTTCAGCTTCATCATTGTCTTCTATACATTATATATATATATATTACGCGCGGCAGAATCATTCTAAGGTAAGGGAGACCAGATGTCCCTTGTTCGCCTTCTGACCTGGAGCCACGCTCTGGCGCACCACACGCCCTTTTCCACTCACACGGCCTCTCAACCCCACCTTCTGCAGGAGTTGCAGGGCATCACGCGCCCCCATGCCTTGCATGTCTGGTACCACACCGGTGCGGAAGGTATCCGCAGATGAGGTATGAGGCAGAGACTCTTTGCTGTCAAGCATCTCCAGCACCTGCTGTGCCATGGCAGGATTGCCGTTGGCCACACTGGGAGTTTTCACCTTGGATGTATCAGCAATGCCTTGGATATCGCAATACATATCCTTGGTCATCAGATACTGGGATATCTCACAGAAGACGGGTCCGCACTGTCCTCCTCCCGATGCCGGTGTGCCTGTCTTGACGATACACACGATACAACTGTACTTAGGCTTCTCGGAGGGGAAATATCCGCAGAAGCTCACCATGTATCGGGTTGGGCCATTGTGATAGCCTCCGTTTTCAGAAGCTATCTGAGCCGTACCTGTCTTTCCACTCACACGGAAGCGCCCTCCATTCTTGCCCGCGGCCTTGCCCAGTCCCTCGGGATTCATCACCACGGAATCGAGAATCTCATGAATGACATCCAAGGTGTGCTGGCTGCACATCTTCTCCTTGATGACCTCTGTGGGGAACTCACGCACCACCTGCCCATCCTTGAGTTCATGGGTAACGAAACGAGGTTTCATCATGCGACCATTATTGGCAATACCATTGTAGAAGGCGAGTGTGCTCACGGGTGGCAGCTGCACCTCATATCCAATACTCATCCAAGGCAAGGCAGTGGCATACCAGTTGACCCAATGCTTTCCCTTCTTCTGGGGATGGCGCACCCATGGTTCACCCTTACCCACAAAGGGCAGATTGAGCGGAATGCCCACACCCAGGTTGTTCAATCCCCGCACATAGCGGTCGGGATCGTCATGATAAGCAGCATCTATGAGGCAGCTCACACCGATATTGGAACTCTTCATCAGCACACGTGTCACATTGATGGTTCCATATCCGCCCTTGGTCCAGTTATGGTCCTTCATGGTACGTCCATACATGGGCCAGAGTCCCTTGCCCGTATCTACGCGCGTGTTCTTATTTATCTTACCGTCCTCCAGTGCCACCATGATGCTGGCAGTCTTGAAGGTAGAACCTGGTTCCATCAAGTCACTCACCAGATGGTTTTTCATCTCATAATATTCCCCATCCTCTCCCCGTCGCAAGTTTACGATAGCCTTCACGTCACCAGTGGCCACCTCCATGACCATGGCCATGCCTATCTCTCCGTTGACGGTTTCCTCTTTGAGCTTGTTGCGAAGTGCTCTGTCGGCCACATCCTGCACATCTATGTCAATAGTGGTCATCAGGTCATGTCCATCCTGGGGCTCCACATCCACCAGACTGACACGTGCATCACGCACCTTGGTACGATGCATAATGCCAGGTTTGCCCCTCAGGATGCTGTCATAACTCAGTTCCAGTCCGTTCTTGGCCTTTCCGGAATCGGGATACAAGTCGCCCAGGGTACGAGCGGCCAATGAGCCGAAGGGCTTTGTGCGCCTAGTCACCACCTCTCCATAGAATCCGCCTTTGAAACGACTTTCGCGCAGGAGAGGAAGTTTCTTACATTCCGTATACTGCACATAGGTGGCCATGCGAGGATAAAGTCGGGAGGGACCCGGATAGCGGCCGTCCTTCTTGCGCAAGCAGTTGCGACGAGCATCCACCAGTTTCTTGCGGAAATACTCTTCGCTATAGTCTGGAAATATTCTGCTCAGTCCCTGTGCTATCTCATCCACATGATGGTCTATGACAGAGTCACGGAAAGCTTGGGTCATGGCACGGAGCCTACTGTCACGGTCCTGCACACGCAGGTCAATGTAAAGGCGATACTCAGGCAGAGACGTGGACAACACTCTGCCATCGTCGGAAAGCAAGTCACCACGATTGGCTTCGATAGGAATATTCTCACTCACAAAACGATCATCCACCGCCTCCCAGTAGTCGCTCATGGGAGGAAGCATCGTCTTCATGGCCTTGCCCAGGATGTACAAAGACACCAGGCAGACCAGGCCGAAAATGACCTTAAAACGTTTTATAGAATTCTTTATCTTAATCTTACCTTTCATCCTTGAATCTATTCCTATTCATTAGTTAGCAGGAAAGGCGGTTCGTTGGTCGAGACCAATGTACTGTCTCCTCGCTCGTGCAACTGACGCTCCAACTGGCTCTGTCGGGTGCGTCGGGTCAGCTCACTCTCTCTTGTAAGACAACGGTACTTGCAGTCCTTGAGAGAATCGTTCAGGGTCTCCTCCAAGAGGATTTCCTGCTGAGCCTGATAATTGTTGGTGACATAGGCTACCACTGTAACAAAGATGAGCAGGATGACTGGTATATGTCTCTTGAACCACATACCATCCACCTGCAGGGCAGCGAACACTTCGCGCAGATGCTTTGCGTCTATGGTCTCGCCATCATCCTCATTGTTCAGGGGGCTTGCCAGCGGAGTTTCCTCGGCAGGTTTCGGATTCATCTCCACCTCTTGAGGTTCCTGTGTCAGTTGATCCTGGCGCTCTACACCTTCTGTCATTATCTTATCCTATTATTATATTGTTCTATTTTTATACCCTCTGACTATTGTCGGCCAACTTCACAGCCACTCTCAGCTTGGCCGAGCGGCTACGAGGATTGAGTGCCTGCTCCTGTTCGGAGGGAATCTGGGGCTTGTTGCTCAGAGGTTTCATGGGAGCAGAAGTGCGTCCATAGACGTCCGTCTCCACCTTTCCCTCTTCGTTGCCACTCCTCATCACATTCTTCACCATCCTGTCTTCCAACGAGTGATAGGTAAGAACCGAGAGCCTACCTCCCTCGCCCAAGACATCCACGGCGGCATGAAGCATCTGCCTGAGGGCATCCATCTCACCATTCACCTCTATGCGCAAAGCCTGAAACACTCGGGCAAGGTCTTTCTTCTCGCGGTCTCTGGGCAGAAGAGGCTGCAGGAGAGAAGCCAACTGTCCTGTGGTAAGAATCTCCTGTTGCATGCGGGCCTTTACGATTGCAGCAGCCAGCTTGCGACTGTTCTTCAGTTCACCGTAGAGATAAAGCACCGAAGCCAGTTGCTCCTCAGAATAATCTCTGAGCACAGTACGTGCAGAGCATCTGGCTCTCTGGTTCATACGCATATCCAAGGGTGCATCCTGGCGGAAACTGAATCCGCGAGCAGCATCATCCAGATGATGACTGCTCACACCCAGGTCGGCCAGAATGCCGTCCACACGTTCCACACCATAGTAGCGCATCCAATTCTGCAAGAAGCGGAAATTGCTCCTCACAAAGGTAAATCGGGAATCATCGAGAACGCCATTCATGGCATCCAAATCCTGATCGAAACTGTACAGATGTCCATCGGGACCTAATCGGCGAAGAATCTCTCTGCTGTGACCGCCTCCACCGAAGGTAAGGTCCACATAGACACCATCAGGACGGACATCCAACCCATCCACAGTCTGATGCAACATCACTGGTATATGATACTCTACGCCATTCATTATCTCTCTCACAGTCTTGTATTCGAAAACCCATCAGGATGCCACGCTCAGTCCTGAGGCTTCATCATCAATTCCAGACTGTCGGCCAACGTATCGGGTGACTCCGAGAGTGCATCGGCAGCCTGCCTGTTCCAAATCTCTATCGTATCATCCACTCCTATGAAGCGAACTTCCGACGATATGCCAGCCTCGTCCAGATATCTGCGGGGAATCAGCAGACGGCCATTGCTGTCCAGACTCATATCCTCGGCACCTGCCACAAACCGGCGCAGGGCATCACGCCCCTGCCTGTCAAACATGCTCGTACGGGCAGCCAGTGCATCAACCTGACGATTCCACACCTCTGCCGGATACAATACCAGACAACGCTGAAAGACATCACGACGAAGCACCAATCCTGCAGAGTCCTCACGCTGCAGAATCTTACGGAACGAACTGGGAACGAATACTCTCCCCTTGTCGTCCACCTTGGCATCTATGTTGCCTGTAAACCTCATCGCACGTACTTATTTATATATAAAAAACGTAATTTTTGGCAAAGATATGTATTTCCCCACAATTCCCCACATCTTTTCCAAATATTTTTTCATCAAACTTTCTTATTGCTTTTTCTGCTCAAGAAAACAGGAAATAGAAGTTACTTCTTTTCTCCGATAAAATGGACCAAAATGGCTATTATCCACCATCTTATCAACTCACAAAGAACATTTTCTGGAAGATTCCTTCTTGCAGTGGGGAGAAAATCCTTAAATTTGCAGCAAGAAGAGATTTTCATGATATGAAGAACCACTTATCACTCATCCTCCAGGCCATGTGGCAAACCTGCTTCTTCACTCGGTCACAGATACCAACTACCAGCATCCGCAGATTCAGCATCATCGGTTGCTGCTTGCTCCTGCTCTGTATGAGTTTAACCGCCAATGCGAAGCGCAGGGAGAGGCGCTCCGTCGTGTTGATAGAGACCACAGCAGGAAACATCCGCGTGGCTCTCTCGGACGACACTCCTATGCATCGCAACAACTTCCTCAGACTTGTTTCCCAAGGATATTATGACGGAACGCTCTTCCACAGAGTGATAGAGAACTTCATGATACAAGGAGGAGACCCCAAATCCAAAGGCGCTGCTCCAGGCATCCTGTTAGGCGATGGCGAACCGGACTACAGGATACCGGCTGAGTTCGACTTACCGTTCCTGTATCATTGGCGAGGTGCTTTGGCCGCCGCCAGAGAGAGTGACGAATATAATCCTGAGCAGGAAAGCAGCGGAAGCCAGTTCTACATCGTGTGGGGAAAGAAGCAAACTGCCTCGGACATCCGCAAGGTGGAAAACATGCTGAAAGAGAAGGGCATCAAACTCACCTCTCATATGATAGACGAATACGTATCGCGGGGAGGAACGCCTCATCTGGACGGGCAATACACCGTTTTCGGAGAAGTGATAGAAGGACTGGAAGTGGTGGAAAAAATTCAAGGAGTAAAGACTGACAAGAACGACCGTCCCATCGAGGATGTCAAAGTAATACGGATGACCGTGGAGCAACTCAGTTCTAAAGCCAAACGCCCAACCAGACGAGCCAGATAAACACTCGGGAGGGAAATCCTTACTGATACCATGGCCTGCGCGAGGGCTCATCAGAGAGGCGAAGAGCTACAGGTGGAACCACTATGAGACACTGGCACCGCCTTCCCTCCCCTACTCTTGATGGCCCAAAATCAGCTGGCAGAATCCTACACCTAATTTGTCTATCTTCACCGCAAACGTTTGCAACCGCCACCGCAAACGTTTACAACCGCCATCGCAAACGTTATCATCCGCCATCGCAAACGTTATCAACCGCCACCGCAAACATTATCAACCGCCACCGCACTTCAGCCAAGGGATTCCAGGAAATTCCAAAAGGATGTACATCTTTGATTTTTAATCAAGAACAGACTTTCCCATTCTCGGGAAAATATGTAATTTTGCACACTCAGTAAAGAACAGAATTCACAGAACAGAAAAATAGCGACACAAGATGGCAGAAACAAGGAAAATCCAGCGTGCATTGGTATCCGTTTTCCACAAGGACGGATTGGAAGAAATACTGCGCACCCTCCATGCGCAAGGTGTAGAATTGCTCAGCACAGGCGGAACGCAACAATTCATCGAACAACTGGGCATACCCTGTGCCCGCGTGGAAGATGTCACCACCTACCCCAGCATACTGGGCGGCAGAGTTAAGACTCTGCATCCCAAAATCTTCGGAGGAATACTGGGTCGCCGTGCCCTCGAGAATGACCAGAAGCAAATGGCACAATATGATATCCCTGGCATCGACCTGGTTATCGTGGACCTGTACCCATTTGAAGACACCGTGCAGAGCGGCGCTTCCGATGCCGACATCATAGAGAAGATAGACATAGGAGGCATCAGCCTCATCCGCGCTGCAGCCAAGAACTTTGCCGATGTAATCATCGTTCCATCAAAGGCTGAATACAAGCCTCTGCTTGAGCTTCTGCAGAAAAACGGAGCACAAAGCGAGATAGAGGAGCGTAAATGGTTTGCCACACGTGCATTCGGAGTGAGTAGCCACTACGACACCGCCATCCACCAGTGGTTTGAGAGCAAATAAGCATCTGACCGCATCATTCAAGAATCCCATTTTAAAGAAAAGAAGAAGAAGACAGATATGAGTTGGTTTTCATTCAGCAAAGAGATGGCCATGGACTTGGGGACGGCCAATACCATCATCATAAGCAACGGAAAGATAGTGGTGGATGAGCCCAGTGTGGTGGCCCTCAACCGCAGGACAGAGCGCATGATAGCAGTAGGCGAGAAGGCCAAGATGATGTATGAGAAGACAAACCCCGACATAGAAGCCATCAGACCCTTGGGCGACGGCGTAATCGCCAACATGAGCGCCTGTGAGCAGATGATGAGAGGACTTATCAAGATGGTGCATTCTGGTGGATACCTGTTCTCTCCCAGCCTGAAGATGGTCATCGGTGTACCCAGCGGAAGTACACAGGTGGAGTTGCACGCTGTACGCGACTGCGCTGAACATGCAGGAGCCAGAGAAGTGTACCTGATATACGAACCCATGGCATCGGCCATCGGTATCGGTCTCGACGTGCTGGCACCAGAGGGAAACATGATAGTGGACATAGGCGGAGGAAGCACCGAGATTGCTGTCATCAGTCTGGGCGGACTGGTGGTAAACAAGAGTCTGCGCATAGCGGGCGACGAACTGACGGCTGACATCCAGGAATACATGAGCCGACAGCACAACGTGAAGGTCAGCGAACGAATGGCTGAGCGTATCAAGATTCACGTGGGTGCGGCACAGACCGACCTGGGCGACGATGCCCCCGAAGACTATGTGGTATACGGCCCCAACAAGATTACCGGTCTGCCCATGGAGGTGCCCGTTTGCTATCAGGAGATAGCACATTGCCTGGAGAAAACTCTGGCCAAGATAGAAGCCGCCGTACTGGCAGCCCTGGAGGAGACACCACCAGAACTGTATGCCGACATAGTGAAGAACGGCATCTGGCTGAGTGGAGGCGGAGCATTGCTGAGAGGACTTGGCAAGAGACTTACCGATAAGATAAACATCGAATTCCACGTGGCCGAGGATCCCCTGCACAGTGTGGCCAAGGGCACAGGAATTGCTCTGAAGAACATTCAGAACTTCTCCTTCTTGATGTAATCATACTGCATTGGGAGAACTCATCAACAGAATAGCCAAAAACATCCACTGGGGCATCTTCCTTCTTCTGGAAGTCCTCAGTGGATGGTTACTTTTCCGTTTCAACACATACCAGGGCAGCGTATGGTTTACCCAAGCCAACACCGCTGTTGCCCGTGTGATGGAATGGGAAGAGGAAATACTGTCGTACATACACCTTGCCAAGCAAAACGAATACCTGACCAGGCAAAACGTGGTGCTCCAATACAACATGAGCATCATGCGAAGCCAGCTGGACAGCCTGCGGCACACACCATCCTTCACCGAACAAGAAGAGGCCAAGATGACTGAAGGCCTGCACCTGATACCTGCCAAAGTGGTCACCAACAGCATACACCGGAAGGACAATTACCTCACTATCAACGTAGGAGAGAAGGACGGAGTGAGACCGGAGATGGGTGTGGTAAGCGGCACAGGTGTGGTGGGCGTCATCTGCCGCGTGACAGACCATTACGCACTGGTGATGTCGGTGCTCAACAGCCAGTCCAACATCAGTTGCCGACTCAGAGACACCGGATATATCGGTTACCTGAAATGGGACGGAGGAAATCCGCTGCAGGCAAGCATGGACGACGTGCCCCGACATGCACAGATACACAAAGGAGACATCGTAGAGACCAGTGGTTTCAGCAATATCTTCCCCTCAGGATTGTTCCTGGGCCGAGTGGCACAGATCAACAACAGCCCCGACGGTATGGCGTACCGTCTGGAAATACAGATGAGTACAGACCTATCCAATATCCGGGACGTGTGTGTGATAGAGTACGAAAACCACACAGAACTGGATTCGCTGGAGATACGTCTGCCAAAAGAATAGCATCCATAGCATGATACTCACACAACTGAAAAGACTGACACAGCTACTGTTCCTGCTGGCTCTGCAAGCACTCATCCTGAACCACATGAGCCTCTGGGGAATGGGTACGCCAATGGTAGGCGTACTCCTGCTGGTGTATCTGCCCATGGACACCTCACGCTCTGCAGCCATGCTGTGGGGATTCTCGCTGGGACTGCTGACAGACATCTTCTCCAACACCCCTGGCATGGGTAGCGCTGCCATGACTCTCGCTGCCATGCTCCGTCCCAGTATCTTGGACATGCAGGCTCCCAAGGATGCTCCCGAGGACCTCCTACCCACCTATCAGTCCATGGGCATCTGGAATCACATAAGATACATCTTCATTCTGTTTCTGGTACATCACACCTGCTATTTCATGTTGGAGAGTTTCTCGGTGTCACACATCAGACTGGCATTCATACATCTTCTGGCCAGCATGGCCACTTCTCTCCTCGTTGCCCTCTCACTGGAGACTCTCCGGAGCACAAAGAGATAACCACCCTGCATTCCATGAAGGCAAACTACGAACTTGAAAAGCGCAAGTATGTACTCGGCTTCATAGCCGTGGGCATTGTCGTGGTATATCTGATTCGCCTCTTTGCCCTACAGATGCTGAGTGAGGACTTCAAGCGAAACGCCGACTCGAATGCCTTCCTCAGGCGCATACAATATCCTGCGCGAGGAGTCATCACCGACCGTAATGGCAAACTGCTGGTATACAACCAGCCTGCCTATGACCTGATGGTAGTCATGACCGAGCAAGTGGGTGTGGACACCCTTGACCTCTGCCAAAGTCTGGGTATCAACCGCGAATGGTATGAGCGGCGCATGGAAGAGATAAAAGACCTGCGCAGGAATCCTGGATACAGCCGCTATACACAGCAACTCTTTATGAGTCAGCTGTCGGCAGAGGAGTGCAGCAGATTCCAGGAGAAGATATTCCGCTTCCCTGGCTTCTACATCCAGAAACGCAGCATACGCCAGTACAGATATCCCTATGCCGCCCAACTGCTGGGTGACGTGGGAGAGGTGAGTCCCTCGGAACTGGAAGCCGATGAGTATTACCGCAGGGGTGACTACTCAGGCAAGCAAGGTGTGGAGAAATCCTACGAGAAACAGTTACGTGGCGAGAAGGGTACTGAGATTCTGCTTCGCGATGCCCGAGGACGTATCAAGGGACATTACATGAACGGGCAATTTGACAATGCTCCTATACCTGGCAAGAATCTCACTCTAAGCCTGGACGTGGACCTGCAAGCCTTGGGAGAACGGCTCATGACAGGCAAGAAAGGAAGCATCGTTGCTATAGAACCATCCACAGGAGGCATCCTGTGCATGGTCTCAAGCCCCACCTATGACCCACGCATCCTGGTAGGAAGACAAAGAGGAAGAAGTCATGCCAAACTGAGTCAGGATACCAGGCACCCTCTGCTCAACCGTGCCATCATGGGACAGTATCCTCCTGGTTCCACGTTCAAGACAAGCCAGGCACTCACATTTCTGCAGGAAGGAGTCATCACGCCCTCAACCTCCTTTCCATGCAGTCACGGATTCCACTTCGGGCATCTCAAGGTGGGATGCCACGGACACCCTTCTCCCCTGAATTTGGCTCCCGCCATAGCCACCTCCTGCAACGGATACTTCTGCTGGGGATTGTATTATATGTTCGGCAACAGGAAGAAATACAAGAGTGTTCAGGACGCCATGACCAGATGGAAGGACTATATGGTCTCCATGGGATTTGGATACAAACTGGGCATTGACCTGCCAGGAGAGAAGCGAGGCATGATACCCAATGCCCAGTTCTACGACAAGGCCTACAGGGGGAGTTGGAATGGTCTGACGGTCATAAGCATCTCCATCGGACAGGGAGAGGTCAACCTCACACCGCTCCAGATAGCCAATCTGGGAGCCACCATTGCCAATCGCGGATACTATTACATACCACACGTGGTGCAGAAGATTCAGGACGAGGACCTGGACTCCACATACACGCAGAGGCATTACACCATGGTAGAGCGGAAGTATTACGAGACCGTAGTGGAAGGCATGCGCAAGTCCGTTTTGGGCGGTACTTGCCGAGCAGCCAACAACCCCTGGTATGAGGTATGCGGAAAAACGGGAACAGCACAGAATCCACATGGACAAGACCACAGTGTCTTCATGGGATTTGCTCCGCGCGAGAATCCACAGATTGCCATCTGCGTATATGTAGAGAACGGCGGATGGGGAGCCACTTATGGAGTACCCATCGGAGCACTCATGATGGAACAGTATATCAACGGGCACCTCTCTCCGGAAAGCGAGCAGAAAGCAGTGTCCTACGAAAACAAACACCTATTCAATCTGGCCGACTATGTCAACACCAACAACTGACAGAATAAGACGTTCGCCGCAACTCATCAAGTCCATCGACTGGATTACGATATGCCTGTATGTGGCTCTGCTCGCATTGGGATGGATGAGTGTGTGCGGTGCCAGCTATGACCCAGAGCAAGGTTACAACTTCCTGGATTTCTCCACACGAAGCGGTATGCAGATAGTGTGGATGGGGACATCGCTTCTGTTGGGCTGCTTCATCCTCATGACAGACGACCGTCTCATAGAGTCGCTCTCCTACTTCCTATACGTCCTCATGCTCTGCCTATTGTTTGTCACACCATTTCTGGCACATAACATCAAGGGGTCCATGTCCTGGATCAAGATAGGAGCATTCAGCATCCAACCTGCAGAATTTGCAAAGTTCACCACTGCACTCTGTATAGCCAAAGTGATGAATTCCTACGGCTTCGACCTGTCACGGTGGCGTGATTTCTTCCTATGTACGGCCATCATCATCATTCCCATGGCGCTTATTGTCATGCAGAAGGAGACGGGAAGTGCTCTGGTGTATACCAGCTTCTTCCTCATGCTCTATCGTGAAGGAATGCCTGGAGGGATTCTCTTTGCCGCAGTATCTGCCGTGGTCTACTTCGTGGTGGGCGTCCGCTTTTCTGAAATGGCCATCTGGCCAGGTGCACCTGTATCTTTGGGCAATGCACTGGTGCTTGTGCTGGTACACCTGTTTACCGTATTTTTGGTGAAGGCTTACACTCCCGACAGCAAAGTTGTGAAGCGCATCCTGTGGTACGGTGTGGCTGCCGACTGCTGCGCTCTGCTCTTCTGTTACTATGTGATTCCCTTTGATATCACATGGGTCCTGCTTGTCACCTGCATCCTCATGATTCTGTACCTGATATGGTTGTCCATACGTGAACAGATGCTGCGCTACCTATATATAGCACTCTTTGCCATAGGAAGCCTCACGTTCTTCTACTCGGCCAACTTTGTGCTCAACGATGTGATGGAGCCGCATCAGCAGATGCGCATTCGCGTACTGCTGGGGTTGGAAGACGATCCTCGTGGAGCTGGCTACAATGTGATACAGGCCAAGATAGCCATCGGTTCGGGTGGACTTCGGGGCAAAGGATTCCTCAACGGCACACAGACCAAGCTCCGCTATGTACCCGAGCAAGACACAGATTTCATCTTCTGCACCGTGGGCGAAGAGGAAGGGTTCCTGGGTTGTGCTGCTGTGCTCGGCTTATTCCTGGCACTCATACTGCGCCTCATCCATCTGGCAGAACGTCAGCCATACACCTTCGGGCGAGTCTACGGATATTGTGTCATGAGTGTTTTTCTTTTCCACGTCTTTATCAACGTGGGCATGGTGCTGGGACTTACTCCTGTCATAGGCATACCATTACCCTTCTTCAGCTATGGAGGTTCTTCCCTGTGGGGATTCACCATTCTGCTCTTTGTCATGCTTCGTATCGACGCAGGCAGAAACCGCATGCGCAGGACTTAGTCCGCAATGGGCACACGACGGGAAACCTTGATGCCCACATCGGTAAGTCCCGTTATCTGTTCACGCTCCATCAGATGACAGATACTCACCTGACGGCAGGTACCTAAGGAATCCGTTGCCAGTGGAACGGCATCCGAACGATATTCCAGGAAATTCATTCCACGACCCATAAAGTTACCCTTGGCATCGGTCATGTCTATGCAAAGGGTATCGGTATGCATCACTCGCCTCAGGGAATCGGTTTGCACTATAGCCAGCCACACATGCTCATAAGGATAGGTGCGTACCGCACGAACTTCCACTTCTATGACACCTTCGTTTTCATCCATGATGGCATCGGACAAGGGGAAGGAAACCGTATCCTGCCTGTTCCATCCCTGTTCGGAGAGAGAGCGAAAAGCATGGAAAGCCGTCTGCCGGTCACATCCTGCCCACAGGAAGGCCATCAGCAACACATAGGCCCAGCCCGTTCGTTTCTTCATTCCCTATCCTTTCTGGGCGCCTTATGATTATTGTTCTCTCTGGAGCGTGGAGCATGAGGACGACTGGGTCGGCGGCGGTTCTGCTCTCCCCCACCAGAGTTATTGGCATTGGCATTGTGCGCCTGCTGATGACGCTGTTCGCGAGGGCGTTCGTTCTGTGTATTCTTGTCCTGCTCCACGGCAGCAGTCTCGGCCTCCTCCCTCTGAGGTTTACCATTGCCTCCGTTGTTCTTCTTTTTCTTCTTTTTCTTTTTGTCAAAGCGGTTCAGATCCTCCTGAGTAGCCAGGTCTATGGCCCTTTCCGGCTGTTTGTGTCCTCCTTCTTCCAGAGTCTCCGGTTTTTCTCCGCGCTTGTTCATCTCTATGATGTCCATGGCCCTCTGTGCACTTACGGTGACCAGATTGGCCGCCATACGCTTGTCTGTGGAGTAAGTGACCATCCCCAAAAGGATATCACATTTGAAGAAGAAGTAGTCACCTTCCATGCTTTGCAGCTGTATGTCACGCGGGGGCAGTTTTCTGTAAGCTTCCACATACTGGTCCACCTCATAGTTCATGCAGCATTTCAGCTTGGCACATTGGCCGGCAAGTTTCTGTGGATTGCGACTCAAGTCCTGATAACGGGCACTTCCCGTACCCACGCTCACAAAGTTCTTCATCCACGTGGCACAACAGAGTTCACGTCCACAGGGTCCAAAACCTCCTATGCGACCAGCCTCCTGTCGGGCACCTATCTGCTTCATCTCTATGCGTACATGAAACGCCTCGGCAAGCACCTTGATGAGCTGACGGAAGTCCACGCGTCCATCGGCAATGTAATAGAAGATGGCCTTGTTGCCGTCGCCCTGATATTCCACATCTCCTATTTTCATTTCCAGTCCCAGGTCCTTGGCTATCTGTCGGCTGCGTATCATGGTATCGTGTTCCAGAGCCTTGGACTCCTGGTATTTTTCCATGTCGGCTGGTCGTGCCTTTCTGTAGATGCGCCTTATTTCCTCGTTACTCTTCAGATTGGCCTTTTTCATCTGTAAGGGCACCAGCTTGCCCGTGAGAGTAACAGTTCCGATATCATGTCCGGGATTAGACTCTACGGCCACCACATCCCCTTTCTCCAGGGGAAGGTTGTTGATGTTATGATAATACCCTTTCCGTGTATTCTTAAACTGAACCTCCACCAGATCAGTGGTATCGTTATTGCCTGGGATATCTGCCAGATAATCATACACGTTGAGTTGTGCATAATGACCTATGTGACAGCCTTTTCCACAGAGGCCGTTTCCAGTGCCTCCACTCCTATATTTGCATTCCATATCTATTATTGTCTTACGAGGATAATCATCTTGAGGGCGAATACGAAGAACACCATTTTGGGATTCACATTCTGTTCGATATCCCTTTGTGCCTGCGACATCTCCTCCATGATACCTATTACATTACGTTCGTTGATAAAGGGTGCGAAACGCTCGCTGAATTGTTTTTCCTCTCGTGTCTGATAAGTCAGAGCAGGGGAATGAAAGTTGAAGATAAAATTCTCGCGCAGGAGATGCTGGAAATGTGCCAACATGCGCTTTTGTCCTTCACGCCCCAGTGCCGATACAGAGAGAGTCCACTGGCGCAGATCCTTGATCTTACGAGCATAACAGAGGCGCATCAGTTCCATGAAGTACATATTAAACTCATGTCTCTCGCCCTCAGCGCTCACCTGCTTGAGTGCCTCTGTATAGTTACCCTGAACCACATGTGCCAACTCCTGTGCCTGCTGGGGAACTGCTCCATCACGCTGCATCAGTACCTGGGCAATCTCTTCCTCCGCAAGTGGCGGGAGGGTTATCCTCTGCACTCTGCTCTGTATGGTGCCAAGCACCAGTTCGGGTTGCAGACTTACCAGTATGAAGTGCGTATGCTCGGGTGGTTCTTCTATGAGCTTGAGCAACTTGTTGGCAGGAGAGGCATCCATCAGTTCGGGTAGCCACAGGAGTACCACGCGCCGTCCGCCCTGACTTGACTTCAGGGAGAGACATTGCTGCAAGCGATCGCTCTCCTGCACATAATAGGTCATCTGCTGGTTTCCTGCCTTGATGTCGGCGAGCCACATCTCTGCATCGAAATAGATACTTTGCTGCAACTGTTCGCGCCACTGTGGCATATAGTCGACCGAGGTGGGCTTGTCTGTACTCTTGGCTTTGAACACAGGAAAGGAGAAGTGCAAGTCGGGGTGTGCCCAGTCGGCAGTCATGCGACAGCTGGCACAGGTCTGGCATGGTCCATCCTCTCTGGGATGTTCACACAGCAGATGGCGAGCCAGCGCCAATGCCAGAGGCATAGCACCAGACCCCTCCTGACCAGTAATCATCAGCGCATGAGGCACACGTCCTTCGTGCACCATCTTGAGCAAATGCTGCTTGGCCTCCTGCTGGCCTATGACATCCGAATATGTTATTGCGTTCATCCCTGCGTCGTGATACTGTTAGTAGAGGGAGCCTTCATCAATATATCTGTCGGGCTATCTGAGCTATGCTGTCCACAGCGCTGACGGTATAGAAATGCAGGCTCTGGGCACCCTGCTGCATGAGCTGGCGACATTGCTGCACGCTCCATTCAATGCCCACCTGCTTCACTTCCTCGTCGGTGCGGCACTTGACTGCCTCGCGATAAAGGTCCTGTGGCAGATCGCAATGGAAGGTCTTGGGCACCACGGTGAGCTGACTCAGCTTGGCCAGAGGTTTGATACCAGGAATGATGGGGATGTTGATACCTGCCTCACGGGCACGCTTCACAAACTGGAAATACTTCTCGTTGTCATAGAAGAGCTGCGTGACTGCATATTCAGCACCGGCATCGGCCTTCATCTTCAAGGCAAACAGATCGGCCTCCATATTGGCGGCCTCTTCATGCTTCTCCGGGTAACAGGCCACGCCATAGCGAAATGGTTCACCCTTGCATTTCATAGCTGTTCCGTCCCAGAAATAGCCATTGTTGAACTGATTGATTTGCTCTATGAGTTCTGTGGCATGGGCAGGTCCGTCGCCAGTAGGCGTAAAGGTGCTCTCCTCCTTGGCCTTGTCTCCCCTGAGCACCAGGAGGTTGCTGACGCCCAAGAACTGCAAGTCTATGAGCATATACTCCAGGTCCTCCCTGCAGTTGCCGCTGCACACGATATGAGGCACCACAGGTATCCCATATCTCTGCTGAATGGATGCGGCAATGGCTATCGTACCAGGACGTCTGCGCACACGCTGACGCTGCACCAGTCCTCCCTCCAGATTATGGTACACATACTCACTCCGATGGCTGGTGATATTGATATAGAGAGGATTGAACTCCCTGAGCTGTTCTATCGTGCGGAACAAGTTCCCCGTTCCGTTACCCTTCAGGGGAGGCAGCACTTCAAAGGAGAAGGCCGTGCCCTGATGGCTATTGATCATTTCTGTTATAGTACTCATCTGTATTATCCTAATGAATGCATGGGGGCATGGATACCCACAGGACACAACACCCCTAATTGGGTGTAAAATTACACATATTCCTGATATCCTGCAAGCAATAATTTCCGAAATGCCTCGTCGCAATGCAGATGGGACACATACTTGATGGGACCATCTATCGTTGTCCCAACCTTATCGGCACCACAGAAGGGTACCATCCTGTGTTTGTCCCTGAGCATCCACCGTCATGTGGGTAGTGCGACTATTGTTATAGAAACTTATCCGTGCCTCACCCATCTCATTCAAACGCACATCAGGATTCCAGTAAAGCGTACGCCTATAGTCGGCTTCCCCTTCGTCCAAAACACGCTTGCTGTAATCGGGAGAATAAAACTCCGCGGGAACGGCAAACCCATCCAGCACATAGTGGCGATCCCTGTAAGTCATCCGGCGACTACCATCGGGGAATGGATACTTCACCAGTTTGGTCTTGGGCATATTGGCTCCATAATAAAGCGGGCTCCCCTCCATGCGCGGACTATAATCGGAGTAAAGTACATAACGGTCCCACACGCCATTACCCCTATACTCACGTGACTCACCAGGTGAAAGCTGCAAATGAGCATCTGCACCCATTCCGCCTATACCCTTGACATCGGTGGGCCGTGTAAGAGAGAATGTTCCAGACATCAAATACTTGCGGTCATATATGGAATCCTCGGGAATGGACAGCCCGAGCACATCGCGCCGTGTCTTGCCATAGCCATAACGTACGTCAAAGGATGGCTCTGCTTCCTCAGCACCTACAATGTTGCTCCTCGTGCCATTCATACCATAATTGCCCACCATTATCTGCGCGAAGTCCTGTCCATAGTCGGCCTCCATGTTCTGAGCCACATCGGCATCATACAGGAGCACAGGCCAAGTATCATCGAATGCCCTAAGTATCGAACGGGTGGATTTCACCGTCACCTCTGGCATGAGTGTACCATCAGACAACAAGCCATCAACATAACCAAAGGCAGGCCGTGGAGCCAAATGATTCTGATAATAACAATAAGGTTTCACATGCATGGGATAGGGCCAGCAAATACGTGCCAGATAAGTTGCTTCATCTGTTAATCCCTTTTTGCCCATCCTGATTCTCTCGGTCAAAGGAAGGTCCCAGAACTCCTCGTTGGGAGCCTGTTGCTGAATCCAATTATAGAACTCATTCCTCTTCCATCGGGTAGTGTCGGCCACACTGAGGAAGAGTGCTGCCTGTCCATAGAACGGAGGCAACTGCAGACGAAAACCGTTTTGTCTGCTCACACTCTCGTAAATGATGCCGTCGTCCTCCTCCCCCTGCAGCATGAGCTCGGCATACACCTTCAGTTCCTTACGCCGGGAACTGCTTGCCTCCATCTTGTCCAACGCCCGCTTTTGATTCACCTCTTCATAGGATGTATTCTCCGGTCTGTGTGCGCTCTGCGAGATGTCGTTCACAGACTGGAACATGCCAACTGGATTGGTAATATCATACTCCGTACCGCTGCCATTCTTGCCCATATTAACGTCGGGGGTGCCTGTAATAGCATCATGCCAATGGCTGTTGTTGTATGTGCTGCACACGAGTATGGGGCTCTGTTCGGCAGGCTGCGACAATTCCCATGCGTCGCGCACAGCCATGCTCTTCCAGTCAAACCTCCGCCAACCCTGAGTCATCATGAGCAGGTCCAAGGCAGCACGATGCTTCTGGTCGTCCTGTTCGAAGTACCAGCCAGGATGGGGCACAAATCCGCGTATCTCACTGGAGAGAAGCATCTCAGTAAGGATATTGCCATTGTCATACAGGCAGTCGCTTCTGTCCCCGTCCCTCACCGTCAGCGATATATTGCTGCGTCCCTCCACCGACCTCAGCGTGAGTGACACTGGTTCGCAGGGCTTGTACTCTGTCTTCAAACCTGTAATGGTGAGCGTGGGCTTCATCAGTTCCTGACCCCAACGGAAAAACAGACGGTCGGCATAGACATGTCCCTGCTCATCGAAGACCGTAAGCTGATACACACCCGGAGCCTCCAGCAGAGAGTCACTCATACTGTACAGACTGCAGCCTGCCTCATCCTCCAGTTCCTCCAGCCCATGGGCAGCCAACAGACGTCCCTCGTGCATGAGACTTACGGCCAGACTGTCGGCAGGCAAGTCATCGGTATGGGCTATCTGCGCCATACATCTGGCTTCGTCCTGCATCACCCGAAGGGACACACCCGTATGATCTATCTGAGGCAGAGACACAGCAACGGCTCTTCCATCGGATGCCACAAACCGTGCTTCTCGCTCCATCCCATTGACAGGAGTGAGCGAGAGCACTCCGCGTCCACGATTCTGCACAAGTGCCGTGTCGCCATCATACACCAAACATCCTTCGGCCCATTCCCCATCGTCCCACGTGGCTTCGAAAGCCATTCGGCAGGGAAGCCCTGCCACCAGATTGCCACCTTCGGGGTACAGAGAGACCTTAAGACTACGCTCCTTAGAGTCATTCTTGTAAATCCTGCGCATGGCACGCAAGGTCATATCCCGAGAGAAGTCACCAGGAACTTCCGGCCGGTCGTATACCGGGAACACGCGACTGTATAGCTTCTCATAATCGCGGTAGTACTCCCGCTCCTGCTGCTCGGAATCAAAGGTACGTCCGAAACTGCCGGAATGCGGACGCTCATAACTTCCCCAATTGAGTTGCCAGCGCGTGTAGGCCCGCAACTCATAGTAACCGGCATACTGCGTGGGCTTGTTCAGCGCAAAGAACCCCTGCCCGTGCCCCTTACGCATCTGAATCAGCTTGCGTTCCAGCATGTAACCATCCTGGCTGTAGAGTTCCACATAGAGAACCCCACTCACATCCGAAGGACGGTCGGTATCTGTCCTGCGTGTATAAGCCGAGAACCATATGGTGTCACCAAGCTGATAGCAAGTATTGTCCATGTGCACGTATACCTTCTCCTGAGGAATGGTCCTGCCGAAGGCTGCCTGCCGCTCTGCCAGTTTGTATCGTGGGGAGAAGGCCGACAGGCTGATGTCCGCCTTACGCAGGGCAGGATTCCATTGGCCGTCAGACTCCTTCTGTCCCGCCTGGGCAAGGCGGACCACCTGTTTCTCACGCTCGGTCAGTTTCACCACCTCGGCCGAAGCCCACAACAGGGAGTCATATCCTGCCTCGTTCGTGGCATTCAGCATATTCCCTCTCACGGCTACACCCTGCCCCCGGTCGCCCAATTCCGTTCCGGTGAGGCTGAACAAGAATGCCTGCCCATGAAACTTAGGTCCGTCTATCTGCATGTCAGCATGGTCCACCTCGGTCATCCCGTTGGTGTGACGATAATCGATGTTGATGCGTGACACCACGTTCTCCACCCTGAATGTCCCCTGATTCCCAATGGTGGTCATCTGCATGCTGGGCATGCTGGCCTCGAAGCGCAGCAAGTGTCCCGAAGAGACCCCAACGTACAATGTGCCCTCTATGACAGACACGCCCTTTGACTTGGCCAGTGCCGATCGCACCATCGTGATGCGATACATGGCATCACCGTTCGGCTGGCTCAGGATGTCGTAGTCACAGTCGTAATAACGCAGGAGATTGGGGAAGAGTACTCTGTTGAGGGGCGCTATGATGTCGGCCCAGAAGTCTGCCTCATGTATGGCAGGCCCCACCTCCAGGATACGGTGCAGATTCATGTAAGCCAGACTGGGCTTCCCGCCCTGCATCCTCATACTGCTATGCTTGCCCGTCAGCACCTCGGCCTTGCGCAGGTTCACCGTACTCCTGGCCACCAGGATGGCATCTATCAGGTCGTTTATCTTGTCCGACTGCTCCAGTACACGGCAGAAGTAATAGCCCTGCACCTCCTTGTGCTTCCTGTATTCGTCCTCCAGCCTGCGCGACAATGCCGCCAGCAGCTTCTTCACATTCACTGGCTTCACCGTCACCTCGCGCAACCATCTGCTGCAGGGCTGCATACGTATCTCCTGCAGGGAGGACCTTGTGGACAGACTCTGTGCAACGTATCCCACGAAGGTCACCCTGATGCTATCGGCCTTCCCACCAACAAGCACGAAGTCTCCCTCCTCGTTGGCCAGGCATCCCCTCCCGTCGGATGCGTACACCTGTGCATAAGGCAACGGCTCCCCCGTCTCGGCATCCACCACCCTGCCGGTAATGGAATTCTGACTCCATACCGAGAGGGAGAGGATGGAGAAAATGAATATGAAGAAATATCTTGTAATCATAACAAAAACTACCAAGTGCAAAGATGGTGATTTTTTCTCACTTCCTGCCAATTTTGTAATTTTATAACGCTACCTCATGGAAACAATTGTGTATTTTGATGCTATTCGTGCAATCTCCAAATGCCAAAATCGGAAAATTGTCGTTGCTTTCCCCGCTAAGATTTGTTAAGTTGATGTCTTCGTTTTAGTGTTTTCTGTTTTTTCCTGGTTTGGGAGAAAGGGATTCATCTCAGACGCACGTACCTGCAAGGACGGACGCACGTACCTGCAAGGACGGTTGCACGTACTTGCAAGGATTGTCATTTCATGGCATGATATCATCATTTCATGCTGTGTTTGGTTTGAGACAATAGGGATAAGTCAGCTAAGGTAATAGACTATAACGATCAAGTTATAGGGGTCTGGGAATACCTACTCTTATTGGGAACCCCTTCCTCTCCCCCATGTTTTTTTCTGCTGAGCCGAAAAAAATGGGTAGTGCGACCTTTGTTGTAGAAAGGCTGAGCAGAGTATGGCAGGGAATGAAACAAACCCCCGCCGGTAAAACCAACGGGGGCTATATCCATGAAAGACCTAATGAGGCGTTACTTCCACTCCGGCACGCCCGTTCCACTTTCATACACACCCATCAGATGGATGCGGAAGAGCAGGGTGCTATAGGCAGGAATGGCTTCGGAATCCTTCTCACCATAGGCAAGTTCACTGGGGATGTACACCAACCAATCATCACCCTTGACCATATACTGAAGGGCAGTACCAAAGCCCTCGGTAAAGGACTTCACTGCACCCACCTGCGGAGAAGCCGTGAGGGGATTATAGTCTCCGTAATAAGTCTGGGTGAAAACTGCCATGCGTGACTCCTTGCTGCCATCCTGAGTTTCATACTCGGTAGGCATGAGCCATCCGCGGAAACTCAGATGGATGCTATCGGTGTAGGCCGGACTTACCTGGCCGTTGCCACGTGTAATGATACGGCAACAGATACTGTCGCTGAGTGGTCCCCATGTCTCAGTACTGCGCTGCAGAGTCTTATACATACGCCACTCACAGTGCTTCTCCCACTCATCGCCATACTGAGCCTTAGCCTGGCTGATGGCTGTGCGTGCAGAGTCGGCCACAGTGGCAAACCATTGGATATTGCGCACCTGCCAGTTATAGTAAGAATCCCACTCATTGGTGGTTTCCTCACAGGATGTCAAGAGACAAGCCATGGTCAGGAGGGCTGTCAGGCAGAAGGTAAGAGACCTCAAGCGGCGATGTATGTGTGTCATATCCGAAAATAGTTTATGCAAGTTTCTTGAGCAGAGATTCGATACTTACCTTCTCCTCCACCAGGTTCTTCAGCGAATCTATGCTGACGCGAGTCTGTTCCATGGTGTCACGGTCACGCAGGGTGACGGTATTGTCCTCCAGTGTCTGCTGGTCTACAGTCACGCAGAAGGGACATCCGATGGCATCCATACGACGATAGCGTTTTCCTATCTGGTCCTTCTCCTCATACTTGCAGTTGAAGTGGAAGCGGAGGTCATTGAAGATCTCAAGTGCCTTCTCTGGCAGTCCATCCTTCTTGGTGAGAGGGAAGATGGCCAGCTTGATGGGAGCCAGTGCAGCGGGCAGATGCAGCACGGTGCGTGTCTGTCCATCGGGCAGGAGTTGCTCCTCATAAGAGTGACACATCACAGAGAGGAACATACGGTCGACGCCAATGGAAGTCTCGATGACGTAAGGAGTATAGCTCTCGTTGGTCTCAGGATCGAAGTACTCTATCTTCTTGCCACTATACTTGGCATGACTGCTCAGGTCGAAGTTGGTACGGGAGTGTATTCCCTCCACCTCCTTGAAGCCGAAGGGCATGTGGAACTCGATATCCGTGGCAGCATTGGCATAGTGGGCCAACTTCTCATGATCGTGGTAACGATAGTTCTCTGCACCAAAGCCTAGAGCCTGATGCCAGTTCATACGTGTCTGCTTCCAGCGCTTAAACCATTCGAGTTCTGTGCCAGGCTTTACGAAGAACTGCATCTCCATCTGCTCAAACTCTCTCATACGGAAGATGAACTGACGCGCAACTATCTCGTTGCGGAATGCCTTACCTATCTGTGCTATACCGAAGGGCAGTTTCATGCGGCCCGTCTTCTGTACGTTCAGATAGTTGACAAAGATGCCCTGTGCAGTCTCGGGGCGCAGATATATCTTGCTGGCACCTTCGGCTGTGGAACCCATCTCGGTGCTGAACATCAGATTGAACTGGCGCACCTCTGTCCAGTTGCGCGTACCGCTGATGGGGCATGCAATCTCCTCGTCAAGGATTATCTGTCGCAACTCTGCCAGGTCACCGGCATTCATGGCCACGGCGAAACGCTCATGCAAGGCATCGCGCTTCTGCTGATGTTCCAGCACTCGGGCATTGGTGGAGCGGAACTGAGCCTCATCGAAAGCAGCGCCGAAACGCTTGCGGGCCTTTTCCACCTCCTTGTCTATCTTCTCGTCATACTTGGCTATCTGGTCCTCGATGAGCACATCGGCGCGATAACGCTTCTTGGAGTCACGATTGTCTATCAGAGGGTCATTGAAAGCATCCACATGTCCGCTGGCCTTCCATGTGGTGGGGTGCATAAAGATGGCTGCATCCAGTCCCACGATATTCTCGTGCAACTGCACCATACTCTTCCACCAATACTGTTTGATGTTGTTCTTCAGTTCCACACCATTCTGACCATAATCATACACGGCGCCCAAGCCATCATAAATCTCACTGCTGGGGAACACGAAACCGTACTCCTTGCAATGGGAAACGATTTTCTTGAAGACATCTTCTTGCTGTGCCATAATCTGTATCTATAATTATATTATTGTATATTTACGTCCAGGGTGCAAAGGTACGGTTTTTCTGTTAATAGGAGTGTCCGTTGATACAACGAAAATACCTACCTTTGCAGAGAAAAGATAGCACAACAACTCTCAACGAGCAATAATCATGGTTAAGCACATCATTTTATGGAAACTGCGCGAGGACTTGAGCGCAGAGGAGAAGATATCTGTAAAAGCAGGCATCAAGGCTGGACTGGAAGGACTGCAGGGAGTGGTACCTGGTCTGCTCAGCATACAGGTACAGACCGACGGGGTACTGCCCACATCGAATGCCGATGTAATGCTCGACTGCACTCTGGAGTCGGCCGATGCACTGAAAGGATATGCTCAGCACCCTGCTCATGTGGAGGTAGCCAACACGAAGGTGCGTCCCTACACCGCCGTGCGCACTTGTCTGGACTTTGAGGTGTGAACGATACCCACTGTCCTACTGCCTATAACGGCAGCAGAACAATCGTCAGGAGCAGCCACATTATCTGTCTCTTTCTCATATCATTCCCGTATTAGGCCAAATGCTTGGAACATCTCCTGTTGACAAAGTTTGCACTATTCTGTAGACCTGCGTCTCATGCTTACGGGGAATATGAAGTCATTATTTGCCCATCCTAATTATTCTGTAACGTGCAGTCTCATCCATCACACTGAAATTCATCTTAATCTTGCGTGGAAGGACAATTTCTTGTAGGGAAGAACAGCCATAGAACATATCGGCAGGGAAAATGTCCTTCTGAAGACATACGTACAACATATAATGGCCATTCTCACGCATAATTTGATGTCCCTTGAAGGATGTGACTCCATACTCCTCCATCTTTTGCCATTGGGTGTCTGTGATTCCCATGGCAAAGCGGAAGTCTCCGTCTGACTCTCTGTTGACCAGCCATGGAGAATAGGCGTTATAATCAAAGTCAACAGACGGCATCGTGTGCTCCGTTACAGCCTCATCGCGTGAATAGCCCAACAGAAACTTTGGTTTATACAGGAAGAATGCCTGGTCATTTCCATTACGCAAGTCAGGAGAAGCTGAGGAAATATTGGCAATGTATCGGTCTGGGATGGCTGTTCCTGCCAACCTACACTCCGAAGCATCCAAGACCATAAAAGGTTCGGAATCCTTCACAAACCTTGCCTTGTGCAAATCCAGGACTGCCAAGCGGCCCGGCCTACCTTCTGTTCCATATCCCGCCATGCGCCTCAGCACCCTTATATCGGCAGAGTTCAACTTACCCTTAATGGCAAGTGCCGTACAGGTATCCTGCTGAACCTGTGTGAGCAGAGTCCCAAGCGTGCCAGCCTGCTTTACAACAACAAACGTATGAGCCCTTCCTCCCTCAAAAAATATCAAGAAGAAAACAGCACATATGATAAGTCTCCTCATACTATAAACGACTCTAAATACCTGATAATTTAACAGTGACCTCTTCATGATTCCTCCTGATTTCCTTTTTTTTGTGATATAAATATTTTGGCCTTATATTTCTACCCAACTTCCTTCCCACAAGTTGTTTTCAAGTAAATCTTGGTATTCGCTCATGGAATAGGGATTTTCCATTGTTCCCTTTGTACCGCTTGCCATAGTGTTCTTTCCTTTTTATTAGTTGCTATCGGTTTGTTTGTCGTCCTTTCCTTATCTGGAACGTCCTGAAAGAATCTCTCCCTGGGAGGTAATCCCTTCCACTCTAATGACAGGCTGGCATTCTCGAGTGGTTCCCCACAGAGTGATGGTTGCTTCTCCATTGGCATCCAATTTCAGATTTGGGTTCCAGTAAAGGGTACGCCTATGGTCCTTGTGGCTGGGCAGAGGTCGCTGCTCATAATGAGGATGGTAGAAATCCTCACACACATTGTAGCCAGTCATCACATATCGTCGGTCACGATAGGTGGTACGCTGCATGTTTTCGGGCAGTTTTTCCAGATTTATTGTTACAGAAGGCTGGTTGGAGGCTACATAGCGAGGATCTCCTTCCAGTCGTGGTGCATAATCCGTATAGATACGTACCTGCTGCATATTCTTCAAGTGATTATACATATGTAGTTCTGAGGAACTGATGTTTACAGCATATCCTCGTCCGTTCCACCTCTGTTCCACATCATACGCACGTGACATTCCCATTTCGCCAATATAGAGCCGTGCCAAATTGAGCGTATAGGAAAGAGAACCGGCATACCAGGCTGTAGAGAGTCCTGCGTCAACCATCTGGTTGAAGGCCTTGTAAGCATCTACCGTTATCACAGGTTTGCTCAAGTCCAGTTTTCCAAGGCCTCTCTTCCTGTTTGTCTTCACTGTCACTTCTCCAAGGTTCCTGCTATCCTTCTCCATCACAAGCGTATCTGAACGTTCGCTGTACGTTGTGTGGTAATAGTCATATGGCTTTACGTACCTGGGGAAGAAGGGTCGTATGCGTACGCTGTACTTGGGATAATTGTCGGCATCCTGCCGTATCTCCGCCTTATCCTCCACATCGGTGCCTATGAGGTATAGATAATAAGGAGAATCCGAATGTGGCAGCTGCATGGTAAAACATCCGTCTGTTGTGTGTGCGTCTCCCTCTGCAAACTGGTTGTCACTCCTTTCCATTGTGGCAATCTCGACATGTACCACTCCCTCCTTCTTCAATTTTTTGACACTTTGGAAATCGGCAGGATCAGCCCTGGCTGTGGAGAAGAACAGCATAGTGTCAAGTCCCTCCTCAAAGAACGCGCTTCCAGCCCAAGGCTCCACTCTTAGCAAGTCCTCCACCTTAGGACCACATACACCGGCATATTTTCTCTGTTCTTTGAGTATGGGAATTTCTTCGCTGGGATAGTGGCTGAAGCAGTCTTCTTGCATAAATGGACTATACCGGCTCATATCTCCTCTGATGACAGGCGTGATTTCATATGGCTCGGAGAGCGTAAAGGCCCCAGTCATTTCTTTCCACCTGTATCTTCTCCATCCCTGTACCCTGAGCAGGAGGTCAAGATGTCTCTCGTGTACAGAATCCTTTTCCTCAAAATAATAAAACGGGGTTTCCACAAATCCTTTTATCTGACAGCCAAGTATCGTCTCTGTCAACAGATTTCCATCGTCAGGAGTTGAAGCGGCGGTATTGGAGTCATACAAGGCCACGGATACATTTCCCGAATAAGGTCCCTTTATTCTGATTTCCCTACGCTCGTAAGGAGCAATGGTTTGCTCTGTCCCAGTGATTGATATGTTGTTCACCTGTACCGAATCATGGTGGATAAAGAGCAGACGATCCGCCCATATCCTGGAACTGACGTCATAGATGGTCAGTTGGGCAGTTCCCATGGGAAAATCACCTGTAGGAATCTCTATCCTATCTTCCGTTATTCTCTGCCTGTATACGAGTCTTCCGTTTATCATAATGGTCAGCCCGAGGGGAATATCATTCATCTTCTCCCTATGCAGGGTAAGCATGATTTTTCCCGAATCCTCTTTTGCCGAAAGGATAACGCCTTGCTCGCAGCATTCGGGCATCTTCTGTTTCGCCGTGCGTCCTTCTCCCCATGTGAATATGGCATCGTATGACTGTCCGTACCTGCCTTGAAGTATAAAGGTTCCTCTGCCCCTATTCTCCGTGTCGGTCTCGGCAAGGATATTCCCGTCCTTGTCCAGAACAGACAGATGTCCTCTGAGATGTTTTCCCTTTTCGCTGTTTGCCTCAAAGGCAATTTCCTGTGGAGCGCCTTCCACCCAGTTTCCTCCCTCGGGGTAGAATTTCACGCTGGCTGTCTCTTCCTGCTCCTTCTCCCTGTAAGCTCTCCTTAAGGGACGTGCAGTCATGTTCATATGGTATGCACCTTCTTCATAGGGTTTGTTGAAAACGGGAAACACACGTCTGTAGAGTTTGTCGTAATCGCGGTAGAAATCCTTTGCCATGTCCTTGCGAAGAAACCATTTCTCTGCAAGGACGCTGTGAGGATGCTCCGTGACACCCCAGTTGAGCTGCCATCGGGTATAGGCACGCAGTTCATAGTAACCGGCATAAGCGGTATCCGGAATACAGAAAGAGCCATGAGCCTGCCCATTCTGCAGGCGCAGCATCTGCCTCTCCACCAGATAACCGTCCTGATTGAGCAACTCGGCATAGAGCACACCGCTGATGTCTGACGGTATCATCTTGCCCTCTCGAACCACATAAGCCTTGTACCATATGGTATCCCCCAGGAAATAACATGTGTTATCCATATGTACAGATACTATCTCCTGTGGGGTCTTTCTGGCATATGCCGCCACCTTATCGGCCAATATCTGTAGCGAGTCATCCGCAATCTCGCCCTGCACAGGAGGGAGTCCTGCCGTCTGATGGGACTGCTGTGCAGCCCTGTGGAGAATATCCTCTGCCTGCAACACGCCTGTCTGAGTGTCTATATCCGCCACATGCAAGGGTGTCATCAGTATGCGCTCTGTCTCATCTGCTCTGGCAACCTGATTCTCATAGCCGTGACAGGAGAGAACATATCCACCAGTCACACATAGCATGGTAAGAACTGCCAGGCGACGGATATGGTTACCTTGCACATGGAGAGATAACCACAATTGTCTCATTAGATTCACATTCATTTTTTATCCCTCCTATTTAGTTTGGTTACTGAAGACAAATATACACATATATTCCGGTATACGGCATGACAAACACAGGAATAGCATCTCCTACGCGTACTCATGACAAACACCAGGTTAGTTACTACCACTCTGCTTTTTCCAAAGGAGTATGTTTCAAGATCTCCTTTCTCACTCCAGTTTCTCTCTCTTGACAGGGTTCGTAGAGATGCCCAGGAGATTCATCTCGTCGAGCAATTCCTTGCTGGCGTGGAAGAATTGAGCTTCTGCTCTGTCCTTTCCCTTTTGGACATGCATGTTGTCCAGTTTCTACTCGTTCCAGAGCAGACCTCCCTGCGTGGATTGCCCCTGTGCACTGACAAGGACTCCTCCGGAAAATGAATTATTGTATAGGGTAATCTTTGTCTCACCGTTTGCATCCAGTTTCACATACGGATTCCAGTAAAGAGTGCGACTTACATCCAATCCCAAGGCCCTGTAAATTGCCACCATCTGTTATGTTCCGTGCGTGTAAACACCCGGATGACAGCGAAGGGCGGTAAGTCCTTCAGCTCGGTGATTTCATTTGAATAGAACATCTCCATCTTATAGATAAACTTTCTGTCGAGTCTGTACAAATCGTCGTCCTTGAATATAAAGAACTTGTTTATCATATACACATAAGGCCCCTCAACGTCGGGGAAAATTTCCTTCCTGAGATCCTCCAAAGAGACCAACTTCATTGTGTCTCCTGTCGAATGATAATCATAAAACTCATGGTATGTGGTTTCTCCTATCCGAACAGAATCAGGGTAATCCGTATCTACATGGACAGAATCTTCTTTTTCCCCTATTTTCTTTATCATGAATGGAGCTTCGATTCTCTTCTTAGTTACCTTATACTGATCCAGTCCGATGCGACTTTTAATAAAAACACCATCCAACATGTAGCATACAGGCCAATCATTAAATTCACGGTCAGTCATGTATTCCATCCTCTCATTTAGGTCTCTGTCCACAATATACCGCCCCTCCAACTTAACATCACCGGGTTGCAGAGAATATTTCTTTATATCTTCCTGTGCGCTCAAAAGAGCGGAGATACCCATGAGAATTCCGGTTCCTACTATTCGATACAACTTCATATACATATAGTCCTTATATCCTTATTTCTACTTGTTTCCCGTGATTTCCACTCCCATAATAACTCGGTTAGAGCTTATGGAAATTCTCTGTTAAAAACTCACAAACAGCAACTGCATTCTCAAGCCTTGATATTGTGCTGAATCTAGCAACAAGGCAGAACGCTCCATCAGTCAAGTCTATCCTTCTCATGCTCTTTACCTCCCCGTATACTGCCACCATCTGTTAGTTTCTGTACGTGTAAATACTCGTATGACAGCAAAGGGCGGCAAACCTTTCAATGCTGAAATTTCATCCGAATAGAACATCTCTACGTTATAGACAAAGTCTCTGTCGAGTCTGTACATGTCGGCATCATGGAATATGAAGAACTTGTTTATCATATACACGCAGGGCCCCTTGACATCGGGAAAATATTCCTTTTTGATATCCTTTAAGGAAACTAACCTCACAGAATCTCCTGTTGAATGATAATTGCAAAACTCGTCATATGTAGTTTTACCTATCTGAATGGTACCGGGGAATTCAATATCCACGTGCATGGAATCTCCCTTTTCTCCTATATTCTTTATTGTAAACGGAGGGTCAATGCTATTCTCCTTCACCTTGTATAAATCCAGTCCGATATTGCTTTTTATAAAACTGCTGTCCAACATAACGCAACATCGTTCGTTATTGAATTGCCTATCTGTCAGGTATTCCTCCCATTCATTTAGATCTCTATCTAGGACAAGTCGCCCCTCCACCTTGAACTTTTGCAGTGGATATTCCTTTTTTTCCTGTGCGCTCAAAAGAGCGGAGATTCCCATGAGAATTCCGGTTCCTACTATTCGATACAACTTCATAATATATATATATAGTCCTTATATCTCTCAGATACACCTATTCAATAGAAACTATTGGGGAAAAACTATCTTTCTTCTAATCCGATTCGTCACACTGATGTTTCACTCCACCACCTTCTTTTTTCCTCCTATTATATATATCCCGCGCGAG